>Ga0081538_10002999_pt1 | contig 16083 bp, 14 predicted proteins | sample TabmetS5T2R1_FD_71022 | JGI IMG/M metagenome (GOLD analysis project Ga0081538, IMG submission 71022) | Tabebuia heterophylla rhizosphere microbial communities from the University of Puerto Rico - S5T2R1 | ecosystem: Host-associated > Plants > Roots > Rhizosphere ... | reverse complement strand
GCGGTTTGTGATCGGCGGCCCGGTCGGCGACGCCGGCCTCACCGGCCGCAAGATCATCGTCGACACCTACGGCGGCATGGCCCGCCACGGCGGCGGCGCGTTCTCCGGCAAGGATCCGAGCAAGGTCGACCGCTCGGCCGCCTACGCGGCCCGCTACGTGGCCAAGAACGTGGTGGCCGCCGGCCTCGCCGACCGCTGCGAGGTGCAGGTCGCGTACGCGATCGGCGTCGCGCACCCGGTGTCGGTGATGGTCGAGACGTTCGGGACCGAGAACATCGGCCGCGCGCAGATCCTCCAGCTCATCAACGACCACTTCGACCTGCGCCCGGGCGCCTTCCGCGACTACCTGCGGCTCCACCGCCCGATCTACCAGAAGACGGCGGCCTACGGCCACTTCGGCCGCGAGGATCACGACTTCACGTGGGAGAAGACCGACAAGGCCGCCGCGCTGCGCGAGGCCGCCGGCCTCGGCAGCGCAGCACAGACGGTCGCCTGACCGACCGCCGTGGTCCCGGGCGGGACCACGGCGACCAAGGCGTCTGATTTGCGCAAGGTCGGTTCGGGGTAGGCATCGGCCTGCCCATGACCGATCTCCGGCTCGACACGGACTTCGTCGACTACGCGATCCTGGCGACGTACTTCCTCGTCGTCCTCGGCGTCGGGTTCGTCGCCAAGCGCTATATCCACTCGAGCCTCGACTACTTCCTGAGCGGCCGGTCGCTGCCGGCGTGGATCACCGGGCTCGCGTTCATCTCGGCGAACCTCGGCGCCCTCGAGGTGATCGGGATGTCGGCCAACGGCGCCCAGTACGGCGTGGCGACGGTCAACTACTACTGGATCGGCGCAATCCCGGCCATGGTCTTCCTGGGCCTGGTGATGATGCCGTTCTACTACGGCTCGAAGATCCGCTCGGTGCCGGAGTACCTGCGCCTGCGGTTCAACGACGCGTCCCACAAGTTCAACTCGATCACCTTCGCCATCGCGACCGTGCTCATCGCGGGCGTGAACCTCTATGCGCTCGCGCTCGTGCTCGAGCTGCTGCTCGGCTGGCCGCTGCTCGTCGGCATCGTCGTGGCCGGCGCGATCGTCATGGTCTACATCAGCCTCGGCGGCCTGTCGTCGGCGATCTACAACGAGGTGCTGCAGTTCTTCGTGATCGTCGCGGCGCTGCTGCCGATCGTGATCATCGGCCTCCACGACGTCGGTGGCTGGAGCGGCCTGACCGACGGCATCAAGGAGAGCAACATCGGCGAGGCGGGGCTGCACGCGCTCGAGGGCACGCAGCCCGGCAACGTGACGAACCCGATCGGCGCGAGCTGGATCGGCATCGTGTTCGGCCTCGGCTTCGTGCTCTCGTTCAGCTACTGGACGACGAACTTCGCCGAGGTCCAGCGCGCCCTCTCCGCCAAGGACCTGTCGGCGGCTCAGCGGACGCCGCTGATCGGCGCGTTCCCGAAGCTGGTGCTGCCGTTCATCATGATCCTGCCGGGCATGATCGCGCTGCTCGTCATCCCGAACATGGGGAGCGCCGACGACCCGAACCTCGCGTACAACAACGCGCTGCCGCTGCTGATGAACGAGTACCTGCCCAACGGCATGCTCGGGCTCGCGATCACCGGCCTGATGGCGTCGTTCATGGCCGGTGTGGCCGCCAACGTCTCGGCCTTCAACACGGTGATCACGACCGATCTGATGGAGCCGTACGTGCGGCCCGGGCAGACCGACGAGTGGTACGTGCGCTTCGGGCGGATCGCGACGATCGCCGGCCTCGTGGTGGCCATGGGCACCGCGCTCATCGCCTCGACGTACGACAACCTCATGAACTACGTCCAGGCGCTGTTCTCGATCTTCAACGCGCCGCTCTTCGGGGTCTTCATCATCGGCATGTTCTGGAAGCGGATGACGCCGTGGGCCGGCTTCTGGGGACTGGTGGCGGGGACGCTCGTCGCGGGCATCACCTGGATCGGCTACAAGGCCGGCTGGTTCTCGTTCGGCTCGGACCTCGACGAGTCGATGTGGGGCGCCGGGCTCGCCTTCGTGGCGGTCGCGATCGTCGCCGTCGGCGTGACGCTGATGACCACACCGCGGCCGGTCAGCGAGCTCCAGGGGCTCGTCTACGGGATGGCCAACGTGGATGAGTACGCCGCCCGCCGCGTCCACAAGTGGTGGGAGTCGCCCAAGCTGCTCGGCTTCACCGCGCTCGGCGGCGCCGCCCTCCTGACCCTTCTCTTCTGGTAGCCATGTCCGACACGCCGACCACCCGCCGCGCCGCCAACCTCTTCGACCTCCGCCGCATCATCGGCGGCCTGTTCGTGGTCTACGGGCTGTTGCTGACGATCCTGGGCCTGTTCGACAGCCAGGAGGAGATCGACCGCGCCGCGGGCGTGAACATCAACCTGTGGACGGGGATCGGGATGCTCATCTTCGGGATCCTGATGATCCTCTGGGCGCTCACGCGCCCGCTCGCCGACGAGCTCGGCTCACAGGAGGGCGGCGGGGGGCCCGGGAGCGACGGCGAGCGCCCCGGCCGGGACGTCGGCACCGGGCCGGAGTAGGCCGAGCACCGCGCCGCCGAAGCCGCCGCCGACCATCCGCGCGCCGGCGGCCCCGGCCGCCTTGAGCCGCTCCACCGTGCGCTCGACCTCCGGCACCGACGCCGCATAGTCGTCGCGCAGGCTGGCGTGACCCTCGTCGAGCAGCTCGCCGACGCGTTCGAGGTCGCCGGCCCGCAGCGCCTCGACCGTGCCATCGACGCGCGCGTTCTCGGACACCACATGACGCGCCCGGGCCTGCAGCGGCTCCGGCAGGCTGCTGAGGTCCCCGGCGTCGCGCAGCGTGCCGATGCCGAGGATCGAGCACGCCTCCTCGCACTCGCGCCTGCGCTCGTTGTAGCCCGAGTAGGCGATCGAGTGCACGGCGCCGGAGTCGAGCGTGACCAGCGTCCAGTCGCCGAGCTCGAGCGGGACCGGCTCGATGGCGAGCGTGGCGAAGTCGATCCGCACGGCGTGGTCGGGCTCGCTGCACAGCGAGGCGAGCTGGTCGAGCAAGCCGGTCTCGGCGCCCACCCAGTCGTTCTCCACGCGCGAGCACAGCTTCGCGAGCGCGACGCGGTCCTCGACCTCCTCGCCCGCGACGGCCAGCAGCGCCAGGCACAGCGCGGTCTCCATGGCCGCGGAGGAGGAGAGCCCGACGCCCTGCGCGAGGTCGCTCTCGATCGTCAGCCGGCACGGGCGGAGGGCGTGGCCCGCCGCGCTCAGCTCGGCGACCGCCCCGCGCACGAAGGCGCGCCAGCCCTCGCTGCGCTCGGGTGCGGCGAGCGGGAACGCATCGGCCTCGCCGAGGTCGAGCGCGTGCGCCTCGATCCGGTCGCCCGCGAGCGGCTCGGCCGTCACCGTCACCCCGCGGTCGATCGCGAACGGCAGCGCCAGGCCGCCGTTGTAGTCGGTGTGCTCGCCGATCAGGTTCACGCGGCCTGGTCCGCGGGCTCGGATCACGGCGGGCACGCTACAGGAGGACTAGACATCCGATCTATCTGCGCTATGGTCGGGCTGGCAAGCGGGAGGAGGCGGAGATGCGCGCGAGTCATCGGATGGTTGGGGCGGTTGTGGCAATCGTGCTGGCGCTCGGGGTCGCCCCGGCCGCGCAGGCGGAGCTCTACCACCCGCGGCAGGACTGGCTGCGGGACTCGACGGCCGGGCTGTTCATGCACTGGGGCATGTTCACGACGCCGGTCCACTTCGACTGCGCCGAGTGGGAGCAGGCCGTGACCGACGGCGGCTGGAGCGCGGACTACTGGGTCGACGAGGCGCGCAAGCTCCACACCCAGTACATCGTGCTCGCCACCTTCCACAGCCGGCTCGGCTACGCGCGCCCGTGGCCGTCGAAGATCCCGGGCAGCTGCGCGACCGAGCGCGACTTCCTCGGCGAGCTGATCCGCGCCGCCCGCAAGCAGGGCCTGCGCGTGATCCTCTACATGACCGACGACCCGCAGTGGCACGACGAGCGCGGCGTCGAGTCGTTCGACTCGGCCGCCTACTCGGCCTACAAGGGGCACGAGGTCGACCTCACCACCCGAGAGGGCTTCGGCGAGTACTCGTACGACCTCTTCTTCGAGGTCATGCGCGAGTACCCGGGCCTGGCCGGCTTCTGGATCGACAACGACAACGCCTACTGGGAGCGCAACCACCTCTACGAGCAGATCCGCGAGATCCGCCCGTCCTGGCTGTTGAGCAACAACAACGAGGACACGCCGATCATGGACACCGTCTCCAACGAGCAGAAGACGGGCATGACGCCGTACTACGACTACCCGCAGGCGGTGTGGACGCCGATGCCGCGGCTCACCGAGGCCGACTACAAGCTGCCGACCAGCGGCTCGTGGTGGTACGACGGCCGCGACTCGCCGGTCGACTACAAGCTCGCGCTCGGGCGCTACATCTCCAACGCCGGCTCGTCGATCAAGTCGCTCGAGGACGAGACGCCGATGGTCAACGGCAGGTTCCCGTCCAACCAGGTCGCGTTCAACGACTTCGCCGACGAGTACCTGGACGAGATCTGGGGCTCGATCGCCCACACCGAGGGCGGCGGCTACATGTACGGCGGCATGCAGCCGGGCGACTGGAACAACGGCGCCCACGGCGTGATCACGCTGCGCGGCCGGACGCAGTTCCTGCACGTCCTCACGCCGCCGGAGTCGGGTGACACGCTCCGCCTGCGCGACGCCGGCTATGCGGTCAGCCGGGTCGAGGACCACCGGACCGGACGCCGCCTGCGCTTCAGCCAGGCCGACGGCTTCCTCACCATCCGCGGCGTCGAGCGCTGGGACCCGTACGACACCGTGCTCGAGGTGCGCGCCACCGGCCGCCGCCAGGGCTTCTACCCGCAGCGCTCGCTGACTGCGACCACCTCGGCCGGGACCGGGGCGGCGAACCTCGTCGACGGCAGCTACCTCGACTTCTGGGACGCGCAGCGCACGGTGCCCGTCTCGATCGACCTCGACCTCGGCGGCCGCGGGCCGGTCGAGGCGCTGGCCGTCAACCAGCGCGAGTGGTCGCCGACCTACAACCGCGAGACCTTCGGCCGCCAGGAGGACTCGTCGCGGATCAAGGACTACACCGTCGCGATCAGCGAGGACGGCGTGACCTGGACCGACGTGGCGTCCGGCACGATGCCGAGCGCGCGCGGGATCCAGTTCATCGACCTCGACGTGCGGCGCACGCGGCACGTCCGCCTCACCGTCCACAGTACGTGGGGCTCGCCCACGGTCCCGGCCTTCTACAACAAGCTCGCCATCGACGAGATGTACGTCATCCGCAGGCACGTGAAGTGAGCGTCACCGACGTCGCCATCGAGCGGATCCGCGGCATGATCGTGGCCGGCGAGCTGCGGCCGGGCGACCGGCTGCCGCGAGAGGCGGACCTGGCGCAGAGGCTCGGGCTCTCGCGCAGCTCGCTGCGCGAGGCGGTGCGGGCGCTGAGCCTCGTCCGGATCCTCGACGTGCGCCAGGGCGACGGCACCTACGTCACCAGCCTCGACCCGTCGCTGCTGCTCGACGCGCTGTCCTTCGTGGTCGACCTCCACCACGAGGGCAGCCTCCTGCACCTGCTCGAGGCGCGGCGCGTGCTCGAAGGCCAGGCGGCGCTGCTGGCGGCGCAGCGGATCTCCGACGAGCAGGTCGCGGAGCTGCGCGGCCTGCTCGACGCGATGCCCGGCTGCGACACCGTCGAGGAGTTCGTCGACAACGACATCGCGTTCCACCGCGCGATCGCGGTGGCCTCCGGCAACCCGGTGATCGCCAAGCTGCTGGAGAGCCTGTCGGGACCGACGATCCGGGCGCGGATCTGGCGCGGCATCACCGAGGGCGGGGCGATCGACCGCACGATCGCCGAGCACCGTGCGATCTTCGACGCGCTCGAGCAGCGCCGCCCCGAGCTCGCGCACGCATGGATGACCGTGCACCTCGCCTCGGTCGAGGCGTGGCTTCAGTCGGCGACGTCGATCCCGTAGAAGCGGCGGGCGGTGCCGCCGAGGACGTCGGCCCGCTCGCCTTCCGAGAGCCCGGCGACCGCCGCCCGCGCGATCTCGAGCACCTCGGCGTAGGAGGCCGCGACGGTGCAGACCGGCCAGTCGGAGCCGAACATCAGGCGGCGCGGCCCGAAGGCCTCGAGCAGCCGGTCGGCGTAGCGGCCGACCTGCTCGTGCCAGCCGTCCCAGGACGCCTCGGTGACGAGGCCGGAGAGCTTGCAGTGGACCTGCTTGCAGGCGGCGAGCGCGCCGAGGTCCGAGCTCCACGGCGCCCAGCCGCCGGCCGCGATCGGCGGCTTGGCACCGTGGTCGAGGACGAGCGGCAGCTCCGGCAGCTCGCGGGCCAGGCGGATCGCCGCGGGGAGCTGGTGGGGGACGACCAGCAGGTCGTAGCGCAGGCCGGCGGCGGCCACGGCGCGCAGCCCGCGACGCACGTCGGCGCGGCCGAGCCACTCGGGGTCCGGCTCGCTCTGCACGGTGTGGCGGATGCCGACGAGTCGCGGGTGGCGCAGCGCCGCGAGGCGGTCGGCTACGTCGGGCGCCGTGAGGTCGACCCACCCGACCACCGCATCGACCTCCTCGGCGAGCAGCTCGCGCGTCTCGTGCTCGGTCGTATCGGCCTGGACGGCGACGGTGGCGGCGACCCCGAGGCCCTCGGCGGCGGCGCGCAGGTCCTCGATCCGGTACGGCCGGCGCAGGACCTCATAGCCGCCGGCCATCCAGTCGTACGGTCGCTCCCACAGGTGGTGGTGGGCGTCGACGATCACAGGCCGGGGGCGCTCCCGCGGTGGTCGTGGGCCGGGCGCATCAGAGATCGAGGTCGCGCCAGAGCTCGTCGGGGATCGGGCGGGCGAAGCCGGCGACGTCGGCGGCGACCTCGGCGGGCGAGCGCGCGCCGACGAGCACGGCCTTCACCGCCTCGTGCCGTCGCGGGTAGGCCATGGCGGCGTCGGCGACCGCCACGCCGTGGCGCGCGCAGGCCGCCGCGACCTCACGCGCCCGCTCGAGGATGTGCGCCGGGGCAGGCGCGTAGTCGTAGGTCGTCCCGCCGGCGAGGACGCCCGAGTTGAACACGCCGGCGGCGATGACCCCGACGCCGCGCTCGCGGCACAGCGGCAGCAGCTCGGTGGCGGCGCTCTGGTCGAGCAGCGTCAGCCGGCCGGCCACCAGCACCCAGTCGACGTCGGCCTCGCGGACGATCCGCACCAGCGGCGCCACGCGGTTGGATCCCGCGCCGATCGCCCCGATCGTCCCGGCCGCGCGCAGCTCCGCGAGCGCCGGCAGCGCCTCGCCGATCGCCTGGCCGAGGTGGTCGTCGGGGTCGTGGACGTGGACGACGTCGACGCGGTCGAGGCCGAGGCGCTCGAGGCTGCTCGCGAGCGAGCGCAGGACGCCGCCGCGGCTGAAGTCGAACACGCGCCGCATCGGCGGCTCGTCCGGGAAGCCCTCGCGGTCCGGCTCGTTGGTGGGGAGCAGCAGCCGCCCGACCTTGGTCGAGAGCACGAGCTCGTCGCGAGAACGCTCGCGCAACGCGTCTCCGAGCCGCCGCTCGGAGACGCCCGCGCCGTAGTGGGGCGCCGTGTCGAACATGCGGATCCCGGCCTCCCAGGCGGCGTCGACCGTCGCGCGTGCCTGCGCCTCCGGCACCGGCTCGTAGAGACCGGCCAGCGGCGCGCAGCCGAGCGCCAGCGCCGTCACAGCTCCCAGACGACCGGCAGGCCGGCGTCGTGCGCGCCGTAGTCGTGCGGGACGTCGAGCAGCTCCGCCATCCGCGCCTGCCACGCCACGTTGACGGGCAGGCCGGCGAGCTCGTCGAGCAGGCGCGCGTAGTCGTCGCACTCGATCCGGTGGAAGAGGTCGAGGCCGCTCCGCCAGATCGTCCAGCGGCGCGCGCCGGCGGCGCGGATGGCGGCGACCAGCTCGGGCGGGACCGCTCGGTGCGCGGCCTCGTAGGCGGCCTCGGCGCCGGGCTGCAGGCGGGTGTGGAGGGCGACCTCCATCAGCCGCGGAGCTCGTAGCGGGCGAGCGAGCCGCCGACGGCCACGTCGTCGAGGGCGGTGATCTGGGCCATAGGTCAGATGTCTACCACGCCGGTTATGCAGATATCGGGTTGAACGAGTATCTTCGTGCCAAGACAGCCGATGTTTCGCGGGAGGAATCGGCCATGAAGGCATGGGGTGTTGCACTGTTCGCTGCACTGCTGCTCGGCGCGGCCGCGCCGGCGTACGCGCTCGACGACGGGCTCGCCAGGACCCCGCCGATGGGGTTCAACAACTGGAACTCGACGCACTGCCGGGCGGAGTTCAACGAGGACATGGTCAAGGGCATGGCGGATCTGTTCGTCACGTCCGGGCTCAAGGACGCGGGCTACGAGTACATCAACCTCGACGACTGCTGGGCGCTCCCCCAGCGCGACGCCCAGGGCCGGCTCGTCCCCGATCCGGTGCGCTTCCCCAACGGGATCAAGGCGGTCGCCGACTACGTGCACGCGAAGGGCCTGAAGATCGGCATCTACACGAGCGCGGGCACGAAGACCTGCAACAGCGCGGGCTTCCCCGGCGCCCTCGGGCACGAGTACGAGGACGCCGCCCAGTTCGCCTCGTGGGGGATCGACTACCTCAAGTACGACAACTGCAACAACCAGGGCGTCGACGCCATCCAGCGCTACACGAAGATGCGTGACGCCCTGAAGGCCACCGGGCGCAAGATCGTCTACTCGATCTGCGAGTGGGGCCAGAACGACCCGTGGCTGTGGGCCGAGGACGTCGGCCACCTGTGGCGGACGACCGGCGACATCAGCGACAACTGGGGCAGCATGCTCTCGATCGTCAAGCAGAACATGGTGCTCGCTGACTACGCCGGGCCCGGGCACTGGAACGACCCGGACATGCTCGAGGTCGGCAACGGCGGGATGACCGACACCGAGTACCGCTCGCACTTCAGCCTGTGGGCGATCATGGCCGCGCCGCTGCTCATCGGCAGCGACCTGCGCGACGCCGGGCCGGAGACGTTCGAGATCCTCGAGAACCGCGAGGTGATCGCCGTCGACCAGGACCGGCTGGGGCGCCAGGGCCGGCCGATCCGCAGCGAGGACGGCACGCACGTGTTCGTCAAGGAGCTGGCGGGCGGCGACCGCGCGATCGCCCTCTTCAACGAGACCGAGGAGGCGGCGCGGATCTCGACCACGGCGGACGAGGCGGGGCTGCGGGAGGCCGACGCCTACGAGGTGCGGGACCTGTGGGGGCACGAGAGCTACGAGTCGGCCGGGACGGTCGCGGCGACGGTCCCCGCGCACGGCACGGCGATGTTCCGGGTGGGGGTCGACCGGCGCTGGCAGGAGCTGCCGCCGCTGGTCGACGCCGGCGCCGAGCTCGAGCGGGTGGCGCCGGCGGGCGAGCGCGTCGAGGCGACGACGACCGCCACCAACCACGGCCGCCGCGCCGCCCGCGACGTGCGGACCTCGCTGACCGGCCCCGCGGGCTGGACGGTGCGGGCGACGTCGCCGCGCCGCACCGACCGGATCGGCCCCGGTGACGCGTTCGAGACGGCGTGGCGGATCGGCGCGCCGGCGGACGCGGAGCCCGGCACGTACGTCCTGCACTCGACGCTCTCCTACTACGGCGGGCGCCCACGGCAGCGGGAGATCATGCGACGGCGCTTCGAGGTCGTCGTTCCGCCGCCCGTCCCGTCCGGGACCACCAACCTCGGCGACGCCGCGTGGCTGGTCGCGACCAACGGCTGGGGTCCGGTCGAGCGCAACACGAGCGTCGGCGAGCAGGCCGCCGGCGACGGTCGCACCATGAGCATCGAGGGCCGCACGTACGCCACGGGGCTCGGCGCGCACGCGCCCGGCGAGATCGAGTTCTATCTCGGCGGGAGCTGCTCGAGCCTGACCGTGGACGTGGGCGTCGACGACGAGAAGACCGCCAACGGGACGGTGACGTTCGAGATCTGGGCCGACGACCGCAAGCTCGCCGACAGCGGCGTCATGGACACGTCGATGCCGGCGAAGACGCTGTCCGCCGACCTGACCGGCGCGACGCTGCTCCGCCTCGTCGCGACCGACGCCGGCGACGGCACCAACTCCGACCACGCCGACTGGGCCGACCCGCGGCTCACATGCTCGTAGCCAGCCGCCGCTCCATGACCGCCACCGCCTCCTCGTTGCTGTCGACGAGGAGGTAGCGGCGGCCGAGGGCGGCGGCGACGGCGCCGAGCGTTCCCGAGCCGGCGAACGGGTCGAGGCACAGGTCGCCGGGGCGCGAGGAGGCCTGCACGAAGCGGCGGATGAGCGCCTCGGGCTTCTGGGTCGGGTAGCCGGTCTTCTCGCGCCCGGTGGGGGAGACGATCGTGTGCCACATCACCGACGTCGGGCGCTTGCCGCGCTCGCGCTTCTCGGGGGTCACGAGGCCGGGCGCCATGTACGGCTCGCGGTCGACGGCGTCGGCGTCGAACAGGTAGCGCTCCGGGTCCTTGACGTAGACGAGGATCGTGTCGTGCTTCTGCGGCCAGCGGCGGCGCGGCTTGGCCCCGTAGTCGTAGGCCCAGATCAGCTCGTTGAGGAAGCACTCGCGGCCGAAGACCTCGTCGAGCAGCAGCTTCGCGTAGTGCGCCTCGCGGTAGTCGAGGTGCAGGTAGAGCGTGCCCTCGGGGTTGAGCACGCGGCGCAGCTCGCGCAGCCGCGGCTCGAGGAAGGCGAGGTAGTCGTCGAAGCTGTCGCGGTAAGACGACTGCTGGAGCAGCGTGGTCGCGTACCGCCGGCCGCCGAAGCCCGTGCGATCGCCGTCGGCGGAGGCGACGGTGGCCAGCGTCCGGCGGGTCTGATCGCGCCCGGTGTTGAACGGCGGGTCGGCGTAGGCCATCTGCACCGAGCCTTCGTCGAGCTCGCGCAGGAGCTGCAGGTTGTCGCCGTGGACGATGCCCTCCACGGGGCGCGAGGCTACCGGCCGGCCCGGTCGGCGATTCCCGACCGCCGTCCGAACCAGGACCCGGCCGCGTGACTCGCGCCGCCGGCTCTGAATACGGTCGCCCGAACCTGATTCTCCGGGAGGTAGCGTAATGCGGGTAGCCGTTGTCGTCGTCACCGTCGTTGTCCTCGGCGCGTTCCTGTCGCTCGTCGCCGCGGGCTCGGCGCAGGCGCCGCCCACGGTCACGGTGAACGTGACCGAGTCGTCGCTCACGGTCGGAGCGACCGGCGCGCTCGCGGCGGGGCCGACGCGCTTCGAGTTCGTGAACGCCGACGACGGGGCGCCGGAGATCGCGATCGCTGCGCTGCGGCCGGGCGTCACGCTCGCCGACGCCAGCGCCGCGCTGCGCAGCAACCCGGACTCGGCGATCGAGATGATCCACATCGACGGCGGCGCGACGTTCGGTGGGCCCCGGCGGGCGGTGACGATGAACCTGCGGCCGAGCAGCACGTACGTGGCGGTCAACCTCTCGGGCGACAACCCGCAGGAGTGGGAGATCACGCCGTTCTCGACGAGCGACCAGTCCAACGGGGCGTCCGCGCCGCAGGCCGATGCGCGCGTGCGCATCTTCGACCTCCGCTTCCGCGGCGCGAAGGTGCTGCCGCGCAACGGCGTCGTGCGCTTCGAGAACGCCGGCTGGGCGCCGCACTTCGCGCTCGCCGCGCCGCTGCGCCGGGGCGCCAAGCAGCGGAGGGTGGCGCGGGCGCTGCGGCGTAACGCCCAGGGCCAGCTCGAGCGGCTGCTGAACTTCGAGCGCAGCATGGAGGTGCAGTCGCTGATCACCCGCGGTGCGGTCGACTACAACGAGCTGCGGTTCCCGAAGCGCGGGCGCTACGTGATGGTCTGCTTCTTCGAGGGCCACAACACGCAGGGCATGTACCGCTTCGTGCGCGTGAGATGACCCAGTGGTGGGGGTGAGGCGGCCGACCCGGCGCCTATGGTCTCCGGACCGTGATCGCCAAGGTCGAGCCGCTCACCACCACCCGCCGGCTCTCCGGGCCGTTCGACTACCTGCCGCCACCCCAGCCGGTGGGCGTGGGCTCGGTCGTGCGCGTGCCGTTCGGGCGCCAGCGGCTCGAGGGCGTCGTCGTCGAGCTGGCCGAGGCGAGTGACGTCCCGGCCGAGAAGCTCGTGCGCGCGACCGACGCGCGCGCCGAGTCGGTGCCGGCCGAGCTGGTCGACCTGGCGCTGTGGATGGCGGTCGAGTACTGCTCGACACCCGCGCGCGCGTTGTCGCTGGTGCTGCCGCCGCGCGGCCGCGAGCGGACGCAGCTGTGGGCGGCGGCGACGGGGGCCGACGACGGACGGCGGCTGACCGAGCGCCAGCGCGCGCTGCTCGCCCGGCTGCCGGGCCCGGCCGGGCCCGACCTGGCGGCGCTGCGGCGGCTGGAGGGGCGCGGGCTGGTGACGATCGCGCCGCGCGCCCAGCGGCGGGCGCCGCGGACGAACCCGGCCGCGGACCGTGCCGTCTCCTTGACCGCGGAGCAGGCGGCGGCCCTGGACGCCGTGCGCGGGGGCGGATCGCACCTGCTGCACGGCGTGACCGGCTCCGGCAAGACCGAGGTCTATCTGCGCGCCGCGGCCGAGACGCTGGCGGCGGGTCGGGGGGTGATCGTGCTCGTGCCGGAGATCGCCCTCACGCCGCAGACCGTGGCGCGCTTCCAGGCGCGCTTCGGCGACACGGTGGCGCTGCTGCACTCGGCCCTCAGCGAGGGGGAGCGGCACGACGAGTGGCGGCGGCTGCGGGCCGGCGAGGCGCGGATCGCGGTCGGGCCGCGGTCGGCGGTCTTCGCGCCGGTCGCCGACCTCGGGCTGGTCGTGGTCGACGAGGAGCACGACGCCTCCTACAAGCACGAAGGCGACCCCCGCTACGACGCGCGGCGGGTGGCGGCCGAGCGGGCGCGGCGGGCCGGCGCGACGCTGCTCGCCGGCTCGGCCACGCCGCGGCCGGAGACGTGGCTGGCGCTCCCGCACCGGCGGCTGCCGGCGCGGGTCGACTCGCGGCCGCTGCCGCCGGTGCGGATCCTCGACATGAGCGGCGCCCAGACGCCGCTCCATCCGTTGACGCGGCGGGCGCTGTCCGCGGCGCGCAAGTCGATCGTGCTGCTCAACCGGCGCGGCTGGTCGAACTTCCTGACCTGCCGATCGTGCGGCAAGGTGTGGGAGTGCCCGCAGTGCGAGGTCGCGCTGGTGCTGCACCGGGCCGAGGGCGTCATCGCCTGCCACCACTGCGGGCATCGTGAGCGGGTGCCGGACCGGTGCTCGGCGTGCGGGTCGCTGGCCGTCGCGCGCTACGGGGCCGGGACCGAGCGGATCGAGGCCGAGCTGCGGGAGGCGCTCGACGTGCCGGTCTTCCGGCTCGACGCCGACACGGCGGCGACGAAGGACGCGGTGCCCGAGCTGCTCGCCCGCTTCCACGCCGCGCCGGCCGGGCTCCTGCTCGGAACGCAGATGGTGGCCAAGGGGCACGACTTCCCGGACGTCACCCTCGGCGTCGTGCTCGACGCCGACAGCACGCTGCGGTTCCCCGACTTCCGCGCCGAGGAGCGGACGTTCGCGCTGATCGCCCAGCTCGCCGGGCGGGCGGGGCGCGGGCCGGCGGGCGGCCGCGTGCTCGTGCAGACCACGTGGCCGCACGCTCCCTCGATCGAGGCGGCCGCGCGACACGACGCCGAGGACTTCCTGGCGGGCGAGCTCGAGCGCCGGCGCGCGCTGCGCTACCCGCCGTTCGCGGACCTCATCCGGATCGTGGCCTCGGCGGAGGACGCCGAGCCGGTGCGCGCGGCCGCTGAGAAGGTGGCCGAGGCGGTCGGGACCGGGATCTCGGCGGCGAGCGAGGTGCTCGGGCCGGCGCCGCTGTTCCGGCTGCGCGGCCGCGAGCGGCGGCAGGTCGTCGTGAAGACCGGCGAGCGGGCGGTCGCCGTGCGCGCGGTGGGGGCGGCGGTCGAAGCGGCGGCCCGCGACCGCGCGCTGAAGGACGTCGCCTTCTCCGTCGACGTCGATCCGCAGTAGGAGTCCACGACCCCTCGTTGCGCCCACGGCTGCCGTCGTGGCGCGGCTAGACTCGAATGTCGAATGGCTCAAGAGCAGCAGACCGCGCCTTCTGAGGACGGACGGGAGTCCGCCGACCGGCTCGATCCCGAGACCCGCGCGCGTCGCGAGGCGGCGCTTCGCCACGTCCGCAAGTACGGCGACCCGGTGCTGCGCAGCCGCGCGCGCGCCGTCGAGGTGTTCGACGACGCGCTCGCCGACGAGGTCCGCCGCATGGGCGCGCTGATGGACGACGCGCTCGGCATCGGCCTGGCCGCCACGCAGCTCGGGGTCATGCACCGGCTGCTCGTCTACCGCGTCGACCAGGACGCGCCGCTCGGCGTGCTCGTCAACCCGGAGATCGAGTGGAGCGGCGAGGAGCTCGAGACGATCGAGGAAGGCTGCCTGTCGCTCCCCGGCGTCGGCGTGGAGGTCGAGCGTCCGGTCCATGTGCGCGTGCGCGCGCAGGACGAGACCGGTGCGCCGCTGGTCGTCGAGGCGAGCGGGCTCGAGGCGCGGGTGATCCAGCACGAGGTCGACCACCTCGACGGCGTCCTCATCCTCGACCGCACGAGCCGCGACCAGCGCAAGCAGGCGATGCGGGCGATGCGCGAGGCCATGGCCGGCCACGAGGCGCCCGAGTCGCCGGCCGTCAGCGCCTAGTGCGCACCGTCTACTTCGGGACGTCGACGTTTGCCGCCGTCGTTCTCGAGCGGCTCGCCGGCAGTCCTCACCGCCCGGCGCTCGTCGTCACCCGCCCCGACCGCCCCAAGGGCAGGGGCCGGCACGTCTCGCCGCCGCCGGTGGCGATCCGCGCCCGCGAGCTGGGCCTCGACGTGATCCAGCCCGAGCAGCTCCACGAGCCGCCGGCGCTCGACCGGATCGCCGCGGCCGAGCCGGAGGTCGCGTGCGTGTGCGCCTACGGCGTGCTGATCAAGGAGCCGCTGCTGTCGGCCTACGAGATGATCAACGTCCACCCGTCGCTGCTGCCGCGCTGGCGCGGGGCTGCGCCGGTCGAGCGGGCGATGATGGCCGGCGACGAGACCACCGGCGTCTCGATCATGCGCGTCACGGAGGGCCTCGACTCGGGAGCCGTCAGCGTCCAGGAGCCGGAGCCGATCCGGCCCGACGACGACTACGGCACGCTCGCGGAACGGCTCGAGCGGCTCGGCGGCGACCTGCTCGTGCGGGCGCTCGACGAGCGGCCGCCGTACGTCGAGCAGGACGAGTCGCAGGTCACCTACGCGCACAAGATCACGGCTGCCGACCGTGCGCTGGACGGCACGCGCGGCGCGGCGGAGCTCGAGCGGACGGTCCGCGCGCTGCGGCCGCACATCGGAGCTCGGATCGCGCTCCCGGACGGCGACTTCCTCGGCGTCGTCGATGCGCGGGTGGCCGAGGACGGCGTGGAGGCCGGCCGCGTCGCGCCCGTCGGCGACCGGCTCGTGCTCGGCACCGCCGACGGAGCGCTCGAGCTGCTCCAGATCCGCCCCCCGGGAGCGCGCCCGATGGCGACCGCCGACTGGCTCCGCGGCCGCCCGGACGCGCGGCTCACCGACTTCGTCGTCGCCGCGGGTTAGACGCGGGCGAACGTCAACGGCGGCTGGGTGGGGAGGCGGTCATCCGCACGCGCCGCCGAGTGCTCGCTTTGTAAGCCTGAGACTCACAAACCCATCACTCGACCTGCGCGGGCGGTCGATCCCGCCTCCCTCGATGCCAGGGCTCGGTCTGGCGGCCAGGGTCCGTCCCGAACGCGATCCGGCCGCCAAGCGGCGGCCGGATCGGACAATCGGTGTGCGTGCGAGCTAGGCGGCCGGCTGAGCGGGCGCCTCGGCGGCCGGGGCCTCCGCGGCGGGCGCCGTCTCCTCGGGAGCCGGAGCCGGGGCGGCGGCGGGCGCGGGAGCCGGGGCCGGAGCGACGGCGGCGGCCGGAGCGGGCGCCGGGGCCGGAGCGGCAGCGGGAGCCGGAGCGGCGGCGGGAGGCGGCGCCGGGGCCGGGGCGGGGGCGGGGGGCCGGGGCCGGGCCCCCCGGGGCCCCCCCCTTAGCCCGCCCCTCCCCCCCC
>Ga0081538_10002997_pt1 | contig 16089 bp, 17 predicted proteins | sample TabmetS5T2R1_FD_71022 | JGI IMG/M metagenome (GOLD analysis project Ga0081538, IMG submission 71022) | Tabebuia heterophylla rhizosphere microbial communities from the University of Puerto Rico - S5T2R1 | ecosystem: Host-associated > Plants > Roots > Rhizosphere ... | reverse complement strand
CTGCGCTCGATCTGCCTGCGAGCAAGTCGGCCAGCTCTTGGATTGCTCTCTAATCGACGGATCGGCCAGTAATTCTTGCAGTAAGGGTGTCATTTTCTGCCAGCGCTTCGCCGGATCGTTTTCCTCGGCGTGAAGCTTGCGGGCGGAGTCGATAAACTTCTGCAGCGCGCTCATATAACCCTCCTTGGAATGTTCGGCATCGACGCCTCTTTCGGTCCATTATTATTCCGACGACTAGCTTGAGGTCAAGCCGTCCAGTGGCGAAACAGACCGCCTTCAGCGGATCCGCCGCGCGCCTCGTTTATTGCGTTGATGAAAAAAAGGCTCCGGAAGGTATCAACTTCCGAAGCCCCATGGGAAAAACACTGGCGAGAACGACTACGTGCCGTGGGCCCAGGATGAGAGGTACTTTTCCTGTTCCCTGGTCAGGGTATCGATGCGGATGCCCATGGATGCAAGCTTCAGTTTCGCCACCCAGTCTTCGACCGCGTTGGGGACATCATAGACTTTGGGCGTCAAGTCTTTCCGGTTTTTCACCGCCCATTCCGAAGCCAAGGCCTGCGTTGCGAAACTCATATCCATGACCGACGCCGGGTGGCCCTCGGCCGCCGCAAGGTTGACGAGTCTGCCCTCGCCGATCAAGTAAATTGTCCGGCCACCGGGCAGCGTATAGGCGTCGACGAAATTGCGCACGTTCTTTTCGACTTTGGTCGAAAGCTTCTTCAACGCTTTGAGGTCGATTTCGATGTCGAAATGACCGGAATTACAAATCACCGCTCCGTTCTTCATGACCGTGAGATGTTCCGCTGCAATGACATGCATATCTCCGGTAAGCGTGATAAAGAGATCGCCCACCCGCGCGGCTTCCTTCATGGTCATGACTTCGAACCCATCCATGGCCGCTTCCAGCGCCCGGACCGGGTCCACTTCGGTAACGATGACCTTGGCGCCCATACCGCGCGCTCGCGAGGCAACACCCTTGCCGCACCAGCCGTAGCCGGCGATCACGACTCGCTTGCCGGCGATCAGCATATCGGTGGCGCGCACGATACCGTCGATGGTCGACTGGCCTGTTCCATAGCGATTATCAAAAAGATGCTTCGTCGCTGCGTCGTTGACGGCGATGACGGGAATTTTGAGCGCCCCGTCTTTTTCCAGCGCACGTAAGCGGATCACGCCGGTCGTGGTCTCTTCCATACTAGCGATCAAACTGTCCGCCAAGTGAGAATAATCGGTGTGCAACAGAGAAACCAGGTCGGCGCCGTCGTCCATCGTAATAACCGGTTTGTGATCCAATGCCTCCCGTAGATGACGGTAATAGGTTTTGTTATCTTCTCCCTTGATGGCATAGACCGGTATCTTGTCGTGCTGCACCAGCGAAGCCGCCACGTCATCTTGCGTCGACAGTGGATTGGACGCGCACAGGACAACGCTGGCGCCGCCCGCTTTCAGAGTCTGGACCAGGTTGGCCGTCTCCGCGGTGACATGGAGACAAGCGGAGAAGCGCATGCCGTTTAGTGGCATCTCCTTGCGAAACCGCTCCTTCACTTGGCCCAGGACCGGCATGTCTTGCCCGGCCCAGAGGATTCGTTTCCGGCCTGCTTGAGCTAACTTGAAATCTTTGACGTCGTAATTTTTTGCCGCCATCCTTTGACTGCCTCCCAACCTGTCCGGACTACGCGCGCGCCGCCGCTTTTTTGAGTTCCGCTGCCCGGTCCGTCTTCTCCCAGCTGAATTGACCGTCATCGGGCGTGCGTCCGAAATGACCATAGGAAGCTGTCGAACGATAGATCGGCCGTTTGAGATCGAGGATTTGGATAATGCCTTTCGGGCTCAGATCGAAGTTTTCCTGGACGAGCTTGGCGATTTTTGTCTCCGGAATAACTCCGGTGCCAAAGGTGTCCACGAGGACAGAGACCGGTTGCGCCACACCGATGACATAGGCGAGCTGGACCTCGCACTTCTGCGCTAACTCTGCGGCGACGATGTTTTTCGCTACGTAGCGCGCCATGTACGCCGCGCTGCGATCGACCTTCGAGGGATCCTTACCGGAGAAAGCACCCCCGCCGTGTCGGCCCATACCGCCGTAAGTATCGACGATAATTTTCCGGCCGGTAAGCCCGCAATCGCCCTGCGGGCCGCCGATGACAAAACGGCCCGTCGGATTAACGTGATAAATCGTATCCTTGTCGAGATAATCGGCGGGAATGACGGCCCGGATCACCCCTTCGATAATAGTTTCCCTCAGTTTATTGTATTCGACATCGGGGCTATGTTGGGTCGAGATCACGACATTTTTGACTCTGACCGGCTTGCCGTCGCGATATTCGACGGTCACCTGGGATTTGCTGTCGGGCCTGAGAAAATACGCCTCGCCGCCTTTACGAATCTTGGCCAGATATTTGACTAGACTGTGAGCCATCTGGATGGGAAACGGCATCAGTTCCGGAGTCTCATCGCAAGCGTAACCGAACATCATTCCCTGATCGCCGGCGCCCTGCTCTTTGTGCAATCCCTCGCCCTCGGTGACTCCCTGTGAAATATCCGGCGACTGCTGCTCGACGGCGGTGATAATCGCGCAGGTATTGCCGTCAAATCCCATCGAAGAGTCCGTGTAGCCGATTTCGCGCACGACATCGCGTACGACATCAACGTAGCTCACTTTAGCTCTGCTGGTGATTTCTCCGGCCACCACCACCATGCCGGTCTTTGCCAAACTTTCGCAGGCGACCCGGCTGTCGGGATCACCGGCCAGATGTGCGTCGAGAATCGCATCCGACACCTGATCGCAGAGCTTGTCCGGGTGGCCTTCCGAAACCGATTCTGAAGTGAATAAAAAATCCTTGCCTGCCATTGAAGCCACCTCCAGAGGCTTTTGAGTCGAAAATAATCAGTTCTGTATATCGGATAAGGTCCAGTGAATCAACCTTACTCGTTTTCGTTGAACTTATTGTCAATCAACTTTTCGATCGCGCGGACCGCTCGTTCCGCTTCATCGCCGTTTGCCTCAACTTGAATCTTGCTGCCCTGGGTCGCCGCCAGCGTCAAGACGCCCATGATGCTTCTGCCGTCGGCGGTCTGACCGTCTTTGGAAAAGCTAACTTGGGCGTCAAACTTGTTTACCGTCTGCACGAGCAAGGCTGCCGCACGAGCATGGAGTCCGAGCTTGTTCTTGATTTCCAGCTTCTTAACGACCTTGCTCATTCAGCTACTTGTCGACGTCTCGATGCTTGACGTGAATGGTGAATTTTTCGGTGTCCAATCTTTTCCGCAGCGCCTCAACCAACACCACCGAACGATGGCGTCCCCCGGTGCACCCCAGCGCCACGGTGAGAGTGCTTTTTCCTTCCCGCTCGTACAGGGGCAACGTATACTCGAGCACCGCAAACAGCCGATCGAGAAAGACGCGTGTCTCTTCGTTCCTGAGAACGTATTCCTCGACCCCCGATTCTAAACCACTCTTGGCTCGAAGCTCCTGGACAAAATAGGGATTCGGCAGAAACCGAACATCGAAGATGATATCCGTGTCATGCGGAATTCCGTATTTGTAGCCAAACGAAGTCAAAAACACCGCCATCCGGCGCGAGCCGGAAACCTGGCAAAAATTTTCCTCCATTTCTCTCTTCAACTGGTGCACATTCAAATCGCTGGTATCGATCACCTTATCCGCTAGCTCCCGCATCCCTTCGAGCGCTTTGCGCTCCCGCGTAATTCCTTCTTGAGTCGACCCTTGTCCTCCCACCGGGTGCGGGCGCCGGGTCTCGTTAAAGCGGCGCAGCAATACCTCGTCAGACGCGTCGAAGAAAAGCACCTGGACATGATGGCCGGCAGCGCGCATCTCGTTTAAGACTTGCGGCCAGGGCTGGAGGAACTGGCCGCCTCTCAGATCCACCCCTAAAGCGATCCGTTTGATCTCTTCTTGGTACCCCTGGCACAGGTCGATGAATTTGGGTATCAGCGGCGCCGGCAGGTTATCGATGCAGAAGAATCCGTTGTCTTCCAAGGCGTGAATCGCCACGCTCTTTCCCGAACCGGAAAGGCCGGTGATGATGAAGATGTCCAGACCATCGGCCATACAAGGTCAGAACTTTTGATCTTCTTGGGCGATGATGTCAAAGATTTCTTGTTTCGTCTTGGCTTCGATAAGGCGACTGCGAAAAGTGTGATCCTTGAGCAATCGAGAGATCCGCGCCAGAGCTTTGAGGTGATCGGCTGCGGCGTTCTCCGGAGCGATCAGGACGAAAAACAGATGCGTTGGTCCGCCGTCTAAAGAAGCGAAATCAACCCCCACTAGGCTGCGTGCGAAAATTCCCACTACCCGCTCTACTTCGCGCAGCTTGCCATGGGGAATCGCCACGCCTTCGCCGATGGCCGTTGTGCTGATCCGCTCCCGGTCCGACAAAACCTTGAAAACCTTTTTTTCATCCAGTGCCGGATGGTGGGCAACCAACCCGCTCGCCATCTCTTGCAGGACAGCGTCTTTTTCGCGCGCCGCCAGGGCGGGGACAACCGTTTCCGCAGTCAAGAAATCTGTGATCTTCACCCTTTTGCCCTTCTTCGATTAAGCTGGATCTTTTCCTTCTGCTTTTTGACTTGGCGCTGAAGTTTATCCATGACGGCGTCAATGGCCGAATAGAGATCTGCGGTTTCTCCCCGGCTATGGATGATGATTCCATGCATATGCAGCTCGACCTCCGCCGTCTGGCGCTCCTTGGAATCCACGGCCAGCACCACATGGGCTACCAGAGGCCGTGAAAAATATTTTCCGATGCGATGGATTTTTTCCTCGGCGTAATGTTTTAACGCATCGGTGGGTTGCGTATGACGGAAAGTGACCACAACTTTCACGTCGCTCATCGTGCGATCATCCTTACCAATAGTTATTTTCTAAAATACGGTTGCCTCCGCTTCGACGAGGGAAGAATTCCCATGGCCTCGCGGTACTTGGCGACGGTGCGCCGTGCGATATCAATCGAATCGTTCGATAAGAGCGCGGCAATGTGTTGGTCGCTGTGCGGTTTTCGCGGATCTTCGGAGGCGATAATGCTGCGGATCTTCTCTTTAACGCTCTCGCTCGCGACGTCATCCCCATTGCCGCTTTTGAGACCGCTCTGGAAGAAGAATTTGAGCTCGAAGAGCCCCTGCGGAGTGTGCACATATTTGTTGGCCGTCGCTCGACTCACCGTGGATTCATGCATGTGGATATCTTCCGCGACATCCCGCAGCACCATGGGCTTGAGATGACTTACTCCATGATCCAAAAACTCCAACTGAAATTTAAAAATGCTTTGGGTCACCCGATAGAGAGTTTGTTGCCGCTGCTGAATGCTTTTGATCAACCAGGTGGCCGCGCGCACCTTCTCCTGCAAGTACTGGCGCGCCTGCTCTTCCGCCGCCCCCTCCTGTCCTGCCATCCGGCGATACAGTGAACTTACCCTTAAGCGCGGCACGCCATCGTCGTTAAGGTAGATCACGTATTCATTGCCGATTTTTTCTACAAACACGTCGGGCAAAACAGTCAGAACCTCGTCCTGCCCGAAGCCACGGGATGGCTTCGGCTCAAGGGAGGCAATCACATGAGCCGCATCCGCGATTTCATCGACCGTCACACCTAACTCACGCGCCATCTTCTCGTAACGCTTGGACTCTAAATAATGCAAGTAATCGCTGACGATTCGAGCCGCCAAACTGTCACCGAGCTGGAGGTTATCGAGTTGAACCAGCAGACATTCCCTGAGATCCCGTGCTCCGACGCCGACCGGATCAAAAAAATGAATGCGCTTTAGCACGACCTCAACTTCCTCGGCGGCACTTTCCGTAGCCCTGCACAGCTCCTCTAGGGTCAGGGCCAAGTAACCGTTCTCGTCCAGATTGCCGATGATGTAGAGACCGATGCTCTCTTCGCGTTCGGAGATTTTGGAGAGACGGAGTTGCCAGATCAGGTGATCTTCGAGCGACAACTTCTTGGTCAAGCTGTTTTCCCAGGAAGGCGGGCTGTCACCATCATCGCCCGTGGCTTCCGCAGTCAGCGATCCGTGGATGGAGTTGGAATGGGTGTCGAGGTATTCTTGCCAGTCGAGCGTGCCGACCTTGTCGACTGCCGGCTCCCGGTTAACGACAGGTTCGGTCAGGGGCTCCGCGCTCTCCGGCGGCAATTCTGATTTCGGTTGATCGCCGCCGTCGCTCTCTTCAGTGGTTCCTTCTTCCAGGGCGGGATTGTCTTGCAGCTCCTTCGAAACCATCTCCTGCAGCTCGACACGGGAGAGCTGGAGCAGTTTGATCGCCTGCTGCAGCTGGGGTGTCATGACCAGCTGTTGGGCGAGTTTTTGTACCTGACGAATCTCCAAAGCCATAACTAGAACTTAAAACCTTCTCCCAAATAGAATTTTCTCGCCTTGGTGCTCGCGGCGATCTTGTCTGGCGTTCCTTCTTCTAAAATGGTGCCTTCGCTAAGAATATACGCTCGATCGCAAATCCCCAAAGTTTCCCGGACATTGTGGTCGGTAATGAGGATGCCGATGCCACTCGCGGTCAGTTTGCGGATGATTTTCTGAATTTCCGCAACCGCGATGGGATCTACGCCGGTGAAGGGTTCGTCGAGCAGAACAAAATAGGGAGAAAGAACCAACGCGCGAGCGATTTCTACTCTGCGGCGCTCTCCGCCCGACAAAGTGAACGCCTTGTGGTCGGCAAGGTGATCAATCCCGAGCATCTTCATGAGGGCCTGACATCGCTCTTGCTGTTCGGCGGCTTTCAGATCGAGCGTCTGCAGAATCGCCACAAGATTCTCGGCGACTGTCAGGCGCCGAAAAACCGATGATTCCTGAGGCAGGTAGCTGATTCCCGCGCGCGCCCGCTCATAAATCGGCGCATCGGTGAGATCCTCATTATTGAGCAGCACTTTGCCCTCGTCTGGTTGAATCAACCCGACCATCATGTGAAACGTTGTGGTCTTCCCTGCACCGTTGGGGCCGAGCAAACCGATGATTTCGCCGCCTCTAATCTCAACATGAACTCCGTTGACAACGCGACGCCCATTGTAAGATTTTGCCACCGCCTCCGCTACAAGAATGCTCATCGTTCATCGCTACTTGCTCGAAGCGGCCTCTCCCTTGTCTTTCTGTTGTAGCTCCTCCGGGAATATCGTCGCCTGCACCCTGACTTTGCCGTCTCCTTCAGCCACGGCCCGATCCTGTTCGACAAAATAAATAACCCGCGATCCGCTGATTTGGCTATTGCCTTGCCGCATGACGGGATTGCCGGTTAAGGTCACTGTCTTGGCCTGGTCGTCGAAAACGGCCCTGTCCCCAGTGGCTACCCGATTGCCCTGCGTGGCGTTCACCTTACCCTCTGCCACGATTTGCCTAATCTGCTTCATCTCCGGGTTATAGTCGGCCGTCAGAGTTTCACTTCTTATGGTCATTTCTCCCTGGACGGTAACCACGCGCCCTTTGTAGGTGATCGAGTTTTTGGTCTGATCAAACTCCATCCAGTCGGCGGTTATATAAATGGGATCCTTCTTGTTGAACTCAAAGGCAGACGAGCCGCTCTTTTGTTTTGGCTCTTCTTTGGCTGGGGTCGCAGCATCGCCGGAAAAGATCACTGCGGGTGTGGCCAAGAGAAAAAAACATACCGGTATGCTGAGCACAGAATAACGCATCTACCCTCCGCTGATTTGTTTTGCGTCGGTTTTTTTTCCTCTCTTGGCGAGCTTGTCGGGCTCGAGTTTGGTTTTGACATTCTGCACCAAGCGCACTTTTTTGCTTTCGAGTTCAATCTCCATTCGCGATCCTTCGGCCTCGACACCGCTGCCGGTCACCGTTGCCCTCGTCGGTAGAACGATCTTTTCTTCGGCCGCCAAATAGATAGCCTTGTCGGATTTCAGCAAGTAGTCCTGATAAGTGACTTGAATCCCCCCCTCCAGCTGCATTTTTTCCAGCTCTCTTTCACTGAAAAACAGACGCGCCGTATCCCCCGTTGTTTCAGCGATCTCCCCTTTCCTACTGTAATAATAAAAACGCGGCTTCTTTATGACTGCTTCTTTCTGCTCCTTGAAATAGTTCGCTTCATCGCCGTAGAGTTCCCATACCTTTTGGCCGTTTTCGATTTTCGCGCGGTGAAAATCTTTTATCTTGAGCGCCGATTCGGGAAGATAGTCCAACGCTTTGAGGGGATTCTTCCTTATCTCCTGGGCCTTCATGATCCAAATGCTCTCGGCAACTTTATAGGCTACGCCTCCCAAAGCGAGAAAAATAAGGCCCAGGAGGATGAACCTGCTACGCTTTCGCATCCATAAACCCCGCGAGATGATAAAAATACCATTCTTTGAAAAAGGTGTAAAGCAATGGGCACGAAAATTGCTAGCTTTTTTGAGCTATTCTAGAAAAATTCCTTTGCTTATACCGGCGCGTCAGACCCTCCCACAAACTTTTCGCCTTCAACAGCAGTTCTGAAACCTCCCTTACCGCGCCCTTTCCTCCTTTTGTTTCAGTAACGTAGTCGACTTCCACCCTAAGCTCCGGCCAACCATCTCGAACCGCGACCGCCAACCCCGCCTTTCGTAGGACAGGCAAATCCATGATATCGTCGCCGACATACGCTATCTCCTCATCCCTGAGTCCGATCTTCCGTCTGATTCGCTCATAGATTTCCATCTTGTTTTGCGCGCCTTGATAGACAATCGTTACGCCCAATTCTTTGGCGCGGCGGCGCACAATGTTGGAGTAACGCCCCGTGAGCAAGCCCACTTGGATCCCAGCTTGGATGAGTAATGTGATGCCCTGCCCATCGCGCACATCGAATCGTTTGGACTCCACCCCTCGATCATCGATGATAATCCCGCCGTCTGTGAGAACGCCGTCGACGTCGAGCAAAATGAGTTTTATTTTTGCCGCTTTTTTTTGGACGGCGGCAGAAATACGCTTCACGGCTGCTTACACGATGCCGGCTTTGAGCAGCGTGTGAATGTGCAGGATGCCGATCGGCACCGTCTCACCGGGTTTCTCAACAACAAAAAGCGAGGTGATGGGGGCGGGTAGGTTTTCTTCCATCTTTGCGAGGGCTTGTAGCGCTAGAGCATCCTTTTCGATGGACTTCGGCTTGCGCGTCATAATCTCGCCTGCTCTCTTACTGAGAATGCCATCGCCGTAGGCTTGCAGTCCTCTGCGCAGATCGCCATCGGTGATGACCCCAGTTAAATTGCCGTGCTGATCGGTCACTCCCGTAACACCCAAACGCTTCGAGGTGATGACTAAGATGGCCTCCTTCATGAGAGTTTCTTCACCCACCAGTGGCACATCGACATCGCGATGCATCAAGTCGTCGACCCGGAGCAGCAATTTGCGTCCGAGCGTGCCACCAGGGTGGCGGAGCGCAAAATCCTCTTCCTTGAACCCTTTCCTCTCCAAGAGGATGACGGCAAGGGCATCACCCAGGGCGAGCGCCGCAGTGGTACTGGCGGTCGGCGACAAGCCGAGAGGACAGGCTTCCTCCAAGACACCCGCATCAAGAACGACGTCCGCCGCGCGCGAGAGAGTGGAGTCGCGTTTGCCGGTTATCGCGATCAGCCTAACGCCGATGCGCTTGAGCATCGGTATCAGTGTGAGGATCTCCTCGGTTTCCCCGCTGTTGGAGATGGCGAGAACAACATCTCTCTCCATCACCATTCCCATGTCGCCGTGATTAGCGTCGCCGGCATGAAGAAAAAAAGAGGGCGTGCCCAAACTCGAAAAGGTGGCGGCGATCTTACGGCAAATGAGCCCCGATTTCCCCAGCCCGGTCACGATGACTTTGCCGCGACAGTCGTAAAGCATTTCAACGGCGCGGACAAAGCTGTCGTCGAGGCGATCCGCCAGCGAAACAATGCCCTCCGCTTCGATGTTCAGCACCTCTTTCGCACGCGCCAAAATGGCTGCTTTGTTCACGTGTCGGACGACCCCTTTAACATTCCATCAATATCTCTAACTATCCCCAACAGTCCTTCGAACTCCCGCAGCGGCAACGAATTGGGGCCATCGCTGAGCGCTCGATCCGGATCCTCGTGAACCTCCATAAAAAGCGCGTCCACACCCACGGCGACGCCGGCGCGAGCCAAAGGTCTAATGTATTTTCTTTCGCCGCCCGATGCATTGCCCAACCCCCCCGGGAGTTGCAGGCTATGGGTAACATCGAAGACCACGGGGTATCCCAAATCCCGCATTACGACCAGTGACCGCATGTCGGACACCAGATTATTGTAACCGAAGGAAACGCCCCGCTCCGTAAGCAAGATCTGGTCGTTCTTCGCCGAGAGAATTTTCTCGACGACATTGCCGATATCCCACGGGGCCAAGAACTGCCCTTTCTTCACGTTGACGACTTTGCCTGATTCAGCGACTGCGACAACGAAGTCCGTCTGCCGGCAAAGAAACGCGGGAATCTGCAGCACATCGGCGACTTCGCTCACGGCAGCCACCTGGTCTCTCTCGTGAACGTCCGTCAATACCGGCACGCCGATCTTTTTCTTGACTTCGGCCAATATGTCCAAGCCCCTGTCCAAGCCCGGCCCGCGATAGGAATCGACCGATGAACGATTGGCCTTATCGTAGGAAGATTTGAAGATATAGGGAACGCCGACTCGATCAGCCGCCCCCTTAAGCAACGCGGCGTGTTTTAGGGCCGACTCCCGGCTTTCGATCACACAGGGTCCCGCAATCACAGCCACCGGACGGCCGGCACCGATTTCAATGTTGCCCACCTTTACGCTCTTGGTGTTCATGGATGGAAAAGCACCCGAGAACTCGCAACCCTCAGGTGCGCGCAACTTTGATGCGGGGTACTTCTTTGATCGCTTGCCGATTTTGCAGTGCCGCTTTGATGAAGCCTTTAAAAAGAGGATGACAATCCATCGGGCGAGACTTGAATTCGGGATGAAATTGGCAACCCAGGAACCAGGGATGATCTTTGAGTTCAATGATCTCCACCAGACGGCCATCCGGTGAGACGCCGCTTAACGCCATGCCCTTGGCGGTGAAGCGTTCAATGTAATCATTGTTGAATTCATAGCGATGCCGATGGCGCTCGTTGATCTTCTTGCGCCCGTAGAGTTTCAAGGACAAGGAATCTTCCTGTAGCACGCAGGGGTAAGCTCCCAATCTCATGGTCCCCCCCTTGACGTCGATGCTCCTTTGCGCCGCCATCAAGTGGATCACTGCATGCGCGCAGTTCGCCTCGAACTCGCTCGAATTGGCTCCGATCAAACCGCAAACGTTACGAGCGAACTCCACCACAGCCATCTGCATTCCAAGACAGATACCGAAGAACGGAATATGATTTTCCCGCGCGTAGCGGATGGTCTCTATCTTTCCTTCGCTGCCGCGATCGCCAAATCCGCCAGGCACCAAGATCCCGTCGGCTTGACTCAGAAGCTCCGCAGCTCCTACTTCTTCGATTTTTTCAGCCTCAATGCATTCCAACTCCACTTTCACCTCGTTAGCGATACCGCCGTGAACCAAAGCCTCAAAAAGACTCTTATACGACTCCTTGAGACTCATGTACTTCCCGACCACCGCGATCTTCACGACGGACTTGGGTGCATTGAGGACCTGAACGATCTTTTGCCACTTCTGCAGATTGGGTGCCCCGGTCCACATGTGAAGCTTTTCGACGATTTGTGCATCGAGCCCCTCTTCATGAAAGACCAAGGGAACTTCGTAGATCCATTCCACATCTTTGGCGGTGATGACCGACTCTTCTTTCACGTTACAAAAATGAGCGATTTTCGCTTTGATTTTTCTATCCAGGAAGCGATCCGTTCGACATAACAGGATATCGGGTTGAATTCCCAGACCCGTCAGCTCTTTTACGCTATGCTGTGTTGGCTTGGTCTTGAGCTCGCCGCCGCCCGTAATGTAAGGCACCAAGGTCAGATGAACGTACAGCACATTTTCTCGGCCCCAATCCCAAGCGAACTGGCGGATGGCCTCCAGGAAAGGCAGTCCTTCGATGTCGCCCACCGTTCCGCCGACTTCGCCAATCGCGATGTCGTAACCTTCGGCTGCGGCTAGAATGCGCCGTTTGATCTCATCGGTAATGTGCGGAATAACCTGTACCGTCCCGCCGAGGTAATCCCCTCGTCGCTCTTTGGCAATGACAGTCTCGTAGATCTGGCCGGTCGTGCAATTATTTTTTCGGCCCATGGCAGTCGAGACATAGCGCTCGTAGTGTCCTAAATCCAAATCCGTCTCGGCACCGTCATCGGTCACGAAAACTTCACCATGCTGGAATGGGCTCATCGTTCCAGGGTCGACGTTGATGTAAGGATCCATCTTCAGCAGAGTGACTTTCAATCCCCGGTTTTCCATCAGTGCGCCGATGGACGCCGAAGCCAATCCCTTGCCTAAGGAAGACACGACCCCGCCGGTGACGAAGATAAATTTCGTTTTTACTCCAGCCATAATTGCCCTTCAGTTCTGATATCGTTTCAAATAGTTCTCCGCCCTTGCCAGATCCTCAGGCGTATCGACCTCGACCGACCGTTCATCCACGGCCGCAACGAAAATTCGATGACCGTAGGCCAACGCCCGAAGCTGCTCGAGACTTTCGATTTGCTCCAGAGCCGTGGGACGCAGGCGAGCAAATTTCATCAGAAAATCTCGACGATAAACATAAAGCCCGACATGGCGATGACCCCATATCCGCTTTTTAGAACCGCCGACTAGCGGATTCCCGTCGACATCGATGGAGCCGTTGCGGACATAGGGAATAGGCGAACGGGAAAAATACAATGCGAAGCCTTCCCGGTTGGTAAGGACCTTGACCACATTCGGGTTGCGCCACTCCTCTTCATCCAAGATCGGCGTACCGACGGTCCCCATGGGAATCGAGCGGTTACGAAGCAGCGGTTGAACCGCGCGCGCGATCGTTTCCGGCTGGATAAATGGCAGATCGCCCTGGACATTGACAAACCAATCCGCTTTGAGCTTCCGCGCCACTTCAGCCAAACGATCGGTTCCGCTGGCATGATTTTTTGATGTCATCATCGCCTCACCGCCAAAACCCTGTACCGTTTCTTCTATCCGCCGGTCATCCGTTGCCACCAGCACTCGATCTAGTCCTTTCGCTCTAGCGGCGCTTTCATAAACGTGTTGGATCATCGGTTTGCCGCCGATCCGCGCTAAAGGCTTTCCCGGAAGACGGGTGGAACCATAGCGAGCCGGAATAATTGCCACGACGGCCATCGCATCACGGTTTTGAAAGGCGCGCTAAGAATCTGCGGAAGGTCAAAGTTGCGTTCTCGTCCCAAAAATAAAAAACCGCAATGGCCCTATGAAAAGCGCATCACGGACTTTTAATATACGCTGAGGCCGAAAGGGTGTCAATGATGATTTCATTCAAATTCTCGCAAAACGCTCGCTTTTGGAATGGACGATGACTATGCCTTGACTTCTTGTTGCCGCTCTATGATAGGAGTGATTCGAGCAATCCAGAACGGACTCTATGGTAGAAACAATCAGACTAAATGCCGGCTTCGCCACCATCGGACAGGGCGCCGGGCCGATGATGGTGACTTGGAAAGCCGGTCTTTTTCACAAATACGGTTTGGACATCGATCGACCACGCATCATGGGCGGAGCAAAGGGTGTCGTGCGCGGGCTGATGTCGGGCGAGATCCAGTTTGGCAACCTGGCGGCGCCGGCGGCGCTCAGGGCGAATCTTCAAGGTGCAGCCGACGTGATTTTTCTCACCGGCGGTATCAATCAGCAGTTCATCATGGGAAGACCCGGCATCGATGATCGCCGGCAACTAGCCGGGAAAAAAATCGGTTTCGTTGGCGATGGCGGCTTGAATGACACGCTGGTGCAATTCATCATTGAAAAACTCAAGACCGCAGGCGTGCATGGCTTGAAGAAGGAACCCATCCGGCCGGGAGGCGATCAAGAGATCGCGGCAGTGTTAGAGGGCAAGTGCGACGCAATCGTTATAACGCCGCCGGAATCGATCGCAGCCCAAAGGGAAGGCTGCAAGTACCTCGTCGATTTCGCCGAATACGGTCTCAACTACGCACTCGGCGGAATCGCCGCCCGGCGCGATTACGTTGAAGAGAATCCCGAGATCACCAGAAAGTTTATCACAGCTTACGTCGAAGGCATGCACCGTTATCGTACAGACCGCGAATTTACCGTCAGTGTCCAAGCCGAATACAGCGGCATCACGGATCGAAGCATAGCGGAAGAGACCTATGACCTGACCCAGCCGGGAATGCCGGTCATCCCCTATCCCGTCGTGCGAGCGTTGCAAACGCTGCTTGACTTTATGAGCAAAGAACTTCCCCAGGCGCAAAACGCGGATGCGCGCCGGTTCGTCGACGATCGCTTCGTTCGCGAGCTCGAACAAAACGGGTTTATCGCATCGCTTCACTAAACAGGAGGAGTCATTCCATGCGCATCATGTTTTTGAACCATTCTTTTGTGCGCCATTCAGCGACATTGGAGGCCCACATCAGAAAGCTGCTCGCCAGCTATGCTTCACCTGACACGACCTTCGAGCTAGCCTACCCTGACGATCTCGGCGGCGGCGCGGTATTGAGCCTCCTAGAAGAACGAAAAGCTCTGTCTGGCCTGCATCATATCCTGGAAACCCCGGCCTTGGTGCAAAAGGCTATCGAAGCTGAGCGCTCGGGCTTTGACGCGGTGATGCAAAGCAATACGTTCGATCCGGGAGTGGAAGCGAGCCGACTCGCGGTGCGCATACCAGTCATTGGTTTGCTTCGCGCTTCGCTCCACTTTGCTGCCAGCATCTGCGACCGCTTTGGCTTGATCGTTCCGCTCGAGACCCACATGCCCCACACTATGAGACTCGTGCAAAGTTACGGCATGACGTCCTTCGTTTGCGGCATTAAAACCGTCGGTCTCTATGATACTGGAGATCTGTCCGGCTACCATGACACCGTCATTGAGCGGACACTCGCTGTCGGTAAGGATCTCGTCCAGCAAGGCGCTCAGGCGATTATACCATTGGGGGGGAAGATCTATCCCTACGTCGTCACTCCGGATGAAATCGAGCCACATCTCGGTGTGCCCATCATCAATACCAAAGCGGTCGGAGTCGCCTATGCCGAGCTGATGGTGCGGTCCAGGATCAGCCACAGCATCAAAGCCTATCCTTGCCCAACCGGACTTTCTCCCGAGGTGGTTTCCCGGCGCTCGAAGTGAAAACGATGTCTGCGAGTAACTTGGTCAACAGCAATAATGAGAGTATTTATGCATCGCCGATTTAGCAGAGAGAGCGCAACACAAAAAATCCTAGAAAGGATCAGACAATGATCATTGATGGGGACGGGCATTTTTTTGAGACGGAAGAAATGTTTGAGAAGTACATGGAACCATCGCTCAGAAACTATCGTCCGAGGCTCCTCTGTGATGACCAAGGCTATAATTTCTGGGTCGTGGACGGCCAGACTCCCTACAAAAGGCCCTCGATTAAAGGCGCCGGCGCCCCCGGCACAGGCGCACCCCCGGGCAGCGCCATACAATCCGCGCGCCGGGCGTCCGTCGGCAGCCAGACCCTAACCAACATTAAAGACCGGCTCGAGGATTTAGACAAAGAAGCTATCGATGTGCAGTTCCTTTACCCGAGCTTTCTTTTGCACGTCAACTCATGGCCGGATGGCATCTTGGCAATGAGTGTGTGTCGCGCTTACAACACCTGGCTGGCGCAGGCTTGCAAAAAGGCGCCGGATCGCCTTAAAGGCGTCGGCGTCGTCTCTCTGCAGGATCCCGAGGGCGCCGCCAAGGAGCTGTCCCGTATCCAAGAGCTGGGCATGTTTTCCGTGATGATTAATGGAACCGCCGGCGCTAGACGGCTCGATCATCCCGATCACGATCCGTTCTTTGTCGAGGCCGATCGTTTGAAGCTACCCATTGCGGTTCACTTCAGCCTTCAATTTCCGGTTGTCGACAAACTGTTTGAGCACCATTTTCCCAACCGAGTGCTGTCCGGCATACTGCCGATCATGGCTGGTCTCACCAGCGTTCTCTGCTCCGGACTTTTGGATCGCTACAAAAACCTTCGGTTCGCATTTCTCGAAGGAGGCATCAGTTGGGTTCCAGC
>Ga0081538_10002995_pt1 | contig 16092 bp, 14 predicted proteins | sample TabmetS5T2R1_FD_71022 | JGI IMG/M metagenome (GOLD analysis project Ga0081538, IMG submission 71022) | Tabebuia heterophylla rhizosphere microbial communities from the University of Puerto Rico - S5T2R1 | ecosystem: Host-associated > Plants > Roots > Rhizosphere ... | reverse complement strand
CCGAGGCGAACCCGACCGGCCCCAGGCTCTGGCTCATGCCGAACTCGCGCACCATCCGGGTGGCCAGGTCGGTCGCCCCGGCCAGGTCGTTGGAGGCCCCGGTGGAGCTCTGGCCGAACACGATCGCCTCGGCCACCCGGCCTCCCATGCGGATGGCCAGCGAGTCCTTGAGGTAGCCCTCGGTGTAGAGGTGGCGCTCGTCGATCGGGAGCTGCTCGGTCACCCCCAGGGCCTGGCCGGCGGGCAGGATGGTGACCTTGGCCACCGGGTCGCCATGCTCGCTGATCGCGGCGACCAGGGCATGCCCGCTCTCGTGGACGGCCACCGCCCGCTTCTCGTCCGGCAACAACGCATTGGAGCTGTCGCGCCGCCCGAGCAGGATCCGGTCCCTGGCCTCGGAGAAGTCGTAGGCCGCGATGACCTGGCGGCCGGCCCGGACGGCGAAGATGGCCGCCTCGTTGACCAGGTTGGCCAGATCGGCCCCGGAGAAGCCGGGGGTGCCGCGGGCGACCACGTCCAGCTCCACGTCGGGCCCGAGCTGCTTGCCGCGGGCGTGGACGGCCAGGATGGCCCGGCGCTCGGCCTGGGCGGGCAGGGGGATGACGACCTGACGGTCGAAACGGCCCGGGCGCAGCAGGGCCGGGTCCAGGGTCTCGGGCCGGTTGGTGGCCGCCATCACCACCACCCCGGTGGCCGGGTCGAACCCGTCCATCTCAGCCAGCATCTGGTTCAGGGTCTGGTCACGCTCGTCGTTGGAGACGAACTGGCCGCCCCGGCGCTGGCCGATGGCGTCGATCTCGTCGATGAACACGATCGAGGGGGCCCGCTTGCGGGCCTCGGCGAACAGGTCCCGGACCCGGGCCGCCCCGACCCCGACGAACATCTCGACGAAGCTGCTGCCGGTGACCGAGATGAAGGGCACATGGGCCTCGCCGGCCACGGCCCGGGCCAACAGGGTCTTACCCGTGCCCGGCGGCCCCACCATCAGCACCCCTTTGGGGCCGACGGCGCCGGCCCGCTGGTAGCGGTCGGGGTGCTTGAGGAAGTCGACGACCTCGGTGACCTCCCGCTTGGCCCCCTCGTAGCCGGCGACGTCGGCGAAGGTCGTGTCCGGCCGCTCGGCGTCGAACACCCGCGCCCGCGAACGCCCGATCCCGCCCATCCCGGCCAGCTGCCGGCGGGCCGAGCGGCCCAGGTAGATGAAGATGGCGATGAACACCAGCAGCGGCAGCAGGCTGAGCAGCACCGACCCGATCGAGGTGCGGGGGCCGACCGCCTTGACCTCGACGTCGTGGTCGTTGAGGAGCTTGGTGAACTCGTCGTCCTGGAGGTTGGTCGGGTAGGACGACTCGAAGCGGGTCCCGTCCTTGAGCCGGCCCTCGATGTGGCCGTCGGAGCCGATCTCGACCGACTGGACCTCGCCGGCGGCGATCTTGCCCTTGAGCTCGGGCGCGTAGGTCAGGTCGGTGACCCGGCCCTCCTGCATCTGGTTGGGGAGCAGCAGCAGGACCAGGCTGAGCAGCAGCCCGACCGGGAGCAGCCAGCTGCGCCAGCGCGGCGGGGGCGGCGGGGCCGGCGTGGGCGGCCGGTCGGGCGGCGGGCCCGACTTCGCCTTGTTGCTCGGGTGGCGGTGCATCGAGGGCTCCTCGCGTGGGCTCGGTCCCGCCCACGGTAGCGCCGACCGCCGACTAACGTGGGGCGCGACCCCCGGCCACGGCTCCCGGACCGGGGCTAGCCGCTGTAGGGGACCCGGCGGTCGGCGGGGACGTCGGCCAGGCGCGGGTTCTGCTGGTCGCGCTCGGAGAGGACCGGCTCGTCGTCGGGCCAGCTGATGCCCAGGTCGGGGTCGTTCCAGGCGATGCCCAGCTCGTCGCTGCCGTCGTACTCCCCGGTGACCAGGTAGGTCATGACGACGTCGTCGTGGGCGTAGAAGCCGTGGGCCACACCTTCGGGGATGTAGAGGACCAGCTCTTCGCCGCCGCCCTGCTGCAGGGTGGTGTGCTTGCCCTCGGTGGGGGAGCCGATGCGGGTGTCGACCAGCACCGTCGTGACCTTGCCCTGCTGCACGAACCACAGGTCGGCCTGGCGGCGGTGGTAGTGGAGGCCGCGCAGGACCTTGGCCTTCGAGTCCGACCGGTTGCCCTGGACCATGGGAGCGGGGAACGGCAGCCAGGAGCTCCGGTAGGTCTCCAGGAAGCGCCCGCGCTCGTCGGTGTGGACCTCCGGCCGGATCAGCCAGACGCCTGGGATCTCACTGGATTCGACGACGTCTGCCACGGGCTGCCCCCCCTCCTCCCCCGGATGGTGCCATCGGCTGAGGCTACCGGGGGTCCATGGTGTGCGCAAAGCGTGACGCCGGAGCGGCCGCCTTCTAGACTACCGGGTCATGGGATCGTTCGAGCGTTTCAAGACGAAAACTCATTTCAATTCGCTCAAGCGGCTCGTCGGCATCACCGCCCTGGGCGCGCTGGCGGTCAAGCTCCTGGCGATCGCGCTGGCCACCGCCGCCGGGGGCGGCACGCCCCTCGACCTGCTGGCCCGGGTGCCGGCCGGCCTGGCCGACCTGGGCGCGGCCCTGCTGGTGTTCGAGGTGCTCCGCTCCCGCCGGCCGCTGCAGCTGGCCGTCCGCTCGGCGGTCCTGGTCGCGGTGAGCCCGGTGCTGTTCGTCGCCTCCGGGATCCACGGCGACCCGCTCGGGGTGGCCGTGGCCCTGCTGCTCGCGGCCATGTGGCTGCTCGTCGACCGGGACGCGCCGCTGGTCGCCGGGATCACCCTGGCGCTCGCGTCCCGGGTCGAGCCGATGGTCCTGCTCGCCGTCCCGGTGGCCGTGGCCGCGATCACGTCCCGGGCGGGGGAGGGGGCGCCGGTGACGGCGGGCCGGGGCGGCCCGCGGGCCAGGCGCTCCCGGCTGGTCCATTTCGGTGGGGCGCTGGCCGGCGCCCTGCTGGCCGTGTGGGTGCCGAGCCTGGCCTGGCGGTGGGACTCGCTGGCCGGCGAGCCGGGTGGGGTGGCGGCGCCTGGCGGGCTCGGGCCCGGCTGGGTGCTGGCCCGGTCCCTCGACCAGGGGCTGGCCGGGTGGCTGCTCGGCTCCGGGCGTACGTTGGTCCTGGTCGTGGCCGTGGTGCCGGCGGCCCTCTGGGTGTGGGCCCGGCCGCGGCGGGTGTACGCCGCCGTGGGCCTCGTCCTGCTCGCCCCGCTCGCCCTGGCCCCGGCCTGGTCGCCGCGGGACCTGGTCTGGCCGGCCGTGTTCGGCTACCTGGGCGACGCCAGGTGGGCCAGCATCTACGCGGTCGCCGCCGGCGCCACCCTCCTGTGGACCTCGACCTGGTGGGGCACGGGCCTGCCCTGGGCCGCCGGCGTCGACCCCGCCACCGTCCCGTCGGGCTCCGTGGCCGGCCTCGGCCTGGTCACCTGGGTCGTGCTCGGCTCCTGGCTGGTCCTCGGCTGGCGCACGGTCGCGGTCGAGGCCGGCGCGGCCGAGGCGGGCGCAGCCAGGGCGGGCGCAGCCAGGGCGGGCGCGGGGGGCGCGGGGGGCGCGGGGGCTGTGGACAACCGGATCCCCCGATCCCGGTCCTGGGCTACCCTCCCGGAAGGGGCCCCACAACCCGGGGGTGAGGGTGAGTCGCGCCCCTGGGATCGGGGTGACCCGAGCCCCCGGGGTGAGGGTGAGTCGCGCCCCTGGGATCGGGGTGACCCGAGCTTCCGGGGTGAGGGTGAGTCGCGTCCCGGGGATCGGGGTGAGCCGAGCCCCCGGGGTGAGGGTGAGTCGCGTCCCGGGGATCGGCGCCGGGGCGAGGCATACGCGCAGACCGCCGGCGGTCCGGACGGCTCCCCGAACGTGTCGGCGGACGGCTCGGCGAACGTGCCGGCGGACGGCTCGCCGGACGGCTCCCCGGATGGCTCCTCGAACGGCCTGGTGCCGTCGCCGGACGGGGGTGGGGTGGAGGGAACGAGACCCTCCAGGCGGTCTGTGGGGGTTCCGAAGTAGTACGTGGGGTCCATATCGGTGGGCCCCGTGGCCTATGTGCTGGCGGCGCGGGTGTGGCGCCAGCCCCACCGGAGGACGGTCGTGAAGGTGCTCGAGCCAGGCATGGAGCTGCTGCTGTTCCGCCTCGGCGACCGCGGCTACGCCTCCCCCCGTGAGCGGGTCCGTGAGGTGGTCGACGTCGGGGCCGGGCAGCCGGCCGTTCCCGGGCTGCCCGCCTCCAGCCTGGGCGGGCTGGTCGGCGGCCAGCGCCCGGTGGCCCTGGTCAGCCTGCGGATGGCCCTCGGCCTCCCCGACCGCGGGCCCGAGGGGCGCATCCTGGTCGTGGCCACCCGCACCGGGCCGGTCGGGTTCCTGGTCGACGAGGTGGTCCAGGTGCTGGCCTGGGACCCGGTCTCGTTCCCGCCCGAGAGCACCCGCCTGAGCGGGTACGTGACGGCCAGCTTCCAGGCCCTCGGGGGCAGCTGGCTGCTGATCGACTGGGACGCCATCCGGCTCCCGGCCGGGATCACCGCGCCCCGCTGACGCGCGTCTCGGTAGCATGGGGTGACGTCACCTTGAGGAGCGCCGTGCCCACCGAGCCGACCAGCCGCCAGTTCCGCGACAGCGTCGGCATGTTCACCACCGGGATCACCGTGGTCACGGCCCGCTCGGAGCGGTTCGGGCACGGCATGACGGCCAACGCCTTCGCCTCGGTGTCCCTCGACCCGCTGCTGGTGCTGGTCTGCGTCGTCAAGGACGCGATGATGCACAAGGTCCTGGACGAGGTCGGCCGCTTCGCCGTCTCGGTCCTGGCCGGCGACCAGGAGGACCTGGCCAGGTACTTCTCCGACTCGGGGCGGCCGACGGGGATGGCCCAGTTCGTGCCCGTCGCCTGGCGCCCCGGCCCGGTCACCGGCGCCCCCCTGCTCACCGGCGCCCTGGCCTGGCTGGAGTGCGACGTCGAGGCGGCCTACGACGGCGGCGACCACACCGTGTTCCTCGGCCGGGTCCGCTGGGTCGACCGGTCCCCGGACGCCCGCGACCCCCTGCTGTACTTCGGCGGCCACTACCGCCGGCTGGACAGCCCGTAGGAGTCCACGCCGGGCGGCCGGAGGCCGGCCACGGCCACCGCGGCCAGGCCGAGCAGGCCGCCCAGCAGCCAGAAGGCGGCCGAGACCCCGGCCGCCCCGGCGACCAGGCCGGCCGCGGTCGGGGTGGCCACCTGCCCGAAGCGGTTCCCGGTGAGCCGGATGGCCAGGGCGGTGCCCCGGGTGTCGACGGGCACGGCATGCACGATCATGCTCATGGTCAGCGGCTGGCCAATGCCGAGCAGGAACCCGGCCGCGGCCAGCACGACGGCCAGGGCCGGGACGCTCCCCGCCAGCGGCAGGGCCGCGGTCAGCAGGGCCGACCCTGCCGCGCTGGCGGCCAGCAGCCGGACCCGTCCCAGGCGCCCGACCATCCACGGGATCAGGACCCGCGAGAGGATGGAGGTGGCCGCCCGCAGGCTGAGCAGCGCCCCGATCACGGCCGGAGGGATTCCGCGTTCGACCCCGAGGACGGGCAGGTAGGCGGTGAGCACGTCGACGGTGGCCAGGATGGCCAGGCTGGCGAACATCCCGGCCGGCACGCCCCTGGCGCCGATCAGCTGCCCGGCCCGCAGCGGGCGTCCCGGCTCCCTGGCCGCCGGCGTGGCCGGCCGGCCCAGCCGGTCAGTGCCGAACGAGGTGGGCACGGCCAGGACCATCAGCCCGGCCGCGACCACGAAGCCGAGCGTGGTCGCCTCGTCGAGCTGGCTGCCGCCGGCCCAGCCGAGGACGAGCCCGGCCAGGGCCGGCCCGACCAGCTGGCCGGTCGAGGCCGCGGCCGCGTACAGCCCGAAGTCCCGGTCGTGGCGGGCGTCGCCCGACTGGCGGGCGATCAGGCTCTGCCCGGCCAGGGTCAGGGCCAGGTGGCCGAGGCCGAGGGCGGCGCTGGCCACGGCCAGCCCGGTCAGGCTGCCGGCCAGCCCGAGCAGGCCGCAGGCGACCGCGCCGAGGGCGATCCCGCCGGTCAGGAGATAGCCGGGACGCCAGCGGTCGCTGGCCCGGCCGAGCGGCACGGCCACGACCAGGGGGAGGAGGGCGAAGGCGGCGGTGATCAGGCCGACGGCCCGGGCGTCGGCCCCCAGGGCCAGGGCCCGGTAGGAGGTGACGGGACGGGCCAGGTAGAGGGCGGCCTGGGTGAGCACGACCCCGGCCAGCACCCTGGCCAGCCAGCCAGGCGGCTTGGGCGCCCTCACACGACGACGACGCCGTCCTCGTCGCTGTAGAGGTGCTCGCCGGGACGGAAGCTGACGCCGCCGAAGCTCACGGCCACGTCGACCTGGCCGGTGGCCAGCTTGGCGCTCTTGCGCGGGTTGGAGCCGAGGGCCTTGATGCCGAGGTCCAGGCCGGCCAGGGCCTCGGTGTCGCGGACGGCGCCGTTGACGACCAGCCCGGCCCAGCCGTTGTCCTGGGCCAGCCCGGCGATCAGGTCGCCGACCAGCGCCGTGTGCAGCGACCCGCCGCCGTCCACGACCAGCACGGCGCCGTCCCCCGGCTCGGACAGGACCTTCTTGACCAGGGCGTTGTCCTGGAAGCAGGCCACCGTCCGGATGGGCCCGTGGAACCGCCGGCGTCCGCCGAACTGCCGCAGTTGGAGGTCGCAGCTCTGCAGCGCCTCCCCGTGCTCGTCGACCAGGTCGGCGGTGCGGAAGTCCATCCAGGTTCCTCTCAGGAGGTGCGCCAGCGGTAGCGCCGTTCGGGCCTCCCAGTACCGTAGCGCAGCCGGACCTTGACCCGGCCCGTGTCGACGAAGAACTCGAGGTAGCGCCGGGCGCTGATGCGCGACAGGCCGGTCATGGTGGCGCACTCGGAGGCCGAGAGGTCGGAGGCGGCGGCGCGGAGCACGTCCTCGACCAGCTCGGCGGTCTCGCTGCTGAGGCCCTTGGGCAGCGGCTTGGACCGGGCCATGGTGCCGAACACCCGGTCGATGTCCGACTGCGCGGCCGCCGACACCTCGGCCAGGTGCTGGTGGGTGGCGGCGTAGTGCTCGAGGCGCTGGCGGAGGGCGTCGTACTCGAACGGCTTGATGAGGTAGTTGACGACCCCGCCGCGCAGGGCCCGGCGGACGGTGTCGACCTCCCGGGCCGCGGTGATAACCAGCACGTCGACCTCCGGCGTCTCGGCGCGCAGGCGTTCCAGGACCTCCACGCCGCTCCGGTCGGGCAGGTAGATGTCCAGCAGCACCAGGTGCGGGCGCAGCTCGTGCACGGCCCGCAGCGCGTCCGCGCCGGTGTGGACCACCCTGACCACGCTGAAGCCGGGGGTCCGTTCGACAAAGGCGGCGTGGATCTTGGCCACCATGAAGTCGTCGTCCACGACCACGGTGGAGATCACGGCGCCGCCTCCGTGGAGACGGGCAGCTCGGCGGTGAACACGGCGCCCTCGTCGTTGCGGACGCTCACCTGCCCCCCGCGCCGGGCGCAGACCATCCGGATGAGGGCGAGCCCGATCCCGCGCTGGCCGTCGGCGGCCGCCTTGGTCGTGAAGCCGTGCTCGAAGACCTCCTCGGCCAGCTCCGGCGCGACCCCGGGCCCGGAGTCGCGGACGACGACGCGCACATGGCCGTTCTCGTGGGCGATCTCGACCGCGACCCAGCCGTCGGGGGCGTGGCCGATGGCGTCCACGGCGTTGTCGACCAGGTTGCCGACGACGGTGGTGAGGTCGGCCGACAGCCGCTCGTCGATCCGGCCCAGGCGGGTCGTCTCGGCGATCCGGAGCTGGATGCCCCGCTCGCCGGCCTGGCTGGCCTTGGCGATCAGCAGCGCGGCCACCGCGGGGTCCTCGACCAGGGTGGTGACCCGGTCGTTGAGCCGCGCCTGGGAGCGGGTCAGGCGGCTGACATAGCGGACCACCTCGTGGTACTCCTCCAGCTCGACCAGCCCGGAGATCGTGTGCAGCTGGTTGCTGAACTCGTGCGCCTGGGCGCGGAGGGAGTCGGTGGTGGTGCGGGTCACGTCCAGCTCCCGCTGCAGCGACACCAGCTCGGTGCGGTCCCGCAGGGTCGTGACCGACCCGATGTCCCTGCCCCGCGTCGCCACCGGCATCCGGTTGAGGGTCAGGACGCGCTCGCCGAGCATCACGATCTGGTCCGGGCCCTCGACCTGGCCGGTGAGCACATCGAAGAGCCGCCGGTCGACACCGAGGTCGTCGAGGGCTCGGCCGACGATGGAGGCGGGTAGGTCGAGCAGGCGCATGGCCTCGTCGTTGACGAGGGTGACCCGGCCCTTGGGGTCGAGGCCGATGACGCCCTCCTTGATCCCGTGCAGCATCGTGTCGCGGTGCTCGGCCAGCCGGGTGATCGCCCGCGGCTCCAGGCCGAGGGTCTGGCGCTTGACCCGCCGGGCCAGCAGCAGGGAGCCGGCCACCCCCAGGACGCTGGCCACACCGAGGTAGGTCAGCAGGTTGGGGGCGGCGCTGCCGAGGCTGTCCCAGAAGCCCGGGGTGTTCACCCCGACGACGACGAAGCCCACCGTCCTGCCGGCGGCGTCCACATCCAGGATCGGGGCGTGGGCGACCACCGACCGGACCCCGCCCTCGGTAGCCACGCCCTCCCAGGCCCGGCCCTGGAGCACGTTGCTGCCGTGCAGCTCGACCACCTGGCCGACCTGGCCCTGGTCGGACGCAGCCACGACCCTCCGGTCGGTGCCAACGACCAGGGCGTAGGAGGCGCCGGCCAGGTTGCGGTAGCCGTCAACAGTCGCCGTCAGCGCCGCCCGCCTGGCTGGGTCGCCCAGGTGCTGGGTGACCAGGGGCGTGGCCGCGGCCCGCTCGGCGACCGACATGACCAGCCGCCCCTGGACCTCCCGGAAGCTGGCCTGCGCCTGGGCGACAGACACGGCAGCCACGGCGACGAGGACGACCAGCATGATGCCGAGCTGGAGGATCAGCAGCTGGCCGGCGAGGGAAACCCTCCTGATCATGCGCCACCGCCTGCGGCCCGTGCGCCCGGGATGCGGGCTGCCGTGACCGCAGTCTATCCCGGCCCGATCCGCAGTCGAAGCCCGACCACAACGAACACAACCACCCTTGCGTTCGAAAGCGGGACAGGGGGGAAGGCTCCTCCTAGTATCCGCCAGAGGGTTCCAACGGCAGGAAAGGACGGCGACATGCGTACGCGCGCGTGGGTCCGGGGGTTGTTCGTGGCCATGGTGGTGGGCCTGGTCGCGACGGCCTGTGGCGAGTCCGGCGGTGGCGGCGGCGGTGGTGGCGGCGGCGGCAACCGTCAGGTCACCGGGCTGGAGATCCTGGTCGGCACGGCGCCGGGTGGCGGCTTCGACCAGACAGCGCGAACCGCGGCCAAGGTGATGGAGGACGCCCGGCTGGCCCGCAACGTGCAGGTCCAGAACCTGCCCGGCGCCGGCAACACCATCGCCCTGCAGCGCCTGGTCAACGAGAAGGGCAACGGCAAGGTGATGCAGCAGATGGGGCTGGGCCTGGTCGGCGGCGTCTACACCAACAAGTCGGAGGCCACCCTCGACCAGACCACGCCGGTGGCCCGGCTCACCGAGGAGCCGGAGATCGTCGTGGTCAACAAGGACTCCCCCTACCAGTCGTTCGACCAGCTCCTGACGGCCTGGAAGGCCGACCCGGGCAAGCTCGCGGTCGGCGGCGGGTCCGCCCCCGGCGGCCCCGACCACCTGGCCCCCATGCTGATCGCCCAGACGGCCGGGATCGACCCCAAGCAGGTCAACTTCGTGTCCTACGACGGCGGCGGGGAGCTGCTGGCGGCGGTGCTCGGCGGACAGGTCGCCTTTGGCGTCACCGGCGTCGGCGAGACCAAGGACCAGATCGACGCCGGCGAGATCCGCGCCCTGGCGGTGACCAGCGCCGAGCGGGCCCCGACCCTGGACACGCCCACCCTGAAGGAGCAGGGCGTCGATCTCGAGTTCACCAACTGGCGCGGCTGGGTCGCCCCGCCCGAGCTCAGCGAGGACGACAAGCAGGCGCTGATCGACCTGGCCACCAACATGCACGACTCCCAGGAGTGGAAGGACGCCCTGACCCAGAACGGCTGGACCGACGCCTTCATGGTCGGCGACGAGTACGCCGCCTTCCTCAAGGCCGAGAACCAGCGCGTCGGCGACGTGCTCAGCCAGCTGGGGCTGGCGTGAGCTCCCTGACCGAGCGCCTCCGGGGCCGCTCCGAGCTGGGCGTGTCGGTGCTGCTGGCCGCGCTCGGCGCCCTGGTCCTGATCGACGCGTCCCGGATCCCGACCAATTTCACCCAGCGGGGCCCGGTGGGCCCCGCTGCGGTGCCGGCCATGGTCGGGGTGGCGCTGCTGGTGCTGGCCGTGCTGCTGGCCAGGGACGTGCTCCGGGGCGGCCACGGTGAGTCCGAGAGCGGCGAGGACATCGACCTGAGCCACCCCAGCGACTGGCGCACCGTGCTCCTGCTGGTCGCCGCGTTCCTGGCCAACGTGGTGCTGATCGACCGGGTCGGCTTCCCGATCTCGGGGGCGGTGCTGTTCTGGGGCTCGGCCTACGCCCTGGGCAGCCGCCACTTCCTCCGCGACCCGCTGATCGCCGTGGGCCTTTCGGTCGTGACCTACCTGATCTTCGCCCGTGGGCTCGGCATCGGCCTGCCGGCCGGACCGCTGGAGGGGGTCCTGTAGATGGAGGCGCTGTCCGACCTGCTCAACGGCTTCGCCACCGCACTCACGCCGACCAACCTGGCCTGGGCGGCGCTCGGGGTGATCCTCGGCACCGCGGTCGGGGTGCTGCCCGGCATTGGCCCGGCCATGACCGTGGCCCTGCTGCTGCCGGTCACCTACGGCCTCGACCCGACCGCCGCCTTCATCATGTTCGCCGGGATCTTCTACGGGGGCATGTTCGGCGGCTCGACCACCTCGATCCTGCTCAACACCCCGGGCGAGAGCTCCTCGGTGATCACCGCCATCGAGGGCAACCTGATGGCCAGGCGCGGCCGTGCCGCCCAGGCCCTGGCCACGGCGGCCATCGGTTCGTTCGTGGCCGGTCTGATCGGCACGATGCTGCTGGTCCTGCTCGCCCCCACCATCGTCGAGATCGCCGTCGGGATCGGCGCGGCCGACTACTTCGCCATCATGATGCTGGCCTTCATCGCGGTCACGGCCGTGCTCGGGGCGTCGCGGATCCGTGGCTTCGCCTCGCTGGCCATCGGCCTCACCATCGGCCTGATCGGGATCGATCAGGCGACCGGCCAGCAGCGGCTCACCTTCGGCATCCCGCAGCTCGCCGACGGCATCGACGTGGTCGTGGTGGCCGTCGGGATCTTCGCCATCGGCGAGGCCCTGTGGGTGGCGGCCCACCTCAGCCGGCGGCCGGCCGACATCATCCCCACCGGAAGGGCGTTCATGAGCCGCGAGGACTTCCAGCGCTCCTGGAAGCCGTGGCTACGGGGCACCGCGCTCGGCTTCCCGTTCGGGGCCCTGCCGGCGGGCGGGGCCGAGATCCCCACATTCCTGTCCTACGTCACCGAGAAGCGCCTCTCCAAGCACAGGAGCGAGTTCGGCCACGGCGCCATCGAGGGCGTGGCCGGGCCCGAGGCCAGCAACAACGCCTCAGCCGCCGGGACCCTGGTGCCGATGCTGACCCTCGGGCTGCCCACCAACGCAACCGCCGCGGTGATGCTGGCCGCCTTCATCGGGTACGGCATCCAGCCCGGCCCGCTGCTGTTCCAGCGCGAGGGCGACCTGGTCTGGGCCCTGATCGCCAGCCTGTTCATCGGCAACACGCTGCTGCTGGTCCTCAACCTGCCGCTCGCCCCGCTCTGGGCCAGGCTGCTGCGCACCCCGAGGCCGTACCTGTACGCCGGCATCCTGTTCTTCGCCTCGGTCGGCGCCTACGCGGTCAACGCCAGCACCATCGACCTGATGATCCTGCTGGTCATCGGCCTGCTCGGCTTCGTCATGCGCCGCTACGGCCTGCCGGTGGTGCCGGCCATCATCGCCGTGATCCTCGGCCCGGAGGCCGAGGTGCAGCTGCGCCGGGCCCTTCAGCTCAGCAACGGCGAGATCAGCGGCCTGTGGAGCACCCCGCTGACCAAGGTGATCTACCTCATCATCGCCATTGTCCTGCTGTGGCCGCTGATCGGCCGGTTCCTGCTCCGCGGCCGCCACCCGCTGGCCGAGGCGGCCGCCGAGGCCGGCGTGCCGCTGGAGGACCAGGTGGGCGAGGAGCGGCCGGCGCCGGACCGTCCGGCCGACGCCGACGACGAGGCGCCGCGGTCGCGGGTCCCCGAGACCGAGCCGCCGCCGGCGGCCGACGACGGCGACGGGAAGGGGAGGCGGCCATGACCGCGCCGATCGTGGCCGGGGTCGACGGCACCGGCTCGGGGCTGGACGCGGTCACGCTGGCGACCCGCCTGGCCCGGGCCACCGGCGACCCGCTCATCGTGGCCTGCGTGTACCCCGAGGGGAGGCGCTCCGGCGGCCTGGACGCCGCCGAGGCACGCGGCCCCGCCGCCAAGGCGCTGGAGGCGGCCAGCGAGCTGGCCGACGAGGCGGGCGCCGAGTATCGGACGGTACCGTCCAGCTCGCCCGCCCGGGGGCTGGCCGAGCTGGCCGAGGAGGAGGGCGCCTCCATGGTCGTGGCCGGGTCCCACCGCAGCGGCGCCTTCGGGCGGGTCGCCTCCGGAGGGACTGCCGAGCGCCTGCTGCACGGCTCTGGCTGCCCGGTCGCGGTCGCCCCCCGGGGCTACCGCAAGCGGGTCACCGACAAGCTGCGCCGAGTCGGTGTGGCATTCGTCGACACGCCCGACAGCCGCGAGGCCGTCCAGCACGCCGCCGACCTGGCGGCACGGTCGGGCCTGCCCCTTGCCCTGTTCTCGGTCATCAACGTCCACGTCAACTGGTTCGTGCCCGAGGCCGTCCGGCCCGAGGAGGAGACGGTCCCGGTCGAGGTGCGCAAGGAGTATCAGGAAGCCCTGGACCGGGCCCTGGCCGAGTTGCCCTCCGGCGTGCGAGCGACCGGTGAGCTCCTCTACGGCGACGTCGTGGACGAGCTGTCGGTCGTGGGGGAGCGGGGCGTCGACCTGCTGGTCTGCGGCTCCCGGGGCTACGGCCCGGTCCGTCGCGTCCTGCTCGGTACCGTCTCGTCGGCGCTGGTACGCCAGGCGTCGGTCCCGGTCCTCGTCGTGCCGCGGGGAGGCGAGTAACCATGGAGCGGGCAGCCCCACCCCAGCCGCTGGCCGGCATCCGCGTGCTCGACTGCGGCACCGTGTACGCCGCCCCCATCACCGCGATGCTGCTCGGCGACTTCGGCGCCGACGTCATCAAGATCGAGCATCCCCGCGGCGACCCGGCCCGCACCCACGGCTGGAGCGTGGACGGCCACGGCCTGTGGTGGAAGGTCATCTCCCGCAACAAGCGCTGCGTCACCCTCAACATCGGCAAGCCCGACGGCCAGGAGGTGCTGCGCCGGCTCGTGCGCGACGCCGACGTGCTGATCGAGAACTTCCGGCCCGGCGTGATGGAACGGTGGAACCTGGGGCCGGAGCGGCTCCACGAGGTCAACCCCCGCCTGGTCATGCTCCGGGTCACCGGGTTCGGGCAGACCGGCCCGTATGCCGAGCGCCGCGCCTTCGGGACGCTGGCCGAGGCGATGAGCGGCTTCGCCCACCAGACCGGCCAGGAGGACGGCCCGCCGACCCTGCCGCCGTTCGGCCTGGCCGACGGGGTCGCCGGCATCAGTGGCGCCCTGGCCGTGATGGTGGCCCTGTACCACCGCGACACAGCCGGCGGCAGCGGGCAGGTCATCGACCTGTCGCTGATCGAGCCCCTCCTCGGCATCCTCGGCCCCGGCCCGAGCGTCTACGACCAGCTGGGGATCATCGCCGGCCGGCACGGCAACCGCTCGCCCAACAACGCCCCCCGCAACGCCTACCTGACCGCCGACGACCGCTGGGTGGCCATCTCGGCCAGCGCCACCTCGGTCGCCGAGCGGGTGATGCGCCTGGTCGGCCGCCCCGACATCGCCGAGAAGCCCTGGTTCGCGTCGGCCGGCGAGCGGGTCGTCCGCGGCGAGCTGATCGACCGGGCGGTCGCCAAATGGATCCACCAGCGGAAGTTCGACGAGGTGGTCGAGGCCTTCCAGGAGGCCGGAGCGGCGCTGGCCCCCATCTACGACATCGAGCAGCTGATGGAGGACCCGCAGATCCTGGCCCGCGATTCGGTCACCACCATCCAGGACGAGGACCTGGGACCGCTGAAGATGCAGAACCTGTTCTTCCGCATGCAGGCCACCCCGGGCCAGATCCGCTTCGGCGGCCGCCGTCTCGGCCAGGACAACGACGAGGTCTACGGCGAGCTCAGCCTGGATGGCGTGGAGCTGGCCCAGCTGCGGGAGCAGGGCGTCGTCTGATGGACCGCAGCTACCTGTTCGCGCCCGGCCACAACGCCAAGCTGCTCGGCCGGGTCTTCGAGGCCGGCGCCGACGCGGTCATGCTCGACCTCGAGGACGCGGTCCCGCCGGACGCCAAGGACAGGGCCCGGGCGATGGTCGCCGAGGCCCTGGCCGACCGCCCCGCCTGGGTCCGGGTCAACGCCGCCCGCACCGAGCTGTGCGAGGCCGACCTGGCCGCCGTCGGCGGCCGGGCCTTCGGGATCAGGATCCCGAAGGTCGAGTCGGCCGACGACGTCCACTGGGTGGTCGAGCGCGCCCCCGGCAAGCCGATCATCTGCGCCATCGAGAGCGCCCGCGGGATCCTCGCCGCCACCGAGATCGCCGCCGCCCCGGGGGTCCGGCACCTGGCCATGGGTGGGGTGGATCTGCAGCAGGATCTCAACGCCGGCAACGGGAACCTCCAGACCCTGTATGCGCGCTCGCACCTGGTGGTCGTGTCCCGGGCGGCCAGCCTGGAGCCGCCGATCGACAGCGTCTGGCCCAGGCTCGACGACGAGGCCGGGCTCCGTGAGCAGGCCACCTTCGCCCGCTCGCTCGGCTTCTTCGGCAAATCCGCCATCCATCCCCGGCAGCTGCCCGTCCTCCACGAGGTGTTCACCCCATCCGAGCGGGAGCTCGACTGGGCCCGCGAGGTCGTGGCCGCCTTCGAGGCCGCCGGCGGCGCCGCCCTGCGGCTGCCTGGCGGGGAGTTCGTCGACCTGCCGGTGGCGCGACGGGCCCGCCGTCTGCTGGAGTTGGCGGCGACACGCTCTTGACGGGAGGGTCGGCATGAGCGAGCGACCGTACGAGTTCGTCAACACGGCCGAGGGACCGGTGCTGCGGGTGCGGGCCCGCGGGTTCTCGGTCCTGGGGACGCCGATGCTCAACCGGGGGACCGCGTTCACGCCCGAGGAGCGGCGGGCGCTCGGTCTGGTGGGGCTGCTGCCGTACGGGGTGTCGACCATCGACGGGCAGGTCCGCCGGACCTACGCCCAGTTCCAGCGCCAGCCCGACGCCCTGGCCAGGAACGTCTACCTGGCCAATCTCCGCGACCGCAACGAGGTCCTGTTCTACCGGCTGCTGTCGGACTACCTGGCCGAGATGCTGCCGATCGTCTACACCCCGACGGTGGGCAAGGCGATCGAGCGCTACAGCCACGAGTACCGGCGGCCCCGCGGGGTGTTCCTGTCGGTCGACCACCCGGACCTGGTCGAGGAGTCGCTCGGCAACTACGGCCTCGGGCCCGACGACGTCGATCTGATCGTGGCCACCGACGCCGAGGGGATCCTCGGCATCGGCGACTGGGGCGTGGGCGGCATCGAGATCGCCATCGGCAAGCTGGCCGTCTACATCGCCGCCGCCGGCATCCACCCCCGCCGGGTGATCCCGGTGGTGCTGGACATGGGCACCGACAACCTGGCCCTCCTCAACGACCCGATGTACCTGGGCAACCGCCACGCCCGGGTGCGCGGGCAGCGCTACGACGACTTCATCGATGCCTACGTCACCGCCGCGACCAAGCTGTTCCCGCGCGCCCTGCTGCACTGGGAGGACCTGGGGGCGGCCAACGCCCGGCGGATTCTGCAGCGCTACGCCGACCAGTGCTGCACCTTCAACGACGACATGCAAGGCACGGCCGCGGTGGTGCTGGCGGCGGCGCTGGCGGCCGGCCGGGCCAGCG
>Ga0081538_10002994_pt1 | contig 16094 bp, 18 predicted proteins | sample TabmetS5T2R1_FD_71022 | JGI IMG/M metagenome (GOLD analysis project Ga0081538, IMG submission 71022) | Tabebuia heterophylla rhizosphere microbial communities from the University of Puerto Rico - S5T2R1 | ecosystem: Host-associated > Plants > Roots > Rhizosphere ... | reverse complement strand
GCTCGATGACCACGCCGGGATTGCTGGCCGGTGGCCAGACGCGGCCGTCCATGTTGAGGCCAGCCCGGATGGGCAGTCCGGCCGCGATGGCATTGGCGGCGGCGGCGCCGCCCAGCGAGTGACCGACCATGCCCACCCGGCCGAGGTCCAGCCGGTGCCGGAATCCCGCCAGGACGTGCCCGGTGTTGACCCGGGCCAGCTCGCCCAGGACGAAGCCGACATCGTCCACCCGGGCCCGCAGGGCCAGCAGCGGGTCGGGTTCGACGCCGCGTTCCACCCGGCCACCGGGGAACTCCACCACGGCCGCGTCGTAGGTGTGGTCGATCGCGACGACCACGAAGCCGTGGCTGGCGAGATCCTGCACCAACGTGGTGCCCAAGGCGCGGGGAAAGCCCAAGCCCGGTGAGTAGAGCACGACCGGATAGCGGCGGCGGCCACGCGCGAGGGGCGCGCCCTCACGTCCCGAGGTCGGCACGGCGGCCAGGAGCTCAATCGGCGGGCCGAGAACGGCCGCCAGCTGGCGTGCCGCCTCCGTCGGCAGAAATGGCGCATACGGGTAGCCACGCGTGTGGCGGCTCGGATACCACAGCTGCACCATCAGCTCGCGTACGGGCTTGGCGGGCACCAGGGGGTCCGGGCGGGAGCGGTCCACCAGATGCATGGTCAGCGTGCCGACCCGGTGCGGCCCGGTCGGGGCCGGTAACTGGGGAACCTCCGGATGACCCGCCGGCGCCGCAAGCGGGAGATCGGTGGGGAGGGACGCGGCGCGGGCACCCGACGCGACCAGCACGGGCAGCTCCAGCATCGCAAGCGCCAAGACGGCCGCCGTAACCAGCCAGGCCAGGCGACTGCGCACCTGCGGACCGGCCGGGTCGTGCACGGTGGATGGGCCGGACGGCTGCATCGCGGGACCTCCCAAGCTGCTCCATGGACGGGAACGGCGACGGCGCGCGGGGTCGGCCTCAGCAAGCATGGGTGCGGTAGCCGACGTCAGGGGTCGGGCCGATGGTGCTCAGGGTGACCATGGTCAGCGTGATGAGGACGCTGATCAGCGGTGGCCGTCCGAAGCGTCGCCGCGTCTGCATGCGACATCCCCCTCGAGGCGGGGCCGTCTCCACCAGCTCGACGGCCGGCGGCTCATCCTAGACATGTCAATCCCAACCGTCCATCCGGGCTATTAGCAACCCTCCTGGCCCTGCCGGTGCTCTTGGTGCTGGCCTTCGGCAACGGGGACGGGCCTTCCAAGGCGCGCGACTGGATGAACACCAATTCATGAGTGGTCAGCGAGTTCGTGCTGGTGTTCTTCATCGCCATCACCATCAACAGCCTGGTCGGGTAGCCGACCACTGGCCGTGCCCTCGACATGCCGTAACCATCGGTCCGCCACGGTCATTGGCGGTCAACAACGGTCGGTCGCCGCTGTCACTGAGCTGCGGCACAGCCGAATACTGGGCAGTCCAACAGTGCTTCCCAAGCTCGCGGTATTCAGGGAACGGGTCAGAATGCGATGTCGAACACAGGGCCTCGCCGGTGTTCATGGAGAAGGCGGCCACCGGCAGCGCATGGCGCATGTAGATGTGCAGAACGTTGGAATTGGAGGTGAGTGTAGCACAGGGGTGGGGTGGAAAAGCGGTATGGAGATGTGTGAGATGACGGGTGAGAGCACAGATGGAGTTGGAATGCATTTATGTAATTGAAGTAGCTTAGGAGGCTGATGAAGCATCGGGTTGACGGATTGTTGAGGATGATGCGATGGGCATTGGCTACGGAGAGTGGTGGCTCCGGAGAGCTGTTCAGGGTGAGTGTGGTGACCCCTTTGGCCCACAGTTGGGGTGCGGACCAGCGGAAACGAGGGGACAGTACCGGTCACCAGTGGTCAACAAATCAGCAGGTCGTAACCCGTTACACCGCGTCGCCACAGCTAGAGAATTAGCCGGATTGTCCCTGATAAGTATTTGCTCTAGGTTCAAGTCTTGAAAGCACTCGCACAAGACTGGCGATAAGGCAAAGCCGGATCCTGGCGATCGGCCCTCGACCGATCGTGCTGGACGCGCCGACCAACCGGCACTGGATGCGCGTGGGATAGTGGCGGCGAGACTGTTGAGTGCTATTGGTCGTATGGGTCGCCCGAGCAGTCTCATCACGATGGGCAAGCTCCCGAAGTCAGCGGTTAAGGCCGGCTAGATTCCTGCAGAATCAGGCGGCCACCGGTACTTGCTGCTCTGGCGGTGCCTGGAACTCCCGCAGCTGGGTGTAGGGCCGCACCCGCAGCCGCACCGGCCGGCGGCCGCTCACCAGCGCCAGGGCATGCCCGGGCCGTTGCTGCACCAGCGAGTGGATGGGGGCCAGCTCCCGCTGGCGGATCGCGGCGGTCGCCACCCGCGAGCCGTCCACGCCGTAGGTGAGTGACTCCTGCGCGATCTCTTCTTTGCCGATCAAGACGGTGAGCAGCTCCAGCAGTTCCCGGTCGGTGGTGGCGCCCATGAGTACCTTGACCAGGAAGTTGGTGACGATGGTGCTGGCTTGGGTGCCGTAGCGGTCGCGGATCTGCCCGAAGTTCTGGAACGCGGCGACCAGCTGGACGCCCTGGCTGGCGAGGCTGGAGGCGTAGGTGCCGAGCTTGCGCAGCGGGGCGATGTTGGCGGCCTCGTCCCCTTGGGCGCCGGATTGGCCCCGCGCCGGGGCGTGATGCTGGTGGTCCAAGGGTCACCTCGTGCTCCTCTCCCTTTCCGGGGCTGGACGGCCGCACCCCTCAACCCGACGCCGACTGGCCGGCCGCGAAGAAGGTGTTGATAACGACGGCGCCGACCCCGATCCCCAGGGCGCACATGGCCGAGACGAACATCTGCCGCTTGCCCCGGGCGACGTTGTGGGGGACGTCGCTGGACACACCGCCGGCCGCCAGGATCGCGCCCCACACGAAGAACCCGGTGCAGCAGACCAGCCCGATCGCGGCCAGCAAGTTCAGGCCTAGCTGGGCCAGATCCCCGCCTTCGGTGAACAGGCTCCAGTCCGGCGAGTAGTTGACCTTGAACCCCCCGCCGCCACCGCCCTGTTGGGCCAGCACGGCCACGGCCGATCGCTGCATGCTCCCTCCTCGACTGCGCTCAGCAGGCCCACGTCGGAACAGGCCTGGTGCCCGATCACTCCGGCCGACCCGCCAAGGCCGACCGCCGCTTGGCCGAGGCGGACGCTGATGGCGGCCGCTTGCTGACAACCTCACCGCCGGGCTCCCAGCCATCCACTCGCCGCCCTCGGCCGACTGGCGCTGCAAGGCGGAGTGAGCGCGGCGGTAAGTGGCGGGTGGCACGGTGCCGGCCGGAACGCCGGCCGGGAGGATCGGATGCGCAAGCTCGCCTTGGTGGCCGCCGCTCTCGGTCTCGCCGGCGTCCTGCTGCTAGGTGGGGCGGTCGCGGCGGTGAGCGACGCCAGCGGGGTGGCGGGGTTGAGCCCCGGCTCCGGGATCCCGGCCGAACTCCTCCCGATCATCGAAGAAGCCGCCGGCGCCTACTGCGACCTGCCGCCGGCGCTGCTGGCCGCCGTGCTCAAGGTCGAGAGCGACTTCGACAACAGCGCCGTCAACCCGCGCTCCGGTGCCTTCACCATGGCGCAGTTCCTGCCCGGGACCTGGGAGGAGTGGAAGGTCAACGGCAACCCCGACCGGGACCCCACGATCGACCCGGCCGACGTCGCCGACGTCATCTTCAGCGCCGCCCACTACCTCTGCGGCCTGGGCGCCGGCGCCCCCGGCACCCAGCGGCTGGCCGTGGCCGCCTACAACGCTGGCCCTCGCGCGGTCGAGGAGGCCGGCGGCATCCCGCACGAGGCTGACTGCCCCGAGGGCCACCCTCCCAGCCGCAGCCGGCGCTGCGAGACCGCCGACTACGTCCGCAAGGTCTTCGCCCAGGCGGCCGCCTATGCAGCCGACACGACCATGGAGTTGCCCGCCGGCGACCTGCTCGCCCAGGTGATCAGCTTTGCCTACGCCAAGATCGGCACGCCCTACCAGTGGGGCGGCGACGGCAGCAACGGCTACTACGACTGCTCGGGCTTCACCATGCGCGCCTACCAGCAGGCCGGCGTGCAGCTGCCCCGGACCTCACGCCAGCAGTACCTGGCCAGCCCCTACGTGGCTGAGCAGAACCTGCAGCCCGGCGACCTGTTGTTCTGGGCTTACAACACCAGCGACCCCGCAACGATCCACCATGTCGCGATCTACCTCGGCCGCGACACTGCGGGCGTCGACTGGATGATCGACGCGCCCCACACCGGGGCTACCATCCAGGTCCGCCGCGTCTACTGGACTGGGTACATCGGTGCCAGCCGCCCCCTGAGCGGCTGACTCAGTATTCATTCAGGTGGCCCCGGCTCCCGGCGAACGCCAGCTTGCTTGGTAACCCTTCAGCGCTCACTTCTGGAGGTTGTCCCGCTCGCCGTGGAACTTCGGCGGCGGTCCTGCTTGATCAGGCGGCATCCTCCTTGCTCGGTGTGACGGTGGCGATCGTGGCGTCGAGGGCGGCGCGTAGGGCGGGTAGATATAGAAAGCCGTTGACGCGGCGGAACTGGGTGGCCGCCTCGCCCATGCCGGCGGCGATCCAGCGCAGCACCATCTGCCCGTCCTGCCAGCGCTCGGGCGTTGGCGGCGTGATCGCGGCAGATCTCGATCATCGACTCGATGGTGTTGGTAGAGCGCAACGTCCGAGCAAGGGTGGGTGGTACGCCAAGCCGGCCGATAGTGAGGGTCTCGGCCAGTCCCTCACGGAGGCTGGCCGCTGCGCCGGGGTGGGAGCGGTCCAGCTCCCGCGCCAGCGCCTCCAGCTCCGCCTGGGCGACCAGCGGGTCAGGGTTGCGGTAGGCGGCCCGCATCCGCTTGGCCACCACCGAGGCCAGCGCATCCGGGAGCCGGTCGCTGACGTTGCGGAGCTTGTGAAGCCGTAAAGAATCAAGTTGTTGGTGTGTCGCGGCTGGCTGTTGCGGCGGTGAGGAGTTCGCTGGCGGTGCGGTAACGGATAGGCGCTGAGGGTGGGATGCGGCCGTCTAGTTCCAGGAGGGGCCGGGTCTCGCGGACGGCGTTGCCGATGGCGGAGCGGCAGACGTCGCCCAGTGCGTCGGCGAGGACGTCCAGGGTGCACAGCCTCCGCAGGTGCAGGACGGTCAGCAGGACGCGTTCGCTGTTGCTGATCTTCTGGGGGAAGACGCCGCCGCGGGTGCCGGGTTGGCGGGGGCCGCCGCGTCGCTGGTGGGTGCGCCGCTCGGCGTGGGCGGCCTGCCGGGGCCTGAGGTGCTGGGTGAGCTGGTGCAGTTCTTGGCGGCTCATGCCGGTGAGCACCGGGGCGGACAGGGTGTTGATGATCGCGGTCCGGGCGGGGCGGAGGTCCTGGTCGAGGAAGGCGAGCAGGTCGTGGGCGGTGGCGAACCGCATCGAGGCGATGGTGGGGCTGTAGCCGTGGTCTTCGAGGACCTCGCGGGTCTCGTGGACGAGGCTGCCGATGCAGGTCTGGGTGACCTCCAGCAGGTCGGCTAGCACGGTCATGGAGCACACCTGCCGCTGGTAGACGAGGGTGAGCAGCAGGCGCGCGGCGTCGTCGAACAGTGGCCTGCCGCGCAGCTTCCCGGCCGCTCGCCGGGCTCGGCCGCCGCGCTGTTCGGCGTAGCGTTGCTGGGTGCGGGCGGCCTGGGCCGGGCCGAGGACGGCGGCCAGTTGCTGCAGGTCGGTGGTGGTCATGCCGGTCAGCCGGGAGTCGGCCAGCCGGCTGAGCATGGCCAGGCGCCGGCGTGCAGGTCCGTCCTGCTCCCCGACGGGCCCCGACCGGGTGGCGGCGGGGCGGGGGTGCAGGGTGTAGTTCCAGGCGCTGTGGGTGGCGTGTCGTTGGAGCGGTAGGGCGTCGAAGCGGTCCTTGCTGATCGCCACGCCGGTGGGATAGTCGCCGGTGTCCAGGGCGGCCTCTACGCGCAGCCCGCTGCGGGTGGTGGTGGCGGTGATGGTCTTGACGACCACCTCGTGGCTGGTCAGCGGCCGGCCCCGCCAGTTGAAGGTGATGTGGGAGAACAGCCGGTGTTCGATCTTGTTCCACTTGGAGGTGCCCGGCGGGAAGTGGCACACCATGATCGCCAAGCCTGTCTCGGCCGCCAGCGCCGCCAGCTCACTCTTCCAGACCCGGTGGCGGTAGCCGTTGGAGCCACCCGCGTCGGCGGTGATCAGCAGGCGCGACGCCTGGGGGTAGTCAAGGCGTCCCCGTGCCCGCCACCAGCGGCGGATGGACTCGACCGCGAAGACGCAGGTGTCGTGGTCGACGCCGACGTTGACCCAGCCGGTGTTGCGCGTCAGGTCGTAGATCCCGTACGGGATCGCCTGCTCCACCTCCGGGCCGGTGAAGAAGCAGGTGGTGGTCTTCCACCTTGACCGGCTGACCCCTGGGGCGCCACTCCCGCCCAGCCATGGGCAGCCGCCCCAGCTGTTCGCGCTTCTTGGTGTCCACGCTGATGACCGGCTCACCGTCGGCCTGGTGGTCCTTGACCTGTTCGTTGAGGTAGCGGAACTGGGCGTCCCGGTCGGGGTGCTGGGCGCCTTCGAGGGTCTTGACGTTGGCCTGCAGGCTGAACCCTTCCCCCTTCAACAGTCGGCCCACCGTCGGGGCCGAGACCCGATGGCCCTGCCGGGTGAGCTCCTCGGCCAGGTGCCGCAGCGACTTGGTCGTCCACCGCAGCGGCGACATCGGATCGCCACGCTCGTCCGGCTCCACCAGCGCCAACAGGGCCGGGACCAGGTCGGGATCCTGCCGGGCGGCGGGCTTGCGACCCCCACCTGGCCGGCGGACGCGACCGGGCGGGAGGGGCGCCTCGCCGGCCTCCAGCTCGAAGATGCCCTTGCGGACGGTCGTCTCGCTGACGCCGGCGACCTGCGCGACCGCGCGCACGCCACCATGGCCCAGCAGCCGTGCCTCAACCCCCAGCGCCAGGCGCTGCTGGCGCTCGTTCAGGTGCGGCAGCAAGACCTCGAACCTGGTGGCGAGTTGACCACGGACCTCCATCGGTATGCGCATGCGGCGCATACCACACCAGCAAGCCCAAAGACCGAAAGCGACACATTATTTCGTTCCGGCTTCGATGGACGAGACACCGCTGGCGCAGGCTGTTGGCCAAGACCAGCTCGACCGCGCCGATCAGCCCCGCCGCCCCGTCGGTGATCACCAGCAGCGGCGCCCGCAGCCCGCGGTCCACCAACTCGCCCAGGAAGCTGGCCCAGGGGTCGTGGCCCTCGCTGGCCCCAGGTGCCAGCCCGACCAGCACCGGACTGCCTTGGCTGGTGATCCCCCAGGCGCACAGGACCGGCTCGGCCCGGGCGCCGGGATGCAGGCGGAAGTGGCTGCCGTCCAAGAACAGGTACTCCAGCTCGATCCCTGACAGGTCACGGTGCTGCCAGGCGTCGAACTCGTCGGTGATCGCCTCACAGAGGCGGCTGACGGTCGACTTCGACAGCGCCGCCTCCGGCCCCAGCGCCTCGGCCAGCGCGGCCTCCACGTCGCGCACGCTCAGGCCGCGCACGAACCCGGAGATGACCAGCGCCTCCAGCGCGTTGGTGCGCGACACGCCCTTGCCCAGCAGCCGCGAGGCAAATGGCTCGCTGGTGCCGCGTAGCTTGGGGCGCTCCAGCACCACCGGCCCGGCGGTGGTCTTCACGGTCAGCTCGGCGTGGCCGTTGCGGTACCCGACGCGCTCCCGCGCGCCACGCTGGTAGCGGTCGCGGCCCAGCAACTCGCTGACCTCGGCCTCCAGGGCGGCCTGGATGACCAGCCGCACGCTGAGGCGGGCGACTTGCTCCAGGACCTGGCTGAGGTCCTGGTGGGAGGCGAACAGCTGGTCGATCTGGGCGCGGATGCGCTTGGTAGCAGCTAGTCTTGGGGGCACGGGCGTGGACCTCCTCAGCTTGAGTGGCTAGCTCTGCTGGGAGCCTACGCCCGTCCTACTTTTCCACCCGACCTGGGACGCCACCCGGAAGAATAGGAGACAGCTCAAGATCCGTGGCGGGGAAGTCGTCACCCAGGCACAGCAGCGGTTCGCCCGCCAGCTTGGCGACGGCATAGGTCATGCAGTCCCCGAAGTTCAGCCCCGCTCGATGACGACCCTTCCCATAGGCAACATAGGCGTCGGCCGCGATCGTCCAGTGGTCCACCGTGAACTCCACCACCTCGATCTCGGCCTCCTGCAAGAACCGCGCCAACAGGGTCTTGCCGGCGTGCCCCAGCCGAGCAACCAGCACCAAGGAGCTTTCGACCACGGTTGGAGCGCCGGTCCTGACTTGATCGGCGGCTGCTAGCCGGTCCAGGAGACGCTCATATCCGGATTCCTTGAGCAGGATCGCAACGATGGCCGAGCTGTCGACGATCACACGCCCTCCGGGCCATAGCCGAGGATCGTCTCCCGCTCACTCTTGGAGATCGATCTGCCGAGGACGGCGTCGGGGATCTGCGGCCATGCCTCGTCCTCCAGGAACCGGTCAATACGCTGCGCACGAGCATGGCGCCGTTTACTGGCTTGCAGCCGCTGCTTGCGCTCTTGCAGGGCGGTCCGCACTGCCTGCGTTTTCGTCTCGTTCGCGAGCGTGGCAACCTCGGCCGCCAGCGCCTCGGTCTGCGGGTCCTTGATGTTCATCGCCATGGTAGAAAGGTAGCAGATTTGGTGTAAGGAATCAATCATCAGGCTGGCTGGATACGAGTGACTGCCCACCATGCACTGCAATCTGCCTCATGATGCACAAAGGCCGCGTATCGCTCTGATGTGTAACCATGCGCAGATGGTAGGCGAAGGAACCCACCCGAATGGCGGCGTGGATCAGGCGCACGGTGACCTTGTCGCGTTGCGGGCGCAGCTCTGGTACCCCGAGATCGACGGGATTCTCTTCGACGAGGCCGTCCGCTGCTTCGAGCAGGGCGCCTACCGCGCGGCGCTGGTGATGAGCTGGCTCGCGATCGCGGAGGGGCTCCGGTACCGGCTCGGCATCGCGGCCCGCCGGGATCTCGAGCTCACGGCCCTGCTGGAGGAGGTCGCACGGCGCGAGAAGGAGGGGCAGGCGACCGACAGCTTCCTGCTCGACAAGGCCAGGAAGCACGAGCTGGTCGGCGTCCACGAGTACCGGGATCTCGCCCACATCCGGGATCAGCGAAACCACTATGCGCACCCGCGTGGGGAGTCGCCCTCGCGAGCGCAGGTGCTGGCGGCGCTCGACGCGGCCGTGCGCATCGTCCTGTCCCGCCCGGCCCAGCATGGCAAGGAGTGGACCGATGCACTGGTCAAGCGGGCCGCGACTGACCGGACGTTCTTTCCCAGAGACCCCGATGGCCTGCGTGCCTATGCTCGGGAGATCGACCCGCTTCTGACTGGAGAAGCCCGCCAGCACCTCGCTCGGGCGGCGGTGACCGGGCTGGACCAGCTCGCCACCGATCCTGCTCGCAGCGACCTGGCCGCCAAGGTGGCGATCCTGGCCGGCGCGATCCTGGAGCGGCACCCCGGGCTGATCGCCGTCCTCGACCCGGCGGCTCGGCTGACCGGATGAAAGCGTGGGACTGCCCTGCTGTGCCTGCGTCCCGAAGTCTTCGCGCGTCTCGAAGGAGCGCTCCCAGGTGCGGCGCTGGCAAGCGTTCTGGAACCTCCCGCCGACGCAGATCCCGACTGGCAACCCGATCTACGAGCGCTGATCGCGGTCCAGGAGCTGCACGAGGTCCATCCGCTGCCGCCGGTCTGGGCCGAGCAGCTCGACAGGCACATCGCCGGGCCGCTGCTCAATGAGCTCGCCGGCCTGGACTTCCCGGTCGGGCCGCTGGCCACCCGGCTCATCGAGGAGATGCGTAGCCACAACTGGATTCGGCAGAACCAGGCGTGCCGGGCCCTGAGGAATCTCGGGCCATCGTGGTGCGCACAGCTGCCGGAGCCGGTCCAGGAGCAGCTCGGACGCAACGTCCTCCCGTCCGCCGAAGGCGATGCCAAGGATGCCTCCTGGCTGCTCACCAGGGTCAGCTTCGCGGTGGATGAATGGCCCCAGCGCTTCCTGTATGGGATCGCCGTCGAGTGTGTCGTCCACGAGCACGGCAAGCTGCGGCTGAAGGCCGAGGCGCGGGACAAGGTCGAGGCGATCCTGAGTGTGCGGCACGACGGCGCCGAGATCGAGGAGGCCGGCGCGGACGCCCTCGAGCTCAACGTCTACTACGTGTCGTCCAGCCCGAGGCTGGACGGCGCCGAGGTCGAGCGGCGCTACCTCGAGCTGGTCGGCTCGCTGCGCCAGACCATCGGCATCCCCCTGGCGGTCAAGCTCAGCCCCTACTTCAGCTCGGTCGCCAACCTGGCCCACCGGCTGGTCCAGGCGGGCGCCGACGGGCTGGTGCTGTTCAACCGCTTCTACCAGCCTGACCTGGACCTGGACAGCCTCGAGGTGACCCCGCAGCTGATGCTCTCGACCTCCGAGGAGCTGCGGCTGCCGCTGCGCTGGCCGCCTCGACCGGCGTGCACACGGCCGCCGACGCGGTCAAGGTGCTCATGGCCGGGCGGACGTGGCCATGATGACCTCGGCGCTGCTGCGCAACGGCCCCGAGCACCTGCGAAGCGTCGAGGCCGGCCTGCGGGACTGGCTGGACGAGCGTGGGATGCAGACGGTCGGTCACCTGCGCGGCATGCGCAGCCAGCGCTCGGTCCGTGACCCGGCGGCCTGGGAGCGCGCCAACTACATCACCATGCTGTCCAGCCACGCCGACCAGGTCCACACCCAGGCCCGCTGACTCGCCGGCCACCGGGTCGCGGGAGGCCCGGCCGCGCGCCGGTTTGCCGCTCCGGCCGCTGGTCACCCTCCAGCCGGGACGAACTCGACACCTGAGCCGCGTGCCCGGGCGGTAAGCTAGCTGGCCGTCGACCCTTGGAGGTGCTCGATGCTCGAGAAGCTGCTGCTCGCCGTCGACCAGTCGGAGCACAGTCGCAAGGCCATCCCCGCCACCGTCGAGCTGGCCCGGGCCGGCGGCGGCTCCGTCCACGTCCTGCACGTCCGGGAGGTCTACTATCCCGTGCCGCCAACCGTCCGGGGTGACAGCCCCGAGGAGGCCCAGCAGCTCGTCGACGGGATCGTCGAGGAGCTCGGTGGCAGCGGGCTGACCGCCGAGGGCGCCGTCCGGCCGAGCACCGGTGGGTCCCCGGCCGGCGTCATCCTCGAGTACGCCCGTGAGGTGAGCGCCGGCATGATCGTGGTCGGCTCCCACGGCCACTCGGTCCTCGGCGGGCTGCTGATCGGCAGCGTCGCCCACAAGCTGACCCAGCTGTCCGCCTGCCCGGTCCTCGTCGTCCGCGACCAGCAGAGCCTCGAGGAGCGCCACCACGACGTCCTCCGGGCCCAGACCCGGTTCCAGTCCTAGCGGGGAGGCGGCATGGAGCAGCGGACGCTCGGCCAGGGGCTGGCGGTGCCGGCCCTGGGGCTGGGGTGCATGGGGATGAGCCAGTCCTACGGCCCAGGGGACGATGAGGAGTCGGTGGCCACCATCCACCGGGCCCTCGACCTCGGGATGACGTTCCTGGACAGCGCCGACATGTACGGGCCGTTCACCAACGAGCGGCTGGTCGGCCGGGCCATCGCCGGGCGCCGGGACGAGGTCGTGCTGGCGACCAAGTTCGGGAACCAGCGGCGCGAGGACGGCAGCTTCGTCGGGATCAACGGGCGGCCGGACTACGTGCGCCGGGCCTGTGACGCCTCACTGGAGCGGCTCGGGGTCGACCACATCGACCTCTACTATCAGCACCGGGTGGACCCGACGGTGCCGGTCGAGGACACCTGGGGGGCGATGGCCGAGCTGGTCGCGGCCGGGAAGGTGCGACACCTGGGGATCTCGGAGGCGGCGCCGGCGACCGTGCGGCGCGCCCACGCCGTGCACCCGGTCAGCGCCGGGCAGTACGAGTGGTCGCTGTTCAGCCGCGACCTGGAGGACGAGGTGCTGGCGACCCTGCGCGAGCTGGGGATCGGGGTGGTGGCCTACAGCCCGCTCGGGCGGGGGTTCCTGTCGGGGCGGATCACCAGCCCCGACGACTTCGGCGAGGACGACTTCCGCCGCAACCATCCGCGGTTCACCGGCGAGAACTTCGACCGCAACCTGGAGCTGGTCGGGCGGGTGCGGGAGCTGGCAGCGGCCAAGGGCGTCTCCTCCAGCCAGCTGGCCATCGCCTGGGTGCTGGCCCAGGGCGGCGACGTCGTCCCCATCCCGGGGACCAAGCGCCGCCAGTACCTGGAGGAGAACGTCGGCGCCCTGGAGGTCGAGCTCACCCCCGAGGACCTGGCCGCCATCGAGGAGGTCACCCCGAGGGGCTCGGTGGCCGGCCCGCGCTACGGCCCCGAGCACCTGGCCAGAGTCAACGTCTGAGCGGGACCGGAAGGGACAGGCCTTCCCGCACTCAAGCGGGCGGACCGGCGGGACGAGACAACAACCTATGAAGCGAACCCTGCCGCTGGTGCTGATCGTTGCCTGCCTGGCCGCGGCTGGATGCGGTGGCACCGGGGCCGGGGCCGGCGTGCCGGTGACGACCGGTGATGAGGTCGCGGTGAAGGCTGGCTCCAGTGCCGGGACCCAGGGTGGGAGCGGGGTTCAGGCGCTGCCGCGGTTCCGGGGGACGGTCGTGACCGGGCGGGATGCGGTGCGGAGCAAGGTGCGGTCCTCGTGGCGGCGGGGCTGCCCGGTGGGGCCGGTGGAGCTGCGGCTGCTGCGGGTCGACTACTGGGGCTTTGACAAGCGGGTCCACCAGGGCGAGCTGATCGTCCACCGCGACCACGCCCGGCGGATCCTGGTCGTCCTGGGCAAGCTGTTCAGGGCGCGCTACCCGATCCAGCGGCTGAAGCTGGTCGACGCCTACGGGGCCGACGACCACCGCTCGATGGCGGCCAACAACACCTCGGGGTTCAACTGCCGCCGGGTGTCGGGCACCAGCCGCTGGTCCGAGCACGCCTTCGGCGGCGCGATCGACCTCAACCCGCTGCGCAACCCGTACGTCACCCGCGGCGGGCGGGTGTCGCCGCCGGCCGGGCGCCCGTACGTCAACCGGGCGCGGCGGGCCGCCGGGATGGTCCACGCCAACGACGCGGTCGTGCGGGCGTTCGCCGCCGCCGGCTGGCGCTGGGGCGGCTCCTGGTCGGGCTCCAAGGACTACCAGCACTTCTCCTCGACCGGCCGCTGACCCCACCATGCGCCCTCCGAGCGGTTCGCCGAGGACGGGGGTGCGTGGGCGGGCGGCTTCGGCGCAGAATGGCGGGCGCCAGCGCGACGTGGGAGGAGCCGACGATGTCCAGCACCGAGACCCGACCGGTCGAGTCCGACGCCGACACCGGCGAGGACGACGGCTACGCCCACTACGCCCGCAAGGACGAGATTGCCAAGGCGGCCGTCCTCGGCGGCACCGTCACCGCGCTCTGCGGCCACCGCTTCCAGCCGATCCGGGACCCGTCCCGGTTCCCGGTCTGCCCCCGCTGCAAGGAGCTCGCCGCCCTCCTCGACGACTGACCGCCCCAACCCCGGCCCGGTCTGGCCCGCTTCCGGGTTACCGGCTGGTGGGGGGCGCGCGGTACAGTGACTCGGAAAATTCAGTCGATCTGATAAAACGGATTGATCATGCCTGAACGGTCGCGTCCAGCCGTGCTGGGAGCGGTGGTGCTGGTGGCCGCGATGGTGGCCCTGCTGCTCCCCCGTCCGGTAGCTGGGGACGAGCGGGACGAGCTGAGCAGGACCCGCCGCCGGCTCGGGGCGGTGGAGTCGGTGCTGCGGGACGCGCGGGCCGATGCCGGGGCGGTGGCGGCGGCACTGGCCGCGGCCGACCAGGCGGTGGCCGGGGCCCGGCGGCGGCTGGCGGTGGCGACCGAGCAGCTGGCCGTGGCCCGGCACCGGCGGGCGAATGCCATGGTCGCCCTGGAGACGGCCACCGACGAGGTCGGGCGGCAGGAGGCCCGGCTGGCCGAGCAGGTCCGGGGGGCCTACATGACCGGGCCGGTGACCGGGCTGAGCGTGGTCGTGCAGGCCAACGACCTGCGCGACCTGGTCGAGCGGGCGGTCATCCTGAGCCATGTGATCAGCGCCGACCAGGACGTGCTGAAGCGGCTGGAGGTCGCCCGCGGGCGAGCGGTCCAGCTCCACGACGGCATGGTCAGGGCCGAGCAGGCCCGGGTCGCGGCCGAGGCCAGGGTGCGGGCCCAGGTCGGCGAGCTGGAACGGGTCCGGGCGGTACGACAGCAGGCCAAGCAGAAGCTGGACGCCCGGGTGGCCGAGCTGGCCGGAGCCGCGGCCGCCCTGCGGGCCCGGTCGGCCGAGCTGCGGCGCCTCATCCGGCAGGAGGAGCTGGCCAGGCGGCGGGCCGCCCGCGGGGGCGGCGGGTCGATCCACGGGTCGGGGCGGCGCTGTGACCTGTCGGGCACCTCGGCGGCCGAGCACTGGATCATCATGCGGGAGTCCAGCGGCTACCCGACCGCCGACAACCCGACCTCGACGGCATTCGGGCTCGGCCAGCTGCTGCTCGGCAACCGGATCCTCTACCTGGGCCAGGACTACGCCACCACCGACTGCGGCCGCCAGCTCTGGGCGTTCCGGGCGTATGTCCGCGACCGCTACGGCACGGCCGCCCGCGCCAAGGCGTTCTGGCAGGCCAACGGCTGGTACTGACGAATGCGGGGGGCCCAGGCCCCCCGCAAACCCCCCGATTAGGATGGGCGGTCGGCCAAGGTGACGGTGACCTCCTGGGAGCGGCCGTCGCGGATGACGGTCAGACGGGCCTGGGTGCCTGGGCGGCGCTGGCGGAGCTCGCCGAACAGGTCCTCGACGGTGTCGACCCTGGCCTCGTCGATGCCGACGATCACGTCGCCCGGCTGGAGGCGGGCCTCGGCGGCCGGGCTGCCCTCGACCACGTCGCGCACGAGGACCCCGCGGGCCTCGTCGAGGCCGAGCTGGGCCGCGATCTCGCGGGTCACCTGGTCGGGGGTGATGCCGAGGTAGCTGTGGGTGGCCCGGCCGTTGCGGAGGAGCTGGCCGACCACGTCGACCGCGGTCGCCCCGGGGATGGCGAACCCCAGCGAGACCGCCCCGGCGACGGGCGGGATGTAGGCCACGTTGATGCCGACCACCTCGCCCTCGGCGTTGACCAGGGCGCCGCCGGAGTTGCCGGGCGAGATGGCCGCGTCGGTCTGGATCAGGTCGACCAGCGAGCGGATGCCCTGCTGGGCCGAGCCGGGGATCTCCCGGTGCAGGCCCGAGATGATCCCGGCGGTGACGGTGTTCTCGAAGCCGAGCGGGCTGCCCATGGCCACGGCCAGCTCCCCGACGGCCGGGAGGGTTGTCTGGAAGGTGGCCGGCTGGAGGTCGCTGCGCTCGACCTCCACCACCGCCAGGTCGGTGTCGGGGTCGGTGGCCCTGACCCGGCCGTCGGCCCGCTGGCCGTCGAAGAAGGCCACCTCGACCTGCTGGATGTTGCCGACCACGTGGGCGTTGGTGACCACCACCCCGTCCTTGGACCAGATCACCCCGCTCCCGGTCCCCTGGTCGTGGCTGACGGTGACGACCGACGGCTCGACCTTGCGGACCAGGGCCGGGATGTCGCCGGCGGCGGCCGCCTGGGCGCTGGCGTTCACCTGGGGAGCGGGGGCGGTCACCGGGGCCGGCGCCGAGCGGGCCTGCGGCTGGGCGACCAGGCCGCAGCCGGCAAGGGCGAGCACGATCAGGGCCGCTCCAGTCAGCCGGGCAATCGGCGGGGTGGGAGCGGCGTGGAGGACGTGGGAGGTGGCGGCTGTGCGGTGGTTCATCCTCGGCTCCTCGAGCGGCGGCGGTTGCAGCGCAGGGCGCAGACGGCGGATGCCACCCGGGCCCCCGGCGGAATCTGACGACCACCCCGGATCAGAGGCCGTAGGCCTCCAGGAGGCGGAGCCAGACCTCACTGACGGTAGGGAACGACGGGACCGCGTGCCAGAGGCGGTCGAGGGGAACCTGACCGGCGACGGCGATGGTGGCGGAGTGGAGGAGCTCCTGGGTGCCGGGGCCGGTGAAGGTGGCGCCGATCACGACCCGGCGGGCCTCGTCGACCAGGAGCTGGCTGGT
>Ga0081538_10002993_pt1 | contig 16101 bp, 17 predicted proteins | sample TabmetS5T2R1_FD_71022 | JGI IMG/M metagenome (GOLD analysis project Ga0081538, IMG submission 71022) | Tabebuia heterophylla rhizosphere microbial communities from the University of Puerto Rico - S5T2R1 | ecosystem: Host-associated > Plants > Roots > Rhizosphere ... | reverse complement strand
ACGTCCTCAACGCCACGCTGCGCTCGCGGACCACAGCGGACTGGATCGGCCTCCTCCATCAGCACCATATTCCCTGCGGCCCGATTCTCAACCTGCAACAGGTATTCGCGGACCCGCAGGTCCTGCATAACGGCATGGTGCTTGAGCATCATCATCCCACGGCCGGGCATCGGCGATTGCTCGGTTCTCCCTTGCGGTTAAGCAAGGCCCCAATGGACATTCGCCTGCCAGCCCCGGCGCTGGGCGAGTACACGGAAGCACTACTGACCGGGTTAGGCTACTCTCCGGAGCTGATCGAAAAGCTCCGGGGTGACGGGGTGCTATAGCGCACCACGTGGGCCCTGGCGCGACTGGCTCGGCAGAGCTGGTTCCCCCTCGTGGACCTCTGATGCAGAGCCGTGATTATACCCTTCATGCTCGTTCACGTACCTCCCGCAGACCAACGAAGGTGCCACCTGTGCCCCGTGAACTCATGGCCTTTGACCGCAGGGCTCCGTGCAGCACGGCATCCTGTCCGCGCCATACGACCTGCTCCGCCGTGATTGGCCCTATGACTTCACCAAAGTGGGCCAGCGCCGTTGCGCCCATAGCCATACGCCAGCAACTACGCCAGCCCCCGTCGCATCGGCCAGAAGGTCATAGACGCTCATCATGCGATGGGGTGTAAGCGCTTGGTGGAGTTCGTCCAAAGCACCATAGACCACCACCAGGATAGCTGCCCATAAGACGAGCGAGGTGGAAGGGCGTGTAGCCCACGTCAAGCTTAGCGCGCGAATCAGCACAAATGTCAGACCGCCATACTCGATGATGTGATAGAACTTATCGACTTGCGGTAGAGTCCAAGTCGAGACTAAGGGCGGATGCGACAGAGACGAAGCGACAAAGATACCGCAAGCGTACAACATCACCAGTGCCCAGGCACCGGTCAGCCGAAACAAAGGGTGCATGCTGGGTAATCGTCCTCGTCCGCAAAGCAGACAGCTTGTGGGAGGTATTTTCGCGTCCGTGAGATGCGATTGTGGTGTTGAACCACGAGCTTCGTTCAAGAATATAGCAAATTGCCCTTCGCTACCGGCAAAAAATGTACGCCCACCCCCCTCACCCCCCACGACACGTCCGCACTCTACGGGGGCTGAAAGGCCGTGGCGAGAGGCTAGACAAGGAGCAGGGCATATGCTATTGTGACCACGTTCCCGGGTAAACCACAAGGGCGAGGGGGGTCATGGGCGGAGCGACGAACGGTGTGTGGCAAACGAAGGTGACCGCTGAGGCACTTGAGCAGGCACGCCGTGTGCTCGACCTGGAAAGCGAGGCCATCGCTCGGCTACATGAACGCCTCGGTGCAGAATTTCTCAAGAGTGTGGAAATGATTGGGCAATGTCAGGGGCGCGTCGTGGTCACTGGCATGGGAAAGTCCGGACTGATCGGGCGCAAGATTGCGGCGACCTTCGCCAGCCTCGGCATCCCGGCCTTCTTCCTGCATCCCGCCGATGGCGCGCACGGTGATGTGGGCATGGTGGCGCGCGGCGATGTGCTGCTGGCGGTATCGAACAGCGGCGAAACTGAAGAGATCTTGCGCCTGCTGCCGATCATCAACAATCGATTCGGCCTGAACTTGATCGCCATCACTGGCAACCCACAGTCGACACTCGCCAAGCGCAGCGATGTCGTACTCAACGTGCAGGTCTCACAGGAGGCCGGCCCCTTCGGCTTGATTCCGACGGCCAGTATCGCGGCGACTTTGGCCATGGGCGACGCACTGGCCATCGCGGTGATGACGCACTGCGGGTTTAAGCAGGGAGATTTCGCGCTCTTCCATCCTGGTGGCCATCTTGGACGCCGCATCGCGCTGATGGTCGGGGACTTGATGCATCGCGATGACGAAATCCCGCGCGTCGGCGCAGATGCTTCGCTGCAAGAAGTGATCCTCGAGATGTCCGGCAAGCGCCTGGGGCTGACGTGTGTCGTCGACGGTGCCGGGCGCCTGCAGGGGCTCATCACCGATGGCGACTTGCGGCGATCGATGGAACGAACTGCCGACCTGGGGCGTCTAAGCGCTCGGGAGTTGATGACCAAATGCCCCAAGACCATTGAGCCGACCATCCCAGCTGTTGAGGCGTTGGCGCTCATGGAGAAATACGCGATCACGTCGCTACTGATCCTCGATGTCGAGGCAAGACCAATTGGTGTCCTTCACGTGCACGATCTTCTCAAAGCTGGGTTGATGTGACTGATGCCGACACTCCTCGAACGCGCCCGCAAGACCCGCCTGCTGATGATGGATGTGGATGGGGTCCTCACCGACGGACGGATTATCCAGGATTGCCATGGCCATGAGTTAAAAGTGTTCGATGTCAAAGATGGCCATGGGATCGTCATGGCACATCGAGCCAAGTTGAGAACAGCGCTTATCAGTGGCCGGCAGTCCGAGACGATCACACACCGCGCCGAAGAATTAGGGATTGAGCTGGTGTTTCAGAAGATTTGGAATAAGCTTGAAGTGTATGAGAAAATCCTGGTGGACACGGCACTCGCCCATGACGAGGTGGCGTATATCGGGGATGATTTGGTCGACATCCCCTTGTTGCGACGGGTGGGCTTGGCGGTGGCGGTGGCCGACGCGGTGGATGAGGTCAAAGCCGCTTCCCATTTGATAACGCAGCGGCCTGGCGGGCAGGGTGCGGTGCGCGAGGTGATCGAGCTCATCCTCAGGGCCCAGGGCCACTGGGACACCCTGATCGAGCGCTATACCAAGGCCTGACCGTCAACGAGGAAATCATGGGGAAAACGATGAAGCCCGGTACCATCCACATCGCAGGCTCGCTAGCCGAAAACAAAGGGTTTACCTTGATCGAGATCATGGTGGTCATCATCATCCTCGGCTTGCTCGCCACGTTGGTCATCCCGAACATCACCGGATATACCGAAAAGGCCAAACGCGAAAAGGCACGCGCTGACATCGCCAGTCTTGAGGGCGCCCTGGAGTTGTTCAAAGCCGATAATGGCTTCTATCCCACCAGTGAGCAAGGGCTCGACGCCTTGATCGTCAAGCCATCGACCGGTCGTATTCCGGCGAAATGGATGGATGGCGGCTACTTCAAGAAGGGGGTTCCCCTAGACCCATGGGGCAATCGTTATGTGTATGTCGCGCCCGGGCGTCGTGGGGAAGGCTATGAGATCATCTCTCTGGGGACCGACGGACAGGAAAGTGATGATGACGTCTCGAGTTCGGATCATTTGGACTCAGGACGGGCTGTCGCTCGTTGAACTCTCCATTGTCATCCTCCTCCTCAGCTTTCTTCTGCTCCTCAGTATCCCCCGGTTCGGCGAGGTCTTGGTGGGGCAGCGGCTCAATAGCACTGGTCATCTCATCACCGGCATGGTCCGCCATCTGTACGATCAGTCCACGGCCAAGAAGCGGGTCTACCGGCTGAACTATCACCTGAACGAGGGGGGGCTCTGGGTTACCTTCCCGAATGATGAGGGGGAGTTCGTCGAAGATCAATCATCAACCTTTACCCGCCGGCGCAAGCTCCCTACCGGCATACAGTTTGAGGACGTGGTCACTGCAGTGGAGAAAGTTAAAGAGGGGCAGGCCTACACGCAGTTTTTTCCGTCAGGACTGGTCGACCGCACGATCATCCATTTGCGCGCCGACGATGGCTCGCAACTGTCCGTGCTGATTCACCCGCTCAGCGGCCGTGTGACCATCGAGCAAGGGTATCGTGAACTGGAAGTGGTGCAAAAGCGCTGATGGGTTCACGCTGCTGGAAGTCATGGTGGCGCTGGCCATTATTGCCTTCGCGGTGGTAACCTATGTGCATTCGCAAAACACCGGCATGGCGTTGCTCAATGAATCGACGAATGTGACCGTGGCGACGCTGCTCTCCCAGGGACGCATGGTAGTCCTTGAGAGCAGCAACGTTGCCGGCTCCTTGGAGCGGGAAGGGACCTTTGAGGAGATCGAGTACGCGGCATTTCGGTGGAAGGAGCGGGTGGTATCGACACCACTACCGAACGTTCTGGAGGCCCATGTGGAAGTCTCCTGGGATGATAATCGGGGGCGACGCTCCGTGGAGCTGATCAGCTTAATCATCCGCAAATGACCGCTGACAAACTCATCAAGGTTCGAGCACGCTGGCGTGCCACCGAGGGGTTCACGCTCCTGGAGGTGATGATCGCCATCGGGATCATGGCGACCATCCTAGTGATTCTATTTGGCACTTACTCTGCCGCCGTAGATCGTGCCGCCCGCACGCGTGAGCTGTCGCAGGTCTATCACGAAGCACGGGTGCTGCTTCAGCTCATGGCGAACGACCTGCGTTCATCCTACGTCAAGGAGCCCACCGAGCAAGCGCAGCAAGCTGGTCAGCAAGCCAAGGCGCAGACCATCACCTTTGTCGGGGAGGATCGCACGGAGGTCAACCAACCCGCGGATAAGCTAGCATTTTCCACCGTTGTGCCGACGCAACGCCCCGACGAACCTGATACAGAGATGTGCCGTGTGACCTACAGTATCGAGCCGCTGAACGAGCCGCCGGAAAGCCGTGCGCTGTTCCGACGCGCGAATTGCAGCTTAGAGCCCGAGGCTTCTGACCAGGATCGTCTGTTTCTCCTAACCGAGCTGGCCCACGGGCTTGATTTTAGGTACTATGATGACCAGGGCACTGAGTACCTCGACTGGAATTCCCGCCAACCCCGTGGCGGCAAACGCATGCCGGCACGCGTGAAGATCACGCTGCTACTGGCGGATCAGCATGGACAGTTACGTCCATTCGAGCTGATCACGGATTTTGTGCTGTCCCGCTAGTAGGAATCGAGGATGCGTCCTCAGCTCATGGGATAATCGTGACCATGGTCCACAGGTCTCATATACCGAGTTGGTATCGGCCGATAACCGGCGAAGCCGGTGTGGCATTGGTTCTTACCCTGATCATCGTCACGCTGGTGGCGATCATCGTGCTCGAACTGAACTATTTGATGCGGGTTGATGTCCACGCGTCGACCAATTTTCGCGATGGCGTCAGGGCCTATTATCTGGCCAAGTCCGGCGTCACTGTGGTCAAGGAGCTGTTCACCCGAGAGGTCCAGGAATTCGAGGAGCTAAAAAATACCCTCCTCGCTGGGGGCTCCCATACACTGCCAATCGGCGATGGGTCGGTCACTGTTCGCGTCATCGATGAAACGGGCAAGATCAACGTCAATGCTCTGGTCATCGATACCACTACCCCTCAGCAGACCGCCGGGGCCCAACTGCCCCAGGCGCAGCAGGGCGCCGGGGCCCAATCGTCCCGAACGCGGCGTGGCGCCCAATCACCCGAGGCCCCCACGGTCAGCCCATGGATTCAGCCCATGCAAGATCTCTTTCAGCGCCTCGGCGTGGATCCGACGCTCGTCGGTGCCCTTATCGATTGGATCGATGTTGATGACATTCCTACGGGTGTGGGAGGTGCTGAGAGCAGTTACTATCGAGGTTTGGAAAAGCCATATACGGCCAGGAATGGCCCCATGGAAACGATCGCCGAGCTCCGCCTCATTAGAGGCTTCACTGACGAGGTGCTGCTCAAGCTTGGGGCGCGACGCGTGGGCGGGATCGTCGATCCTGCCAGCAACCTGTTTCTGACAGCGGTGCCGCTACCACAAGGAGGGAGTTGGCGAGTCAATCTCAATACCGCACCAGTGGCGATCTTGAATAGTTTGACCCGTGAGGTGGGCCAGTTCGCCGACGTTATCGTGCAACGGCGGGCTCAGAGTCGCATTGAAAATACCGGCAACGACCTCCAGCAGCTCGGGATCGACGGCGAGGCATTACAGGACCTTCAGAATCTAGGTGCCGTAGACTCTCTCTACTACTCCGTGGATGCCCGTGGGAGCGTGGGTGACATGGTGAAGCAGATCATCGCCCTGATCCAGAGGGACGCAAACCAAGGCAGTCAGACCCTCTACTGGCGGGTCCAGTAGCGCTGATAGGGCAGCGTATGACGATGTGGCGCCGATCGTTCGTTCTCATTGGCTATCTGTGCTATGCGGTGGTGCTGTTTGCGCTGTTCACCTATCTCAAATTCCCAAGCCAACAGATTCGCGCTTTCGTGCTCACGGCACTGAGTCACCATGGATTGCAACAGATTCGTATCGGGTCTATCCAGCCTCTCCTACCGGCGGGTTTGACGTTCAGCGAGGTGAGCCTGACCCATGACGTTGATGGCCAGCCCCTAGAGCTCATGCGCATGCCAGAGCTTCAAGTGCAGCTTCGCACGTTCCGTCCCTTTGCCAGTCCGCTACGCCTAGGCTTTGAAGGAGGGCTGTACGGGGGTATGGTTGTGGGCGCTGTCGAGTGGGAGCATAACGGCCAGGGCCCGTTGCTAGGTATCGATGCCGCCCTGCAAGATATTCGGCCGGCCGCCCACCCGCTCGCGACCAAACTGGGAAACGCCACCATGGAAGGGAAGCTCGCGAGCAATATCACCTTGCAACTCCCCAACGGGCGCTGGCAAGATGGGCGCGGGCGTCTGATCATTCAGGGCAAGTCCGGGAGCATCGCCGGGCTCGACATCGGGGGTGTCCGGCTCCCCTCCCTCACCTATGAGCAGCTCGCTGGCCGGCTCACCCTCCAGCAGCGCCATGTGGTGGTGGAGGACTTCCAGATTCTGGGTCGCGATTGGCAAGTCGATGTACAGGGGAACGTCAGCCTGAACGAGCACCTGCGACAGAGCCCTATCGACCTGACCATACGCGTTCGGACCTCAGAAGTATTAGAGCAGCAGCTCGGCCTCGTCGGTCTGTTCCTGAAGCAACGCCGCGATCGGCGAGACGCCACAGTCCTGAAGATCAGCGGCACTCTGGAACATCCCAACCCGGTGCTGTAAGTACGGTGCACCCACGTCTCACGGCCGACAGCAGAGCAATGCGTCGCAGGAGGAGTCCTCATGACCGGCAATGAGCTTCGCCAAAGCTTCCTCGAGTTCTTCGCTGACCATGGACATACGGTGGTGCCGAGCTCGTCTCTTGTCCCTCGCGATGACCCGACCCTGCTGTTCACCAACGCCGGCATGGTGCAGTTCAAGGATGTCTTTTTGGGGCGGGAGAAGCGGCCCTACACGCGTGCCGCCACAGCGCAAAAATGCATGCGTGCCGGCGGGAAGCACAATGACCTCGAAAATGTCGGCCGGACAGCGCGCCATCACACGTTCTTTGAGATGCTAGGGAACTTCTCGTTCGGGGATTATTTCAAGACCGACGCCATCGCTTATGCTTGGGCTTTCGTCACCCACACCCTTGGCTTACCGCGGGAGCGGCTGTACGTCAGCGTTTACCAGGATGACGACGAAGCGTTCGAGATCTGGCGCAGACACATCGGCGTGCCGGCCGAGCGGATTTTCCGCTTCGGTGAGAAGGACAACTTTTGGGCCATGGGTGACACTGGCCCCTGCGGACCCTGCTCAGAGCTTTTTTACGATCACGGGCCTGAGCTATCGTGTGGCCGCGCCAGCTGTACGGTGGGCTGTGATTGCGATCGCTACGTAGAAATCTGGAATCTGGTGTTCATGCAATTTGAGCGCGACCTCAGCGGCCAGTTAACCCCATTGCCTAGGCCGAGCATCGATACCGGCATGGGCCTTGAGCGCGTCACCGCCGTCCTACAGGGCGTGCACAGTAACTACGACACCGACCTATTGCGCCCCATCATCAGCGCCGTCGAGGAGCTGCTCGACAAGCCCTACGGCGGTGAGGAGGCTCACGATGTGTCCATGCGCGTCATCGCCGATCACGCTCGCGCCACCAGCTTCCTTCTCAGCGATGGTGTGCTGCCATCGAATGAAGGGCGTGGTTATGTCCTGCGGCGGATCATTCGACGCGCCGCCCGCCATGGCAAGCTGCTTGGCTTTGCAGAACCTTTTTTCTATAAGGTTCTAGGGGCAGTCGCCGACAACATGGGGGGCGCGTATGCCGAATTACACGCCTCGCGACAATTCGCCGCCAATGTCACACTGCACGAGGAGGAGCGCTTTGCCTTTACCCTGGAGACGGGCATGCGTGTTCTGGCACGGGTCTCTGCGGAGGCGGCCCAACGCGGCGCACAGCAGATCCCCGGGGAGGAAGTGTTCAAGCTGTATGATACCTACGGCTTTCCCCTCGACCTCGCTGAAGAGATCGTCCAAGAGCAAGGCTTAGGACTCGATATGGTCGGCTTTGAGCGCGCCATGGATCGCCAGCGGGAGCTCGCCCGTGCGGCCTGGAAGGGGAGCGGCGAGGAGGCAGTTGACCCGGTGTATCCGAGGCTCGCGGAGCGGCTTGGGGGTATACGCTTCCTAGGGTATGACACGCTAGAGGCCCAGGGAAAGGTCCTGGCCATTCTGCAAAATGACCAACTAGTCGAGGCGGCCGAGGAAGGCTCCGAGGTGGAGATCGTCGTCGACCAGACGCCATTCTATGCCGAGGGAGGCGGACAAGTCGGCGATACGGGCCTCTTGGTCAATCCAAATGTCATCCTCGAAGTCAAGGATACCAAGCGGCCCTTGAACGACCTGATCGTGCATCGCGTCCTGGTGAAACGTGGCCGCGTCCGGGTGCAAGAGGTGCTGCACGCCCGGGTGGAATCCCAGCGCCGTCAAGCGATCGCCCTCAACCATACGGGCACGCACATTCTGCATGCCTCGTTGAAGCAGGTTCTGGGCGACCATGTTAAGCAAGCCGGATCATTGGTGGCTCCGGATCGTCTCCGTTTTGACTTCACTCATTTTGGACGTCTGGCGGATCGAGAGGTCTACCGTGTCGAAGATCTCGTCAACGAGCGCATCCGTGAAGATCGACCAGTTGAGGTGGTGCACTCGGCTCTGCACGAGGCCTTGAAGATGGGCGCCGTGGCTCTCTTCGGGGAAAAGTACGGGGATGACGTCCGGGTCGTCAAGATCGGCGACTTCAGCATGGAACTCTGCGGCGGAACTCACCTGCGCTCGACGGGCGAAATCGGCCTGTTGAAGGTCACCCAAATCAGCGGTGTAGCCGCTGGCGTCCGTCGCATCGAAGCGCTCACGGGGGAGGCGGCGTTCGAGCATGTCCGGCGTGAAGAGGCAGTTCTGAACGAGTTGCGTGAGCTCCTCAAGGCGCAGGCATTTGAAGAGCCTACGAGGGTGCAGCGCCTCATCGAGCAGGTGCGTGAACTCGAACGCGAGGTTGAGTCCCTAAAAGGACGACTCGCCAGCGCGCGCACGCAGGACGCGTTCAGTGGCGTGATTGAGGTCAACGGTGTGAAAGTTCTGACCCTCCACGAAGGCAACATGAATCAGAAAGACCTTCGCGCCCTCGTAGATATGGCCAGAGAGCGGCTGCGGTCTGGCGTAGTGGTGGCCGCCACCGTCCTGGATGAGAAAGTCGCGCTAGTGACTGGGGTGACGCCTGATCTCACCGGTCGCGTCCACGCCGGCCAGCTGGCCAAAGCCGTGGCGTCCCTCGTGGACGGTAGCGGGGGCGGACGCGCCGATATGGCCCAAGCAGGAGGCAGAAGCCCTGAAAAGCTCTTGGCAGCACTGGCACAAGTGCCTTCCCTAGTTGAAGCACAACTGCAGGCGAGATAAAGGCGATCGAGTCCTCAATATCGCCCCCGCGGGGCGCGCCCAAAAGCCCTTATCACCGGAGAGCTGCTGACGGTTGCTTCACCGTGCTCCATGAGCTTCAGCAGGTCTCCATCGGCAAATGTCCTCACGCATCGACGGTCGCTGAGGCCCCAGACCCATTGGTCCACGGCATCGGAGCCCAGCGCATCGATGGTGTCAGGGCGGTCGTGCGTATCTCCAGGATAACCAGTCGCGAAGCTGTCGCCTACGATTCGCACCGCCGAGATACGTCACAAACGGGCCACTCTAGAGCGCTCCCAACGTCAAGCGCGATAGGCATGTCCAACGAGCTGGGAACTTCATAGGTTCGCGCATCGAACATCACGGCCCGGTGCGGATCATGCTAGAATGATGAGAGTACCGGGCCCGGAAGGGCGGACTATTTGCTGAGCGTGCGGACGTAGGCGATGATATCCTGAATTTGGTCGTCTTTCAGAGAAGCCCCCCAAGGCGGCATCAGGGGCGATTTCCCGATGGAGGCTCCGCCGTTCTTGATGACTTTGAGCAGGTCGTCATCTGACAGCTTAGACATATATTCCTTGTCCGTATGATCCCGAGGCTTTGGGTTAAGGGCGGCCGCCCCCGGGCCATCCCCCTTACCCGACTGTCCATGGCAGGTGACGCAAAACTGGCCATACAGTTTTTTCCCTTGCTCGACGTCCGCGGCATAAGCCATAAAGGCTGTGCTAAGTACGACTGCACAGAGGGTGGCGATGGATATCATCCTATCCTGTGTGTGCTTCACTGCTGTCTACCTCCCTTGTTAACATAAGAGTAACCTGCCTCCATCTGGGCCATGCGAGGTACTCCTCGCGAGGCATTCCTCGAGGAGGGACAGGAATCCGAGGCGGGGGAATTCATAGGTGGGCCATCGGACAATTCGTACCAACCACACCGATACTAACTGCTCGATGAGTTGGCCGAACTATAACAGGTCGAGAGTTGAGCTGTCAAGGTTTCGCGGCTCGCGATCAGCTATGTTAGAGGGGGTCATATGTGAGGGATTTGAGCCACGTTGATGACTACGGGAAGGCTCACATGGTAGATGTCGGAGATAAGCCTGATACAGTGCGCGAGGCGCGGGCGCGAGGGGCCGTCGTGATGCAGCTGTCGACCCTGGAGTTGATCCAGCGCAACGCCCTACAGAAGGGGGATGTGTTAGCGGTAGCGAAAATCGCCGGCATCATGGCCGCCAAGCGTACGTCGGACTTGATCCCGCTCTGTCACCCGCTGCCGTTGACGAGTGTCGACCTGACGTTTGATCTGGATGCCAACGCGGGCCGGATCAATATCGAGAGCATGGCACGTGTGACCGGGAAGACCGGGGTGGAGATGGAGGCGTTGACGGCAGTTGCGGCGGCGGCGCTCACCGTGTATGACATGTGTAAAGCGGTGGACCGCGAGATGTACATCACGGACGTTCGCCTCATAGCAAAGCAGGGGGGGCGGAGCGGTGTCTTTCGTCGCCCGGGGGAGAGGTAGTGACTGGAAAGGATCGCACGCTATACATTTGCCAGAGCTGTGGCTACCAGAGCAGCAAGTGGCTTGGACGGTGCCCTGAGTGCGAGCAGTGGAACAGCTTCGTCGAAGAACACACGTCGGTGAAAGCCCACCGCCCCCAACGTGATGGTGACAAGTCCACGGCAAGACCCATGGCGATCACCGAGGTCAGCGCTGACGAAGGTGAGCGTTTACTGACCGGTATTGACGAGCTCGATCGCGTGCTGGGCGGCGGCGTGCTGCCCGGGATGGTTATACTCGTGGGCGGCGACCCCGGCATCGGAAAATCGACGTTACTCTTGCAAGTCGCAGGATACATAAGCCGTGGCGGCCATCCTGTATTGTACGTTTCCGGTGAGGAGTCAGCGAAGCAAACCCGCCTGCGGGCCGACCGTATCAGCGCGCTATCTGAACATTTGCTCATTCTCCCGGATACTTCGGTGGAGCGCATTTTAGCGCACGTCGAACAGTTGCGACCCAGCCTGGTGGTGGTTGATTCAGTCCAGACCCTTTCTTCGGAACAGCTCCAGTCCGGCGCGGGGAGCATCAGTCAGGTGCGTGACGTGACGGCGCGCTTAGTCGAGATGGCCAAAACCCGTGGCATCGCGACTTTCCTCGTGGGGCACGTGACCAAAGATGGGGCGCTCGCAGGTCCGAAGGTGCTCGAACACATGGTTGATTGTGTGCTTTATTTCGAAGGCGAGGCGAGCCATGCGTTTCGCATCTTGCGGGCAGTGAAGAATCGTTTCGGGTCGGTCAATGAAATCGGCGTGTTTGAGATGGCTAAAGATGGTCTTCGCGAGGTGCGTAATCCCTCCCAGCTTTTCCTGAGCGAGCGTCCAGAAGGCGCTTCGGGGTCGGTCGTCGTCTGCACCCTGGAGGGCACGCGTCCCTTGCTCATTGAGGTTCAGGCTCTCGCCTCCCCCTCTCCCCTGGCCATGCCACGGCGTGTCACGACCGGCTTTGACGTCAATCGGGTGGCTTTACTGATCGCCATTCTCGAGAAGCGGGTCGGACTCCATCTCCATGGCGAGGACGTGTATCTGAACGTCGCCGGCGGGATTCGCGTCACCGAACCAGCCGTCGATTTGGGGGTCGCCGCAGCAATCGCTTCCAGCTTTCGCGACCGTCCCATCGATCCCGGCACGGTGATCATGGGCGAGGTTGGGTTAGGCGGAGAGGTTCGAGCCATTCTACATCTCGAAGGTCGGCTGCGCGAAGCAGAGAAATTGGGGTTTCAGCGGGCCGTGGTCCCAGCCCCGAAGCGTCCCTTGGGGGTCAGCGCCGGCAAACTTCATATTCTCCCGGTGACCTCCGTTGCGGGCGCCTTTGAAAGCCTCTTTTGAGGCACAATTTGGCGCCCAGGCGCTTGACCGCTGGGTTCAATTGTGGTATGATTTTTGTATGTATGGTGCCAACTTTTCAATCATCCGTAGGATGGTGGCGGCTAACATCGTGTGACGTGGCCCCGTCATCATTGAACCCCATAGGGGAGGTGAGCTTCATTGGGATAAGTTTCCTGCGCATCGGGTTTGTTCTCTTAGCAACGTTCCTAGGCTATCACCTGGGTGCCCCGCAGATTGCCGAAATGGAGTTCCCGTGGCTTGGTATGATCATAGGGATTACGCTTGCCACCAGTATCATCGCGATTGAAAGGGTAGCACAGCAGGTTCCGCCTAAGGTGCTGCTCGGTGGGCTCCTAGGGTTAATTGTCGCGCTTCTGCTTGGACACCTGCTTACGACGTCCTTGCTCACCATCCCTGTGATCGGGGATGCGGACAACATTGCGTTGCGCGGTCTAGTCCATGCAGCGCTCGCCTATATCGGTGTGGTGCTAGGGGCACGTAAGGGTGCGGAATTCGATTTGAACGAGTATAAGAAGCTGTTTAGGGGTGAAGCCAAGGCGGAGAATTCCAAACTGCTTGACACGAGTGTGATCATTGATGGCCGCGTGGCGGATATCTGTGAAACGGGTTTTCTCGAGGGTACCCTGATCATCCCTCAGTTTGTCTTGCGTGAATTACAGCAGATCGCCGACTCCTCTGATCCGATCAAGCGCAATCGTGGCCGACGCGGATTAGATATCCTCCAGCGTATCCAGCGCAGTGTGGATGTCCACGTGAAGATCCTTGAGCAGGATTTCCCCAAGATTCGTGATGTCGATTCCAAGCTGGTAGCACTGGGAAAACAATTAGGGGCCAAGATTCTGACGAACGATTTCAACCTCAACAAAGTGGCGGAGTTGCAGGGGGTTCCCGTCCTAAACGTCAATCAGCTCGCCAATGCGGTCAGACCGGTTGTGTTGCCAGGCGAGTTGATGAACGTTCATATTTTGAAAGAGGGGAAGGAGTACGGTCAAGGGGTAGCGTATCTCGACGACGGCACCATGGTGGTGGTCGATAGCGCCCGCAAATTTGTTGGGAAGAATGTCGATGTGGCGGTCACTAGCGTCCTGCAGACGACCGCTGGCCGCATGATCTTCACGCGCTTAAAGGATGACTTCGAGCGCGAGGAAAGCCTGGAAAGCAAGGTGGGGCGATGATCACCGCTGCCTTGATCCCCGCAGCGGGACGGGGGCAGCGGATGGGGCTCGACGTTGAGAAACAATTTCTGCGGCTAGGGGGGAAACCCCTGCTCGCGTACACACTCACCCGATTCGAGGCCACGCCGACGATCGACCGCATCGTACTGATCGTCCCCTCGGGACGCGAGACCTTTTGTTACCAGGAAATCGTCGCCCCGGAGGGACTGCGCAAAGTCACCCACATCGTCGCTGGTGCGGAGACTCGCCTGCGTTCGGTCATGGCCGGCTTTAGTTGTCTCGATCAGGATGTCGATGTCGTCGTCATCCATGACGGGGCCCGTCCATTTGTTACGCCAACGCTGATCCGCGCGGCAGTTGAGGCTGCTCTAGCGAACGGTAGCGCGGTCGCTGCGATTCCCGAATCAGATACCTTAAAGCGCGTGTCGGGGGCGGGCACCGTGATCGAGACGGTGGATCGACGGAATTTATGGAGAGTGCAGACGCCGCAGGCATTCCGTCGTTGGATCTTGCAACGCGCTCTCGCGTATGCTGCGCAGCACAACCTCGATGCGACCGATGAAGCCGCCTTGGTCGAATGTCTATCCTGGCCAGTGCGGATTTTCCCAGGGTCCATCTGGAATTTCAAGATCACCTCCCCTGAGGATCTGGTGTTAGCGGAGTTGGTGCTAGGCCAGCACGCCAAGGTAGCCTATACGATCGACAACCCTTAGGAGCATCGGTGAGAATCGGTATCGGGTACGATGTACATCGCCTGGTGCGCGGCCGGCCACTCGTCTTGGGGGGGGTGAGGGTAGACTCAGAGTGGGGTCTTGCAGGACATTCCGACGCGGATGTATTATTGCATGCCATCAGTGATGCCTTGTTAGGCGCCCTGGCTCTGGGAGACCTCGGGCACTATTTCCCGGATACCGACCCGCGTTATCGCGGGATCGCCAGTGTGAAGCTCCTCGAAAGTGTCATCGGGATGGTCCATGACCAGGCTTACAGGTTGCACAACCTGGATACCGTGGTCATCGCTCAGAGGCCTCGCCTTGCCGCGTACATCCCCGCGATCCGGAGAAATGTGGCCGAGTTGCTCTCGACGGATTTCGGAGCAATCAGCGTCAAGGCCAAGACTGCCGAAAGTTTGGGAGCTCTCGGTCGCGGTGAAGGCATCGCCGTGCATGCGGTATGTCTGATCACTCAGGTTCGCTGTTAGCCCATGCGTCGTCATAAACTTCATCCTGATCACGCCTTGAATTCCGCTGTCCCGCGCCACAGCAGGCGAGGCCGAGACAATGTCCTGTGCGGGATTCATGCCATTCAGGAAACGCTGCGCGTGGGAACCCGGCAGATCGACACCATCTGGCTGGCCGAGGGGAAGGAGGGAAAGCGTCTGCGCCAGGTGACGGCACTCGCGGCGTCGCGGGGGACACCGATAGAAATCGTTCCGGAGCCTCGGTTGATCGAAGCGGCGGGAACACCCGTGCATCAGGGCATCGTTGCATTCGTGGCAGCGACGCCCCTCCTCACCTTCGACCATCTGACCGCACAGCTCACAGGCCAAAGCCCAATCCCACACATCGTGATCCTGGATGGGGTGAAAGACCCCCGGAATCTGGGCGCCATTATTCGTTCCGCCGCAGCCTTTGGCATCCGAGGGGTGATCGTGCCTGGACGACGTGCCGTAGGCATCACGGCAACAGTCGCGAAAGCTGCCGCCGGGGGCCTTGAACACGTGGGGGTCGCCGAGGTCACGAATATCTCAGCGAGCCTTGAACGTCTGAAACGGCTAGGGTTCTGGATTGTTGGTGCCGATGAGCAGGCCGAGATTTCCTGTCGGACATTTGCGTTTCCCACACCACTCGCTCTCGTATTGGGCGACGAGGGGTCTGGCATCAGCCCACTGGTCAAGCGCCACTGTGATGCGCTGGTAAGCATCCCCGTGCGAGGGCCATTGCGCTCACTCAATGTTGCGGTGGCGGCTGCTGTGCTGTTCTATGAAGTGGTGGGCCGCGAGCTTCGCCAACCTGCTGCATCCGCCACACCCATGCCGGAAACGTCATCCCTGTAGCTTTTTCGCATCGTTTGTGGTATAAGTATCGCTACGCCGCCGCTGGGAATTCTCGTGATCATCCTGGTGCGCTTGTCGCTGAGATGCCGGCTGCTCTAATGATATCCCGGTCAACCCCGGCGGACGCTACGGTGCAACATAGGCCAGCTTCGCCATGCACGACTCGCCGGACTGGGTTCTATGCTCGCCAGATCAAGACGTTGTCCGAGGGCGGTGTTTCCATGCAGCGGTGCTGGCTGCGTAACCTCGGAGCGGCTTGAGCCGGTTTTTTCGTGCCCAAAAATGCGCTTGACTTTTGGGGGACGAAGACGTATGGTAGTGAGTTTGCGCTGGGCTGGCGTAGCTCAGGGGTAGAGCAGCTGATTTGTAATCAGCCGGTCGGGGGTTCA
>Ga0081538_10002992_pt1 | contig 16108 bp, 10 predicted proteins | sample TabmetS5T2R1_FD_71022 | JGI IMG/M metagenome (GOLD analysis project Ga0081538, IMG submission 71022) | Tabebuia heterophylla rhizosphere microbial communities from the University of Puerto Rico - S5T2R1 | ecosystem: Host-associated > Plants > Roots > Rhizosphere ... | reverse complement strand
GGACGTGGTAGGCGATCACGCCGAGGAACGGCACCAGCAGGATGACCGCGATCCAGCCGATGGCCGCCCCGCGGCCCAGGTCGTCGCGGCGGGCCAGGTCCCACAGGGCCAGGGAGGTCCAGGCGGCGTAGAGCACGAACGGCAGCAGGTAGCCGTAGAGGGCGAACACGAGCGACCAGGGGGAGGCGGCGAGGATCGGGACCCCGAACACGGTTGGCTCCTTGCGGACGGTCGGTGGCTGGTCGGAGGGGCCGGGCAGCGGGACCTGGTCCAGGTCGACCCGGGCGGCGGCGAACACGTCCATGGCCGGCCGCACCGGGGCGGCGGCCCCGCCGGGCAGCTGCGGCTGGGGCGGCGGGACCGGCTGGTCCTCGGGCCGGTTGGCCGGGTAGGCGCCGGTGTTGGCCTCGGCGATCCGGCCCAGGTTGGCCAGGGTGGTGGACAGGTCCATGCGCACCGGCAGGCGCAGGCCCGAGCAGCGCTGGAACGCCTGGAGCCCGACCGGGATCGAGGTCCGGGCCTGGTTGCCCTCGAAGCAGTTGCCGGCCCCGGCCGGCCCCGAGAGCGCCAGGTCGGCCCGGCCCGACCCCTCGACCACGTTGCCCCTGACCCGGTTGCGCGACGCCGTCCAGACGTGCTCGTCGAGGTTGGGGGTGACGAGGACGCCGTGGAGGGCGTGATCGACGACCCGGTTGCGCTCGACCCGGGAGTCGTTGCCGCCGCCGAGCAGGATGCCGTTGCCGAAGGTGGCCCACTCCAGCGGCAGCCCGGGGGCGCCGCGGTTGTTGTTGGCCTCGACCAGGTTGCCGACGACGTCGACCTGGCGGAACGGCGGCAGCAGCTCCGAGTCGAGGGTGTTGGGGACGATCCCGGCCCAGTTGCGCCGCCAGGTGGAGCGGACGATCTGGAGGTTGCCGCCGGCGTTGGTGCCCGAGTAGCCGAGGGCGTTGTGCTCGGCCAGCACCCCGTCGATGACGGCGTCGCAGGGATGGCACTGGCCGATGTAGAAGCCCGAGTCGGGCGACCCCGAGGCGTAGGAGTGCTCGAACAGGCCGTCGACCGAGTCGAAGGCGTAGATGCCGTAGTCCTTGTTGTTGTAGGCGGTCACGTAGCTGGCCCGGTAGCCGCGCACCCCGGTCCAGAAGAGCCCGTTGATGAGCGCGTTGCGGACGGTCAGGTTCTCGACCGCCACCCCGTCGGCGGTCACGCTGATGCCGTTGGGCCGCCGGAACTCGCCGTCGATCACCACCTCGTCGCGGTCGCGGCCGCGGATGACCAGGGTGGGCACGGCGACCTTGACCTCCTCCCGGTAGATCCCGGGGCCGACCAGGACCAGGTCGCCGGGCCGGGCGGCGGCCACCGCGGCCTGGATGGTGTCGTGGTCCTCGGGCACCCGCCGGGTGACCCCGCTGGGCCGCTCCGCCGGGACCAGGGCCGGGCCGGCCGTCTCCTGGCCCGGGTAGTAGCTGACGTCGCCCACGACCATGGTCGCGGCCATGCCCTGGCGGCCGTCCTCGGTGGCGTGGAAGGTGCAGTAGAAGCGGTACACGCCCGGCTGCCCGAGGACCACCGTGGCCGCCTCGTCGGCCCCGATCTGCTCCGGCGTCCGCCAGGTTCCGTCGACGGCCACGGCGTTGTGGGGCGCCCGGCCCTCGTTGGGGAACCGGACCGTGGTCCCGGCCGGCACCCGGGTCACCTCGCGGGCGAAGAAGTTGTCGTACATGGGCACGTTGACCGTGCCCCGCGGCGCCTCCCCGCCCGAGCACCCGGCCAGCACCGCCCCGGTCAGGGCCAGCGCCGCCAGCAGGCGCCCAAGCCGTGAGCCGTGGATGACGCCTCCTCCTGAGACGGGCGGGACGCCGGTATCTTCGCGCTCCGGCGCCGCTTCCCGCCAGCGCCCCGCTTTCGAACAGGTTCACACGCGATGCTGATGGACTCTGTTCGATGTCGATGGCGTCCGGTACGGTACGGTTGGCGCCGAAGGAGGCCGATGTGCTTGCCCAGGAACGCCGTGACGCCATCCTGCGGGCCCTGCTGCCCTCGGGGGCGGCCACCGTCGCCGACCTCGCGGCCGCGCTGGAGGTCTCGGAGATGACGATCCGGCGCGACCTGGTCGCGCTCGCCTCCCGGCAGCTCGTCGAGAAGGTCCATGGCGGGGCCGTGCTGGCCAAGGGCGGCGCCGCCGAGCCCCACTTCGCCACCAAGCGCCGCATCAACGCTCCCGCCAAGGCGGCCATCGCCGAGGCGGCCGTGGCCCTGGTCCACGACGGCATGACGGTGGCCCTGTCGGCCGGCACCACCACCTGGCAGGTGGCGCGGCGCCTCCAGGGCGGCGGCCTGCGCGACCTCACCTTCGTGACCAACTCGCTCAACGTCGCCGGGGCCCTCGAGGCCAACGGCTGGCAGTCGATCGTGGTCTCCGGGGGCTCGTTCCGGACCCCGTCCGACGCCCTCGTCGGGCCGTTCGCCAACCAGACCCTGCGCCAGCTCAACGCCGACCTGCTGCTGCTGGGCGTGCACTCGATCGATGCCAGGGTCGGGCTGACTACCCCCAACGTGGCCGAGGCCGAGACCAACCGGATCATGGTCGCGGGCGCCCGGCGGGTGGTGGTGGTGGCCGACTCCAGCAAGCTGGGCCAGGTCTCGCTGGCCACCTTCGCCGGTTGCGAGGAGGTCGACGAGCTGATCACCGACACCGGGGCCGACCAGGCGACGCTGGACGCGCTGGCCGACGCCGGGCTCGGCGTCCGCCTGGTGCCGCCGGAGCCGCTGCCGCTGGCGGTCAAGGAGACGGCGTCGTGAAGCCGGTCAAGACGTCGACCCGGCTGGCCGACGGCCGCGAGCTGCTCTACTTCGACGAGCGCGAGGGGATCGACCGCCAGGTCCGGGATACCCGGGACCTCTCCGCGGCCGTGACCTCCAGCCAGATCCGCTGCGACCCGCTGTCCGAGGAATGGGTGGTGATCGCCTCCCACCGCCAGGGCCGGACGCACCTCCCCCCGGCCGACCAGTGCCCGCTCTGCCCGTCCAGGGAGGGCAGGGCGACCGAGATCCCGGCCGCCGACTACGACGTGGTCGTGTTCGAGAACCGCTTCCCGTCGCTGGCTTCCGACCCCGGCCAGGTCCCGGACGCCGGCCCGTTCCGCCGCCAGCCCGGGGTCGGGCGCTGCGAGGTCGTCTGCTTCACGGCCGACCACGGCGGGGCGCTGGCCCGGCTGCCGGTGGGCCGCATCCGCACGGTCGTCGAGGTCTGGGCCGACCGCACCCTGGAGCTGAGCGCCCTTGACGGGGTGGAGCAGGTCTTCCCGTTCGAGAACCGGGGAGAGGAGATCGGGGTCACCCTGCACCATCCGCACGGCCAGATCTACGCCTACCCGTTCGTGGCGCCCCGGACGGCCCGCCAGCTGGACGTGGCCCGCGCCCACCGGGACGCCACCGGCGAGTGCCGGAGCTGCTCGATCGTGGCCGCCGAGGCCAGCGGGGAGCGGGTGGTCGGGCGGGCGCCGGGCTGGCTCGCCTTCGTGCCGTTCGCCGCCCGCTGGCCGTTCGAGGTGCACCTGTTCCCGACCCGGCACCTGCCCGACCTGCCGGCGCTCGACGACGACGAGCGCGACGGCCTGGCCGCCCTGCTGAAGGACGTCCTGGGTCGCTTCGACGCGCTGTTCGACCAGCCGCTGCCGTACATGCTGACCTGCCACCAGGCACCGGTGCGGCGCGACCGCGACCTGGCCCACGTCCACCTGGAGGCGTTCTCGATCCGTCGCACGGCCTCCAAGCTCAAGTACCTGGCCGCCAGCGAGTCGGGGGCGGGCGTGTTCATCAACGACATCGCCCCCGAGCAGGCCGCCGAGCTGCTCCGCGCCGCGACGCCGCCGGCCCGCTGAATCTGGATTCCCGGACCTGCTGGGGGGGTATCTGCCTCGCAGGGTCGGTCTTTTCACACGTTTCCACACTAACTACGCTCGACCCAACCGCCGGGACGCCAACCATCCCAGCGTGATCCTGTGGTCGGCCATGAACGAGCTCACCCTCGACTGCCTGCCGGCGCGGGCGCGGCCGGGCTACGAGCGGTTCGCCCGCCGGGTCGCCGGCGCCGTCCGCGACGCCGACCCGACCCGGCCGCTGATCGAGAACGACTGGATCGAGCCCGATCCGGACCGGGTGTTCACCACCCCGGTGCTGGCCGCCCACTGGTACGGCCGCCTGCACGCCGCCTGGCTGGCCGAGCTGGAGGCCAAGGCCCGCCGCTGGGCCGGGCTCGGCCGGCCCCTGTTCGTGACCGAGTTCGGCGACTGGGGCCTGCCCGAGCTGGCCGGGGGCGACGACGAGCCGTTCTGGTCGCCGGCCGGCTGGTACCGGGCGGCCATCGCCGCCCTGCCCTGGCCGGGCACGGCCTCCGAGCTGATCGCCGGCACCCAGCGCCACCAGGGCCTGTCCGACCGCCTCCAGGCCGAGGTGTTCCGGCGCCACGACCACCTGGGCGGCTGGTGCGTGACCGAGCTGACCGACGTCCCCTGGGAGCTGAACGGCCTGTTCGACCTGGAGCGCCGTCCCAAGCCGGCCGCCCTGGCCGAGCTGGCCAGGGCCAGCCAGGACGTGCTGCCCATGCTGGAGCTCTACAGCCTGGTCGTGGCCACCGGCGGGCGGCTGGCCGCCCCCCTCCACGTCGCCAACGACGGCCCGCCCCTGCGCGCCGTGACCGTCCGGGTCGCCCTGGCCGGGAACGAGGTCGCCGTCGACGTCGGCGACCTGCCCGGCTGGCGCGCCACCGCCGCCGGCCCGGTCGACCTCCCCGCCCCCCCGGACCGGGGCGCCCACGAGGTCACCGTGCGCCTGCTCGCCGACGGCCGGGAGGTCGCCACCAACACCTACCCGCTCCGGGCGGTCACCCCCACGTCCGACCCTGTCGGGTCGGTCGCCCCTGCCGGGGCGGTCGCCCCCACGCCCGACGCTGCCGGGCCGGTCGCCGCTGTCGGGGCGGTAGCCCCTGTGGACGACCCCGGGCACCCCACGCCGCGGTCGGCTACGCTCCCCCGCCGGGGGCCTGGCCACGGGTCAGGCGCGGACGAGGCCGGGCGCGGACCAGGCGCGGACGGGGCTGCAGACGAGGCAGGCGCGGAGGAGGCCGGGCACGGAGCAGGGGCGGGCGAGGCTGGGTACGGGCCAGGCGCGGACCAGGCTGGGCGGGTGTTCCGTCCGGTGCCGGGGGTGACCGTGGTCGGGGAGGGGGCGCTGGACGCGGGGACCGGGCGGATGGTGGGGGAGCGGCTGGCCGCCGGGGAGACGGTGGTGGTGCTGGCGCAGGAACTGGGGGCCGTGGAGTGGTATCCGGTGGCGGTGGAGATGGCCGAGGTCGCGACCGCGTGGGGGTCGACGGTGTTCCACTTCACCTGTGACCAGCGGGCGCTGCCGTCGCTGCCCGAACGGGCGGTGCTGGCCGGCGAGGACGCCACCGTGGTGCCGACCCACCTGCTGACCCGGGTGGGTGACGGGACCTGGCCGGCGACCACCGTGGTCGGGGCGTTCAAGCCGGTGCCCGACCCGCTGGCCGGGCCGGTGGTCGGGGCCGGGCCGGTGGGGCCCGGGCGCCTGGTCACCTGCCAGTACCGGCTGGCCGAGCCGGCCCGGCGGGGCGACCCGGCCGCGCTGGCCATCCTCGGCGACCTGCTCCGCTGGGCCGCCGGAGGCGCCCGGTGACCGACCGGGCCGGGCGGGTGGCGGCCGCCTTCGCCGAGCGCACCGGCCGCGACCCCGACGGCGTCTGGGCCGCCCCTGGGCGGGTCAACCTGATCGGGGAGCACACCGACTACAACGACGGCTTCGTGCTGCCGGCGGCGATCGACCGGCAGGTGCTGGCCGCGGCCGGGCGGCGCGGGGACGGCCGCCTGCGGCTGTGGTCGCTGCAGGCCGGGCCGCCGGCCGACCTGGCCCTGGCCGACGTCGGGCCGGGACGGGTCGAGGGCTGGGCCGCCTACCCGGCCGGGGTGGCGTGGGCGCTGGGCCAGGCCGGGGTCGAGCTGGGCGGGGCCGACGTGGTCGTCGACGGCGACGTGCCGGCCGGGTCGGGGCTGTCGTCGAGCGCCGCCCTGGAGTGCGCCACCGCCACCGCCCTGGCCGACCTCGGTGGCGCCGGCCTGGACCGGGTCGCCCTGGCCGGGCTGGCCCGCCGGGCCGAGAACGAGGTCGTGGGGGTGCCGTCGGGAGTCATGGACCAGATGGTGTCCATGCTCGGCCGGGCCGGGCACGCCCTGTTCCTGGACACCCGGTCGCTGGCCACCGAGCAGGTCCCGCTGCCGCTGGAGGCGGCCGGGCTGTGCCTGGTCGTGATCGACACCCGGGCCGGCCACCGGCTGGTCGACGGCGCCTACGCCGACCGGCGGGCGGCCTGCGAGGCGGCCGCGGCCGTCCTCGGCGTCCCCGCCCTGCGCGACGCCACCCCGGAGCAGGTCGAGGCGGCCGCGGAGGCGCTCGGCGACCCCGGGCTGCGCCGGGCCCGCCACGTCGTCACCGAGAACGCCCGGGTGCTGGAGGCGGTGGGGAGGCTGCGGTCCGGCGACCTGGACCGGCTGGGGCCGCTGCTGGCCGCCTCCCACGCCTCCCTGCGGGACGACTACGAGGTGTCGTCGCCCGAGCTCGACACGGCCGTAGAGGCGGCCGTGGACGCCGGGGCGGTGGGGGCGCGCATGACCGGGGCCGGCTTCGGCGGCAGCGCCATCGCCCTGGTCCGCGCCGACCTGGCCGGGCGGGTCGCCGAGCGGGCCGCCGAGGCGTTCGCCGCCGCCGGCTTCGGCCCTCCCGAGGTCACCGCCGTCGTCCCCTCCGACGGCGCCCGCCGGCTGGCGTAGGGTCCCGGGAACCGGCCGGGAACCGGGTGCGTCCAACCTGGTGACGTCCCCGGAGCGGACAGGACGGTGGTGCACGGTGGGCAGGCGGGTCGTGGCGTACGTGGTGGCCGCGGTGGTGACGGTCGCGCTGGTGGCCGGCGGGGTGCTGGCCGCCCGGGGCGGCCGCGACCGGTCGCCGGCCGTCCTCCCCGCCCTCGACCTCGGCGCCGCCGGCCCGGCCACCGCGGGCACGGACGGCGCCGGCGCGGCCATCGAGCCGGCCCCGGCCCCGGGCGGCACCGAGCCGGGCCGGGCCTCCGGGACCGGCGCCGTCGCCGGGCCGTGGCCGCGGGTGACCTACCGGCTGGGAGGACCTCTCCCGAACCTGCCCGAGGAGGGGCGGGCCTGGAAGCTGGGGGACAGCGCCGACGCAGGCCGGGTCGCCGCCCTGGCCGCCGCCCTCGGGGTCGCGGGCCAGCCCCGGGAGGAGGCGAACGGCTGGACGCTGCGGGACGGCCGGCGCGCCCTGGTCGTCCACAAGCTGGCCGGGGTGCCCTGGACCTACGGCGCCGGGCTCCTGAGCCCCTGCCCGCTGAGGACGGGCGGCGGCCCCTACCGGCCCGGCGCCGGCGCCGCCTGCCTCGACCCCGACGCCCCCGTGGCCAGCCCGCCCGTCGCCCCGGCAAGGCCGTTCCCGCCGCGGGACCTGCCGAGCCCGGCCGAGGCCGAGCGGGTCGCCCGCGACCTGGCCGCCAGGGCCGGGCTGGACCTGGACGGGGCCGGGATCCGGGTCACCCGCGGCTTCGCCACCCGCACCGTCACCATCACCCCGGCGGTGGGCGGCCAGCCGACCGCCGGGTTCGCCTGGAGGATCGACGTCGGCGCCAAGGGCGTCGTCCAGCACGCCGCCGGCTGGCTGGCCACCCCGGCCCCGGCCGACACCTATCCGCTGATCGGCGTCGAGCAGGGCTTCGAGCAGCTCAAGAAGTCCGGTCCGTTCGGTCCGATCGCCCGGGCGGAGGCGCCGGCCGTGGAGCTCGACCCGTGCCCGGCGGGCGGCAAGGTCCCCTGCACGAGCCTGCCGGCACGGGTCGCCACCGTCACCGGGGTCCGCCTCGGCCTCCTGCTCGCCCCCGCCGTGGCCACCGAGGACCGGCCGGCCAAGGTCGCCTACCTGCTCCCCGCCTACCTGTTCGAGCTGAAGGGCGGCTGGACCGACGTCCGCGCCGTCCTGGCCGTGCCGGAGCGCTACCTGACCCGCTAGCGGTGGATGAGGACCGGTGTGCCCATGGGCACCTGCGGGTAGAGGGCCTCGACGTCCGCCAGGTGCATGCGGATGCAGCCATGGGAGGCGTAGCTGCCGATCGAGTAGCTGGCGTAGGTGCCGTGGATCAGGATCCCGGAGGCGTTCAGCGACATCGCCCTGGTGCCGAGCGGGTTGCCGGGGCCGGGCGGGATCGACTTGGGCATGTCGGCCCCCCAGCCGTCGGGGGCCGGGTTGGTCCAGGTCGGGTTGACCCGCTTGTACACGACCTCCCAGGTCCCCTGCGGCGTGGGGAAGCTGGGCTGGCCGGTGGCCACCCGGTAGACCTTGCGCACCTTGAGGCCGTCGAAGAAGGTCAGCCGGTTGGTGGACAGGTTGATCTCGATGGTCTTGCCGAGCTTGTCGTTGGTGACCTTGGGGGCGACCGGCCTGGTGACCAGCTTGACCTTGCGGGCGTCACCGCGCAGGCCCTTGGCCAGGGCGCGGGTGCTTGCCTTGACGTCGAGGACCCGGCCGTTCTTGGCCTTCTGCTTGACGACCTTGCCGTCGACCAGCTTGATCGAGGCGTTGGTGGGCGCCACGGCCAGCTTGGGGGCGAGGGCGCGCACGAACCCGGCCACCTTGGCGTCGTTGGTGGCCAGGGCGACGTCGACCGAGTGGGTCACCGGCTTGTTGGTCAGCCGGTGCCAGAAGTCCGCGTACCAGGAGAGCTCCGGCCCGGTGAGGGCCTTGTCGACCGCCTGCTCGACCCCGGCGCCGTGCCCGAGCCCGGCCGGGGTGACGGGCCAGCGCTTGTCGCCGCCGACCACGAACACGCCCCGGCGCAGCTTCGGCTCGGTGGTCGCCTTGACGGCGGCCACGGCCTCGGCGCGGGTCATGCCGCCGACGTCGACCCCGCCGACGGTGATGCCGGCCAGGACCCGGCCCGACGAGGCGCTCACCCGGGCGGTGGCGGCGACGCTCATGGCGGTCAGCAGCACCACGGCCAGGACGACGACCGCGGCCACGCGCTGCCAGCCGGACAGCCCGGCAGGGAGCTTCCAGCCGGACGGCCAGGCGGGCCGCTTCCAGCTCGGCAACCGAACGCGCGGTACCTTCATCGATCCAGATCCTCCCCCGAGTGGCACACTCGGACACATCCCTCGGCTCGCCGTCCCCCAAGCTGAAGCGCGCCGACCACCGAGCGTGTTCCTTTCCTACTAGATGGACACGCGTTCGACAACCACCAATGGTGATCGTTGGGGGTTCGAGGACGGATCGTTACAAGCCGCCGCGGTCGTAGCATCGGACCATGACCGACCAGCCCCTGGCCCCGGCGGCCGCCCTGCGCCGCATCGCCTTCCTGCTCGAGCGGGGCCGCGAGCCGACCTACAAGGTCCGCGCCTTCCGGCGGGCCGCGGCCACCGTCGACGCCACCGACCCCGGCGAGCTGGCCCGGCTGGCCGCCGCGCCCGGGCCCGGCCTCCGCGACCTGCCCGGGATCGGCGAGGTCACCGAGCGGGCCATCCGCGAGGCCCTGGCCGGCGAGGTCCCGGTGTACCTGCGCCGCCTGGAGGCCATCGAGGGTCAGCCGGTGGCCGAGGGCGCGGCCGCGCTCCGGGCCGCCCTCCGCGGCGACTGCCATTCCCACTCCACCTGGTCGGACGGGGGCAGCCCGATCGGGGAGATGGCCGAGGCGGCCCGCGACCTCGGCCACGAGTACCTGGTCCTGACCGACCACTCGCCGCGGCTGACGGTGGCCAACGGCCTCAGCCCGGAGCGGCTGCTGGCCCAGCTCGACGAGGTCGCCCGGCTCAACGAGGAGCTGGCGCCGTTCCGGATCCTCACCGGGATCGAGGTCGACATCCTCGAGGACGGCGCCCTCGACCAGACCGACGAGCTGCTGGCCCGGCTCGACGTGGTCGTGGCCAGCGTCCACTCCAAGCTGCGCATGCCCGGCCCGGAGATGACCCGGCGGATGGTCGCCGCCGTTGCCAACCCCCACACCGACGTCCTCGGCCACTGCACCGGCCGGATGGTGGCCGGCCGGGGCCGCCCCGAGAGCGAGTTCGACCCCGCGTCGGTGTTCGGCGCCTGCGCCGAGCACGGGGTCGCCGTCGAGGTCAACTCCCGGCCCGAGCGCCAGGACCCGCCCAAGCGCCTGCTCCGGCTGGCCGTGGAGGCCGGCTGCCGCTTCGCCATCGACACCGACGCCCACGCCCCCGGCCAGCTCGACTGGCAGCTCGGCGGCTGCGAGCGGGCCTTCGCCTGCGGGGTCACACCCGAGCAGGTGGTCAACACCCGCGACGCCGAAGGCCTGCTCGCCTGGGCCGCCCGGCGCGGCTAGCCGCCGGCGGCCTCGGCCCGCTCGGCCTCGACCAGGACGCGGCGCAGCAGCTTGCCCGAGGGCGACCGGGGGATCTGGTCGGTGAGGCGGACGGCCCGCAGCCGCTTGTAGGGGGCGACCCGCTCGGCCACCCAGGCCTGGAGCTCCTCGGCGGTCGCCTCGCCCCGCAGGGCGACGTGGGCGACCGGGAGCTCGCCGGCCTCGGGGTCGGGTCGGGGCACCACGGCGGCGTCGGCCACGGCCGGGTGGGCGGTCAGCAGGTGCTCCAGCTCGGCCGGGGGCACCTGGTAGCCCTTGTACTTGATCAGCTCCTTGAGCCGGTCGACCACGAACAGGTAGCCGTCGGCGTCGACGTAGCAGAGGTCGCCGGTGTGCAGCCAGCCGTCGCCGTCGACGGTCGCCGCCGTCGCCTCCGGGTTGTGGCGGTAGCCCCGCATCACCTGGGGGCCGCGCAGCCACAGCTCCCCGGTACGGCCGGGACCGAGGTCGTCGCCGCCCTCGAGGTCGACGATCCGGGCCTCGGTGCCGGGCAGGAACCGGCCGACCGACCCGGGCCGCGGCGCGTCCAGCGGGGCGATGGCGAACGTCGCCGCCCCCTCGGTCATGCCGAACCCCTGCACGACCAGGCAGCCGAGCCGGTCGGCGCAGCGCTGCTCCACGTCGGCGCCGAGGGGGGCGCCCCCGCAGCCCAGGAACCGGAGGGACGAGAGGTCGTAGCGGTCGACCAGCGGGTGGTTGGCCAGGGCGAGGATGACCGGCGGGACCACCACCGTGCCGGTCGCGCGGTGCTCCTGGACGATCTCGAGGAAGCCGGCGAGGTCGAAGCGGGGCATGGTGACCACCGTCGCCCCGGCCCGCAGGCTGCAGGGCAGGATCAGGTTGAGGCCGATGGCGTGGAAGAACGGCGCCACCGCGACGACCACGTCGCCGGGGGTGAAGCCGATCGCGGCCTGGGTCTGGCGGGCGTTGGCGACCAGGTTGGCGTGGGTCAGCTCGACCCCCTTGGGCAGCCCGGTGGTGCCGCTGGAGTACGGGAGGACGGCCAGGTCGCGAGCGGGGTCGACGGCCACCCGGGCCGGGGCCTGGTCGTGGCCGAGCAGGTCGCGGAACGGGGTGGCGCCGTCGGCCTCGCCGAAGACCACCAGCTCCCGGACCCCGGCCCGTGCCGCGGCCTCCCTGGCCGTCGCGAGGAACGGCGGGACGGTCACGAGGATGCCGGCGCCCGAGTCGGCCAGCTGGCCGGCCAGCTCGTCGGCGGTCAGCAGGGGGTTGGCGCCGGTGACGGCGCCGCCGGCCGCCATCGCCCCGTAGACGGCCAGCGCGTACTCGGGCAGGTTGGGGCTGGAGACGGCGAGCACGTCACCCTTGCCGAAGCCGCGCGCGGCCAGGCCGGCCGCCACCTGCTCGACCCCGGCGGCCAGCTCGCGGTAGGACAGCGTCCGCCCGGTCGGGCCGTCGACCAGGGCCGGCTTGTCGCCCAGGTCCCGGGCGTGCTCGAGCAGGTAGCGGGGGAGCGGGACCGGGTCGTGGCGCTCGAGCGGCTCGCCGGCCCAGCCGCGGGGGCTGGTCACGGGCGCGGCGGTCATCGGACGACCTCCACCGGGCGCCGGCTGGTGGCCGGGGTGAGGCCGCGGAACGGGGCCGTCGAGGCGGCCGTCGGGGTGAAGTGGTGGCCGGCCTCGCAGCCGGTCTTGACGTGGTCGACCGGGCCGTCGGTGGACGGCCAGGTCCAGCGGTCGAGCACCCAGGCCGGGGCCTGGCAGGTCGGGTCGGGGCAGGCGACGACGTCCACGATGGGCTCCTCTCGGAGTCGGTGACCTTGGGCCGGACGCTAGCCGGCCGGCGTTTCCCGACCGTTTGCCCGTCGTGTTCGCGCCGCTGTTCCGATAAGGTGCCCGGAGGAGAGGGCAGGGACGACGATGGAGCAGGGGCTTCGCGTCCGAGTGCTCGGGGCGACCGAGCTGGCCGTGGACGGGCGCCCGGTGGCCGGGCTGGCCTCGGCCAAGGCCACGGCGCTGCTCGTCCACCTGGCGGTGACGGGGACGGCGCAGTCGCGTTCGGCCCTGGCCGGCCTGCTCTGGAGCGACCTGCCCGAGGAGACCGCGCGGGCCAACCTGCGTCTGGCCCTGACCAAGCTGCGCCGGGCGCTGCCCGAGCAGCTGCTGGTGACCAGGCAGTCGGTCGCCCTCGACCCGGCCCGGCCGGTCTGGGTCGACGCCGTCGAGGTGGCGCGGCTGGTCGCGGCCAGGCCGGAAGGGGAGGAGCTGCTGGCCGGGGCCCGGCTGTGCCGCGGGGAGTTCCTGGCCGGCTTCGAGGTCCAGGGGGCCGAGCTGTTCGACGAGTGGGTGCTCGGCCGGCGGGCCGCCGCCCGGGCCGACCAGCTGGCGCTGCTGGAACGGGCCGTCACCGACGCCCGCGAGCGCCGCGACACCGCCGCCGGGGTCGAGGTCGCCCGCCGCATGCTGGAGCTGGAGCCGCTGCACGAGGAGGCCCACCGGGCCCTGATGTGGTTCCTGGCCACCGGTGGGCAGCGCGGCGCCGCCCTGGCCCAGTTCGAGACCTGCCGCTACCTCCTCCGCGAGGAGCTGGGCGAGGCGCCGTCAGCGGCCGCCGTGACCCTGCGCGACCAGATCGCCCAGGCAGGCGGGTTCGCCGACCTGGGTCCACCCCCGCCGCCGCCACCGGCCGGGCCGGCCGGGGCCGCCGGGGCAGCCGCGGCCGGGGCCGCCGGGGCCGCCGGTGGGCTGTGGACAGCCGGATCCCCCGAACCCGGCGATCGGCTACCCTCCCGTGCAGGGGCCCCAGAACCCGGTGGGTGGGGCTCCGGCGCGGCCGGGGCCGGGACTGGAGCCGGGGCCGGGGCTGGAGCCGGGACCGGCCACCTTGGGACCGGGGCGCCCGGGGTTGGGGCCGGGACCGGCCACCTTGGGACCGGGGCGCCCGGGGCTGGGGCCGGGACCGGCCACTTGGGGACCGGGGCGCCCGGGGTTGGGGCGCCGGGGGCGTTGACCTCGCTGATCGGGCGGGAGGAGGACCTGGCCCGGCTGCACGCCCTGCTCGACGACCCCGCCTGCCGGCTGGTGACCCTGGTCGGGCCCGGGGGCATCGGCAAGACCCGGCTGGCTCTCGAGGCCGGGGCGACCCGGCGGGGACGCTACCGCGACGGGGTGCTGACCGTGTCGTTCGTCGGGACCAGCCCGGCGCGGCCGGAGGAGGCGGCCGACCTGGTGGTGACCAACCTGGCCGCCGCCCTGGGCGTGTCCCTGGCCGTGCCCCGCGACCCGCGGGAGCTGCTCGCCGACCACCTCGCGGGCCAGGAGCTGCTGCTGATCCTCGACAACCTGGAGCAGCTCCGCGACGCCGCCGGGGTGCTGGCCGAGCTGCTCGCCCGGGCTCCGGGGGTGCAGCTGCTGGGGACGTCGCGGCGGCGGCTGGGGCTCGGGGCCGAGTGGCTGGTCGAGGTGCCCGGCCTGCCCTACCCGCCGGCCGGGGCCGAGGCGGACGCGGCCGGCTACGCCGCCGTCCAGCTGTTCGAGGAGCGGGCCCGGCTGCTGCGGCCCGGGTTCCGGCCGGCCACCGACCTGGCCGGGGTGGCGCGGGTCTGCCGGCTGGTCGCCGGGGCGCCCCTGGCCATCGAGCTGGCCTCCCGCTGGGTGCGTTCGGCCCCGCCCGCGGCCATCGCCGACCGCCTGGCCGCCGGCGGCGAGCTGCTGGAGACGACCGCCCCCGACGTGGAGCCGCGCCACCGCAGCATCCGGTCGGTGATCGACTGGTCCTGGGAGCTGCTCGGCGACACCGAGCGCCAGGCCCTGGCCCGCCTGTCGGTGCTGCGGGGCGGCTTCGACCTGGACGCGGCCGCCGCCGTGGCCGGCGCCGGGCTGCCCCTGCTGGCCGGCCTGGTCGACCACTCCCTGGTCGAGGTGGACGGCGACGGCCGCTACGGCATGCACGAGCTGCTGCGCCAGTACGCCGCCCAGCGCCTGGCCGCCGACCCGGCCGCCGAGCTCGAGGTCCGGCGGCGCCACGCCGCCTGGTTCTCGGGCCTGCTCCCCGACCCGGACCGGTCGCCGGCCCCCGGCCCGGACCTGGACGCCGACGTCGAGAACCTCCGGGCCGCCACCGACTGGCTGGTCACCAACGCCGACCCGGTGGAGCTCGACCGCCACCTGGACCGGCTCTGGCCGCTGTACCGGCGCAAGGGCTGGTTCCGGGAGACGCAGGCGGTCCTCGGCGCCGCCCTCCGGCGCGGCGAGGTCCCGGCGCCGCTCCGGGCCCGCTGGCACCGCCTGCTCGCCGCCGCCCACATGGAGCTCGGCGAGATGGGCCCGGCCCGCGAGCACTTCGAGCACGCCCTGGCCCTGCTCGGCCACCGGCTCCCGACGTCCACCCTCGGGTGGTCGGACATGCTGGGCAGCCAGGCCGTGCGGCGGCCGCTGCGGCGGCTGCGCCCGGGCGGCCCGGTGGAGCGGCGCCAGGACCGGCGCGAGCGGGCGGCCGAGGCGGCCGCCGTCTGCTATCAGCTCCAGGAGGCCTGCTGGATGCTGGAGGACCAGGCGCCGCTGATCCCGATGGCGCTGTGGGCGCTGGACCTCTCCGAGCGGGCCGGGCGGGTCGACCTGGCCATGATGAACCAGGCGGGGCTGGGGAACTCCCTGACCGCGGGCGGGTTCCATCGGCTGGCCCGCCGCCACGTCAGGGCCGCGGCGGCGGCCGCCGGGCGGACCAGCGACCCCATGGCCGTCACCTGGACCCAGGTCGTCGCCAGCCTGTACTGGCTCGGGGTCGGCGACTGGGCGGCCCTCGACGCCGGGCTGCCGCGAGCGGTGGAGGCGGGGCGAGGGGCCGGGCTGCACCGGATGGTGGACCAGATCCTGCTCCTCGGCGGCATCTGCCGCTACCTGACCGGCCGGTTCGAGGAGGCCGCCGCCATGGGCACCGAGGCCGGGGCCGCCGGCCGCGACCGCCGCGACCCGATGGTGCAGCTGTGGGGGCTGCTGGTCCTGGCCGAGTCGCGCCTGCGGACCGACCCGGGCGACCCGGCCCTGGCCGGGATCGTGGAGGAGGCCGAGCCGCTGCTGGCCGGCGGGGTCCCCACCATCGACGCCGTCCGCTTCCACGTCGCCGCGGCCCGCTTCCACCTCGCCGGCGGGCGCCCGGCCGACGCCTGGCGCTCCATCCGGGCCGCCGCCGCCCTTGGCGGCCCGGAGCCCTCGTTCCACCCCTACACCATCGAGGCCCACGCCGGCGTCCCCGAGGTCTGCCTGGCCCTGCTGGAGCATGACGAGCCGCCGGGCGCCGACCCGGCCGAGCTGCGGGCGACCGCCACCGCCGGCCTGCGCCGGCTGCACCGCTACGGCCGCGCCTTCCCCATGGCCCGCCCGCGGGGGCTGCTCGCCGCGGGCTGCTGGCATCGGCTGGAGGGTCGCCCGCGGCCGGCGGCCCGCTCCTGGACGCGGGCCGTCCAGGCCGCCGAGGGCCTGGACATGCCGTATGAGCTGGCCAGGGCCCACCTCGAGCTGGGCCGCCAGCTGGCCGGGGCCGAGCGCTCCCCGCTCGGCCTGGACCGCGGCCGCCACCTGGAGCGGGCCGCCGCCGGGTTCGAGGCCATGGGCTGCCGGGCCGACCTGGCCGCCGTCCAGGCCCTGGGCATGCAGCCGACCTCCTAGCCCGCCTGGCCGAACCGGAAGCGGGTGA
>Ga0081538_10002991_pt1 | contig 16110 bp, 14 predicted proteins | sample TabmetS5T2R1_FD_71022 | JGI IMG/M metagenome (GOLD analysis project Ga0081538, IMG submission 71022) | Tabebuia heterophylla rhizosphere microbial communities from the University of Puerto Rico - S5T2R1 | ecosystem: Host-associated > Plants > Roots > Rhizosphere ... | reverse complement strand
GACGGCAACCTTGTCTCCTCGCGCCGCCCCGACGACCTGCCGGCGTTCATGCGCGCCCTGATGGAGCTCGCGGTGGGCTCGAGGGAGGCCGTGGCCGCGTCCTGACGGGTTCGAGCCCGCAACCAGCCGTGAGGCGGTGGGCGCGGGCGGGTGCCGGCGCCGTGCTCGCGCTGTGCGCGGTGGCCGCTCTCGCGACGCCCTCCCAGGCCGAGCCGGCGCCGGACGATCGCGCCGTCGAGCTGAAGCGGAACGCGGGCCCGCCTGCTGGCGCGGTGCGCGCCGTCCACCAGAGCGAGCCGGCGCGGATCACCTCCTACTGGACCGCGCGCCGCATGCGGAGGGCGCGACCGCTCGAGCTGCTGCGCGACCGCCCGCCCCGGGGCGGCCGGGCTTCGTCCGCGGCGCCGGCGCGACCTGCCCTGCACCAGGGCTTCAATCGCTTCGAGCTGGCCGACACGACGTCGTTTCCAAACCGCACGCACGGTCAGGTCTTCTTCACCCTGCCGGGCGAGCGGGACTTCACCTGCTCCGGAACGGTCGTGACCGCGAACAGCCACAGCGTCGTGCTGACCGCCGGCCACTGCATCCACGACGGTGGCGCGGGGAGCGGGTTCGCGACCAACTGGATCTTCGTGCCCGGGTATCGCGACGGGTCGCGACCGTTCGGGGAGTGGCCGGCGGCGAGGCTGACCTCCACCGCGGGGTGGGTGGAGGGAGCGAACTTCAGCTTCGACGTCGGCGCAGCGGTCGTGGCCCGGAACGCGAACGGCCAGGGGATCCAGGACGTGGTGGGCGCGCGTGGGATCGCGTTCAACCGGCCCCGCGACCAGCTCTACCGCTCCTTCGGCTATCCGGCCGGGCGTCCGGCGCTGGGGTTCGACGGCGAGAGAGCGTTCGCGTGCGATTCCGGCTATGGCGGCGACGACGCCACGACCTCGCCGCCCCAGACCATGGTGATCGGCTGCGACATGGACGTCGGCGCGAGCGGGGGCGCCTGGGTGGCCGGTGGCTCGGTGGTCAGCTCGGTGAACAGCTACAAGTACGTGCTGGAGCCCGACCACATCTACGGGCCCTACTTCGGACCCGCGGTGGAGAGCTTCCACGAAACGGTCGGCGGCCCGCCGATCCTGTGCCGCGGTCGCGCGGTGACGCAGCTGGGCGGAGATGGGCCGGATGCCTTCACCGGCACCGTCGGGCCGGATGTGTTCTTGACCGGCCGCGGGGCGGACCGGATCGTCGCCGCGGACGGGCAGGATCGCGCCTGCGCGGGGCGCGGGCCCGACGCCATCCTGGCTCAGGAAGGAGAGGACCTCGTGAGCGCGGGCCGCGGGCGCGACACGGTCAAGGGCGGCCCGGGAAAGGACGAGTGCAACGGCGGCCGCGGCCGGGACAGGGCTTCGGGCTGCGAGCGGCGCAGGCGGTTCCCGTAGAGCGCTAGCTCAGGCGGGCGGCGAGTGCCTTGCGGTGGGTTCTGATCTCACCCAGGATCCGCTCCAGGCGAGGCTCGCGCGACGTGTCCACATGGCGCATGGTGCGCCCGATCGCTGGATGCACCGAGCCGATCTGCTCATGCATGGCCTGGGCGACGGCACGGTAGGTAGGGTGGCCCTCGCGGCCGGAGCGCAGCTCGCAGATGTGCATCGCCTCGCGGGCGTTGAGATCGAGCACGTAGCGGATCCGGTACCCGAGGCAGAGCGCGTACGGTGCCGCGTCGGTCAGTCCGCCGCTCTCGAGCCGCTCGAACTCGAGCCGGGACAGCTCCAGGGCGCGCTCGTACTCGTCTCCCACCCCGGCCTCCCGGACCTCCTGCGGGATTCCAGCGCCCAGATCGGGCGAAAGGCGCTGCCACTGGCAGGTCAGCAGCCGGTGGCGCTGGAGGTCGCGGAACCCGCCGTAGTCGGACACGATCTCGAACCGGTAGCGGACCCGCTCCCAGCCACGACCTGGCCTGTGGCGGCGGTTGCGCCGCTCCCCGGCCAGCTCCGCGAGCATCAGCTCGCGCTCGCGCGGATCGAGCGCCGCGACGCTCGCCCGCGCCTCGGCCTCAGGCACCCCCGCCTCCTCGAACAGCGATGCGGCGAGCAGATCCTCTTCGCTCCCGTCCACGTGCACCAGGTCAACCCGCGGCCCCTCCCCCGGCTCGCGGCGGTCCAGGCCCAGCCGCGCCACCCAGCGCTCCGAGGTCTCGCGGCGGCGGCGCAGGTACTCGATCCACTCTCCGCCGCGATCGGGGCGGTCCACGCGGGCGACGAAGCTCGGCATCACGTGCTTCAGCTCGGTCAGCATCAGCTCCGAGAAATGGCGCGCCTCCGGCAGCGGTGAGGCCGACAGGCGCAGCAGGAGCTGCTCGTAGGCCTGGCCCGAGGCGAAGATCCCCACGTGGCTCAGGGTCGAGGCGGGGAGCAGGCCGCGCAGCAGGTCGAGCGCCTTGGCCTTGATCGAACGGCGCCATGCCGCCTCGGGCTCCTCTCCGCGGGGCCACTTCTCCGCCGCCCACGCCCGCACGGTCTCGAGGCTGCTCGAGTAGATCGCGAACAGCTCGTCCATCGCCTTGCGGTACTCGGTTCCCAGCTCTGCGTCCGAGTAGTAGCGGTAGCCCCCATCGGGCATCGGCTCGTCGTAGGGGATGTAGCGGGTCGACTGCTCGAGGTAGGCGGCGAGCCGCCCGCGCTGGAGCAGCTTGGTGAGGATGTTGGAGACCCACTCGCACGCCACATGCGCGCCCCCGACCTGGGCGATCGAGTCGTCGCCGTAACCGATGAAGACACGCTCGTAGATGCCCGCGGCGCGCTCGCCCTCCTCCCCCTCGAACGGTCGCCCGCCCTCGGGCACGTCGGCGGCGAACTCCTCCAGGAAGAGCCGGCGCAGCGTCCCCGAGTAGCGCGAGTAGCGCGCGAACAGCGCGCCCTTGATGGTCTCGGGGAGGTTGACGAGCGCGAACACGGGCCGATCGAGGTTGGTGAAGTGCGGGGCCAGTACCGCCCGCTCGTCGTCGGTGAAGATCTCGACCGGGTAGCGCAAGGGCTCCGATCCTAGCCAGCGGGTCGGCGCTAGCCCCCGGTCATCTAGCCGTCCCCGCCGTCCCTCTCGGGCGCGTCCAGCTCGGCGCCCGGGGCGTCGCCGGTCGCGGGCGACAGGACGTCCTCGCGGCTGTAGTGACCGACGGCGTCAAACCATCGTTTCGCCCGCATGCAGACACGCAGGTCACAGTCGGTCGTCACGATCCCCTCCTGACCGTACAGCGGGCCGGCGATCACCTCGCCCTCGCTGGGCTCGATGATCGCCGCGCCCCCGTTCCCGAACACGGCTTTGCCCTCGGGCAGCGGGACCGGGAAGTCGTCGGGGAAGGCCGAGGCCGGAATGAACTGCGGGACCGAGACCGCGAACGCCCCCGATTCGATCGCGATGTGGCGCATGGTCGCCAGCCAGCCGTCGGTGTCGTCGGCGGTCGGCGCAAGCCAGATCTGTGGGCCTTCCTTGTACACGGCGTAGCGCGCCAGCGGCATCCGGTTCTCCCAGCAGATCAGTCCGCCCAAGCGGCCCACCGCGGTGTCGACCACCTCGAGATCTCCGCCGAAACCGATCCCGTGGAAGATCCGCTCCTGCATCGTCGGCATCAGCTTGCGGTGTCGGGACAGCACGCCCTCGGGGCCGAGCACCAGCAGCGTGTTGTAGAGGCTGCCCGGTCGCTCCGGCTCGCGCTCGTTGACGCCGATCGCGCAGTGGAGCCGGCGCTCGTGGCACGCTTCGACCAGCCGATCGACCAGCGGGCCGGGGATCTCGACCGAGTTCTCCCACAGCCGCTCCCACAGCCCGTCCCAGCCACCGAAGGAGGTGGCGTCCCTGGCCCATGCGTTCGACGGGTACAGGGGGACGAACGCCTCGGGGAGCACCGCGAGGCGGGCGCCGTCGTCCGCGGCGTCGTTCAACAAGCGGATCGCCTTGTCGATCGTGCGCTCCGCGTCCAGTATCACCGGCGTCGCCTGGATCGCCGCCACGCGCACGGTTTCGAATCCAGTCACGCCGCCGAGCCTACCCCCCCGCCGGGGGCGGCGCGGCCATCAGCTCGAGCCGCCCGCCACCGGGCATGAGCGCGAACGCGCGCGGCTCCCCCCACAGTTCGTCGGCCTCCTCGACCTCGAACCCTGCCTCGCGCAGGCGGTGAATCGACGCGTCGAAGTCCGGAGCGACAACGCCCGCGTGCCCGAGCGGGGGCACCGCGGGCTCGGGTGTGTGGATGAAGTGGATCTGTGTGCCGTTGCGCTCGATCCAGGTCACGAACGGGGCGATCCGCTCCGGGGCGGGAACGCGCGCGAAACCAAGCAGCTCGAAAAGCGTGATCGTGCGCTCGACGTCGTCCGGTCTCACCTCGAGCGAAACGTGGTGCAGCACGCCGGAAGCATCGCACGGCGGACCTCAGGCGATGATCGAGAGCGGCGCGATCGCCGCCACCGCGATCGCCGTCGACCACGCCACCGCTCCGGCGGAGATCCGTAGGTCGAGGCCATAGGCGTGGGTGACGATCATCGTGTTGATGCCGCACGGCATCGCCGCCAGCAGCAGGTAGGTGTCCGGCAGCTCGATCAGGGGCAGCGCGAGCAGGTAGAGCAGGCCGGGGGCGACGAGCAGCCTGATGGCGACGATCGCGGCAACCGGCGCGTCGAGGGGCGGCGGGATCGGGATCGCGCCCTCCTCGCCCTCCTCGGCGAGCGCCGCGCCGACGGCAAAGAATCCGAGCGGGAGGATGGCGACGATCGCCACCCGGGAGGCGTCAACGAGCACGTCCGGTGCCAGCGCCTCCGGGGCGATCAGCGCGAGGATGGCCGCGTACAGCGGCGGGTTGCGGGTGAAGAAGGCTGCGATGCGTTGACGCGGCCCCGCACCCGCCCGCTCCCCAAATGCCGCTCCAACCGAGAATGCCCCCAGCAGCAGGGCGGGGGAGGAGACGAGGATGTCGTAGGCCACGGCCTCGGAGAGACGGTCGAACCCCAGCAGAGCCGCGACAAGCGGGTAGCCGAGGTAGCCGGTGTTGGCGACCAGCGTGCAGCACAGCATCGAGCCGACCGCCGGTCGCCCGAGGCCGAGGAGGCGAGTCCCGGCCCACCAAGCGATCAGTGTCGCGGCCGCCAGCGCCACGATGCCGAGCACGACGCCGATCCCGATGTCCGCGTTCACCTCGACGTGGGCGAGGTTGAAGAACGTCGCCGGCGGCAGCACCACGTAGAGCACGAACAGCAGCGCGCGCCGGGCCGCGACGCCGGCGCGCCCGCCGTAGCGCCCCTCCGCCCACACGCCGACGGCCGTCGCCGCCAGGATCGTGGCCACGATCGCCGCCATCGCGCGAAGCCTTACCCATGGCGCGGTGGCCGGTCGCCAGGGCGCCGGACGTGACCGGTGGCCGAGCCTCTAGGCTGCGCCCGATGGGCGACGCCGCGACCTACGCGACGATCCCGCGCGAGCGGATCGCGTCGCTGATGGACCGGGAGGAGGAGCGATTCGAGCGCGAGCACCCGCGCTCGCGCGAGCTTCACCAGCGGGCCGACCGGGCGCTGCTGTCGGGCGTCCCGATGAACTGGATGACGCGGTGGCCGGGAGGCTTCCCCGTCTACTTCGTGGAGGCCGAGGGCGCCCGGGTCGTCGACGTCGACGGCATCGAGTACGCCGACCTATGCCTCGGCGACACCGGGGCGATGACCGGGCACTCGCCCCCTGCCACGGTGGCGGCCGCGGGCGAGCGCATGAGCCGGGGGATCACGACGATGCTTCCCAGCGAGGACGCGCTCGGCGTCGGCGCCGAGATGGAGCGACGCTTCGGCTTGCGTCACTGGCAGTTCACGCTCTCGGCGACCGATGCCAACCGCTTCGCGATCCGAATCGCGCGGCAGGTCACCGGACGCCCCAGGATCCTCGTTTTCAACTACTGCTACCACGGCACGGTCGATGAGACGTTCGCCTCGCTGAGCGAGGGGAGGGTGGTGACGCGGTACGGCAATCTCGGCCCGCCCGTCGAGCTCGAGCGCACCACGCGGGTGGTCGAGTTCAACGACCCGGAGGCGCTCGAGCGCGAGCTGGGCGCCGGCGACGTCGCCTGCGTGCTCGCCGAGCCGGCGCTGACCAACGTCGGGATCGTGCTCCCGGACCCTGGCTACCACGAGCGGCTGCGGGCCGCCACGCGCGAAACCGGGACGCTGCTGATTATCGACGAGACTCACACCCTGTGCTGCGGGCCTGGCGGCTACACCGCCGCCGAGGGCCTGGAACCGGACGTGCTGACGATCGGCAAGCCGATCGCCGGCGGCATCCCGACCGGGGCATACGGGTTGAGCGACGAGGTCGCCTCGCAGGTGCTCGAGCGCACGATCTGGGAGCACTCCGACGTGGGGGGGATCGGCGGCACCTTGGCCGGGAACGCGCTCTCCCTGGCCGCTGTCCGCGCGACGCTTGCCGACGTGCTCACCGACCAGGCCTTCGAGCGCATGATCGAGCTTGGGAAGCGCTTCGAGGAGGCGGTCGCCGCCACGATCGAGGACCACGGTCTCGCGTGGCAGGTGACTCGGCTCGGGTGCCGCGCCGAGTACATGTTCGCCCCCGAGCGCCCCCGCACCGGTGCCCAGGCCGCCGCCGAGGGGGATCCCGAGCTCGACGCGCTGCTGCACCTCTATCTGCTCAACCGGGGCGTCCTGATGACGCCGTTCCACATGATGGCGCTGATGTCGCCGGCGACCACCGAGGCCGAGGTCGACCGCCACAGCGAGGCGTTCGCGGAGGCGGCGGCAGAGCTGACCGCTTCAGGCCCGCGCTGAGCGCGTCCTAGGGGACCGGGCTCAGCGCCTCGCCGGCGTTCGAGGCCCAGTCGACGAGCGGGTCCGGGTAGATCCCGAACACCACGACCGCGGCCGCCGCGACGACCGTCGGGACCAGGATCAGCAGGCAATGGGTCCCGAGCGGTGCCACGTGAGCGTCGGCCTCCGGCGCGCCGCCCGCGATCGCGGGCACCTCCTCCCCCGGCGCGGCCTCGGCCGCCGGGCGCATCCACACGGCGGCCAGCACCCGCAGGTAATACGCGAGCGAGATCATCGTCCCGATCACGATCGCTACCCCGAGCCACGTGTAGTCCCCCTCCACCGAGGCCTCGATCAGGAACAGCTTGCCGATGAAGCCGGCGGTCCCGGGGAAACCGGCTAGGGCGAGCATCGAGATCGTCAGCGGCCACGCCAGCACCGGCCGCTCGCCGCCCAGCCCCTGGACTGCGCGGATGTCGTCGCCGAACGGGGTCTCGCGTTCGCGGATCGTGATCACGGCGAACGCGGGCAGGTTCATCAGCGCGTACGCGGCGAGATAGAAGACCATCGCCTCGGTTCCCGTCTGCGAGGCGACGACGATTCCCACCAGGATGTATCCGCCCTGCGCGATCCCCGAGTAGCCGAGCAGGCGCTTGAGCGAGTCCTGGCCCAGCGCCCCGATGTTCCCGACCGCGATCGAGACGGCGGCCAGCGCCGCGAGCGCCGGCTGCCACTGGTCCACGGACGGTCCCAGCGCGACCTCGAACAAGCGCACGAAGACGCAGAACGCCGCCGCCTTGGTGGCCACGGACATGAACGCGGTGACCGGGGTCGGGGCACCCTGGTAGACGTCGGGCGTCCACTGGTGGAAGGGCGCGAGCGAGGCCTTGAACGCGAGCCCGGTGGCGGCCAGGCCGATCCCGATCAGGACCAGCGGGTCATCGGACAGGCCGCCCTCGATCCCGTCGCGGATGCCTGTGAAGTCGGTCGAGCCCGAGCCGCCGTAGATGAACGCCAGCCCGTACAGCAGCGTCGCCGACCCGACCGAGCCGACGATCAAGTACTTGAGCCCCGACTCGAGCGAGCGCGGGCGTCGCAGCGACGATCCGCACAGCACGTACAGCGGCACCGACAGCAGCTCCAGGGAGACGAACAGCGCGATCAGGTTCTGCGCCTGGGCGAGCAGGACCATGCCCAGCGTGGAGCACAGCAGCAGCGCCTGGAGGTCGCCGTGGCGCTCCTCGGCGGCGGGCTCGCGCAGCGTCAGGGGGACCACGAACGCCGCTGCCGTGACCGCGATCAGCGAGATCGCGATCCCGAGGTCGTCGAGCCGCAGCGCCCCGGCGACCAGGTCCTCGGTCTCGCCCCACTGCCAGATCAGCAGACCCGCGGTCGTGGCCAGGGTGACGATCGAGAGCGCGCTGACCACGAACCGCTGCCTCGCGCCCTCGAACAGGCCGGCCATCAGCACCACGCACAGCCCCGCGGTCAAGGCGATCACGGGCGACAGCCCCGCGTAGTCGATTTCGGGCGCCTGAAAGCTCACCTGATCGCGACGACCTCCGTGCCGAGCGCCTGTTCGACCGACGCTTCACCGCGCTCCAGGATCAGGCCCGGATACAGCGCCAGCGCGACGATGCACGCGACCAGCGGCACCAGCACGAAGGCGTCGCGCAGGGAGATCTCGCGCGACTCCACGCCGGGCGGCAGCCGGTTGTGCATCGTGCGCTGGTAGAGGCGGATCGCGTAGTAGGCGGCAAAGGCGACGCCGACGGAGGCGATCAACGCGTAGACGATCTGCGACTGGAAGGCGCCGATCAGGATGTAGAACTCGCCGATGAAGTTCGCCGAGCCCGGCATCGCCAGGGTGGCGAGGGTGACGATCAGGAACAGCGCCGCGAGGATCGGGGCGCGCATCGCCATCCCGCCCATCTCGCGCAGGTCCTCGGTCCCGGCGCGCTCCGCGAGCAGGCCGATGATCACGAAGGTCGGCGCCACGACGAGCCCGTGGTTGACCATCTGCAGCACCGCGCCGTCGGCACCGTCGGGGCGCAGGGCGAAGATCCCCAGGGTGATGAAGCCGAGCTGAGCGAGCGAGGAGAAGCCGGCGACCAGGCGGACGTTCGTTTGCGTGAACGCCATCACCCCGCCGTACACGATGCTCGCGACCGCGATCACGAGCATGAACTCCTGGAACTGGAGCGTCGCATCGGGGTACAGCGGCAGCACGACGCGCAGGAACCCGTACGCGCCGACCTTCGACAGCACGCCCGCCAGCACCGCGACGACCGCGATCGGGGCGGCGCGGTACGCGTCCGGCATCCAGCCGTGGACCAGAAAGGCGGGCATCTTGACCAGGAAGGCGGCGGCGAAGAACCAGAAGATCCAGTCCTGGCTTCCTTGAGAGATCGGGTTGGCGCTCAGGTCGGCGAGCGAGAAGCTCAGCTCGCCGACCTCGGGCTCGGCGATGATCGCGGTGGCGATCGCCGCGGCCAGCATCAGCAGCGAGCCGACCAGCGTGTACACCATCATCTTCAGCGTCGCGCCGATCCTGTTCTCGCCGCCCCAGGCCCCGATCAAGAAGAAGAAAGGGACCAGCATCAGGTCGAAGAAGAGCACGAACAGCAGCAGGTCCTGAGCCAGGAACGCGCCGAGCACCCCCGTCTCGGCCAGCCCCAGCATGAAGAAGTAGGTGCGCGGCCGCTCGGGAGGACGGAACGCCGAGTACAGGGTTGCGGCGGCCCACAGCAGCGCCGTCAGCAGGATCAGGAAGATGCTGATCCCGTCCACCCCGAGCTGGTAGCGGACGCCGAGGTCGGGAATCCAACTCTCGTCGACCGGGTGCTGAAGCGCCGCCGAATCGGGATCGAAGTCGATCACCAGCACGATCGCCAGCACGAGCGCCGCCAGCGCGCCAAGCACCGGCACCGCGCGTACGCTCCGCGCCGGGGCAACGACGCACAGAAGCCCGACGACCACCGGGAGCCAGAGAAGAATCTGAATCACGGCGGAGCCTCCGTTACGAGCTCGCGATCAGGAAGTAGAGGCCGAGCGCTGCGAAGCCGCCGATCAGGAGCGCCGCGTAGGAGCGCACGAAGCCCGACTGCGCGCCGCGGACGAGCAGCCCGGCGCTCCGCACCACGCCGACGGCTCCCGCGACCAGCCCCTGCACCACCACCCGCTCGAAGACCGAGTTGGCGAACCGACCGGCGGCGGTCACCGGCCGGTACACGAGCGCGTCCTGCGCCTCGTCGAAGTACCACTTGTGCAGCAGGAAGGTGTGCACCCGCCGCGCGCGTTCGATCCCGCGCGCCGGCGCCTCCGGGTTGGCGATATAGAGGTAGTAAGCGATCGCGATCCCCAGGAGCCCCAGCGCCCCGCCGACGCCCAGTCCGATCCACGCCGCCGAGGTCGACTCGTGGACCTCCTCGAACAGGGCCGACGCCTCGAACGTGGGAGTGAGGAACTTGGTCACCAGGTCGTCGACGCCGGGAACCTGGATGTACCCCCCGACGAGCGCAAGCCCAGCCAGCACGGTCATCGCGGCGGCCATCGGCCACGCGCGCTCGGCGATCCAGTGCTTGCCCGGGAACCCGATCTCGGTGTCCTCCTGCTCGCCGGTGGCAGGGTTGACGGGCTCGGCGTGGTACTGCTCGCCCCCCTCCAGCGAGCGCGCCTCCTTGCACGGCTCACCGCCGAAGACCCGGAACACGATCCGGAAGGAGTAGATCGCGGTCAGCAGCGCGCCCAGGTACCCGCCGACGACGATGATCCAGAAGTAGCCGCCGCGCGCCTCGGCGAAGCCGAGGATCTCGTCCTTGGAGAAGAAGCCGGAGGTGCCGGGGAAGGCGGCCAGCGCCAGGGCCCCGATCGTCATCAGCACCGTGGTGAGCGGAAGCGCGCGTCGGAAGCCCCGCATGCGGTCCATGTCCTGGATCCCGGCCATCGCGGAGATCACCGAGCCGGCGCCCATGAACAGCAGCGCCTTGAAGAACGCGTGGCTCATGAGATGGAACATCCCCGCCGCGTAGGCGCCGATCGAGACGGCCACGATCATGTAGCCGATCTGGCTGATCGTCGAGTACGCGATCACCCGCTTCAGGTCGGTGACGGTGAGCGCGACGGTGGCGGCGAACAGCAGCGTCGCGAGGCCGATGAAGGCGGAGATGTCGGCGGCGGTGGGGGCGAGCTCGAAGAACGGGTACGTGCGGGCGATCAGGTACACGCCCGCGGTCACCATCGTCGCGGCGTGGATCAGCGCGGAGACCGGGGTGGGGCCCTCCATCGCGTCCGGCAGCCATGTATGGAGGGGAAGCTGCGCCGACTTCGCGAACGCTCCCACCAGGATCAGCAGGCAGATCAGCACCAGCACGCCCTGGTTGCTCGCAAACGACTCCGGCGCTGCATCGAACGCGGCGACGAAGTCGAACGTGCCGAGCTCGCGGAAGATGAAGAACGCCGCCAGCACCAGGCCGACGTCCCCGATCACGTTGATCACGAACGCCTTCATGCCCGCGGTGGTAGCGGTGTTGCGCCGGTACCAGAAGCTGATCAGCGCGTAGGAGGCAAAGCCGACGAAGGCCCAGCCGACGATCAGCAACGCGAAGTTGCCCGCCAGGACCAGCAGCAGCATCGAGAAGACGAAGAAGTTGAGGTAGCTGAAGTAGCGCGAGTAGCCCCTGTCGGTCCACATGTAGGCGACCGAGTAGAGATGGATCAGGGTGGAGACGCCGGTGATCACCAGGGTCATGAACACCGACAGGGGGTCGACCAGGATCCCCATCTCGATCTCGAGCCCGGCCGCCGAGCCGTACTGGTACAGCGAGGAGGTGAGCTCGCGCGCGTCCTCCGGGCGGTCGAGCAGCATCACCATCGCCCCGATCGCGGACACGAACGAGGCAAAGATTGCGCCCGTCCCGATCCAGCCCGCCAACCGGCCCGGCCAGGCCCGCCACCCGAGCGCGACCACGATGCAGCCGGCGAGCGGAAACGCGATCACCAGCCATGCGTAGGTAGTCGGGCTCATGCCATCCTCGCGCTACCCGCGCAGTCCGCGCATGAAGTCCACGTTCAGCGGCAGGCGGCGCCGGTACATCGCCACGATCAGCCCCAGCCCAACGACGACCTCGCACGCCGCCACCACCATCACCACGAGGGCGAACATCTGCCCCTCCTCGTTTCCGGCGTTGCGGCTGAACGCGATCAACGCCAAGTTGGCGCCGTTCAGCATCAGCTCCAGGCACAGCAGGATGACCAGCGGGCTGCGCCTGATCAGCACCCCGCAGACGCCGATCGCGAACAGCAGCGCAGACAGCACCAGGTACCACTCGACCGCCATCAGCTGCTCCCCTCCGCGGACGGCTGGGCATCCGATCCCCGCCGCCGCCCCGCCAGCACCACGGCCCCGACGGCGGCGATGAGGAGGAGGAGGGAGGCGGCCTCGAAGGCGATCAGGAACCGTTCCAGGAACAGCTCCCCGATGTTGGCCGGGGAGCCGAATCCGGTGTCGAGCTTCGGCCCCTCGCTGTCGAGGCCACGCAGCGCGGTCCCGAGCACGGCGATCGAGAGCTCGATGAACAGCGCCGCGGCGAGCAGTGGGGCGAGCAGCCGCTGACCTGGGATCGGCTCCCACAGCGGCTCCTCGGCGCCGCCCACGTAGGAGGCCACGAACACGTACAGGACCATCACCGCCCCGGCGTAGACGACGATCTGGACCGCGGCGACGAACTCGGCGTACAGCAGCAAGAACAGACCCGCCAGCGAGACCAGGTGCACCACGAGCGCCAGCACGGAGTAGAAGGGGTTGCGCAGCGCGATCACCGCGATCGCGCCGCCGAGCGCGCCGATCGCCCCGGCGAAGAACGCGACCTCAACCATGCATCGGACGGCTGTTGACCGGGCGCCGGCGGCGTGGTTGGATAGGCGCGCACCGCGACCCAGAGGAGGGAACATGAACCTGTACGCGATCCTGCGCCGCAGCGGTTGGAAGTCTCCGGGCGACCTCGAGGAGGCGGCAGCGCGGTCCAGGAAGGTGGGCGACGAGGAGATGCCCGACGAGATTCGCTGGATCCGCAGCTACGTCCTCGAGGAGGGCGGCGGGTCGGTCGGGACCTTCTGCGTTTACCAGGCCACGAGTCCGGACGCGATCCGCAAGCACGCGGACGTCGCGGACTTGCCCGTCGACGAGATCATCCCCATCGCCGACACGGTGCTCGTCCGCGAGGACCCCGGCTAGCACTACTCGCCTTCCATCCGCAGCGGCGTGCGGTCGAGCGGCTCGGCGAGCAGCATCTCCTTGGTGAAGATCAGGTCGGAGCGGTTGTAGTCCGACATCTCGTAGTCGTGGCCCATCGTGATCGCGTCGAACGGGCACGCGACCTCGCAGTAGCCACAGAAGATGCAGCGGCTGAGGTTGATCTCGTACACCTCGGCGTAGCGCTCCCCGGCCGACACGCGTTGGCCGGGCCCGTTCTCGGCCGCCACCACGCGGATGCAGTCGGCGGGGCAGGCCGCCGCGCACAGCGAGCACCCGACGCACTTCTCCAGCCCGGTGTCCTCGAAGCGGTGCAGCTTGTGGCGGCCGCGGAAGCGTGGGTAGACCGGCGTCTTCTCCTCCGGGTACTGGATCGTCACCGGGCCCTCGACCAGGCGTCCGAACACCGTCTTCAGCCCGCGCAGAGTCTCGCCGAAGGCGCGGTAGGCGCCGGCGGCGCCGCCCGGCTGCGGCCCCCGCTGCACCGAGATCACGTCGGCGGAGTCGAGGTAGGGGAACCGCTCCCAGTCGGCCTTGTCGGTGTTCAGCTTCGCCTCCATCACGCCACCACCACCAGCACCGCGGTCACCAAGACGTTCAACGTCGCGAGCGGCAGCAACACCTTCCACCCGAGCGACATCAGCTGGTCGTAGCGCAGGCGCGGCAGCGTCGCCCGGATCCAGATGAAGACGAAGATCAGGGCGAGGATCTTGACCAGCATCCAGATCGGGTCCAGCCAGCCCGGTCCCGGCCCCTGCCAGCCTCCGAGGAAGAACGCCGACGCCACACCCGCGACAACGATCAGCTCGATGTACTCGGCGAGCAGATAGGAGCCGAAGCGCATTCCTCCGTACTCGGTGTTGTAGCCGGCCACCAGCTCCGCGTCGGCCTCCGGAAGATCGAACGGGGAGCGGCTGCTCTCGGCGAGCCCGGCGACGATGAAGATCAAAAAGGCGACGATCTGGGGGACCACGTACCAGATCTGATCCTGGGCCTCGACGATGCTGACCAGCGACAGCGAGCCCGCCATCAGGATCACCCCGAGCAGCGCCAAACCCATCGCCACCTCGTAGGAGATCAGCTGCGCGGCGGAGCGCATCGCGCCGAGGAAGCTGTACTTCGATCCCGATGCCCAGCCTCCCAGCAGGAGTCCGTAGAACCCGATCGAGCTGAAGGCGAAGAAGTACAGGATTCCGATCGGGACGTCGATCCCGTAGAAGCCGACCCCGTCCTTGACGTTGCCGAACGGGATGATCGCGAGCGTCGCGACGCCCGAGATGATGACCAGCGGGGGGGCGATCGCCCACAGCAGCGGCACGGAGTTGAGCGGCCGGTAGAACTCCTTCGAGATCAGCTTGCCGACGTCGGCGAGCGGCTGCAGCAGGCCCACTGGCCCGACCCGATTGGGGCCGTAGCGGCACTGGAAGCGACCGATCAGCTTGCGCTCAACGACTGTCAGCACGGGGACGATGAGGAAGATCGCGACGAAGATCACGACCGACTTCACGACCAGGATCCAGGTCGCCTCGGCGAAGCCGGTGTCCCCGAACGGAACGCTCATTCGGCCGGCGCGACCTCAACTATCTCCAGCTCGGAGAGCCGGTTCGCGCTGTCCTGGGCGGTGCCCTCGATGAGGAAGCCGGTCCCGGGGCGCATCCTGCTTCGCACCGCGACGCGGGCGCGCACGCTGGTCCCGTTCGAGCTCACCTCCGCGTCGGTGCCGTGGCCGAGGCCGAGCCGCTCCGCGTCGGCGGGCGCAAGCTCGAGCCTCTGATCCGGGACGAGGAACCGCAGCGCGGGGTTTCGCTCGGCCACCTCGCCCGCCCACAGATCGCGGTAGGTGCCGAGTCGCAGCCGCGAGTTCCGGGGCTGGCGGGCGACCGTCGCCTTGGGCGCCTTGGGGCGGGAACGGGGAGGTGCGGGGAGATCGGCCGCCGCGGGCCGTTGCTGCCAGCGCACCCCCGTGGCGCCAATCTCCTCGTGGGTGAGCCCGGCGTAGAAGGGCACCTCGCGAGCGATCTGCGCCAGCACCATGGGGCCGGTGTCGAGCCCGAGCTCGTGACCAAGTGCCGCCGACAGCTCCACCAGGACCTCCCACCCCATCCGCACCCCTCCCGGATGCGGGATCCCCGGACGCAGCCGTTGCACGCGGCCGTCGGGGTGGGTAACCGTCCCTTCCTTCTCGGCATGGCTCTCCGCGGGGAAGACCACGTCGGCCCGGGAGCTCGACTCGTTCTCGAACATCGAGAACGCGACCACGAAGTCGGCGGCGCCGAGCGCGCGCTCCCACTGCCGGGACTCGGGATGGTCGCGGACGGGGTCCGCGTTGACCAGCATCAGCGCGCCGAGGCCGCCCGACTCGAGCTTCGCCCGGATCCCCGGCTCGTCGCTGCCGCCCTTCGCCTCCGCGTAGCCCGGGCCGGCGTTGGGCAGGCAGCCCACCTCGCGCAGGCCGCGGGCGTTGGTCTCGATTGGCACCTCGAGCAACCCCGAGCCCTCCCGCTCGCCGAGAGCGAGCGCCCGCGCCGCCGCGAGCAGCTGGTGAAGCGCGCCGCCGCGGTCCCCGGCGAGGGCCTCGCCCCACACCACCACCACCTTCTCGGCCCCGTTCAACACCGACGCGACGCCCTGGGCCTCCTCGCGGTAGGCGCGCGGGGCCGCGGAGGCGGCCCGCTTGCCGAGCGCGACGGCGAGATCGGCCAGGAACGCCGCCGCGTCACCGGCCGCGTGTCGAACGACCTCGGCCGCGCCGCCGTCGAGCGAGGTGGGGCGGGCAGACGCCACCACCAGCCTCGCGCCCCCCCTGCGGAGCGCCTTGCGGATCCGCAGGTCGAGGATCGGCATCGAGTTCAGCGGATCGGCGTCCACGACGAGGATCGCATCGGCGCGGTCGAGATCGGACACCCCCGCCGCCAGCTCGGGCCGCGCCAGCTCCAGCCACAGGGCGCGGTCGACCGGGCCGCCCGTGTGCGAGTCCACGCTTTCGGAGCCCAGGGCCTCGCGGACGATCCGCTGCACCAGATAGCCCTCCTCGTTCGAGGTCTGACCCCCCACGATCGCGGCGGCCCGACCGCG
>Ga0081538_10002990_pt1 | contig 16112 bp, 13 predicted proteins | sample TabmetS5T2R1_FD_71022 | JGI IMG/M metagenome (GOLD analysis project Ga0081538, IMG submission 71022) | Tabebuia heterophylla rhizosphere microbial communities from the University of Puerto Rico - S5T2R1 | ecosystem: Host-associated > Plants > Roots > Rhizosphere ... | reverse complement strand
ATGGCCGCCGCCTGACGGCGGCGTCGATTTCAGTCACTCGACCGGCAGAGCCGGATCGAGCGACGGTGGGGGGCTCCGGCGGGAGCCTCCGCCCCCCACGCCCCCCGCAAACCCGCCCGAAGGTTGAACCGTGAAAGTCCTTCTGTCATGGCTCCAAGACTTCGCGCCGATCGAGGGCGATCCCGTCGAGATCGGCGAGCAGCTCAGCGACCTCGGACTGGCCGTCGAGCAGCTCGACCGCCTCGGCGAGGGACTCGACGGCATCGTCGTCGCCCGGGTGCTGGCGACGCGCCCGCACCCCAACGCCGACAAGATCCAGCTGGTCGACGTGGACGCCCGCGACGGCGAGGCGCTGCAGATCGCGTGCGGGGCGTTCAACATGCGACCGGGCGACCTGGTCCCGCTGGCGCCGGTCGGCACGGTGCTGCCCAACGGCCTCGAGATCGGTCGCCGCAAGATGCGGGGCGAATGGTCCAACGGCATGCTTTGCTCGGCGCGCGAGCTCGGGCTGGGCGACGACCACGCCGGGATCTTCGTGCTGCCGCCCGGCATCGCCGCGCCCGGCGTTCCCTTCGCCGACGCGATGGGCATCGAGCGCGATGTGCTCTACGACCTCGAGGTCAACCCCAACCGCCCCGATGCGATGTCGGTGGCGGGCGTCGCCCGCGACCTGGCCGCCCGGCTGCGGCTGCCGTTCAGCCTGCCCGGGCCCCAGGTCGACGAGGTCGGGGGGAAGCACATCGACTCCGTCAGGATTGACGTCCTCGACCCCGACCTGTGCGGGCGCTTCAGCGCGCGGGTCCTGCAGGGCGTGACGGTCGGTCCGTCGGACCCCGCCATCGCCCGGCGGCTCACCCTGCTCGGCATGCGCCCCATCAACTCGCTGGTCGACGTGTCGAACTACGTCATGCTCGAGCTGGGCCAGCCCAACCACCCGTACGACCTCGCCAAGGTTCGCGGTGGTGGGCTGCGGGTCCGGCGGGCGCGGCCCGGCGAGGCGCTGGTGACGCTGGACGAGGTCGAGCGCACGTTCACGGGCGACGACCTCCTGATCTGCGACGGCGAGGACACGCCCGTCGGCATCGCCGGGATCATGGGCGGCGCCGACACCGAGATCGACGCCGCCACCACCGAGGTGCTGCTGGAGATGGCCTGGTTCCTCCCCATCGCCATCGCCAAGACCTCGCGGCGGCTGCGGCTGCGGTCGGAGGCGTCGGCGCGCTTCGAGAAGGGCACCGACCCCGAGGCCATCGAGCTGGCGCATGCCCGCTTCGCCGAGCTGCTCGCGCCCTCCGGGGCGCGGCTCGAGGCCGGGATGGTCGACGTCCGCGGCGAGCTCCCGGCTAGAGAGCCGATCCGGGTCCGTACCGCCCGGCTGAACCGCCTGCTGGGCATCGAGCTGACGGCGGACGAGGTCACCGAGCTGCTCACGCCGATCGGTTTCGCCAGCGACACGGTGGAGGGTGATCCCACGGCCGACGTCGAGGTCACGGTTCCCTCGTGGCGGTACGACTCGTCCACCGAGATCGACGTGGTGGAGGAGGTCGCACGCCACTTCGGCTACTCGCGGATCGGGCGCAGCGTCCCGACCTCGGCCCACACGGGACGCCTGAGCGACCGCCAGCAGGAGCGGCGCCGCCTGCGGTCGCTGCTGGTGGGCCGGGGACTGTCGGAGGCGATGCCGCTGCCCTTCCTGGCGCCGGGCGACCTCGAACGCTGCGGCCTACCGGGTGACGGGATCGAGATCGCCAACCCGCTCGTGAAGGAGGAGTCGATCCTGCGGACATCGCTGCTGCCGGGCCTGGTCAAAGCGCTCGCGACCAATGCCGCACGACGCAACACCGGCGTAGGGATCTGGGAGATCGGTCACGTGTTCCGGCAGCGGGACATCCCGCCGCCGGCGCCGCCGACCGCCGGGGACGAGGCGCTACCGGATGAGCGGGAGATGCTGGCCGTGGCGCTCGGCGGTCGCGACGCCGGCGAGGCCGTGCGCGAGTGGCGAGCCGTGGCCGAGGTGCTGGGCCTGGCGGGGGGCGAGATCCTCAACGGCGCGGTCGCCGGGCTCCACCCGACGCGGTCGGCCCGCCTGGTCGGCCCGGCCGGTGAGGCCCTCGGCGCCGTGGGGGAGGTCGACCCGGGTGTGCTCGAGAACCACGGCATCGGGGAGCGTGTCGGCTGGCTCGAGGTCGATCTCGACGTCGCCGCCGGACTGCCGCACCGCCAGCGCATCTACCGGCCGGTCAGCATCTATCCGTCGAGTGACGTCGACCTCGCCTTCGAGGTGGACGACGCGGTGCCCGCGACGGCCATCGAGGCCACGCTGCGGTCGGCGGCCGGCGACCACCTGGCGGCGCTGCGCCTGTTCGACGTGTATCGGGGGGCCGGCATCGCGGACGGACGGCGCAGCCTTGCCTACGCGCTGCGGCTGGACGCGCTGGACCACACGCTCACCGACGACGAGGTGGCCGAGGTGCGCCGCCGCTGCATCGAGGCCGTCGAGTCGGCATACCCGGCGTCGTTGCGCGGCTGACGCCACCACCCGACCGGTCGATGCGGACTCGATTGATCGGGCGATGCGTCGCGGCCCCGGGTGTGCCAGGGTCGTTCAGCCCGGCGGTGCGAAGAACTCCAGTGCGATGTTGTCGGGATCGCGGAATGCCAGAGCCGACCCGTAGTGGGCCTCGACGATCCCGCCGTGCGTTATGCCGAGCTCCTCGAGGCGCGCCTGCCACTGCTCCAGCGCAGCGCGGTCGGCGCAGCCGAAGGAGACGTGATCGAGCCCGGTCTTGTGCTCGTCGAACTCGTCACCGGTCGGCTGCTTGAACTCGTGGAGGGCATACAGCACGTCGCCGATCGCGAACGCCGCGTGGTGGAAGGGGCCTGTGTCCTCGTCGAGGATCGGCGCCGATCCGAACAGCCGCTGGTACCAGGGCACGCTGACCGCGAGGTCGTTGACCGTGACCGCGACGTGCGTGATCGAAGGGAAGTCTGCCATCGTCCGCCTTTCCGCAAGTCCGCCTTGGATCTCAGGGCTTCGCCTCGTAGACGATGTTAACGGGGGTCTCGGCGGCGCGGCGGAAGCTCGTGAAGCCGGCGTCGGTGACCACCTTCCTCATGCGCTCCTCGCCGGCCTGGGCGCCGAGGGCCAGCCCGACCTCCTGCGCCCGCGACGCCGGGGTGCAGATCAGCGTCGAGGCGTTGTAGTAGATCTTGCCGACAGGGTTGATGTTGTCCTCGAGCTGGTCGTTGGCGTAGGGCTCGACGATCATCCACGTCCCGTCGGGGGCCAGGGTCGACAGGACGTGCTGCGCGGCGCCGACCGGATCCCCCATGTCGTGGAGGCAGTCGAAGAAGGCCACGAAGTCGTAGTTCGTCCCCGGGTAGTCCTGGGCGGCGGCGACGTCGAAGCGGACACGCGGCCCCAACCCGGCGGCGTCGGCGGACCGGCGCGCGGTCTCGATGGAGGCGTCGTGATAGTCGAACCCCACGAACGACGATTCCGGGAACGCCGTGGCCATGATCAGGGTGCTGGCGCCGTGCCCGCAGCCCACGTCCGCCACCTTCGCCCCGGCCCGGAGCTTGACCTCGACGCCGTCGAGCGCCGGCAGCCACTCATCGATCAGGTGGGCGGCGTACCCCGGCCGGAAGAAGCGCTCGCAGCCCACGAAGAGGTCGGGGTGGTGGTCGTGCCAGGCGACACCCTCACCGGTCCGGAACGCCTCGGTGATGAGCGGTTCGTCCTTCACCGTCGACGCCGCCAGCTGGAACGCGCCGGGGATGAACACCGGTGCCCCCTGGTCGATCAGCAGGGCGGCGTGCTCGGGTGGGAGCCGGAAGGTGCCGGCGGCGGGGTCGTACTCCACGTACCCGGCGGCTGCCTGCGCAGCCAGCCATTCCCCGACGTAGCGCTCGTTGGTGCCGGTGCGCTCGGCGAGGTCGGCCGGGCTCATCGGATCGCCGTCTGCCATCGCCCGATACAGCCCCAGGCGGTCGCCCACCAGCACGGTGGGCATGTGGAGGGCGGTGCCGAGGTCGCCGAGGAAGCGTCCGACGAACGCATCGAGCTTGGACTGGTCGAGTGGCGCAGTCTCGGTAGTGGACATGGGGGCCTCCTGGGTCGTCGACGCGGCCTGTCCGCGTGTCCAGGAGGCGTGACATCACGGGCCGGCGTGTGCCATGGGATGGCACAGGCCACAAGCGCACTGTGTCAATTGGCACAGAGCCGCCGGCAGTTCCGGTCGTAAGGTGGCGGCCGGTGGCCCCGAACCTCGTGACCGCGGCGGAGCGGTTCGTCGGCCGGGCCGACGAACTGCGTCGGTTCGAGCGCATTTGCGCGACCGCGCCCGAAGGCCGCGGGGCGGTGGCGCTGGTCTCCGGCGAGGCCGGGATCGGCAAGACCCGGTTCTGCGACGAGGCCGCCGAACGGGCGCGCCGGGCGGGGCTCACGGTGGTGACCGCGCGGTGCTGGGGTGAGGGCGGCGCGCCGCCACTGTGGCCGTGGCAGCCGATCCTGGCCGACCTGTGCGGGAAGGAGGCGGCTCGGCTGCTCGGGCCGGGCACGGCCGCGACGACGGTCGAGGCCGTCGACGCCGACCGGTTCGCGCGGTTCTCGGCCATCGTCGACGCGCTGGGCGCGGCGACCGGACGGACCCCAGCCTGCATCGTCGTCGACGACATCCACGCCGCCGACGCCGGCACCCTGCTGCTCATCCGCTTCGTTGCCCGCACCATCCACCGGCTGCCGCTCGCCCTCGTCGTCAGCCGGCGCAGCGGCGAACCGTCGGGCGACGGGCTCGAAGCCCGATTGCTGGCAGAGATCGAGCGCGAGGCGATCCCGTTCGTGCTCCACCACTTCGACCTGGACGAAGCGACGACGTTCCTGGCCGACCAGGGGCTGCGCGAGCTGTCGCCCGACCTGGTCCTGGCTTTGCTGAGGGTCACCGGCGGCAATCCGCTGTTCCTGCGGCGCATCGTCGCCCTCGGGGCGCCGGATCCGCATCGGGCGCTGCCGGCGGGACTGCGGGTGGCCATCGACCAGGCGTTGGCTGAGTTGTCGTCCGAGGCCCAGCGGATCCTGCGGTCGAGCGCAGTGCTCGGGCTGACGCCGGAGGTGTCGGAGGCCGCGGCGGTGTCGGCGGCAGATCCCCGGGCCGTGCTCGATGCGGTCGTCGAGGCCACGCGAGCGGGACTGGTCACCTCCTTGACCGGCGAGGCGCCCGATCGCTTCGCCTTTACCCACGAGCTGGTGCGCTCGGCGCTGGAGGACGCACTGGCTCCCGGCGATCGCCTCGATGCGCATGCCCGTGCCGCCCGCGTGGTGGCCGGGCCGCGGGCGACAGCGGTGATGGCCGCCGCGGCTGCCCCGGCCGACCGCCTGGCGCGGCGGGCACATCACGCACTGGCCTCGGCCCCGCGGTCGGCGGCCGACGCCCGGATGGCCGTCGACGCCTGCCGGGACGCCGCCGCGTCCATGATGTGCAGCTTCGCCTACGAGCGGGCCGACGGGCTGCTGACGGCGGCCGTCGAGCTCCACCACCCCGCGAGCCTCGGGCCGCCGCCCGCCGGGCTGCTGGTCGCGTGGGCCCAGGCGGCACTGCTGTGTGGACGGCTGGGCGAGGCGCGTGTCCGGTTCGACCGCGCTACCTCGAGCGCCGAGAGCGCCGGCGACCCCTTGCTGTTCGCGGAGGCGGCCCTGGGTCTCGGGGGCCATTGGCTGAACGAGCATCGTGCGCCGGTCGACCGCGCCCGAGTCCTCGGGCTGCAGCGCGCCGCTCTCGAAGGTCTGCCCGGCGGCCACGAGGCGTTGCGCTGCCGGCTCACCGCCAGGCTGGCGGCCGAGGAGGTGTACGACGGCGGGCCCATCGAGCCCGTGCACGATGCGCTGGCCGCCGCCCGCCACAGCGGCGACCTGGGGGCGCTGGCCGAGGCGCTCTCGCTCTGCCATCACGCCCTGCTCACGCCCGAGTTCGCCCGGAGCCGGCTGGAACTGGCCGATGAGCTGGTCCGCGTGGCGGCCGAGGGCGGCCACGGCGTCCTGGGACTGATGGGCCTGTGCTGGCGGGCGGTCGACCTGTTCCTGCTCGGCCAGGACCGGGCCCTGCGGGCGCTGGAGGATCTCCGGGCCCGGGCCGACGCGCTGGAGTGCCAGAACATCCTCTACATCGTCGACGTGCTCGACGTCATGCTGCTGATCCGCGCCGGCCGGCTGGACGACGCCGAGGCGGCCGCCGCCCGCTGCTACGACCGTGGCGTTGCGGTCGGGGAGGTCGATGCGTTCGGCTACCTGGGCGCGCACACGCTGGCCATCAGGTGGATCCAGGGCCGTGACTCGGAGATCCTCGAGGCCGCCGAGGACATCGCGGCGTCCAACACCCTGGTGGAGGCCGAGTTCGGATTCCGGGCAACCGCCGCCGCCATCGCCGCGCGCGCCGGGCACCACGAGCGTGCCCGGGCCGGACTCGGTCGGTTGTGCGCACGCGGCCTGGCGGCGTTGCCCCGTTCCAGCACGTGGCTGGCGGGCATGGCGGCCATCGTCGAGGTGGCGGCGATCGAGGGCGACGCCGCGGTGGCGCGCGAGGCCTACCAGCTGCTGGCCCCGTTCGCGGACCTTCCGGTCATGCCCTCGTTGGGCGTCATCTGCCTGGGCTCGACCGAGCGCTTCCTGGGGTTGGCCGCCCGGACGACCGGCGACCTCGACCGGGCGATCTCGCACCTCGAGCGGGCCATCGCCGCCGACCGTCGGTTGGGCAACCGGCCGTTGGCGGCGATTGCGGCAGGAGACCTGGCGTCAGCACTCGCCGGGCGGGGGCACGCCGGTGACCGCGCCCGGGCGGCGGCCCTGTGGGACCGCGCCATCGCCGACGCCGAGAGCATGGGGATGGCCATACGGGCCGAGGCGTGGCGGTCGGAGTCGTCGATGGCCGCGGAGCCGGTGACTCGGGCGGCGGCATCGATCGACCTCACCGGCGGGAACGGCAGCGCCGGCGGGCCGGGCGTCGAACACCACGGGTCCATGCGTCGGCACGGACGCGGCTGGCTGGTGGAGGTGGATGATCACCGGGCGGTCGTTCCCGACCTGGTGGGAATGGCCTACCTCGCCGAGCTGGTGGCGCGTCCGGGTCAGCCGATCTCGGCGTTGATGCTGGCGGGCGGTGGCGGAGCGCCGAGCGAGACCCGCCACGAGATCATCGACCGGCAGGCCCGGGACGCCTACGTGGAGCGGGCGCGTGAGCTGGCCGACGATCTTGCTGAGGCCGAGGCCGACAACGACCTGGGGCGCACCGAGCGGCTCCGCATCGAGCTTGACGCCCTGGTGGCGCAGATCGAGGAGGCGACCGGCCTGGGCGGTCGCCCCCGGGCCTTCACCAACGAGCAGGAACGGGCGCGGACGGCGGTCCGCAAGGCGATCAAGCGGGCGATCGACGAGATCCGCAGGGCAGACCCGGTGCTGGGGGAGATCCTGGATGCCGCCGTGGTGACCGGCTCGGTGTGCATGTACACGCCGGCCTCCTCGCCCCACAACGTCCGCTGGACGGTGCGTCCGGCGATCGACGCCGCTGCCGAGGGGTGAATCCACTGCGACGTGCCCACGTCGCTTTGCATGAGTATGCATTGGACCGTATGATCGGTCGATGACCTCGGTGGGCATCGTCGGCGCCTCGGGCTACACGGGTGCCGAGCTGCTGCGGCTCTGCAGCCAGCACCCGCAACTCGACGTGCGAGTGGCCACTGCCGATTCGCAGGCGGGCGCCCGCGTGGCGGAGGTCTACCCGAACCTGGCGTCGGCGTTTCCGTCGCTCAGCTTGGCGAAGTTCGACGCCGAGTCGTGCGACGGTCTCGACCTGGTCTTCCTCGCGATGCCGCACGGGGCGTCGCAGGACGTCGTGCCCGACCTCGCGGGTCGCGTCGGACGCATCGTCGACCTGGCCGCCGACTTCCGGCTGCAGGATCCCGGCTCGTACCGGACGTGGTACGGCGCCGAGCACGCTCGACCCGACCTGCTCGGGACCTTCGTCTATGGGCTGCCGGAGCTGTTCCGCGCCGACATCGTGGATGCCTCGAGGGTCGCCGCCCCGGGCTGCTACGTGACCGCCGCGCTCCTCGCCCTCGCGCCCCTGCTGCGGTGCGGGCTCGTGCAGTCGTCGGGGATCGTGGTGGACGCCGCCAGCGGGGTGTCGGGTGCCGGCCGGTCCCCCAAGCCGGCCACCACCTTCTGCGCCGCGGATGAGGACTTCACCGCCTACGGGCTGGTGACCCACCGGCACACGCCCGAGATCGAGCAGGGTTTGAGCCGGCTCACCCCCGGAGGCCGGGCCCAGGTGCTGTTCACGCCCCACCTCGCGCCCATGAACCGGGGCATCCTCGCCACGTGCTACGCCCGGCCCACCGGGTCCGCCGCCACCACCGCCGACGCCATGGACGCGGTGCGGGCGAGCTGGCGCGGCGAGCCGTTCGTCGTGGTGACCGACGGCTCGCCGTCGACCAAGGCCACCCTGGGCTCGAACACCGTCCATGTCACGGCCGTGGCCGACAGCCGGACGGGCTGGGTGGTCGCCATCGCGGCGCTGGACAACCTGGTCAAGGGCGCGTCGGGGCAGGCGATCCAGTGCGCCAACCTGATGCTCGAGCTCCCGGAGACCGCGGGCCTGCCGACCGTGGGTGTCTACCCGTGAGTGTGGTCGCCCCCGCGGGGTTCACGGCCGGCGGCGTGGCGTGTGGCATCAAGGCGTCCGGAGAGCTCGACCTGTCGCTCGTGGCCGTCGCCGGCGGCGCCGCCGTGGCCGCCGCCGGCGTCTTCACCCAGAACCTGGTGGCGGCGGCCCCGGTGGTCGTGAGCCGCCGCCACCTGGCGGTGACCGGGGGACGGGCCGCTGCGGTGGTGCTGTCCAGCGGCAACGCCAATGCCGCCACCGGCGAGCGGGGTGAGGACGATGCCGAGACGATGTGCGCGCTGGTGGCGAGGGAGCTGGGCTGCCCCCCCGAGGCCGTCCTGGTGTGCTCCACCGGCCTGATCGGGTTCCCGCTACCGATGGACGCCGTTGCCGCAGGCGTGCCGCGACTTGTGGCCGGGCGGGGTGGCGACCGCACGCACGGGATGGCCGCCGCCGACGCGATCATGACCACCGACACCCGGCGCAAGGAGACGACCGTGCGAGGCGACGGGTTCGTGGTCGGCGGCATGGCCAAGGGCGCCGCCATGCTGGCGCCCAACATGGCCACGATGCTGGCGGTGCTCACCACCGACGCCGCCCTGGACCCGCCGGTCCTCGACCGGGTGCTGCGGGCCGGTGTGGCCGACAGCTTCAACGCGGTCACCGTCGACGGCTGCACGTCGACCAACGACACGGTCCTGATCCTGGCCAGCGGCGGGTCGGGCTCGCCCGACCCGGACGGGTTCTGCGCTGCGGTGGCGGCCGCCTGCGAGGACCTGGCCACGCAGATGGTGGGGGACGCAGAGGGCCACACCAAGATCGTCCGGGTGCTCGTGACCGGTGCCGCCTCCGACGCCGACGCTCGCCAGGCGGCGCGCAAGGTGGCGGAGAGCCAACTGGCCAAGTGCTCGTGGTTCGGCGGCGACCCCTACTGGGGGCGGGTGGCGAGCGACCTGGGCACGGCCGGCGTGAAGCTGGACCCCGCCGAACTGACCATCGCGTACGGCGGCACGGTGGTGAGCCGGGGTTACGTCGGCATCGAGCACGACGCCGCCGCCGTGGCCGAGCACATGGCCGGCGAGCACCTGGAGGTCCGCTGCGACTTGGGTGTCGGAGACGGGCACGCCAGGGTCCTCACCAACGACCTCGCCCCCGGCTACATCGACGAAAACAAGGGAACGTCATGAGCCCGACGGTGCAGCCTGCCGATACCCGAGGTCATGGGTTCCGCCGAGCCGAGCCCGAGGTCATGGGTTCCACTGCCGGAACCCATGACCTCAGCCGGCAGTCGGCGGAACCGATTGCCTCGGGGAGCCCGTCCCGTGTCGAGGACGCCTACGGCCGAGTCGAGATCTTGTTGGAGGCGCTGCCCTACATCCAGCGTTTCCGGGGCGCGGTGGTCGTGGTCAAGTACGGCGGCGCCGCCATGGGCGATCCCGAGCTCGGACGCGCGGTGGCCGATGACGTCGTGCTCCTGCGCGCGGTGGGCCTCCGGCCGGTGGTGGTCCACGGTGGCGGTCCGCAGATCAGCGAGCTGATGGCGAGGCTGGGGAAGGAGCCGGAGTTCCGCGACGGCCTGCGCGTCACCGACGCCGAGACCGTGGACATCGCCCGGATGGTGCTGGTGGGCAAGGTGAACCGCGACATCGTGGCGGCCGTCAACGTCCACGGCCCCCTGGCGGTGGGCCTCTCGGGCGAGGATGCCGGCCTCCTCATGGTGACCCCGGCCCGCAACCCGGAGCTCGGGTACGTGGGCGACGTGCGTTCGGTCAACCCCGCGATACTCCGGCGACTGCTGGCCGAGGACCTCATCCCGGTGGTCTCCACGATCGGGTCCGACGCCACCGGGCAGGCCTACAACATCAACGCCGACACGGTGGCCGGTGCACTGGCGGAGGCGTTGGACGCCGAAAAGGCCATCTTCCTCACCGATGTCGCCGGGCTGCTGGGCGACGTGGGCGACCCGGATTCGCTCGTCAGCCACATCACCGCGGCGGAGCTCCAGCCGATGATCGACGACGGCGACCTGACCGGCGGGATGATCCCCAAGGTCGCGGCGGCCGTCCATGCGGTCCGCAACGGCGTGCGGTCGGCGCACCTGCTGGACGGGCGGGTACCGCACGTCCTCCTGCTGGAGCTGTTCAGCGACGCCGGGGTCGGCACCATGATCACCGCCGGGGATGAGGGGCCGTGACCAGCCCGCTCATGCCCACGTACCCCGCGACCTCGGTGACGTTCGTGCGCGGCGAGGGCTCCTACCTGTTCGACGGGGACGGGCGGCGCTACCTCGATTGCCTGTCGGGGCTGGCGGTCACGTCGCTCGGTCACTCCCACCCGGTGGTGGCGGCAGCCCTGCACGATCAGGCCGCGACACTGCTGCACGTGTCCAACCTGTTCGGCACGGAGCCCGGCCTCGAGGTCGCCCGCACCCTCGACCGCCTCGTCGGGGACGGCGAGCCGGCCGGAGGCCAGGTGTTCTTCTGCAACTCCGGCGCCGAGGCGAACGAGTGCGCCATCAAGCTGGCCCGACGCGCCGGTGGGCTCGGTCGCCACGTGGTCGTGTCCGCGTACGGCAGCTTCCACGGCCGGACGCTGGCGACCCTCCACGCCACCGGGCAGCCGGCCAAGCACGAGCCCTTCCAGCCACTGCCCGAGGGCTTCCGACACGTGGCGTGGGACGACCTCGATGCACTGGCGGCCGCGCTCGATCCCTCCGTGGCCGCCGTCCTACTGGAGCCGGTGCAGGGCGAGGGCGGGGTGAACCCCGCCAGCCGCGGCTACTTCCAGGGCGTACGGCACCTGTGTGACGAGCGGGGGGCGCTGCTCGTTGTCGACGAGGTGCAGACCGGCCTGGGACGGACCGGCCGGTGGTTCGGCTTCCAGCACCTCGGTGTGCGACCGGACGTCGTCACGATGGCCAAGGCACTGGGCAACGGCGTGCCCATCGGCGCCTGCTGGGCCCGCGCCGAGGTGGCCTCGGCGTTCGAGCCGGGGGATCACGCCACGACGTTCGGGGGCCAACCGCTCGCCACCGCCGCGGCGCGTGCGGTCCTCACCGTCATGCAGGCCGAGGACGTGCCGGCACGGGCGGCGCGGGCCGGTGCCCGATTCCGCGAGCGGCTCGAGGGCCTGCCGGGTGTCGCCGGCGTGCGCGGTCTCGGCCTCCTGCTGGCGGTCGAGCTGTCCGGACGCGACGCCCGGGACGTGAACCGGGCGCTGCTCGACGCCGGCGTGGTCGCCAATGCGGTCACGCCGACGGCGCTGCGTCTCGCCCCGTCGCTGCTGATCAGCGACGACGAGATCGACGAAGCCACCACCGTCATCGAGAAGGTCTTCCAATGACGAGCACACCGGTGGCCGTGCGCCACGTTCTCGAGCTCGACGACCTGGCTCCGGACGAGCTGCGCGAGATCCTGAGGCGCTCGACCACGCCGACCGTCCACCGACCCCTGGTGGGGCGGACCGTTGGCCTGTACTTCGAGAAGCCGTCGCTGCGCACCAGGCACTCGTGCGAGGCCGCCATCGTCCAGCTGGGCGGTCATCCGGTCACGTTCCGACGCGAGGAGGTCGGCAGCGGCGACCGGGAGCCGATCGCCGACATCGCCCGGGTCCTGTCGGGCTACCACGCCGCCCTGGGCGGCCGGGTCTTCGACCATGGCCTGCTCGAGGAGCTGGCGGGGGCGGCCACGATCCCGGTCGTCAACCTCCTGTCCGACCGCGGCCATCCCTGTCAGGCGGTCGCCGACCTGCTGACCATGAGCCAGGCGCTGGGGGAGCTGCCTGGCGCCACGGTCGCCTGGGTGGGCGACTTCAACAACGTGGCCCGGTCGCTGGCGATCGGAAGCACGATGCTGGGGATGAAGGTGCAGCTGGCCTGCCCGCCGGGCTTCGGCCCGGGCGCCGACGACCTCGACCGGCTCCGGGCGCTGGGCGCCGAGCCGGTAGTGACCAGCAGGCCCGAGGAGGCGGTGGCCGGGGCCGCGGCGGTGCACACCGACGTGTGGGCGTCGATGGGCCAGGAGGGCGAGGCCGAGGCCCGGGGCCGCGCGTTCGAGGGCTTCACGGTGGACGATCGCCTGATGGCCGCCGCTGCGCCGGGGGCGGTGTTCATGCACTGTATGCCCGCCCATCGCGGCGACGAGGTGGCGGCGTCGGTGGTGGACGGCCCGCAGAGCCGGATGATCCTCCAGGCCCACAACCGCCTCCACAGCATGCGGGGCCTGCTCGGCTGGCTCGTGGAGCAGTCGGGATCATGAGCGTCGACCGGGCTCCCGGCCGGGCGTTGGCCAAGCCCCAGCGCCAGCACCGCGTGGCCCGGCTGCTCGCCGACCACGACGTCACCAGCCAGGGGCAGCTGGTCGAGCTGCTGGCGGCGGAGGGCGTGGCGGCGACCCAGGCCACGGTGTCGCGCGACCTCGAAGACCTCGGGGCCATCAAGGTGCGGGGCCGAGCCGGCGAGACCATCTACGCCATCCCCGAGCTCCCGACCGAGCAGCGGGCGCCGGAGGATCACCTCCGGCGGGTGTTCAGCGACTGGGTGGTGGAGGTGGCGCACTCCGCCAACCTGGTGGTGTTGCGCACGCCGCCCGGATCGGCCCACGTGGTGGGATCGGCCCTGGACCGGTCGGGTCTGTCCGGGGTGATCGGCACGGTGGCCGGCGACGACACGCTGGTCGTGGTGGTCGCCGAGGAAACGACCGGCGCGGCGATGGCCCGCCGGATGGCCGAGATGGCCGGCATCTAGAGATCACGAGAGAAGGAAACGACAATGCCCAAGCGGGTGGTCCTCGCTTACAGCGGCGGCCTCGACACATCGGTGGCCGTGCGCTGGATGACCGACAACCAGGGCGTCGACGTGATCGCCCTGGCGGTCGACGTCGGCCAGTCGTCCGACGACTGGGACGTCCTGCGCGAGCGCGCGCTGGCCGCCGGTGCGGTCGACGCCATCGTGGTCGATGCCCGCGACGAGTTCGCCCGCGAGTACTGCGTTCCGGTGCTCAAGGCGAACGCCCTCTACGAGGGCCGCTACCCGCTGGTCTCGGCGCTGTCACGACCCGTGATCGTCAAGCACCTGGTCCAGGCCGCCCGCGAGCACGGCGCCGACGCCGTGGCCCATGGCTGCACCGGGAAGGGCAACGACCAGGTCCGCTTCGAGGTGTCGACCCGCGCGCTGGCACCCGATCTCGAGGTGGTGGCGCCGGTGCGCTCGTGGGGCATGACCCGGCAGGACTGCATCCTCTACGCCTACGACCACGCCATACCCATCTCGGCGACGAAGGAGAAGGTGTACTCGATCGACGACAACCTCTGGGGCCGGGCGATCGAGTGCGGCGAGATGGAGGACCCCTGGGCGGCGCCACCGCCCGGCGTGTGGCTGCTCACGAAGCCCACGGCCACCGACCCGATGGACGTCGTGATCGGCTTCGACCGCGGCGTGCCCGTGTCGCTCGACGGTGTGGCGCTCGGTCCCGCCGACCTGATCCAACAGCTCGGCCTGGTCGTCGGCTCCTACGGCTGGGGGCGCATCGACATGGTCGAGAACCGGCGCGTGGGTATCAAGAGCCGCGAGACGTACGAGTGCCCGGGCAGCCTGGCGATCATGCTGGCGCACGCCGACCTCGAGTCGATCTGCCTCGAGCGCGACCTGCAGCGCGAGAAGACCCGGCTGGAGAGCCGCTATGCCGAGCTGGTGTACGACGGGCTGTGGTTCAGCCCGCTCCGCCAAGCGCTCGACGCCTTCGTCGACGAGAGCCAGCGCCACGTCACCGGGGAGGTCCGGCTGCGCCTGCAATCCGGCTCGGTACACGTGACGGGCCGGCGCAGCCCTCACAGCCTCTACAACTACGGCCTGGCCACCTACGACGACGCCGACAGCTTCCGCCACGCCGACAGCGAGGGCTTCGTGCGGCTGTGGGGCCTGGGCATCGAGACGTGGTCGTCGATCCAGGGCCCAGGTGCCGAGGCATGATGCAGGGGTGAGCACGCTCTGGCAGGGCCGGTTCGCCGAGGAACCGGCCGACGAGCTCCTGGCGTTCACGGTCAGCCTGCCGTTCGATCGTCGGCTGGCCACGGACGACCTGGAGGGCAGCCGGGCCCACGTGAAGGGCCTCATCCGCGCCGGGATACTCAGCGAGGACGAGGCGGACCTGGTGCGGACCGCGCTCGACCGCATCGGGGAGGAGCTCAGGAAGGGCGTGTTCGGGTTCGAGCCCGGCGACGAGGACATCCACACCGCGATCGAGCGGCGGGTCATCGAACTGGCGGGCCCGGCCGGCGCCAAGCTCCACACCGGACGGAGCCGCAACGACCAGGTGGCCACGGCGCTGCGCCTGTGGTGCAAGCGCGAGCTGACCGGCCTCGCCGGGCGGGTGGTCGCGCTCCAGCGGGTGCTGCTGGAGCGGGCTCATGAGGCCGGCCCGGCCTACCTCCCCGGCTACACCCACCTGCAGCGGGCACAGCCCGTGACGCTGGCCCACCACCTCCTCGCCCACGGCTGGTCGCTGGCCCGTGACGTCGACCGGCTCGCCGACTGCCGGCGGCGACTCGACGTGTCGCCGCTGGGTGCCGGGGCGCTGGCCGGGTCGTCCCTGCCGCTGGACCCCGACTTCACCGCCGCAGAGCTCGGGTTCGCCGGACGATTCGAGAACAGCCTCGACGCCGTGAGCGACCGGGACTTCGTGGCCGAGGCGCTGTTCGTCCTCAGCGTGGTGGGGGTGCACCTGTCACGGATGGGCGAAGAGGTGATCCTGTGGTCGACCGACGAGTTCGGCTTCGTGCGGCTCGACGACGCCTACGCGACCGGATCGTCGATGTTGCCCCAGAAGAAGAACCCCGACATCGCCGAGCTGGCCCGGGGCAAGGCGGGGCGGGTCATCGGCGACCTCGCGGGGCTGCTGGCGACGTTGAAGGGCCTGCCGCTCAGCTACAACCGCGACCTGCAAGAGGACAAGGAGCCGCTGTTCGACGCCGTGCAGCAGGTCTCGCTGGCCCTGGAGGCGATGGCGGGCCTGTACAGGACGCTGGCGTTCGACCTCGATCGCATGCAGCGGGCGGCCGACTCGCCCTACGCCGCGGCCACCGACCTCGCCGAGCTGCTGGTGGATCGGGGCGTCCCGTTCCGGGAGGCGCACGCGCTGGTGGGAGCGCTGGTGCGCGACAGCATGGAGCGCCACGTCCCGCTCGCCGAGCTGGTCGAGGCGCATCCCGACCTCGGGTCGGAGGGTGCGGCCCTGCTCGAGGCCGGCCGGCCGGTGGCGCGCCGCCGCACACCCGGGGGTGCGGGGCCGGAGCCGGTCGAGGAGCAGATCGAGCGCTTCGAGCTCCGGATCGCGGTCGACGCGGAGCGGTTGGGGCTGGCAGAGTCGCCCGAATGAGCCCGCCGTACCGCCACGAGCTGCGGGTCCGCTACGGCGAGGGCGACATGCAGCGCCACGTCTTCAACGCGCACTACCTGGCGTAAGT
>Ga0081538_10002989_pt1 | contig 16121 bp, 15 predicted proteins | sample TabmetS5T2R1_FD_71022 | JGI IMG/M metagenome (GOLD analysis project Ga0081538, IMG submission 71022) | Tabebuia heterophylla rhizosphere microbial communities from the University of Puerto Rico - S5T2R1 | ecosystem: Host-associated > Plants > Roots > Rhizosphere ... | reverse complement strand
AGCTCGCCGACCGGCTCGGCTACCGGTCCGAGGCCGCGTTCAGCCGCGCCTTCAAGCGCGTCATCGGCGTCTCGCCGGGCGCGGTCAGGAGACGCGAACGCACCCTCGGCGCGGCCGCGGCCTGATCCCGGCCCTGGGACAATGGGGTCCCCACGTTCAGGAGGCGTCGAGATGGAGTCGGTGATCACCCGCGTAGTCGTCAACGAGGGTGCCGAGTCGGACTGGGAGGCGGTGATGCGCGATCGCATGACGGCCGCCGAGTCGTTCCCGGGCTGGATCGGCGGGTCGATCCTCGCGCCGGAGGAGGACCGCAGCGCGCGCCTCATCCTCGGCCTGTGGGAGACGCGTGCCGACTGGCAGCGCTGGCACGACGCTCCGGCCTTCCGGGACACCGCCGAGCGGCTGCAGGGCCTCGAGCGGGACACCGGGACGCCGACGTGGCACGACGTCGCCTACGCCGGCGGGCGCCTGCAGTCGTGATCGCTCAGAGCCAGGTTCGCTTCGGCGTCCATGTCCCCAACATGTGGGAGTACGGCGATCCCGCCGTGATCGCCGAGCTCGCCGCGCTCGCCGAGGAGTGCGGCTGGGACGGCTTCTTCGTCTGGGACCACGTCCTCTACGACCGGACCGACCCGCCCGACGTCTGCGACCCGTGGGTCGCCTTGGCCGCCGCGGCGTCGCACACCCGTCGGATCCTGCTCGGCCCGCTCGTCACGCCGGTCCCCCGGCGCCGGCCGTGGAAGCTCGCACGCGAGGTGGCGTCGCTCGATGCGCTCTCGCGCGGCCGCGTCGTGTTCGGCGCGGGCCTGGGAGCGCCTCCCGACGCGGAGTTCGAGGCCTACGGCGAGGACGCGGATCCGCTCGTGCGCCGTGGGAAGCTCGACGAGGGCCTCGAGCTGCTCCGCCGGTTCTGGAGCGGCGAGCGGGTGGACTTCGACGGCGAGCACTACGCCGTCTCCGACGTGAGGTTCAGGCCGACGCCCGTGCAGGCGCACGTGCCGATCTGGGTCGGCGGCAACTGGCCGAACAAGCGCCCGTTCCGCCGCGCGGCACGCATGGACGGCGTCATGCCGGAGCATGTCCGCGGAGGCCAGGTGACGCCGACCGAGCTCGGCGAGATCGTCGCGTTCGTCGCCGCCGAGCGGGGGCGCCACGCGATCGACGCGGACCTCCCCTACGACGTCCTCGCCGGCGGCGACACGCCGGTGCGCGATCCGGGCGCCGCCCGCGCGATCGTCGAGCCGTACGCGGCGGCCGGCGCGACGTGGTGGATCGAGCGCTTCCACGGCGACCGCGGCCCGCTGGCGCTCACGCGCGAGCGGCTCCGCGCCGGTCCGCCGCGGCTCTGACCGGACCGGCGCGACGCCCCGGCGGATCGCTGCGCCCGGCGCTCAGTCGACGACGACGAGGAACGGCTTGCCCTTCTCGACGACGTACGTCGCGAGCTCGGCCGCGTGCGTGCCGCCGACGTTCTTGACGGCGTGCACCGTCTCGGCGGGGACGGTCAGGGCCTCGCCGGCACTGACGGTCAGCGGCTCCTGGCCGTCGATGTCGTACTCGAGCGTCCCGTCGAGGACGAAGATGATCTCCTCGCCCGGGTGCTTGTGCCGGACGGCCGGCGCCTCGGGGAAGATGTCGACGCGGTTCTGGATGACCTCGCGCCCGGGGACGCTGAGATCGGAGTGCTGCAGATCGGTGCGGAAGAGGCCGGGGGCCTGCTGCTGGACGGTGGTGGTCATGTCTGCCTCCTTGGGGCTCGTGGTGTGCGAGACCAGGATCACTCGATCGACCCCCGGTAGCGCCTGTCGCTCTCACTGGTCTCGCTCCCTGGTGGGGAGGCCCGGGTCGCTCAGCCGGCGTGAAGGATCCGGAAGCGATCGGGGTCCGACGGATCGCGATCGACGACCTGGATCGGCGGCCAGGCCCATTGCCAGACGCTGATGCCCGGCGCGCGGGAGAACCGGATCCGCCCGCGCGTACCGCCGACGGCGACGCGCGGCCAGGCCTCGGCGATGTGCGCCCGATCGGCGCCGTGCGAACGCAGCACGTCGGCGAGCACGGCGACCGTGTCGTAGCCCTCGAACGCGACGAAGGAGGGCGCCCCGGGCAGCCGCTCGCGGAGGGCCGGCTCGACTCGTGCCCCGAGCGGGCTGAGGCGCTCAGGCAGGTAGCGCAGGAACGGGATCGCGGCGCCGTCGTCGCCCAGCAACCTCGCCCATTCGGCGAGCTCGGGTTGCCCGGCCGGAGCACCGATCATGATCTCGGCGAGGCGCCGGTCACGCCGGACGGACCTGACGATCGACACCGCCGGCTCCGGGTGGCCGACGAGAAGCAGGAGGGCGGTCGCGCGAGTGTCGACGAGCTCGCCGGCCACGGCCGCGGGCGCGAGTTCGACGACGGTGCCGCCGCGGGGGCCGAGGTGGTCACGCAGGATGCGGGCCCCGGACGCCCAGTAGACGCTCGGCTCGGCGGCGACGGCGATTCGACGGTGGCCCGCGCCGTGGAGGAAGTCCGCGTAGATCCGCCATCCGTGGGACTGCGCGGGGGCGAGGCGCGCGACCCAGTCCGTCGGCTGTTCGGTGAGCGCGTCCAGTACCGCCGACGAGCAGAGGAACGGCAGGCCGACGGCGTCGGCCCTGACGGCGGCGGCCCGAGCGACGACGCTGTGGTACTCGCCGGCCAGAGCGGCCACGCCCAGGCGAGCCAGCTCGTCGACGGCCGCCGCGGCCCGCTGTGGATCGGCCGAGGTGTCCCTGACGACCAGCTCGAGCGGTCGTCCGGCGATCCCGCCGCCGTCGTTGACGTCGCGGACGGCCAGCTCGAGCCCGGCGAGCAGGTGCCGGCCCGCCTCGACCCAGCCCGGCCGAGTCAGCGGAACGAGCGCGCCGATCGTTACTCGGTCGCCGCCGGTTGCGTTACTCGAGCCCGTCATGCCCGACGATAACGCAGCCGGGCAATCGCGGACCACGCTCGTCGCATTCCAAAAGTCGCTTGCGCCTGGGAAAGCAGCGATGACCGTACTGGAGAGTGCGAAAGACGCGGGAAACCGACGACCTGACGGTGGACGACGCCGCCACTGCGCTCGGGACAAGCCCTCAGACGGTGCGAAAGCTCCTGCGGGACGGCGAGCTGAGCGGGCGAAAGCAGGCCTGGGGAGATCGCTTCGTCTGGGTGCCGAGCCGGAAGGGCGTCGACGACTTCCTTTCCCAGTACGGGCGTCTGGAGGGGAGTCGCCGGGGACAGCCGCGTCCCCCCGGGCCGCGCGGGTCGTTCGTCCGCAGTCCCCGCGGGCGGGCGACCGTCGTCGTCGTGATCCTGGGCCTGCCGCTGCTCGCCGTGTACGTGGCGGCGCAGATCCTGCCCGATGCGCTCTGGTTCCACGAGCTCGGACAGCTCGACGTGTACCGGCGCATCGCCGCTGCGAAAGCCGACCTCTGGCTGCTGACCGCCGGCACGGTCGCGGTCGTGATGGCGACCAACCTCGTGATCGCCGCGTCGCGCGCCGGCTTCGCCGGGACGCCCGCGGTCGGGCTCGCGATCGGCGCGGCGACGACGGTCGCGGCCACGTTCTTCGCGTCGGCGGCCGCGCGGCACTGGCAGGCGTTCCTGCTCTGGCGGCACGGGCAGCCGTTCGGCGTCTCGGATCCGACCTCCGGCAAGGACGCCGGCTTCTTCGTCTTCTCGCTGCCGTTCGAGCTCGCGGTGTCGGAGTTCCTGCTGTGGCTGATCGCGGTGACGGCGACGGCGGTGGGGCTCGTGTACCGGGCACGCGGCGCGCTCCGGGTCAGGCCCCTGCGCGTGAGTTACGAGGCGCAGGTCCACCTGGCCGCGCTCGCGGCCGCGTTCCTGCTCGTCCTGGCGTGGCGGTTCCGGCTCGAGCGGTACGTGCTCGAGCTCGGCCAGCCGTCGCCCGGTGACCTCGACGCGTTCGCGGGCGCCGGATACGTCGATGTCCATGTCCGGTCACCCGGGCTCGCGGCGCTGTCGATCACCGCGGTGGTCGCAGCTCTCGCGTGCGTCGCCGCCCCGCGAATGGCACGGGGCGGACACCGACGCGCCGCGCGCTGGTCGGTCGCGGTCCCGGTGGCGACCCTGGTCGTGACGCTGGTCTCCGTCGGCTCGTGGCTGCCGGCGCTCGTTCAGCGCTTCGTCGTCGACCCGAATCCACTCCTGAGCGAACGGCCCTTTCTCGAGCGATCGATCGCGGCGACGAGGAGCGGCCTCGGCCTCGACGCGATCGAGGCTCACCGATACTCGCCGGGCACTCTGCGCCCTGCCGACGTGTGGCGCGCCCGCGCAGGGCTGGCCAACGTCCAGGTGTGGGACACGCACCTGATCGAGGCGAGGATGCGCGACCTCGTCACGGGGACGCCCTACTTCCGCCCGAAGACACCGGCGGTCGACCGCCTGCACATCGACGGACGGCGGCGGTTGACGCTCGCCGGGGCCAAGGAGCTCGATCTGCGCCGCGCCGGCCACAAGGGCCGTTCGTGGGCCAGCGACCGCCTCACCTACACCCATGGGCTCGGCCTGCCTCGGTACTCGGCGACGGAGATCACCCGGCGCGGACAGCCGCAACTGCTGGACGCGGGCCTCGGCCTCCGCCAGCCACGCATCTACTTCGGCGCATTTCCGGCGAGGTCGCCGCGCTGGGTCCTCGCGAACACCCGACGGCCCGAGGCCGACATCCCCACCGCAGCGGCATACCACTACGACGGGACCGGCGGGATCCCGCTGTCGAGCTGGATGCGGCGAGCCGTGTTCGCGCTCCACCTCAAGAGCAAGGAGCTGCTGATCTCGGATGACATCACGCCCGAGTCGCGGATCCTCCTGCACCGAGACGTCCGCGACCGGCTGGCGACGCTCGCGCCGTTCATCCGGTGGGATTCGCATCCGGCGCCGCTCGCGGTCGGCGGCCGGATCGTCTTCGTCGTCGAGGGCTACACGACGAGCGAGAGCTATCCGGACGCCGAGCGCGTCGAGCTGGGAGGCGCGCCCGTGAGCTACGCACGCGCTTCGGTGCGGGCGACCGTCGACGCGTTCTCGGGTCGGGTCGCCGTCTATTTGACCGGCGAGGACGATCCTGTCGCACGTGCATGGGCGCAGGCGTTTCCGACGCTCTTCCGCCCCCCGGAGGCGATGCCCGCCGAACTGCGCCACCGCCTGCGCTACCCGGGCGACCTGTTCGCGACCCAGTCGACCGCCTACGAGCGGTTCCATACGACTCGGCCGGAGGTGTTCGCGAGCGGTTCCGACGTCTGGTCGCCGCCGACGAGCCTGTCCGGCTCGCTCGACGTCGCCGGTGACATCCAGTTCGACGAAGACGACGAGGACGACCTCCGGCACGTCGTGCAGCCCGGGTACAAGCTCGCGCCTCCGCCCGGCCGGACCAGACCGCGACTCCTCCTCTCGACGATCTACAGCCCGCACCGCGGACAGAACCTCGTCGCGTCGCTCGACGGCTGGGTCGACGGGCGGGGCCGGCCCCATCTCGCCTCCCGGGCCCTTCCGCGCGACCCGATCACGCTCGGTCCGGCTCAGGTCAGCCGGCTCGTGTTCGCGACCCCGCGCGTCAGCAACCTCCTCGGCCTCACGAATCTCGAGCTTCGCGATCTGGACAAGTCCTCGCTCGACACCGTCTCGCTCGGACATCCCAGTGTCGTGTTCCTTCCGCGCGGCATCGTCCAGATCCAGAGCCTGTACAACGGGGCGAGCGGACCGGGCGTCTCGCGGATCATCGGCGTCACCGCCTTCGTCAACGGCCGTGCCGCGGTCGGATCGGACATCGCGGATGCGGTGCGGCAGGCGTTGCACGAGCCGCCCCGCATCGGGCTCGTGCGCCCGTCCGAACCACTCGTGGTCGGATCGCGGGCCCAGCTTCGCTTCCGCGTGACGAACGCTCGGCGCGAGGTCATGACCATCACGTCGCCCGGCGGTCGTGAGCACGCGAGGCGCTCGATCGAAACGGGCTCAGGTGCCGTCGCCTGGATCCCGTCCGCGCCTGGCCTCGCCCGCGTGCGGCTCACGGTCGAGGGCCTGGACGGGAGCACGGAGACCCGCGACATGGAGTTGCGCGTGCTCAGCCGGCCGCCGGCCATCCGCTTGACGCGCGCACCGACCCGAGCCGTGGTCGGCCGCCGCATCAGGTTCACGTTCAGGACCGAAGACGCACTGGACGAGGTGGCCCAGATCTCCACGCGTGAAGGCACTTTCACGCGCCGGTATCTCATCCGCGACGGCACCGGCATCATCGACTGGATCCCGACCCGGGCCGGGCGGGCGGTCGTGCGCGTCCGCGCGCGCGGCCGCCAAGGCCAGACGGCCGAGGACACGGCGCGGCTCACCGTGGCGCCCGAGCACCGCGCACGCTCACCCGAAGTGACGCTCGTCCAAGTGCCGCAGACTGCGACGGTCGGGCGCGCACACGAGATCGCGTTCCAGGTCACCGGATCTCGGGACGCCGTCGCTCGGATCGCCGGCGCCGCCCGGGACGTGCGCGTGTGGCGCTTCGCGCGCCCGGCGGGCAGGGTCGCCTTCGCGTGGACGCCGACTCGACCGGGGCGCTATCGCCTTGTCGTCAGCGTGCGCTCGCGCGGCGGAGCCATGACGCAGACGGCGACGCAGCTGACGGCGGAGCGCGGCCGATGACGACGGGTCCGAAGCGCTCGGTCGGGGGCACCCGGTGGACGCGGCACCTCGTCGCCGCGGCCGCCTGCGCGCTCCTCGGCGTCGTCGTGCAGCTCACGGGCCGGTACCTCCCGGTCCAGGTCGAAACCATCGGCCTGGGGATCGGCGTGGTCGGTGCGGCGTTCCTCCTGGCGTGGGCGGCGGACGCCGGGGAGGCCGTCTTCTCGGGCGGCCTCGTCCTCGCGGTGATCGCCCTGGTCGCGGTGCTGCCCGAGTTCGTCATCGAGACGCGGTTCGCGTACTCCCAGCAGGCTGAGCTCGTGACGGCCAACCTCACGGGCGCGACGCGGCTGCTGCTCACCGGCGCGACCGCCTTGCCCCTCGCGGTCGCGTTCATCGCTCGCCGGCGAGGGCGAGCGGCGGCGCCGTTCCACCTCGCGACGACCCGGCGGCTGGAGCTCGGGATGCTGCTCATCACGTCGTTCTTCGCGATCCAGATCGCCGCATTCGGAGCCTTGACCGTCGTGGACGGCCTCATCCTCGTCGCGCTGTACATCCTCTACGCGCGACGCATCCGGGGCACGCCGGAGGAGGAGCCCGCCGTCCTCGGCGTCCCGGCCGGCCTCGTCTCGCTGCCTCTGCGCCATCGACGACTCTCGATCGTGGCGCTCATCGTCGTCGCCGCCGCCGTCGTCGTGGCGATCGCGAACCCGTTCGCCGACACGCTGCTGGCGAGCGGCACGTCGCTCGGGCTCGATCCGTACTTCCTGATCCAGTCCGTGGTCCCGGCCGCCAGCGAGGCGCCGGAGTTCGTCGTCGCCGCCGTCCTCGTCGCGAACCGCCGGCCCGCCCAGGCACTGGCCGTGTTCCTCGCTTCGGCGGTCAGCCAATGGACGCTCGCGCTCGGCGCGCTTCCCCTCGCCTACCTGGCGGGAGGCGGCGGCACGTCCCTGCCGCTCACCGGGAACGAGCAGGTCCAGCTCGGTTTCACGATCGCGCTCACGCTCTTCGCCGTGGCCGCGCTCGTCACGCTCCGTCCCGAACGCGCCGACGCCGCGCTCGTGGTCGGGCTCGTCGCGATCCAGTTCATCTACCCGACCGCGTTCGTCCACGTCGCGGCGACGTTCGTCCTCGTCCTCTTCGCGATCAGCCTGCTGCTCGACCGCCGGCGCGCCGTGCGGCCGCTGTTCCGCGCCGTCTTCGGGACACGGGTCAATCGGTGATCTTGACCCAGGAGGCGGCGAAGGTGGGCACCGGCTCGCCGTCCTCGTCCTGGTGCCAGCTGCCGGGAGGCAGGAGCTGGACGCCCACGAAGGCGGTATCGGCGTCGCCGTCGAGCGTCGACAGCCCCTCCGCGCCCTGCAGGAGGGTGCCGCCTTGCGCGGGGATGTCCTGGCACGCGCTCGCGAGGCCTTCGTCCTCGGAGTCGCCGCACGTCCAGATCTCGGTCGTCGCGCTCAGGAGCGCGACGCCGGAGAGCTGCACGAGCTTGCTGCCCTCCGATGCCAGGTCGGCGGGGAGGCCGCACACCTCTTCGATCTCGAGCGGGAGGCTGCCGTCGTCGTCGATGCCGTCCAGCGAGGCGTTGAGCGTGAAGGCGACGGCGAAGAGGGCCGGACTCAAGCTCGGCGGGCCATCGTCGCCGTCGAGGGCGTCCTCGTCGGCCCCGACGCAGGGCCCGCCGACCGGCTGCTCGTCGCCGCCAGGAGGCTGCTCGCCGCCGGGCTCATCCTGCTGACCGCCACCGGTGGCGCAGCGGGTCGGGAGCGTGAACCTCCTGGTCCGGCTGCGGCTGCGGAGCACGCCCCGCGAGAAGATCAGACCGCCGCAGCCTCGAACCGGCCTGCGCAAAGCGACGCGCGTCCTCCGTCCTGTGGCCTCGCCGGTGGCACGGGCCCGCCGCGCCGCCCACCGCGTCCAGCGCAGCTTGGTGAGCCGAACCGCGGGCCTCGCGGAGTGACCGCGACGGACCAGGCCGCAGCGCTTCGGCCGCCGCTCGGCCTTGAGCCGACCGCCGGCCCGGCCCGTCCAGCAGAGCACACGCGGGGAGCGGTGCGCCGCCGCGATGGCTTCGCCGCTCGCCTCGACGGGCGTTGCGGCCGCGATCGGGCCGTGACCGAGCGCGAGAACGACCGCGATGGCCGGTACGGCGGTGAAGAGCTTGGTCCGCGTTCGCGTTCTCATCCGATTCCCTCATCTCCGCGTCGTACTGCCGTCCCGACACGGTGCACGGAGGGGCGATCGAGATCACCTCGGATGTGCGATCACGCGATTGCCGAACGTTGTCCGTTCGCGCTAGTCGGCGTGCAACTCGATGTCGAGGACGTACCGCTTGGGCGAGTAGCGCGACTCGGTGTGCTCGATCGGCGTCCCTTCGGCGTCGTAGACGAGCCGCGTCTCGACGAGCAGCGGTTCGCCGAGCGGAACCCCGAAGGTCGCCGCGTCCTCAGCGTCGGCTGCCTGTGGCCTGATCGAGCCGCGCGCCACGGCCGGGCGGAAGCCGAGAGCGGCGAGCGCCTCGTGGAGGGAGCCGCGCTCGAGGTCGGACCCGAGCACCGCTGCGCATTCGGGAATGAGCAGCGTGCGCTCGAGAGCCATCGGGCGGTCGTCGGCCAGGCGCTCTCGCCGGACCAGGATCACGCGCGTGCCAGGGCTGACGCCCAAGGCCCGCGCGATGTCGGGCGAGGCGACCTCCTGCGCGATCTCGAGGATGCGAGAGCCCGGGCGCAGTCCGCGGTCGTGCATGTCCTGACTGAAGCTGCGAAGCCGCCAGGCCTGACGGTGGACGCGCGGCTGTGCGACGAAGGTCCCCCTGCCGCGCGTGCGGTACAGCAGGCCCTGCTCGACGAGACGGCCGACGCCCGCGCGCGCAGTCATCCGGCTCACGCCGAACCGCTCGCAGAGCTGCGACTCCGTCGGGATCGCGTCGCCCGGCTCCATCGTTGCGATCTCCGCGCGCAGCGCGCGTTCGATCTCGAGGTATGCCGGGATTCCCCTTGACACTTCCAAGTCCGGCACTAAGTATAGATGAATGGCAAAGGGCTATACATGAGCCGCTGGCGCATCGCCGCGCTGTGCTTCGACCACATGCACATCGGCGACCAGATCCAGGTCGTCCTCGAGCATCCGGAGGCCGAGCTCGTCGGCGTCTTCGACACCGACGCCGATCGCATGCACCGGATCTCGAACGACCTCGGCGTTCCCGAGGAGCTGCGGTACACCGACCACGAGCGCTGCCTGACCGAGTCGCGTCCCGATCTCGCCGTGCTCTGCCCGTCGACGGCGGAGCACGCCGACTGGACGCTGCGAGTCGCCCCGTTCGACGTGCACGTCATGGTCGAGAAGCCGTTCGCCGGCGACCTGGCCGGCGCCGACGCCATGATCGACGCGGTCGTCGGGCGGGGCCGCGAGCTGACGGTGAACTGGCCGCTGGCCTGGTACCCGTCGCACCGGACGCTGCGCCGGCTGATCGCCGAGGGCACGCTGGGACGGATCCTCGAGGTCCACTACTACGACGGCAACCGCGGGCCGCTGTTCCACGAGCACGGCAAGCGCGCGCTCGACGGGACCGACGCCGAGCGGCTCGCGGAGAGCTGGTTCTACCGCCGCGACGAGGGCGGCGGCGCGATGCTCGACTACCTCGGCTACGGCGTGACGCTCGCGACCTGGTTCCTCGACGGGGAGGCGCCGGTCGATGTGACGACGACGCAGTTCGTGCCCGAGGGTCTCGAGGTCGACACCCACAGCGTCGTGGCGGCGCGCTACGCCGCGGGCCTGTCCACGTTCCAGACGCGCTGGGGCACGTTCACCGACCCGTGGACGACGCCGCCCCAGCCCGAGTGCGGCTTCGTGGTGGCCGGGACGAAGGGCACGGCGACCAGCCATGACTACGCGCGGTCGCTCCGCGTCCAGACCGAGGACCGTCCCGAGGGCTTCGACGTGCCGGTCGACACGCCGGAGCCGCACGAGCGCAGCGCCGTCGCCTACGTGCTGCACTGCCTCGAACGCGGGGAGTCGATCACCGGCCCGACCAGCTGGTCGGTGTCGCGAACCGGCCAGCGGATCGCCGAGGCCGCGCAGCTCAGCGCCGAGCGCGGCGCGCCGGTCAAGCTCGACGAGCTCGGCGCATGACCAGGCTCTGGACCGCGCAGAACGTGGACTACCGTCCACCCGGGCCGAGCTCGACCACGACCGAGATCGGGCTCGTCGGCTGTGGTGCCATCACGGAGCTGATGCTGGCGGCGTACCGGTCGGCCGGCTTCAATGTGACCGCTCTCTGCGATCCGATCGCTGCCGCCGCGGAGGCGCGGTGCGCGAGGTTCTTCCCAGACGCGCGGGTGTTCTCCGACCACCGCGAGCTGCTCGCTCGCACGCAGGTCGAGGTGGTCGACGTGGCCACGCACACCGACGTCCGGCCGGCGATCGTGAGCGACTGCCTGCAGGCCGGTCGTCACGTGCTCAGCCAGAAGCCGTTCGTCGAGGACATCGGGGTCGGCGAGCAGCTTTGCGACCTCGCCGATCGGCAGGGCGTGAAGCTGGCGGTCAACCAGAACGGGCGCTGGGCGCCGCATTTCTCGTATCTGCGTGCCGCGGTGGCCGGGGGCCTGATCGGCGACGTCAGCTCGGCCGACTTCTCCGTCCACTGGTCGCACGACCGCGACGTCGCCGGCACCCGGTTCGCCGACATGCGCGACCTCATCCTGCTCGACTTCGGCATCCACTGGTTCGATCTCGTGAACGCGCTGTGCGGCGGACGCGCGCGTTCCGTGTTCGCTCAAGCCGGACGCAGCGCGGGGCAGCAGATGAACGCGCCCTCCCACGCGCAGGTGCTGATCGACTACGACGACGCTCAGGCGAGCCTGGTGTTCCGCGGCGCCGCCTCGATCGCGGAAGAGGGGTGGTACCGCGTCACGGGAACCGAGGGTGTGTTACGCAGCCGCGGCCCCGTGCTCGGCGGCCACGAAGTCCGCGTCGACGTTCCCGAGGGGACCGTCGACGTCCCGCTCCAGGGCCACTGGTTCCGGGAGGGCTTCCAGGGCTCGATGGGCGAGCTCCTGCGCTCGATCGAGGCCGACGATCAGCCGGCGAACGCGGCCAGGACGGTGCTCGGCGGTCTCCAGCTCTGCTTTGCGGCGGTCGCCTCGTCGCGCGACGGGGTCGCGATCGACCCCCGGCAGGTCCGCGCGCTCGCTGCTTGACGCTTGTCTATACAGGGCTATACAGTTGCGTACCGGTATGCGCATGGGAGTCGATGTCGGCGGTACGACGATCAAGTGGGTGGTCCTGGACGGCGAGTCGGTCATCCGCTCGGGCCGGCGTCCGACCCCCGGTGACGACGAGGCGGCGGTCCTCGAGGCGATCGCCGGCCTGGCCGCGACCGAGCGCGTGAAGTCGGTCGGGGTAGCGCTTCCGGCCGTCATCGACGCGAGGGCGGGAGCCACGCTCGTCGCACCCAACCTGCCGGGCCAGTGGCACGGATTGGCGGTCGTCGAGCCGCTCGAGGACGCGCTCGGCGTACCGGTGGTGATGTGCAACGACGGGCGCGCGCTGACCAACGCCGAATGGGTGCTCGGGGCCGCCCGCGGTCGTCGCGACGCGATCGTGCTGGCGCTCGGGACGGGGGTCGGCGGCGGCATCGTCTCCGACGGGCGGATCATCCGCGGCCCGCGTGGACGGGCCGGGGAGCTCGGTCACATCCCCGTCGAGCCGACCGGCGAGCGCTGCGGGTGCGGCGCGATCGGCTGTCTCGAGACCGTGGCCGGTGCGCGGGCGCTCGCACGCGCCGGCGGTCGCGGGCCCGAGCTCATCGTCGACGCGGCCCGCCACGGCGACGCGGCGGCCTCGGGAGTCCTTGCCCGCGCCGGGACCGCGATCGGACGTGCGTTCGCGGCGCTGGCCGTCTCCCTCAACCCCGAGCTGTTCGTCGTCGGGGGCGGCCTCGCCCCGGCGCTCGACCTGATGCGCCCGGCGATCGAGGCGCAGCTCCAGGAGCGCACGTCGCTGACCGGTACCAGCCCGATCGTCCCGAGCGCACTCGGCCTGCACGCCGGCGCGATCGGCGCGGCCCTATGGAAGGAAGAGCAATGAGCACGACACGGACGACCTCTCCGATCGGAGCGGCGCAGGACTGGCTGGATGCCGCGCGCGAGGTGCTCGACCGCGTCGCGCTGCAGGCCGAGGCGATCGAGGCGGCGAGCCGGGTGTGCGCCGACGCGATCGCCGGAGACGGGCTGGTCCACCTGTTCGGGACGGGGCACTCGCGGATCCCGGTGGAGGAGATGTTCCCGCGCTACGGGTCGTATCCGGGCTTCCATCCGATCGCCGAGCTGTCGATGACCTTCCACACGCAGGTGGTCGGGGCGAACGGGCAGCGCCAGGCGATGTTCATCGAGCGCGTGAGCGGCCTGGCCGAGCAGATCCTGGCGAACTTCACGCTCGGGCCGCCGGACGCGCTCATGGTGTTCAGCGCGTCGGGGCGCAGCGCGGTCCCGATCGAGCTGTCGATCGGCGCGCGCGAGCGCGGGCTCAAGGTGATCGCGGTGACCTCGGTCGAGCAGAGCCTGTCGCAGCCGGCGACGCATCACACCGGGACGCGGCTGCTCGACCACGCCGACGTGGTCCTCGATCTCGGGACGCCGCCGGCCGACGCGATGGTGTCGATCCCCGGGATGGACGTCCCCGTCGGGCCGGGGTCGACCGTCGCCAACGTCGCCTTCGTCAACGCCGTCAAGGTCCGGACCGCGGAGCTGCTGGTGGAGCGTGACGCGATGCTGCCCGTGATCACCAGCGAGGCGGTCGTCGGCGCCGAGCGCTCCAAGCAGCTCTTCGACGGCGCTTACAACGAGTACGCGCGCCGCGCCGCGAGGGTGCTGCGGACGTCATGATGCGCGTCCTCGTCGCCGGCGCCGGCGGCGGCATCGGCTCCGCCTGCGTCGAGCTGCTGGAGGCGGCCGGGCATCGCACGTTCGCCGTCGACCGCCCCGAGTACGACATCACCGTGGCCGGCGGCGCCGAGCAGGCGGTGCGCGACGCGGGCGAGGCCCTGGGCGGGCTCGACGGGGTCGTGCACGCGGTCGGGATGAGCGGCCGCCGCCTGGGCGACGGCCCGGTGACCGAGGCCACGGACGAGGGCTGGAGCGAGGTGATGCGGGTCAATCTCGAGTCGGCCTTCCGGCTCCTCCGCGCCGGGCTGCCGGCGCTCCGGAGGGCGGGCGGAGGGTCGTTCGTCACGATCGGCTCGGTCCTCGGCCAGTCGGCCGATCGCGACTTCCTCACCGCCGCCTACGCCGCGAGCAAGGCGGCGCTCACCGGGCTCGTCCGCACCGCGGCGCTCGAGGCCGCCCCGTGGAACGTGCGCGTGAACAACGTCGCCGCCGGGCTCGTCGAGACGCCGATGTCGGCGCGCGCCGCGCAGGACGAGCACATCGGCCGCCGCCTCGTCGAGCTGCAGCCGCTCGGCGGGCGGATGCTCCCGGCGCGCGCGATCGCCGGCGCCGTCGTCTGGCTGCTGTCGCCGGCCGCGGCGGGCACGACCGGCGTGACGCTCCCCGTCGACGGCGGCTGGAGCCTCCGATGAGCATCGCGGTCCGCTACTCCGCCGCCGACGTCGCCGACGTCGAGGAGCTCTGGTCGGGCGACGTGCTGGTCGCCGGCGGCGGCTCGGCCGGCTGCGCGGCGGCGATCGCGGCCGCGCGCGAGGGCGCCCGCACGCTGCTGATCGAGGCGGCGGGCTTCCTCGGCGGTACCGGAGCCGCGGTCCTGGACACCTTCTACGGCTTCTACGCGCCGGGCGGCGAGGCGCGGGTCGTCGAGGGCATCGGCTGGGAGGTGTGCGACCGGCTGCTGAGCTCCGGCCAGGCCTTCGAGCGTCCCAACACCTACGGCGCGGGCACGGGCGTCACGTACGAGCCCGAGGCGCTGAAGTTCGTGTGGGACGAGCTGGTCACGGACGCCGGCGCCCGGGTGCTCCACCACGCGCGGCTTATCGCCGTCGTCTCCGAAGGCCGCCGGGTCGACGGCGTGATCGTCGAGACCAAGGCGGGCCCGCGCCGGATCTCGGCCGCGAGCTTCGTCGACGCCACTGGCGACGCGGAGCTCGCCTGGCGAGCCGGCGCCTCCGTGGACCGCCCCGGGGAGGAGAACCGCGTCCAGCCGCTGACCGCGACGTTCCGCGTCGGCGGGGTCGACGTGGAGCGGACGTCGACGCGTGAGCTCCACCGGCTGATGGCCGAGGCCGGCGAGTCGGGGCGCTATCTCCTTCCTCGGCGCGAGGGCTCGTCGCACCGCACCGTGCTCGAAGGCGTCGTGCACACCAACCTGACGCGGGTGCTGGGGGTCGACGCGACCGAGCCGTGGCAGCTGTCGGACGCCGAGCGGGAGGGCCGTCGCCAGGTCCAGGAGTACGTGCGCTTCCTCGTCGAGCAGGTGCCCGGCTACGAGAACGCCTACCTGCTGGGCAGCTCGGTGTGGATCGGCGTGCGCGAGACCCGGCGGCTGCACGGCCGCTATGTGCTGACGCGCGACGACGTGCTCTCCGCGCGCGACTTCGACGACGCCATCGCGCGCTGCGGGGCGCCCGTCGAGGATCACGCCGGCGGCGAGACGACGATCTGGGAGTACGTCGGCTCGGACGGCTCGCCCTCCGGCCTGACCTACGGCGTCCCGTTCCGGTGCCTGTGCCCGGAGGACCTCGACAACGTGCTGGTCGCCGGCCGGTGCCTGTCGGCGACCCACGACGCGCACGCGTCGGTTCGCTCGATGGCGCAGTGCATGGCGATGGGCCAGGCCGCCGGGACGGCGGCGGCGATGGCGGACACGCCGACGAGCGTCGACATCGGCGAGCTGCGCGACCGTCTCGCCGAGCGCGGGGTGAAGCTGTGATCGACGCACTGGCCGACGCGCGGGTGATCGCCGTCGTCCGCGCCGCGGACGCCGAGTCCGCGGTCCGGACCGCCGACGCGCTCATCGAACGCGGCATCCGGGCGATCGAGCTGACGTTCACGACGCCGGGGGTCGAACGCGCCCTCGCGGAGCTTGCCCACCGCGATGTGCTCCTCGGCGCGGGGACGGTGACGGAGGCGGCGCAGATCGAAGCCGCGGCGGACGCCGGCGCGCAGTTCCTCGTCAGCCCGGGCTCGCCGCCCGAGCTGGTGAGGGCGATGGCGGCGACCGGGCGCACCGCGATCGCCGGGTGCCTGACGCCGACCGAGATCATGGGCGCCCTCTCGGCCGGCGCCCACGCCGTGAAGCTGTTCCCGGCCAGCGCCGTCGGGCCCGGCTACGTGGCGGCGCTGCGCGGTCCCTTCCCGGAGCTGAAGGTCATCCCGACCGGGGGCATCCGGCCGGCCGACGTCGACCGCTGGATCGAGGCCGGCGCCATCGCCGTCGGCATCGGGCGATGGTGATGCGCACCGTCTTGGGCGAGGTCGACGTCGCCGAGGCGGGATACGTCGACGCTCACGAGCATCTCGTCGCGCACGCGACCCCCGCGCTCG
>Ga0081538_10002988_pt1 | contig 16122 bp, 24 predicted proteins | sample TabmetS5T2R1_FD_71022 | JGI IMG/M metagenome (GOLD analysis project Ga0081538, IMG submission 71022) | Tabebuia heterophylla rhizosphere microbial communities from the University of Puerto Rico - S5T2R1 | ecosystem: Host-associated > Plants > Roots > Rhizosphere ... | reverse complement strand
GGGCGCGCTCGACGCCCTTCTGGATCGCGACCGGGACCTCGTTCGCCTTGCCGTAGCCGATGCCGACCTGCGACTTCTCGTCACCCACCACCACAAGCGCGGTGAACGAGAAGCGCCGGCCGCCCTTGACGACCTTCGCGACGCGGTTGATCTCGACGACGCGCTCCTGCAGGTCCGACCCGCCGTCGCGCCCGCCACGTGCTCTGTCCCTACTGGCCATGAGAACCACTCACCGTAGCGATCATTGTCGTGTACGAGGGGCCGGGCTCGGCCCGGACCGGAGTATTCCCCATCAGAACTTCAGCCCGTTCTCGCGGGCTCCGTCGGCGAGCGCCTTGACGCGTCCGTGGTAGCGGTATCCGCCGCGGTCGAACACGACGGTCTCGACGCCGGCCGCTTTCGCGCGATCGGCGAGCAGCTCGCCCGCCTTCTTGGCCTGGTCCATCGTGCCAAGCGACTTGAGCTCGGCCTCGGTCCAGCTGACCGCGGCAAGCGTGTGGCCTGCCACGTCGTCGATGACCTGCGCCTGCACGCCCTTGTTCGAGCGGAACACGGACAGACGCGGACGCTCGGCGGTCCCGCGCACCTTGGCGCGCACGCGCCGGCGCCGGCGCAGCCGCCCCTGGGGCTTCGCCTTGACCGTCATGCGCGCTTCCCGACCTTTCTCATCACGTACTCGCCCTCGTAGCGGATGCCCTTGCCCTTATAGGGCTCGGGCGGGCGCTGCTTGCGGATGTTGGCCGCCACCTCGCCCACCGCCTGCTTGGAGATCCCGCGCACGATCACGCGCGTGGGCTGCGGCACCTCGAACTCGATGCCGTCGGGAGCCTCCATCTCGATGGGGTGCGAGTAGCCGAGCGCGAGCACGAGCTTGCTGCCCTGCAGCTGCGCGCGATAGCCCACGCCCTGGATCTCGAGGCGCTTCTCGAAGCCGTTCGTCACGCCCTCGACCATGTTTGCGATAAGGCTCCGGGTGAGACCGTGCAGGGCGCGGTGCTCGCCGCGATCGGTCGGTCGCGCCACGAGGATCTCGCCGTTCTCCTGCTTGACCTGCATGTTGCGGTCGACGCGCTCGGAGAGCTCGCCCTTGGGGCCCTTGACCTTGACGAGCGCCGGCTCGATGGTGACCTCGACGCCACTGGGCACCGGGATCGGCTGCTTTCCGATTCGGCTCATGCGGCTACCACACCCTCGCCACCAGCTCGCCGCCGACGCCCGTCCGGCGGGCCTCGTGACCGGTCATCACGCCGCTCGAGGTGGAGACGATCGTCGTGCCCATCCCGCCCTGCACCTTCGGGATCGTCCCGGACTGCACGTACGTGCGACGGCCCGGCCTGGAGACGCGCTCGAGGCCCTGAATCACGGGCTTGCGGTCCTCGGTGTACTTGAGACGCACACGCAGGACGCGGCCGACGCGCGCCGACTCGACCGAGAAGTCCTCGATGTAGCCCTGCTCCCGCAGGATGCGCGCGATCTCCGCCTTGAAGGTGGAGGCGGGCATCTCGACCTCGTCGCGGTCGGCATGCAGGCCGTTGCGAACGCGAGTCAGGAAATCCGCGATGGGGTCGGTCATCGACATGGGGCTACCAGCTCGACTTCGTGAGGCCGGGGATCATGCCCTCGCGGGCTATCTCGCGCACGCAGATGCGGCACAGCCCGAACTTGCGCAGATACGCGCGTGGGCGGCCGCACCGCTTGCAGCGGTTGTAGTTGCGGGTCTTGTACTTGGATCCGCGCTGCTGGCGCACCCTCTGTGACGTCTTGGCCATCTACTCCTGTCCTTCTTCGTCGGCGGCCGCGCCCTCGGCGGCCTCCTCGCCTTCCTCCTCGGACGGCGTGGTGGGCTCGTAAGCCTCCGGGTTCTCTTCCTTCAGCTCCTCGTAAGCCGCCGCCTCGGCCTCCGCCTTCTGGCGGGCCTCCTCGAGGCGTGCCGCTTCTTCCGCGTCCATCTCCGCCTCCGTGGCGGAGCCGGGAGCGCCCTCCGGCGCGAACGGCATGCCGAGCTCGCGCAGCAGGATGTAAGCCTCCTCGTCCGTCTTCGCGCTCGTCGTGATCGTCACGTCCAGGCCGCGCACCTGGTCGATCGCGTCGTAGTCGATCTCCGGGAAGATGATCTGCTCGCGGACGCCCATCGAGTAGTTGCCGCGGCCGTCGAAGGAGCGCGCGTTCAGCCCGCGGAAGTCACGGATGCGCGGGATCGCGATCGAGGTCAGGCGATCGAGGAACTCGTACATGCGGGCGCGGCGCAGCGTCACGCTGAGGCCGACCGGCATGCCGTCGCGCAGCTTGAAGGCCGCGATCGACTTGCGCGCCCGGCGGACGCTCGGCGCCTGGCCCGCGAGCGTCGCGAGCTGCTCCTGAGCCGCCTCGAGCATATTCGAGTCCTGCTTGGCCTCGCCCACGCCCATGTTGAGCGTGATCTTCTCGACGCGCGGGACCTCCATGGCCGAGGCGTAGCCGAAGCGCTCCTGCAGCCTCTGCCGGATCTCGTTCTCGTAGCGCTCCTTGAGGCGCGGCGGGATGTTCGCCTGTGCGGTGGCGTCCATCAGTCGATCTCCTTGCCTGACTTCTTGGCCACGCGCACGCGTCGGCCGCCCTCGCGCTTGACGGAGACACGGCTGGGCTCGCCCGAATCGGGATCTACCAGCATCACGTTGGACACGTGGATCGGCCCCTCCTTCTCGACGATGCCGCCGATCTCCTGGGCGCGCTGGGTGTCGCGAAGCGTGCGCGGGCGGATGTGGCGCTTGACGATGTTCGCGCCCTCGACGTAGACCTTGCGCCCCTTCGGGTCCACGCGCAGCACGCGGCCCGTCTTGCCCCGGTCCTTGCCCTTGATGACGCGGACGGTGTCGTCGCGGCGGATCTTCAGCGCCATGACTAGAGCACCTCCGGGGCGAGCGAGACGATCTTCATGAAGTTGCGGTCCCGAAGCTCGCGCGCCACCGGGCCGAAGATGCGCGTGCCGCGCGGGTTGTTGGCGGCGTCGATCAGCACGGCGGCGTTCTCGTCGAACGAGATGTAGGTGCCGTCGTCGCGGCCGAACTCCTTCTTGGTGCGCACGACGACGGCGGTCACCACCTCGCCCTTCTTGACCGAGCCGTGCGGGATCGCCTGCTTGACGGTGCCGACGATGATGTCGCCGACGCCGGCGTAGCGCCGGTGCGAGCCGCCGCGCACCCGGATGCAGAGCAGCTCGCGCGCGCCGGTGTTGTCGGCGACCTTGAGCCGGGACTCCTGCTGGATCATCTAGCGCGCTCCAGGACCTCTACGAGACGCCAGCGCTTGGTGCGGCTGAGGGGCCGGCTCTCGATCACGCGAACGGTGTCTCCCACGTGGGCGTCGTTGGCCTCGTCGTGCGCGCGCAGCGTCGAGGACGTTCGGACGATCTTCTTGTACATCCGGTGCCGGTGCGCGACGTCGATGCGGACCGTGATCGTCTTGTCCGCCTTGTCGGAGACGACGACGCCCTGGCGAACCTTCAGTGTGCCCTGGGGCTTCGCGACCGGGGCGGTCGCCTCGGCGCGCGGCTCAGCCACGCGGCGCTCGCGCTGCTTCCGCCTGTACTCCCGCCGGTGCTGCGCCTTGCGGGCACGCCGCTCGGCGCGCTCCCGCGAGCGCTCCTCGATCGACCGCTGGGGGCGTGCGTCGCCCGCGTGCGTCGCGCGCGTGCGCTTGCGCGCCTCCTTGGGGGAGAGCTCCTCCTCGGCCGACTCCTGAGCCGCCGGGGCAGCCTCGGGCGCAGCGGCCTCCTCGGCCGCCTCCTCCGGCGCCTGCTCCTCGTTCACGTTCTCTTCGGTCTCGGTCATTGGTTCTTCTGCCTGCGGATCTCTGTGTCGACGTCGAGGCCGCGCTCCTGCGCGACCGTCAGCGCGCGGGCGAGGTCATGCTTGGCCTGCTTCAGCCGCGCCGTGTTCTCGAGCTGGCCCGTCGCGTGCTGAAAGCGCAGGTTGAACAACTCCTTGCGCGCGTTGTCCGCGAACTCCACGAGCTGCGGATCCTCGAGGTTATGCACTTCGACCGCTTTCATCTACTGCCCCGCGCCCTCGCGCTGCACGAACTTGGTCTTGACAGGCAGCTTGTGGCCCGCCAGGCGCATCGCCTCGCGCGCCAGGTCCTCCGGGACGCCCGAGAGCTCGAACATCACGCGCCCGGGCTTGACCACGGCCACCCAGCCCTCGGGCGAGCCCTTGCCGGAGCCCATGCGGGTCTCGGCGGGCTTCTTCGTGTACGGCTTGTCGGGGAAGATGTTGATCCAGACCTTCCCACCGCGCTTGATCTTGCGGGTCATCGCGACACGGGCAGCCTCGATCTGGCGGTTGGTGACCCAGCCGCGCTCGAGGGCCTTCAGGCCGTACTCGCCGAACTCGACGCTCGTGCCGCCCTTGGCGTAGCCGCGCCTGCGGCCGCGATGCTCCTTGCGCCACTTGACTCGCTTGGGCTGCAGCATCAGAGCCTGCCTGTCTGCGGCGGACCGTCGCCCCCGCGGCCGCCTCGACCGCCCGGCCCCCGGCCGCCGCCTTGGCCACGTCCAGCCCCTCGGCCGCCGCCGGGTCCACGCCCGCCGCCGGGTCCACGCCCGCCGCCGCGGCCGCCGGGACCGCCCGGCCCGCGGCCGCCGCCGCCGGCGCCGACCGACTGGGGCGCCTCGAGCTCGGTCAGGTCCTGCGCGAAGCCCTTGGGCATGATCTCGCCCTTGTTGATCCACACCTTCACGCCGATGCGGCCGAAGGTGGTGCGAGCCTCGTAGAAGCCGTAGTCGATGTCCGCGCGCAGCGTGTGCAGCGGCACGCGACCGTCGGAGTAGCCCTCGGTACGCGCCATCTCGGCGCCGCCCAGCCGGCCGGAGACCTGGATCTTCACGCCCTTGGCGCCGGACCGCATCGCGCTCGTGAGCGCACGCTTCATCGCGCGGCGGAATGCAACGCGGTTCTGAAGCTGCTCGGCGATCGACTGCGCCACGAGCCTGGCGTCGAGCTCGGGCCGCTTGATCTCGAGGATGTTCACCTTCACGGCCTTGCCGGTCATCTTGTGGAGCTCCCTGCGTAGGGCGTCCACCTCGGAACCGGACTTGCCGATCACGATGCCCGGGCGGGCGGTGTGGATGTTGACCTCGACCTCGTTCTTGTTCTTCTTGATCGTGATCGTCGAGAGGCCCGCGTGCGCGAGCTTGTTCTCGATGTGCTCCCGGATCCTGATGTCCTCCAGCAGGTAGTCCGAGAACTCCCTCTCGTTGAACCAGGTCGACTTCCAATCGTGGATGTAGCCGACCCGGAGGGACTCGGGATGGACCTTCTGTCCCATGGCTACCTCCCGTTTCCTTCGGTCGTAAGTTCGATGGTCATGTGGCTGGTGCGCTTGTTGATGCGCGTGGCGCGACCGAGCGCGCGTGGCCGAAAGCGCTTGATCGTGGGGCCCTCGTCCACGAACGCCCTCCGCACCCGCAGCTCGTCCGCGCCGAGCTCGTAGGCGGACTCGGCGTTCGCGACCGCCGAGTTGAGCAGCTTGAGGATGTCGCCGGAGACGGCCCGCGGCGCGAAGCGAAGGATCGCCTGAGCGTCCTCGACGCGCTTGCCGCGGATGTGGTTCATCACGAGCCGGGCCTTGCGCGGCGCGCTGCGCACGTACTTGGCGCGCGCGGCCACGACCACGGCGCCGTCCTCGCGGCGCGGAGCGGCCCTGCGCGGCTGCGCGCCGGTCTCGGCGGAGCCGCGACGGCGGGCGAGAGCCTCTTCCTCGGCGGCCTCCTCCTCGGCCTCAGCTTCGGCGGCCTCCGCCTCGACGGCCTCCTCCTCGGCAGCCTCCTCTTCGGCGGCCTCCCCTTCGGCGGCCTCCGCCTCGACGACCTCCTCCGCCTTCGGCTCCTCCGCCGGCGCCGCGCCTTCCTGGGCAGGCTCGTCGTCCTCGAGACGCTCGACGAGCTCGGCCTTGGTGCCGCTCTTGGGAAGCCCGCGGGCCTCGAGCTCCTCGCGGAGCTCGTCGACCTTGAGCGAGTCCCAGCCGCCCTCGGGCGGGGTCATACGGTCTGGCGGAGTCATCGCACGCGCACCTTGTCGCTGCCGGCGTGGCCGCGGAAGATCCGCGTGGGCGCGAACTCGCCGAGCTTGTGGCCGACCATCGACTCGGAGACGAACACCGGCACGTGCTTGCGCCCGTCGTGCACCGCGATCGTGTGGCCGACCATCTCCGGAAAGATCGTCGAGCTGCGCGACCAGGTCTTGAGCATCGTCTTGTCGCCGGACTCGTTCAGTGCCTCGATGCGCCGCATGAGGCGCTCCTCGACGAACGGGCCCTTCTTGGACGAGCGTGACATCTCAGATGCTCCTTTCCTGTCCGTCGTGCTCTCGGGGGCGCGAAGGACGAACTGGGCAAGGACGCAGCATCTGTTACCTCCGGCCCTTCTTGCCGCGCCGGCGGCCGCGGACGATGAACTTGTCCGACCCCTTGCGCTTCTTGCGTGTCCGGTAGCCGAGCGTGGGCACGCCCCAGGGCGTGACCGGGTGGCCACCCGGGGTCTTGTGGGCCTCGCCTCCGCCGTGCGGATGGTCCACGGGGTTCATGGCGACGCCGCGCGTCTGCGGCCGCTTGCCCCGGTGGCGCGCGCGACCCGCCTTGCCGAGGTCGACCAGCTCGTGCTCGGCGTTTCCGAGCACGCCGACGGTCGCTCGGCATAGCACCGGCACCATGCGCATCTCGCTCGAGGGCAGGCGCAGGGTGGCGTACTTGCCCTCCTTCGCGACCAGCTGGATCGCGGTCCCCGCGGAGCGGCCGAGCTGGCCGCCACGGCCCGGCGTCAGCTCCACGTTGTGGATCGTGGTGCCGGTCGGGATGTTGGCCAGCGGCAGGCTGTTGCCGGGAGTGATGTCGGCGTCCGGCCCGGAGGACACGGTGTCCCCAACTCGCATCCGCGCGGGCGCGAGGATGTAGCGCTTGTCACCGTCCGCGTAGTGGAGCAGGGCGATGTGCGCCGAGCGGTTCGGGTCGTACTCGATCGCGGCGACCTTGGCGGGCACGCCGTCCTTGGTGCGCTTGAAGTCGATGCGCCGGTACCTGCGCTTGGCTCCGCCCCCGCGGTGGCGCGAGGTCACGCGGCCGTGCTTGTTGCGGCCACCGGACTTAGTGATCCCCTCGGTGAGGGCCTTCTCCGGCTCGCTCTTCGTCACGGCCTCGTGTTGGAGCCAGGTGGCGTACCGCCGGCCGGGCGAGGTGGGCTTGTGCTTCTTGATAGCCATGGTTACTCGATGCTCTGACCCTCGAACAGTTCAATGCTGTCGTCCGCGTGCAGCGTCACGACCGCCTTCTTCCAGCGCCGGCGGGTGCCCGAGTGGAGGCCGCGGCGCTTCGGCTTGGGCTTCACCCACACCGTGCGCACGCCCTCGACGCGTACGCCGAAGATCTCCTCGATCGCCTGGCGCACCTGCGTCTTGTTGGCCTTCTCGTGGACGCGGAACGTGTACTTGTTGGCCGCCAGCAAGGCGTAGCTCTTCTCCGAGATCACCGGACGGACGATCACCTGGCGGGCGTTCACCTGGCCACCGCCTTCTCGGTCAGGCGCTCGAGCGCGGCGGCCGAGACCACGAGCCGGCCCGCGCCGACAATGTCCACCACTCCCACGCGGTCCACGCTCACGACGGACACCCCTGCGATGTTGCGGAACGACCTGGCGCAGGCCTCCTCGCCCTCGCTGAGCACGACCAGCACGCTGCCCTCGCCTTCCCAGTCCGCCAGCGCCGCGGCCGCCGTCCGGGTGGACGGTGGGACGAAGCCGGAGGAATCGATGGCCGCGATCGAGCCGCGCTCGGCGTGCAGGCTGAGTGCCGCCCGCAGCGCCCGCCTGTGCGCCTTGCGGTTGACCTTGACCGTGTAGTCGCGCGGCTTGGGCGCAAAGGCCACGCCGCCGCCGGTGCGCTGCGGCGCCGAGAGCGCGCCCGCGCGCGCCCGGCCGGTGCCCTTCTGGCGCCACGCCTTGGCGCCGGTCATTGCGACCTCCGCGCGGGTCTTCGCCGAGTGGGTGCCGCGCCGGCGCGCGGCCAGCTCGGCCCGCACCGCCTCGTGCACCACCGGCCCGTGAAAGCCTTCGCCGAACACCTCGCTGTCGAGGTCCAGCGCGCCCGAGCCGCCGCCGATGTACTGGGCCTGCGCCATCAGGCGTCGCCCCTTATCTCGACGACGGACCCCTTGGGGCCGGGCACCGAGCCGCGCACCAGCAGCAGGTTCTCGTCGGGACGGACATCGACCACCTCGAGACCGCGCTGGGTCACGCGCTTGTTGCCCATCTGGCCGGGGCCGTGGATGCCCTTGAACACACGCGCGGGATCGGCCGAGGCGCCGATCGATCCCGGCGCGCGCACGTTGTGCGAGCCGTGCGAGACGGGACCGCGGTGGAAGTTGTGGCGCTTGATCGTCCCGGCAAAGCCCTTGCCCTTCGAGACGCCCGAGACCTTGACGGTCTGACCCTTCTCGAAGACGGAGTCGACGCGAACCTCGTTGCCCACCTCGGCCTCGCCCGGGTCGCCGCGGAACTCCGACATGTACTTGAGGTTGCCGACCCCCGCCTTCTTCAGGTGGCCGCGCCTGGGCTTGTTCAGCTTCTTCTCGGCGACCTCGCCGAAGGCGAGCTGCAGCGCGTCGTAGCCGTCGCGCTCCGCGCGCCGGATCGCGGTGACGAAGCAGGGGCCGGCCTCGATCACGGTCACGCGCTCCACGTGGCCGTCCTCTGCATCGAAGACCTGCGTCATCCCGAGCTTTCGTCCCAGCAGGCCGACCATCAGATCAGCTGAATCTGGATGTCGACGCCAGCGGGCAGGTGATCGAGGCGCTGCAGCGAGTCCACCGTCTTTGGGGTGGGCTGCAGGATGTCGATCAGCCGCTTGTGCGTCCGGATCTCGAAGTGCTCGCGTGAGTCCTTGTCCTTGAACGGCGACCGGATCACGCAGTAGACGTTCTTCTCGGTGGGCAGGGGCACCGGCCCGGACACGGACGCGCCGGTGCGCACGGCCGTGTCGACGATCTCCTTAGCGGCCGTCTCGATCGCCGAGTGGTCGTAGGCCTTGAGCCGGATGCGGATCTTGTTCTGCGTGAGTGTTGCCATGGGCGCGCGGACAGATTCGGGGCGGGCTCAGAAATGCAGCCCGCCCCTAGGAATCTTCTGTCAGAGGCGTCTACTCGACGACCTCGGTCACCACCCCCGAGCCGACGGTGCGGCCGCCCTCGCGGATCGCGAAGCGCAAGCCCTCGTCCATCGCGATGGGCTGAATGAGCTCAACCGTCATCTCGACGTTGTCGCCCGGCATGACCATCTCCGTGCCCTCGGGCAGGTTGGCGACGCCGGTCACGTCGGTGGTGCGGAAGTAGAACTGTGGCCGGTAGCCGTTGAAGAACGGGGTGTGACGGCCACCCTCCTCCTTCTTCAGGCAGTAGACCTGGGCCTTGAACTTGGTGTGCGGGGTGATCGAGCCCGGCTTGCAGAGCACCTGCCCGCGCTCGATGTCCTCGCGACCGACACCGCGCAGCAGGCAGCCGACGTTGTCACCCGCCTGGCCCTCGTCGAGGATCTTGCGGAACATCTCGACCCCAGTTACGACCGTGGAAGCGGTCTCCGGGTGGATGCCGACGATCTCGACGGTGTCGCCGGTGTGCACGACGCCCTGCTCGATACGGCCGGTCGCGACCGTGCCGCGGCCGGTGATCGAGAACACGTCCTCGACCGGCATCAGGAACGGCCGGTCGAGCGGACGCTCGGGCTGCGGGATGTACGAGTCGAGCGCGGCGGCGAGCTCGACGATCTTCTCGACCTGCTCCGCGTCGCCCTCGAGGGCCTTCAGGGCCGAGCCCTGGATCACCGGGACGTCGTCGCCCGGGAACTCGTACTCGGTGAGCAGGTCGCGCACCTCGACCTCGACGAGCTCGAGGAGCTCCTCGTCGTCGACCATGTCCGTCTTGTTCATGAACACGATCACGTAGGGCACGTTCACCTGACGGGCGAGCAGGATGTGCTCGCGCGTCTGGGGCATCGGGCCGTCCGCGGCGGATACGACCAGGATCGCGCCGTCCATCTGCGCGGCGCCGGTGATCATGTTCTTCACGTAGTCGGCGTGACCCGGACAATCGACGTGGGCGTAGTGACGGTTCTCCGTCTCGTACTCCACATGCGAGGTCGCGATCGTGATACCGCGCTCCTTCTCCTCAGGAGCGTTGTCGATCTCCTCGAAGCTCATCGACTGGCCGCCGTACTTCTCCGACAGCACCTTCGTGATGGCGGCGGTAAGCGTCGTCTTGCCGTGGTCGATGTGGCCGATGGTGCCGACGTTGACGTGCGGCTTGTTGCGCTCGAACTTCTCCTTCGCCACCTCGTACTACCCCTTTCTCAAAATCTTCTCGGGTTCGGACCCGAACTTGCGAAACATACTCTTTATGCGCCCGCACCGACGGGTTCGCCCGTGCGGTGCTCGATGATCTCCTCGGCGATGTTCGAGGGGACCTCTTCGTAGCGATCGAACTGCATCGTGTAGGTCGCCCGGCCCTGGGTGGACGAGCGTAGATCGGTCGCGTAGCCGAACATCGAGGACAGCGGGACGCTGCCCTTGACGGCCACGGCGTTGCCGCGCGGCTCCTGCCCCTCGACGTGGCCGCGACGACGCGAGAGGTCGCCGATCACGTCTCCGATGAACTCCTGCGGCGTCACGACCTCGATGGCCATGACGGGCTCCAGGAGCACGGGCTTGGCGCGCTTGGCGGCCTCCTTGAGCGCGAGCGAGCCCGCGACCTTGAAGGCCACCTCCGACGAGTCGGTGTCGTGGTACTTGCCGTCCACGAGCGTGGCGCGCACGTCGACCATCGGATAGCCGGCCTTGACGCCCGACTCGAGCGCCTCCTCGATTCCCTTCTCGACGGCCGGGATGAACTCGGACGGAACGGCGCCGCCCTTGATCCGGTTGATGAAGTCGAAGCCCTCGCCGGGCGCCGGCTCGAGGTCGATGTAGACCACGCCGTACTGGCCCGAGCCGCCAGTCTGGCGGATGAACTTGCCCTCGGCCTTCTCCACCGAGCCGCGCACGGTCTCGCGATAGGCCACCTGCGGGCGACCCACGGCCGCCTCGACCTTGAACTCGCGCTTGAGCCGGTCGACGATCACCTCGAGGTGCAGCTCGCCCATACCGGAGATCACGGTCTGGCCGGTCTCCTCGTCGGAGCGCACCTGGAAGGTCGGGTCCTCCTCGCCGAGCCGCTGGAGGGCCACCGAGAGCTTCTCCTGGTCGACCTTGGTCTTGGGCTCGATCGAGAGGTGCACGACCGGCTCCGGGAAGATCATCGCCTCGAGCACGACCGGCGCGTCCGGCGCGGACAGCGTGTCGCCCGTCGAGGTCTGCTTGAGGCCGACGCCCGCGGCGATATCGCCCGCGTACACCTCCTCGACCTCCTCGCGCGAGTTGGCGTGCATCATCAGGATGCGCCCGACGCGCTCGGTGCGGCCGGTCACCGTGTTCAGGACCCGGCCGCCGGCGGGGAGCTTGCCGGAGTAGACGCGGAAGTAGGTGAGCTTGCCGACATACGGATCGGCCATGACCTTGAACGCGAGCGCCGAGAAGGGCGCGTCGTCCGAGGCCTCGCGGGCGACGGCCGTGCCCTCGCCGTCCTGAATCTGGGAACCCGCGAGACCCTCGACCGCCTCGACGTCGAGCGGGCTCGGCAGGTAGTCGATCACGGCGTCGAGCAGCGGCTGCACGCCCTTGTTCTTGAAGGCGGAGCCGCACAGCACCGGCGTAATCGAGATGTCGAGCGTGGCCTTGCGGATGTCCTGGATCAGCCGGTCGGGCTCGATCGGCTTGTCCTCCAGGTAGTCCTCCATCAGCTCCTCGTCGTAGTCCGCGACGGCCTCGATGAGGGCGGTGCGGGCCGCGGCGGCGAGCTCGGCGTGCGACTCGGGGATGTCGACGACCTCCCACTCCTGGCCGAGATCGTCCTTGTAGACGATCGCCTTCATGTTGATCAGGTCGACGACGCCGGTGAACTCGGCCTCGGCGCCTATCGGCAGCTGGACCTTGATCGGGTTGGCGCCAAGGCGCTCGCGCATGCTGTCGACTGCGTTGTCGAAGTGCGCGCCGACGCGGTCCATCTTGTTGATGAACGCGATGCGGGGGACGCGGTACTTGTCGGCCTGGCGCCAGACGGTCTCGGACTGCGGCTCGACACCGGCGACCGAGTCGAATACGGCCACGGCGCCGTCGAGCACGCGCAGGGAACGCTCGACCTCGACCGTGAAGTCGACGTGGCCGGGCGTATCGATGATGTTGATGCGGTGATCGCGCCAGAAGGCGGTGGTCGCGGCGGACGTGATCGTGATGCCGCGCTCCTGCTCCTGCTCCATCCAGTCCATCACGGCAGCGCCCTCGTGAACCTCACCCATCTTGTGGGTGCGGCCCGTGTAGAAGAGGATGCGCTCGGTCGTCGTCGTCTTACCGGCGTCGATGTGCGCCATGATCCCGATGTTGCGCGTCTTCTCGAGTGTGACCTGTCGTGCCATGAGTTCTTGTTCCGTCGTCGCGTCTCTGAGCAGAAAAAAGGCCCATTCCGGGCCCAGTGCTGCACGCGATGCTCACCCGGAAGAGTTCTATGTCGTAGAGGACTCCATCGACGTGGGCTACCGCCTGCCCCCGCGTGGCTGAGCGGGGCCACGGGCGATGGGGGGAGACCGCCCGCGAAGCGACCCGTGATGGTAGCAGGCGCAAGGCGGCTCAAAACACCCTGCAAGCCGCGCCCCTACTGGTGTTGGCGCTTGGTCTCGCGGGGGCTCTGCTGCTCGTCGCGACGGAGTTCACGGCGGTCGCCACGGTGGACGTCGCGAGCGGCAGCTGCGAGGTCATCCAGGACACGAATCCGGACCTCGCGGACCGCTGCGAGCTGAGCGGATTCGAGCGAAACGGTGGGGCCTTCATCCTGCTCGCGCTGCTCGCGGCGGTCATGGCCTTCGGCGCCGGCCCGGGCCGCTCGCGGCCGGCCGCATTCGCCCTGTTCGGGATCGGTGTGCTGGTGCTGCTGTGGGCGCTCCTCGTCGATTTGCCGGTCACCGACGAGACGGGCGCTATCGGGCGCAACTTCGAGGGTGCCGAGGCGGCGGCAGGGCCGGGGCTGACGCTCGAGATCGTGGGCGGGGTGCTCGTTGCGGCGGCAGGGCTCGCGGCGCTGCTACTGGTCAGGCCGTTGAACGACGGCTAAGAGGGGCTAGGCCAGCCGCTACCAGCGGTAATGGGCAAATGCCTTGTTGGCCTGCGCCATACGGAAGATGTCGTCCTTCCGCTTGAAGGCCCCGCCCTGCTGGGACTGGGCGTCCACGAGCTCGCCGGCGAGCCGCTGCGACATCGACTTCTCGCGACGCGCGCGGGCGAACTCGACGAGCCAGCGCACCGCGAGCGTGCGGGCGCGGCGCTGGGGCACCTCCACGGGCACCTGGTAGGTGGCGCCACCGACGCGGCGGGAGCGCACCTCGAGCACCGGGGTCAGAACCTTGATCGACTCCTCGAGCGCCGGCACCGGATCCTGGTTCGTGCGCTTGGAGAGGATGTCGAGAGCGTCGTAGACGATCTGCTCGGCGATCGACTTCTTGCCGTCCACCATGACCTTGTTGATCACCTGCTGGACGAGCTTCGACCCGTACATCGGGTCGGCGTCGATCGGGCGGATCGCTGCTGCTGCGCGGCGCGGCATGACTACCTGGCCTTGGCTCCGTACTGCGAGCGGGCCTTCTTGCGCTCGGAGACGCCGGCGGCGTCGAGCGTCCCGCGGACGACCTTGTAGCGCACGCCCGGAAGGTCCTTGACGCGGCCGCCGCGGACGAGCACCACCGAGTGCTCCTGCAGGTTGTGCCCCTCACCCGGGATGTAGGCGGTGACCTCCATCTGGTTGGTGAGGCGGACACGCGCGACCTTGCGAAGCGCCGAGTTCGGCTTCTTCGGGGTGGTCGTGTAGACGCGCGTGCAGACGCCACGCCGCTGCGGCGCGGCGATGCGCTTCTTGCGGCCCTGGCCGGACTTCAGACCCGGCGTGGAGACCTTCTTCTTCGGCTTGCGGCGGCCCTTACGGACCAGCTGATTGATGCTGGGCATGCGGCGCGTGATGGTAGCAGCGGCGAGCCTGGGCTCACCCGGGCCAGACGAGCGTCGCTACTCCTTGCCCGACACGAAGTAGGTGTACGTGCCTTCCTTCGCGAAGGGCCGGATCTCCACATCGGCCTCCGCCTCGAGCGCGTCCTCGAGCGTCTCGGCGATTACCTCGAGCAGGTTGTCGCCGTGCGCGGTGAGGAAGCAGTCGGCAAGCGAGTCCGCTCCGGGCGGAACGGGCCAAGGGGTCGCCCGCTCGGGGTCCTCGTAGGCGAAGATCCGCTCCTCCGGAGGACGCTGCGCCAACTCGGCGCGCATGGTCTCGAGCTCGCGCTGCGCGTCCGCGACGCGGTCGAGGGGAAGCCGCCCGTTGTAGAGCTCCTTCATCAGCGCCGGGAAACGCGAGCCCCAGCCGTCGGGCTCGAGGCGGTAGGCGACGGTGCTGAAGAACGAATGCAGGAACCAGTCCTCGCCGACCGTCCACATCGTGTTTTGGACATACAGATCGACCCTTGCCATCGGCTATCGCCTCATGAAGGTGACGTCCTCCGGCGCGATGGCGCCGCCGGAGTTGTCGGCGATCTGCTGGGCGAGCGCCGTGCGATCCGCCGGTGACAGCTCCTGCCCTCTGATGTCGATGAACACCCGCTGCGTCGTGCCCTCGGGAAGGTTGTCGGCCCGCGCCTGAATCTGCGCGCCCAGGACCCGCACGAGGCGCGAGCGGCCGCTCGAGGTCTGGACGTTGTAGTTCTTGACCTCGACGGCCTCGCCGTTGCCGTACCAGTCCGGCCGCACGCTGTTCGGCGTCCCGTTGGGGACCTGCTGGCCGCCGAGGAAGGACAGCTGCTCGTCGTATCCCTCGCCGAGCTCGCTGCCCACGTCGAGCTCGGACTGGCGCCAGCTCGGCCGCGGGGGCATGTCGGGCGGGACGGTCGCGACGGGCACGTCGTCGGCGGCGTCTGCGGCGCGGTCGGCGTCGCGCGCGGCGTCGGCGGCGTCGGCGGCGCGATCAGCATCGCGCGCGGCATCCGCCGCGTCGGCCACGCTGTCCACGGAGCGCACAGCGCGCGTGCTGGCGGTGGCGGCCGTACCCGTCCCGGCGGTGGCCACCGCGACGACCGCGTCCGGGCCGAAGTTCCCCAGCCACTCGCCGTAGCGACCCGCCTCGATGTCCTCCCAGTTGATCACCGCCTGGCCGAACTCGCCCGGGTTCTCCCACGCGAACTGGGCCGCGTCGCCCACGTTCGACCATTCTTCGCGCCAGGACTCGTTGTCGATGAGCGCGTTCGTGGGCGAGAGGCGATAGAGCATCAGGCCACCCTCGCCAATCCCCTGAACACCCTCGACGACACCCCTGCCGAGCCCCACGGTCTGCTCGCCGACCCAGCCGAGCGCGGACTGCCACGCGGGCCTGTCGTCCCCCTCGTCCTCGCCACCCCAGCTGCCGCCGCCGCCACCGCCACCGCCGGACCCGACACCGGCGGCCGGCTCGGGCTCCGGCTCGGGGGGTGGCTCAGGCGGTGGAGCGACCAGCACGGCGGGGATCTCACGACCGTCTGGGAACGCACAGGGCCGGTCGGCCTCGTTGAGATACGGGCCCTGCAGCGGTACGCAGGGGTGCGCCTCCTCGGGCTGGGTACCGATCTGGCCGATCGGGATCTGCCTCCCGTCGCCGAATGCGCAGGGCCGGTCGGCCTCGTTGAGATACGGGCCCTGGACCGGCACGCAGCCGGGGCCCGATTCGAGGGGCTGCTCACGCAGCCAGTCCTCGCGGATCTGGACCTGATCTCCCTGCGGCAGGCTGTCGTAGGTGTCGCGGTCGACGCCATAGATCAGTGGGTCGCGACCCTCGTCCTCAGCAGACTCGAGCCAGCGCTCGGCGGCGTCGGGCGACATGCCCCGAACGTCCGGGGGCGACGGCTCAGGCGGAGCGGGTGCGGCCGGCTCGGGCTCGGCCTCGAGCCAGCGCTCGGCCGCGTCGGGCGACATGCCCCGAACATCGGGAGGCGGCGGCTCAGGCGGAGCG
>Ga0081538_10002987_pt1 | contig 16123 bp, 10 predicted proteins | sample TabmetS5T2R1_FD_71022 | JGI IMG/M metagenome (GOLD analysis project Ga0081538, IMG submission 71022) | Tabebuia heterophylla rhizosphere microbial communities from the University of Puerto Rico - S5T2R1 | ecosystem: Host-associated > Plants > Roots > Rhizosphere ... | reverse complement strand
CAGCTCGATGGCCGCGAACTTGACCGGCTGGTTGTTGTAGACCCAGCGGGCCAGCGAGTCCCCGACGGCCATCTGGACCGGCGTGGCGACCGCCGCGACGCTGAAGGCGATGACGAAGCCGAGATGGTGGTAGCGGTCGCGACGTCCGCGCAGCATGCCCGTGGCGTACACCGAGGCGACCAGGAAGCCGCCGACCAGGTAGGCGGCGATGACCATGTGCGCCGCCTGGAGGGGCATGGAGTCGTTGAAGATCACCTGGAGGGGGTCGACCTCGACGATGGTGCCGTCCGGTCCGAGCGTGAAGCCGGACGGCGCGTTCATCCAGGCGTTCGCGGCCACCACCGACACGCTGCCGAAGATCCCGGCGAGGACGACCGGGACGCCGGTCCAGAAGTGGGGCCACGGCTTCAGCCGGCGCCATCCGAAGATGTAGATCGCGATGAAGATGGCCTCGGTGAAGAAGAACAGCCCCTCGAACGCGAAGGGGACGCCGAAGGCCTCGCCCCACTGCCCCATGAAGCGCGGCCAGAGCAGGCCGAACTCGAAGCTGAGCACGGTGCCGCTGACCGCCCCCACCGCGAAGGTCACGGCCATGTACTTCGACCATCGCTGGGCCAGGACCAGCGCGTCCCGGTCGCCGTGGCGCAGGCCGCGGTAGTTGGCGATCAGGGTCATGAAGGCCCACGAGACGCCCAGCGGCACCAGGATGATGTGGCAGGCGAGGGTGAACGCCATCTGGGCCCGGGCCCACGGGACCGGGTCGACGGCGGCGACCAGCACGGCGCCGCCGTGCAGGGCGTTCACGTCGCGACCCTGCCCGGCGCCGGTCCGGCGGGTTGCTCCGTGTCCTGGGCGCGGTACCGGGCCAGCAGCTGCTCCTCCTCCGGTTTCCTGGGGAACAGGAACCAGACCAGCGCGGCCCCGACCAGGATGGCGACGATCCCGGCGGCATAGGCCCACTGGTCGCCCTGGAGGAACGACGCCTTGGCCGCGGCGGTGATCTGGCTGGCGTACTGCGGGTGCTGCTGGGCGACCTCGACCGCGCCGGCGAACGACTTGGTGAGCTGGCCCTGCACGCCGGTGCTGATCTGCTGCTGCTCGGGCGCCGCGGCGATCGCCGTCGTGATGGCCGCCGCGTAGCCGGCGGTGAGCAGCGCCCCGAAGATCGACTGCATGATCGCGCCGCCAAGGTCGCGTTGCAGGTCGGCGGTGCCCGACGCCATCCCCGCCCGCCGCACCGGGACCGAGCCGGTGAGGGAGTGCGACGCCGGCGTGCCCGCGAACCCGACGCCGACCCCGACCAGGGCGTAGCCGAGGCCGACGTGCCAGTAGGAGCTGTCCTCCTTCCAGAGCAGCAGCATCGTGAGGAAGCCGAGCAGGCAGAACAGGTAGCCGGTGAGCAGCGTGAACCGGGCGCCTTGGGCGTCGACGAGCTTGGCCGAGCGGGGGGCGACCAGGACCATGAAGATGGCGGCGGGCAGGATCGCCAGCCCGGCATCCAAGGTGGAGTAGCCGAGCACGTTCTGTAGGAACTGCTGGCCCACGAACATCGCGCCCATGAGGGCGCCGAACACGATGATCCCGGCGCAGGCCGCGACCCAGAAGACGCGGCGCCCGGCGACGTGCAGGTCGTACAGCGGGTTGCTGGCACGGCGCTGGCGCAGGACGAAGGCGAGCCCGGCGGCGACCGCCACCGCCGCCAGCCCCAGGGCGAGCGCGCCCGCGCCGGGGACGGGCGCGAAGTTGATGGCCAGGATGAGCGCCGCCACCAGCAGCACCGACAGCACCCCGCCGAGGTTGTCGACCGGGTCGCTGGTCTCGTTGACGTGGGCCGGCACGAACGTCAGCGCCATGAGCAGCGCGACCACCGCAAGCGGCAGGGTGACCAGGAACACCGAGCCCCACCAGAACCGCTCCAGCAGCCAGCCCGACAGCAGCGGGCCGAGCGAGGCGATGGCTCCGCCGGTGCCGGACCACAGCGCGATCGACCGGGTCCGTCCCGGCCCCGACCACAACGCCGTGATCAGCGCCAGCGTGGTCGGATAGGCCATGCCGGCCGAGAACCCGCCGAGCAGCCGGGCCAGGATGAGGACGTCGTCGGAGGGGGCGTAGGCGGCGAGCACGCACGCCGGGACCGACAGCACCACGCCCAGGACGAGCAGCAGCTTGCGCCCGTAGCGGTCGCCGATGGCGCCGAGCCACAGCACCGACGCGGCCAGCCCGAGCGAGTAGCCAACGGCGATCAGGTCCAGTGTCGTCTGCGAGGAGTCGAACGCCCTGCCGATGTCAGGTAGCGCGACGTTCGCCACCGACAGGTTCAGGTTGGCGACCGCCGCCACCAGGATCAGCGAGGCCAGCACGAGCCCGGAACGGCTGGGGGCGGTCGTCGCCCCGTCCCTGGCTGCTCCGGCGCCCGGCGCCTCGTCTGCCATCGCGCTCACACCACCCGCCTGCCGCGGCCTGCAACGCGCCGACGGTAGCGAGCGTGGGGCTGGTCGCCATCACCCGCATTGGATGAATCACCGGGCGGCCGAATCATCCGATCGGGGGGATGGCCGACCGGTACCGACTCCGTACCGTCCCAAGCACGACGGATCGGAACCTGACCGGGGAGGTCGGAGACGATGGGGACCATCCACCGGCAACCAAGTGACCGGCCGGCCGACGTGCTGGTCGTGTTCGGGATCAGCGGCGACCTGGCCAAGGTGATGACCTTCCGTTCCCTCTACCGGCTGGAGCGCCGCGGGCTGCTCACCTGCCCGGTCATCGGCGTGGCGGTCGACGACTGGACCACCGAGGACCTGCGCCAGCACGCCCGTAAGGCGATCGAGGGGACCGGCGAGCCCCTGAACGAGGGGGTGTTCGAGCGCTTCGCCGGGCGGCTCTCGTACGTGGCCGGCGACTTCGGCGACCCGGCCACCTTCGAGCGGGTCGGCGCCGCCATCGGCCAGGCCACGACCCCGGTCTTCTACCTGGAGATCCCGCCGTTCCTGTTCGGGACGGTGATCAAGGGGCTGGCCGAGGCGGGCCTGACCAAGGGCGCCCGGGTGGTGGTGGAGAAGCCCTTCGGCCACGACCTCGCCTCCGCCCGCGCCCTCAACGAGGAGGTCCACGCCTACATCGACGAGTCGCAGCTGTACCGGATCGACCACTTCCTGGGCTACATGGGCCTGGCCGAGATCCTGTACCTCCGCTTCGGCAACGCCATGCTGGAGCCGGTCTGGAACCGCCACCACCTGTCGTGCGTGCAGATCACCATGGCGGAGACGTTCGGGGTCGAGGACCGCGGCCACTTCTACGACCCTGTGGGGGCGGTCCGGGACGTGGTCGTCAACCACCTCATGGAGGTGGTGGCGGCGACCGCCATGGAGGCGCCGGCCGGCGGCGACACGACCACCTTCAAGGACGGCATCGTCGGGGTGTTCCGGGCCATGCCGGACGCCGACCCCGCCCAGTACGTCCGTGGCCAGTACGACGGCTACCGCGGCATCGAGGGGGTGGCCGACGGCTCCACCACCGAGACCTTCGCCGCCATGCGGCTCGACATCGAGAACTGGCGCTGGTCCGGGGTGCCGATCTTCATCCGCACCGGCAAGTGCCTGCCGGTCACCCGCACCGAGCTGCGGCTGGTCTTCAAGCACCCACCCCGGCTGGGGTTCTTCAGCAGAGACCGGCAGCCCGAGCCCGACCAGCTGGTGGTCAAGCTCTACCCCTCCACCGGCATCAGGCTGAAGCTCGACGCCCAGCGCGGCGACCGGTGGGACCCCGAGCAGATCTACCTCGACATGGAGTTCGCCGACGAGGGCGGCGAGGCGGCCACCCCGTATGAGGTGCTGCTGCACGCGGCCATGTTGGGCCAGTCGACCCGCTTCACCCGCCAGGACGGCGTGGAGGAGGCCTGGCGGGTCCTCCAGCCGCTGCTCGACAGCCCACCTCCGGTCCATCCCTACGCCAAGGGGAGCTGGGGCCCCGACGAAGCCAACCGCCTGGTGGCCGGGCACGGCCGCTGGTACGGCCCATGGGAGACCGAATGAGCCCCAAGAGCGCCAAGAGCACCGTCGCCGCCGGCACCGAGGGGTTCCAGAGCGCGGCGATGCCGTCGCCGTTCGACCCGATCGACGGCTACGGGTTCCTGTCCAACTGTCATACCGGGGCGCTACTGGCCGCCGACGGCGCCGTGGATTGGTTGTGTGTGCCCCGGTTCGACTCGCCCAGTGTGTTCGGGGCGCTGCTGGACCGGGAGGCCGGGGCGTTCCGGCTGGGGCCGTTCGGGATCAACGTGCCGGTGCAGCGGGCCTATGAGGCCGGGACCAACACGCTGGTCACCACCTGGCGGACGCCCACCGGGTGGCTGCAGGTCCGCGACGCCCTGACCATGGGCCCGCGCCAGGGCGAGGACACCGTCACCCCTCACACCCGGCCGCCGGCCGACGACGACGCCGACCATCTGCTGGTCCGGACGGCCCGCTGTCTGGAGGGTGAGGTCGAGGTCGAGCTGGTCTGTGAGCCGGTGTTCGACTACGGCCGCACCGTGGCCGACTGGACCCTGGTCGACGGCGACCGGCAGGCCGCCGACGCCAGCGGCGCCGGGGTGACGGTGCGGTTGGCGACCAGCATGGAGCTGGGGATCGAGGCCAGCCGGGTCCGGGCCCGCCACGTCCTCCGGGAGGGGGAGCAGCTTTGGTGCGCGCTGTCGTGGGCCGAGGGCCTGGCCGTCCCCTCCGACATCGATGACACCAACCGCCGGCTGGACGCGACCACGCGGTTCTGGCGGTCCTGGCTGGGCCGGGCCCGCATCCCCGACCACCGCTGGAGCCAGCCCATCCAACGCTCGGCGCTGGCCATCAAGGGCCTGACCTACATGCCCACCGGGGCCACCGTCGCCGCCTTGACGACCTCGTTGCCGGAGACGCCGGGGGGGGAGCGCAACTGGGACTACCGCTACACCTGGATCCGGGACAGCACCTTCACTCTCCAGGCCCTGCACTGGCTCAACCTGGACTGGGAAGCCGATGAGTTCATGCAGTTCGTGGCCGACCTGGAGGCCAACCAGGACGGTGCCCTGCAGATCATGTACGGCATCGATGGGCGCCGGGATCTGACCGAGACCCTCCGCGAGGATCTGTCCGGCTATGCCGGGGCGCGGCCCGTGCGGATCGGCAACGGCGCCTTCGACCAGCGCCAGAACGACGTGTATGGGGCGGTGCTGGACTCCATCCTGCTCCATACCCGTCGCAGTCAGCGGCTGCCCCGGCGGCTGTGGCCGATCGTCCAGGCCCAGGCGGCCTGCGCCATCGCGGTCTGGCAGGAACCCGATCAGGGGATCTGGGAGGCCCGGGGCAAGCCCCAGCACTATGTGTCGTCCAAGCTGATGTGCTGGGTCGCCCTGGACCGGGCCGCGAAGCTGGCCGGGATCCGCGGGATGCCCGAGCTCGAGGCCGAGTGGCGCACCACCGCCGAGGAGATCCGGGCCGACATCCTCGAGCACGGGGTGCGCGACGGGGTCCTGCGCCAGCACTACGACACCGACGCCCTGGACGCCTCGACCCTGTTGGCGGCGGTGTTCGGGTTCCTCCCGGCCGACGACCCGCGGCTGCGGGCCAGCGTCCTGGCCATCGCCGACGACCTCACCGAGCACGGCTTCGTGCTGCGCTACCGCACCGAGGAGACCGACGACGGCCTCAGCGGCAAGGAAGGGACCTTCCTGATCTGCTCGTTCTGGCTGGTCTCGGCCCTGGCCGTGGTCGGCGAGGTCGACCAGGCCCGCGACCTGATGGAGCGGCTGTTGCGGGTCGGCTCCCCCCTGGGGCTGTACGCCGAGGAGTTCGACGTCGACACCGCCCACCACCTGGGCAACTTCCCCCAGGCGTTCTCCCATCTGGCCCTGATCGAAGCCGCCGGCCGCATCATCCTCGACGAACGGGTGAAGGAGCTGCAGGGATGAACGACTACGACGTCATCATCGTCGGGACCGGCGCCGGCGGCGGGACCCTGGCCCGGCACCTCGCCCCGTCGGGCAAGCGCGTCCTGCTGCTCGAGCGGGGCGACTGGCTCCCGCGCGAGCCGCAGAACTGGTCCACCGCCGACGTCTTCATCGACAACCGCTACATCTCGGCGGACACCTGGTACGACGCCAAGGGCAAGACCTTCCAGCCCCAGGTCCACTACTTCGTGGGCGGCGCCACCAAGCTGTACGGGGCGGCGCTGTACCGGCTGCGCCGCGAGGACTTCGGCGAGCTGAAGCACCACGACGGCATCTCGCCGGCCTGGCCGATCGGCTACGACGAGATGGAGCCCTACTACACCAAGGCCGAGGACCTGTACCAGGTCCACGGGGCCCGGGGCGAGGACCCGACCGAGCCGCCGGCCAGCGCGCCCTACCCGTTCCCGGCGCTGGCCCACGAGCCGCGCATCCAGCAGCTGTCGGACGACCTCGCCGCCGCCGGCCGGCACCCGTTCCACGCCCCCTGCGGCGTCATGCTGGACGAGGTCAACCCGCCCTTCAGCGCCTGCATCCGCTGTGGCACCTGCGACGGCTTCCCGTGCCTGGTCCACGCCAAGTCGGACGCCGAGGTGCTGGGCGTGCGGCCGGCGCTGGAGCACCCCAACGTGACGCTGGTCACCGGCGCCCAGGCGGTCAGGCTGGCCACCAACGACGCCGGCACCGCCGTCACCGGGGTCGAGGTCGACCACGACGGGACCCGCGAGGTGCTCGCCGCCGACCTGTACGTCCTCTCGTGCGGCGCCGCCAACTCGGCCAAGCTGCTCCTGGCCTCGGCCAGCGACGCCCACCCCAACGGCCTGGCCAACGGCTCCGACCAGGTCGGCCGCAACTACATGTTCCACAACAGCCAGGCGGTGCTCGCCCTCTCCAAGGAGCCGAACCCGACCGTCTTCCAGAAGACCCTCGGGGTCAACGACTTCTACTTCGGCAGCGACGACTTCGAGTACCCCATGGGCAACATCCAGATGATCGGCAAGTCCCAGGCCGACATGTTCAAGGGCGAGAAGCCGCTGGAGACCAAGCTCGCCCCCGGCTTCGCGCTCCGCGACGTGGCCAGCCACGCGGTCGACTTCTGGCTGTCGACCGAGGACCTGCCGGTGCCGGAGAACCGGGTCACCCTCGAGCGCGACGGGAACGTCAAGCTGACCTACTCGGCCGCGAACGCGACCGCCGCCGGCCGTCTGTACCACCAGCTCAAGTCGATGCTCGGCCACCTCGGGATGCACCCCGACCACCTGATCCCCCGGCACGCCTACCTCAAGACCGACATCCCCATCGCCGGGGTCGCCCACCAGGCCGGCACCTGCCGCTTCGGCACCGACCCGGCCACCTCGGTGCTGAACACCGACTGCCGGGCCCACGAGCTCGACAACCTCTACGTGGTCGACACCAGCTTCTTCCCCAGCATCGGGGCCGTGAACCCGGCCCTGACCGCCATGGCCAACGCCCTACGGGTCGGCGACCATCTCCTCGACCGCCTGGGCGCCGCCCGGAACGGCACCGGCTCCTAGCGGCCGACGGCGCTCCCCGACGGCGCTCCCCACGGCCTCTCCGGCCGCGGGGGCGCCCGCCCCGGCGTCGTCGTCCTCGTCGTCGCCCCAGTCGATCCGGGCCACGTCGGTGCGGTCAAGGACCTGCGGCCCCCGGCTCTTGGAGAAGTAGTCCCAGCCCCAGTCGATGAAGGCCTCGATGCGGGCGCGGGCGCCGGTCATGAGCCAGGCGTGCACGCCCAGCCAGGACGCGAACGCGATCGGCCCGTGCAGCTCGTGACGGTGCTCGCCCATCTCGGCGATGGCCGCGTTGCGGCCGATCATGGCCATGATGCCCTTGTCGTGGTAGTGGAACGGCTTCGGCGACTTCCCGGCGATCTCCGCCTCGATGTTCTTCGCCGCCCACTGCCCGGACTGGAGCGCGACGGAGCCGAGCTGGGGGAAGGACCGTCCGTCCGGCGCGGGGATGTTGGCGAAGTCCCCCAGGGCGTACACCCCCGGCCGGCCGGCGACCGTCAGGTCGTGCTCGACGTCGATCCGCCCACCCCGGCCCTGGGCGAGCCCGGCGCTGCCGGCCAGCGGCGCCGCCATGATCCCCCCGCCCCAGACCACGCAGCGGGTGGGGATGGTGGTGCCGTCCGACAGCACGGCCCGGTCCTCGCGGACCTCCTTGACCGAGGTGCCGAGCCGCAGCTCGACGCCGTCGCGCTGCAGAACCTTGGCCGCGTACTCGTGCGCCTTGTCGGAGAACGGCCCCAGCACGGTGTGGCCGAGATCGACCAGGATCACCCGGGCGTGCCGGACGGCCAGGTCCTGGTACTCGTGCGGCATGACGTCGCGGATCATCTCGGCCAGCGCGCCCGCGGTCTCGGTCCCGGTGGCGCCGGCGCCGACGATCACGAAGTTCAGGGCGCCGCGGTCGAGCAGCGAGGGGTCCCGGTCGGCGTCCTCGAACAGGGCCAGGATCCGCGAGCGCAGCCGCTGCGCGTCGTCCAGCGAGTACAGGGGGAAGGTGTGCTCGGCGCCCGGTGTGTGGAAGAAGTTCGGCTGGCTCCCGGCGGCGAGGACGAGGAAGTCGCCCTGGATGGTCTGGCCGGAGTCCAGGGTCACCACCTTGGCGGCCGGGTCGACGGCGGTCACCTCGCCCATCCTGACGGCCACGTTGGGGTGCTTGCGGAACGGTTTGCGGAGGCTGGTGGCGACATCGGAGGAGGCCAGCTGGCAGGTGGCGACCTGGTAGAAGAGCGGCTGGAACTGGTGGTAGTTGTGCTTGTCGATCAGGGTCACGCGGATGTCGTCGCGTTTCGCCAGCCTACGGGCGCAGCCCAGTCCGGCGAACCCGCCACCCACGATCACGACGTGCCTTGGGTCCGTCATGGCGATCCTCCTTGGGCCGGCGACCGCACCCTACGGCGACCCCCTCGAGGCCGCATCCCCCCGTTCGGATGAAAGGCCTTCACGACCCTGTACCGAGCAGGCCGGTCTGCCGCAACCGCTGGATCGCCTGGCTGCGGGACGACGCCCCGAGCTTGCGGTAGACCGACAGCGCCTGGGACTTGACCGTGTGCTGCGAGAGGTAGAGCCGCTCGCCGATCTCCCGGAAGGTGAAGTGGGTCGACAGCAGCGGCAGCAGCCGCAGCTCGGCGCCGGTCAGCGCCGGGGCGCCGGTGGTCGTCTCGCGGAGCGAGTCGAGCTTCGACTGCAGCAGCGCGGTCTGGTCCGAGAGGATGCCGAGGTCCGGCCGCTGCCGCAGGATGGACCGGGCCTCCCCGAGCAGGGTCCTGGCGCCGGCCACGTCCGCGAGGGCAAGGTGCGCGCGGGCCAGCTCGAGGTGCGCCTGGACGGCGAGGTAGGGCAGGGCGGCGGTGAGCAGCGGCCGCAGGCGCACGGCCCGCGCCAGGTGCTCCCGGGCCCGGGAGACGTCGCCCCGGTGCAGCGCCGTGCGAGCCGCCACGGCATGGATGAGCGGGCTCATCTCGTAGTCGTCGAGCTGTCCGGTCCGGGCGATCTCGAGGGCGCGGCCGGTGAGCGCCTCGGCCTTCATCCAGTCGAGGCGTTCGATCGCGACCAGGGCGCGCTGGGCCAGGGCGGCCGAGGCGGCGGGCAGGGCGCCGACGTGGGTGGCGACCTCGGCCGCCCGGGCCAGGACCGGGTCGCCGCGGTCGGCCTCGCCGGCCAGGACGGCGGCGATCCCTTGCAGGAGCAGCGCCGTCGCCCACCAGGGGCTGCCTGGGGCGAGCCCGGCCGCGGCCGTCCCGGCGTCGGCGCGCATCTGGTCCACGCCGTCGCGGCACAGCAGCGCGCGGAGCAGCGCCAGCCAGGGCTCCATCGCGGCCCGCGCGGGCGCCCTCGCCGCCGCCCCTCGCTCGGCGGCGGCCGCCCAGCGCTCGACGTCCGCCGGCTGGCCGGCCAGGACCTGCAGGAACGCCCCCTGCAAGGCGATCAGCGGGTACCGTTCGATCAGGCCTCGCTCCGCGAACCACTGGAACCACCGGCGGGCGGTCCGGGCGCGTCCGCTGGCGTAGGCGGGGAACGCGAGGCTCTCGACCAGCCTGGCCACCTGATCGGCGTCCTCGGCCGCCTGGGCGTGGTCGATGGCCAGCTCCAGCAGCCCGTTGGCCTCGCACCAGGCCGCCGCCCGAGCCTGGAGCCGCCGGACCAGGTCGGGGTCGCGCCGGTCGAGCTCCGCGCCGAGCAGGTCGCGGAACAGATGGTGGTACCGGTACCACTCGCGGTGCCGGTGCAGCGGGACACCGGTGCGGACGAGCAGGACGGTCCCACGGTCGACGGTGGCGGGAGTTGCGGCTGGACGCGAGCTCATGACTCGCCCTCCTGGCGTGGGTGACCGCCGCCTCACCTGCGGCTGCACCGCATCATCACAGGTGGCGGGGACGGGATCATCGGTCGAGCGACGCAAGCTCGGCGCGACAGATGACCCGGGTCCCTCTACAGTCAGGACTCGACCGGTCCGCTCCGGGGCGAGGGCCATGCAACAGCCGCCAGTCAGGGTGTTCGTCGTCGACGACCACGCCGTGGTCCGCCGCGGCCTGCGTGCCTATCTCGAGACGGTGGACGACATGGAGGTCGTCGGGGAGGCAGCCGACGGGCAGCAGGCCCTCGACGGGATCGCGGCGCTGGCCGGGGCCGGGCAGCCGCCCGACGTGGTGCTGATGGACCTGCTGATGCCCGGCATGGACGGCGTCGCGGCCACGGCGGCCATCACCGGACGGCATCCCGACATGGCGGTGGTGGCCATGACCAGCTTCACCCAGGCCGACATGGTCCACGGCGCCCTCCAGGCCGGGGCGGCCGGGTACCTGCTCAAGGACGCCGAGGCCGACGAGGTCGCGGCGGCCATCCGGGCCGCCTGCCGTGGCGAGGTGCACCTGGACCCGGCGGTCGCCAGGCAGCTGACGAGGTCGCTGGTCGCCCCCAGGCCGCAGACGGCGGACGCCCTGACCGACCGGGAACGCGAGGTCCTGGTCCTGGTCGCCCAGGGCCTCTCCAACCAGCAGATCGCCGACTCGCTGGTGATCAGCGAACGTACCGCCCGGACGCACGTCAGCAACATCCTCGGCAAGCTCGGGGTGGCGTCGAGGACCCAGGCCGCCCTGCTGGCGATCCGGGAAGGCATCGCGCCGGATCCGGCGGCGGGCTAGCACCGGGGCGGGCGGCGCCCGCCCGCTGCGACATTCGTCGCATGGGAGACGGGTCGTTGCTCCGAGGCTCCCCGGGCGCTTGCTGCCCTACCGTCGGAGGACCCCGACCAGCACCACGAAGGAACGACGTGCAGGAGACCATGCCCGGCGACCCGGGGAGGACGGCCAAGCTCAGGGTCCTGGTCGTCGACGACGACGCCCGGGTCAGGCGGGCCCTCCGTGGCCTCATCGAGTGCGCCCCCGACCTGACGGTGGTCGGCGAGGCCGGGTCCACCCGGAGGGCCATCCGCCTCGACCTGGACCTGCGTCCCGACGTGGTCGTCCTCGACCTCCTGCTGCCGCAGGCGCCGGACGGCCTGGAGGTGCTGCGGCAGCTCCGGGGCCGGGACCGCCCGGTGGTCGCCATCAGCCGCCTGGGCGAGCTGGGACCCGAGGCCATGGCCGCGGGCGCGCACGCCTTCCTGGAGAAGCACGGCCGGGACGTGGACGACCTCCTCGACATGATCCGGGCCGCCTCCCGCCACGATCCCCGGTCCGACGGCGGCTGAGGCGGCGCCTGGGCGGGGCCGCGGTCGTTCGACTTGGGTTGCTGGCGGCGGTACCGTTTCTCAACGGTCCTGCGCAGACCCGGGAGGCCCGACGAACACCGACGCACCGCTCCCCGCCGCGAAGCCGGCCTGGCGGGGTCTGCTGGTCTCCGGGCGGTCGCTGCGGTATGCGGCCGGGGTGCTGCTGATCGCCGCCGGCTACTACACCGCCGCCCAGGGTGGCGAGGCGCTCCTGCTGACGGGTCCGGCGGGCGCGTTCTGGCCGGCCACCGGGGTCGGCATCGCGGTGCTGTACCTGGGTGGCCTGCGCTGGTGGCCCGGGGTCCTGCTCGGGGACCTCCTCTCGAGGGAGTTCGCGCTGCTGCCGCCGGGGACCGCGCTCGCCGAGACGGCCGGCAACATGGCCCGGGCGCTGCTGGCCGTGCTCATCCTCCAGCGGCTGGCCGGCCGGCGGGCCGCGATGGACCGGCTCGAGCACGTCGGCGCCGTGTTCGCCGCCGTGGCCGTCGGTGAGGCGGTCAGCGCCACCGTGGCCATGCTCGCCCTGCGGGCCGGCGCGGTCATCGAGACCTCCGAGATGGGGGTGTTCTGGCGGAGCTGGTGGCTGGGCGGCCTGGCCGGCGGGCTGGTCGTCGTCCCCCTCGCCATGGCCTGGGCGCACGCCCGCCTGTCGGCGTGGCGGGGCCGCCGCGCGGTCGAGGGCGCCCTGATGCTCGCGGCCGTGGTCGGCCTGAGCGCGATCGCGCTGTCGGCCGGCCAGCCGCTCACCTACATCGTGTTCCCGGCGTTCATCTGGGCCGCCCTGCGCTTCGGCCCACCGGGAGCGACCCTGGCCGTCGCGGTCGCGGCCGTGATCGCGGTGCTGGCCACCTCCTACGAGGCAGGGCCGTTCGTCGAGCGCTCGCCGACCGACAGCGCCCTGAACCTCCAGCTGTACATCGTCTTCGCCGCGCTGACGACGTTCTGCCTGGCGGCGATCGTCAGCGAGCGCCGGCGGGCCGCCCTGGAGCTGGCCGAGGCGCAGCGCCGCGAGGGTGAGCGTGCCGCCCTCGAGCGACAGCGCATCGCCCGCGACCTGCACGACTCGGTCTCCCAGTCGCTGTTCTCGACCACCCTCCATGTCCGCACCGCCCAGCACGCGCTGGAGCTCGAGCAGCCCGGTACCACCGGGCCGGTGGGGGAGGAGCTGAACGAGATCGGCCAGCTGACCCGGGGCGCGCTGGCCGAGATGCGCGCCCTCATCTTCGAGCTGCGCCCCGGCGCGCTCGCCGAGGAGGGACTGGTCGCCGCGCTCACCAAGCAGGCGGCGGCCCTCAGTGCCCGGGAAGGGCTGGACATCGAGGTCGACGGACCCGCGCACCTGCCCATCGGACCCGATGTCGAAGAGCAGCTCTACCGCCTCGGCCAGGAAGCCCTGGCCAACGTGGTCAAGCACGCCCGGGCAGGCTCCGCCACGGTCCGCGTCGCCGCGACCGGCGACACCGTCTCGATCGAGGTGTCCGACGACGGCCGCGGCTTCGACCCAGCCGCCGTGGGTCCCGATCACTTCGGTCTCCGGTCGATGCGGGGCCGGGTCGCCGATCTCGGGGGCCGCCTCGAGGTCACGAGCACCCCCGGCCGCGGCACCGTCCTCCGCGTCATGGTTCCGGCCCGGCGTGAGGGTCCAGGGCGACCGGGTGACGCACCTGCTCTACGACGTTCTGGACACGACCCCGCTATCCGCGACCCGTGGCGTTGGAGCCGGCCGCTCGGGAAGGAACCAGGCTGCGGCGGCGACGCCGGCCGACCCGAGGACGACCGACAGGCCGAGCGTCCGCGGGTAGCCGATGGCGCCGGCCAGGCCCAGACCGGCCGCCCCGGCGAGCTGGGAGCAGAGGTGGACGAGGCTGTCCTGCAGCGTGTAGTCGCTGCCGGCCGAGCCGGCCCGGCTCCAGTCCATGATGACCGTGTAGACGGCCGTGCCGGTGGCCGCATAGGCGCCGTTGACCACGACCACCGCGGCCAGTCCGGCCAGAAGGCCGCCCTGGCCGCCGGCCAGGGGGACCAAGGCCGCGACGGCGGCGACCTGGAGCAGGCCGAAGCCGGCCAGCGCCCGCCGCCGGCCGAGCTGGGTCACCACCGCTCCGCTCCCCAGCGAGGACAGGACCGCCACGGTCCCGCCACCGACGATCGAGACGGCGCCGACCCGGTCCAGCGGCCAGCCGGCGTCGACCAGCATGGGGATGACCAGGGGATAGGCGGTGGCGATGCCGAGGTAGTACAGCGGCAGGACGACCAGCGCCCAGCGGGCGGCGCCCGGCCGGCGGAAGAAGCTGCCGAGCGTCCGGAACGACGCCTCCAGCCGGGTCGCCGCGGGGACGGTGTCGATCTCCCGCCAGCGCAGCAGCGCCGGCAGCGGAAGCGCGGTCAGCGCGGCCAGCACGAACAGCGCGACCCCCCAGCCGAACCGGTCGTAGACGATCAGCATGGCGCCGCCGCCAACCATCAGGCCGAAGTAGCCGCCGGCCTTCTGGATGCCGTTCCCCATACCGCGCTCTGAAGGTTCCAGCAGGCCGGCGGCGGTGGCATCGGCGGCGATGTCGTGCGTCGCCGACAACAGCGCGATCGCGCCGACCAGCCCCGCCACCAGCCACAGGTCGGCGAGGTCCACCGGGACGAGGGCCAGGACCGCCACGACCAGCAGGGTCTGGACCGCCAGCAGCCAGCTGCGGTAGTGGCCGAGGCGGCGGGAGCCATAGCGGTCGACCAGGGGGGCCCAGGCGAACTTCACCACCCAGGCCAGCCCGAAGAGCTGCACGAACGCGATCCGCTCGAGGGCGATCCCGTGCTCCCGGAGGATCGCGGTCAGCCCGTAGAGGAAGAAGGCCAGGGGGATGAACTGGCTGCCATACAGGACGGCGAGCAGACGGTAGCGGGCGCCCTTGGTCACGAGCGGCTCCGATGGGTTGGAGGGCTGGACTGGGCGGCAGGGCGACGCTCGATTCTCGCAGCCTCCCGATGCGGCGACCAGGTGCGAGACAATCCGCCGGATGGTGATGCTGTACGGCCGGGACGCCGAGCGGTCGGCGCTGGCGTCGCTCCTGGAAGCCGCTCGAGCTGCCCGCAGCGGCGTGCTCGTGCTGCGCGGCCAGGCCGGTGCCGGGAAGTCGGCGCTGCTCCAGGACGCGGTCGAGCAGGCCGCGGACATGCAGGTCCTGGAGGCACGCGGAACCGAGTCGGAGGCCGAGCTGGCGTACGCCGGCCTGCACCAGCTGCTGCGACCGGTCCTCGGCCAGGTCGAGGGCCTGCCCCGGCCCCAGGCCACGGCCCTGCGGGCCGCGTTCGGCCTGGAGCAGGCCGACGGCGACAACCGGTTCCTGGTCTCGCTGGCCGTCCTCAGCCTGCTCGCCGAGGCGGCCGAGCGGCGACCCGTGCTCTGCGTGGTCGACGACGCGCACTGGCTCGACGAGGCGTCGGCCAGCGCCCTCCTGTTCGTCGCCCGGCGGCTGGAGGCCGAGGGGATGGCGATGCTCTTCGCCGCCCGGAGCGGCGACCCTCGCCGGTTCGACGCCGCCGGCTTGCCCGGGCTGGAAGTTCGCGGCCTTGATGGGCAGGCCGTGGCGGCGTTGCTGGCGGCGCGGGCGGCGACACCGGTGGACCCGGGTGTGAGCGAGCGGCTGGCCGAGCAGACCGGCGGCAACCCGCTGGCCGTGGTCGAGCTGCCATCGGTCCTGTCGCCGGAGCAGCTGTCGGGGGCCGAGCCGCTCCCCCTCCAGCTGCCGCTGACCGAGGGGATGGAACGGGCGTTCATGGACCGGGTGCACCGCCTTCCTGTCGACGCCCAGACCTTGCTGCTGGTCGCCGCGGCCGAAGACGCCGGCCGGCATGATGTCGTCACGGCGGCGGCGGCCCTCCTTGGCCTGGGCGCCGCCGCCCTCGATGCGGCCGAGGAGGCGGAGCTGGTCCGGGTCCGGACCGGGGCACTCGACTTCCGCCACCCCCTCCTCCGGTCGGCGGTCTACCAGGCGGCGACGACGAACCAACGCCGCCAGGCCCACCGAGCCCTGGCCGAGGTCCTCCAGCGCCGCGGCGACGCCGACCGGCGGGCCTGGCACCTGGCCGCGGCTGCTGTCGAGCCGGACGAGCGGGTGGTGGCGGAGCTCGGTGCCGCCGCCGAGCGCGCGCGAGCGCGGGGCGGGTTCGAGGCGGCATGCGCGGCCATGGAACGGGCGGCCGCGCTCACCGCCGACCCCGCCGCGCGGGAGGGGCGGCTGGTCGCGGCGGCCCAGGACGCCTGGCTGGCCGGTCGGCTCGGGCGGGCGGCCGGGCTGCTCGAGGTCGCGCGTCCGCCGGCGTCGGCGCCGCTGGTCCGCGCCGACGTGGGCCGCCTGCGGGGCTGGATCGAGCTGAGCGTCGGCTCGGGCGCGGGCGCCCCGCAGCCCC
>Ga0081538_10002986_pt1 | contig 16130 bp, 20 predicted proteins | sample TabmetS5T2R1_FD_71022 | JGI IMG/M metagenome (GOLD analysis project Ga0081538, IMG submission 71022) | Tabebuia heterophylla rhizosphere microbial communities from the University of Puerto Rico - S5T2R1 | ecosystem: Host-associated > Plants > Roots > Rhizosphere ... | reverse complement strand
CGCCGACGATCGTCGGGGTGGCGTAGGTCGAGAACTCCACCTCCCGCTCCAGGTCGAAGCGGTCGATGGCCTTGAGCAGGCCGATGGTGCCCACCTGGACCAGGTCCTCCAGCGGCTCGCCGCGGTTCCGGAACCGCCGGGCCAGGTACTCGACCAGGGGGAGGTGGAGCCCGACCAGCTCCTCGCGCAGGGCCGGGTTGCGGGTCTCGACGAAGCGCCGGAACAGGTCCTTGGCGTGGCCGCGGTCCACCGTGCGGCCGTTGAGCGAGGTCACGCCGTTGTTGCTGGTGCCCGGTTCCCGGCGCACGCCGTCCTCAGGCGGCTCGCTCACCCGCGTCCGCCCGCCTTGCGGAAGCTCAGCCACAGCCGGCCGGCGTCCGACTGCTCCCGCACCTCGTCGGTCATGGCCGAGAGGATCTGCCAGGCGAAGGTGTCCCGGGCCAGCGGGTCGCCCCGGTCGGGGGCCTCGATGGAGACGTCGACCCGCAGCTCGGCGTCGGCCAGGTGGTAGGCGACGTTCAGCGTGGTCGCGCTGCCCCGCCGGGCCAGCAGCTGGGTGCAGGCCTCGTCGACCGCGATCCGGAGGTCGTCGATCTGCTCGTAGGTGAACTGGAGCTGGGCTGCCAGGCCGGTGGCGGCGGCCCGGACCACCGCGAGGTAGGCGCCGGACGCGGGGATCTCGAGGTGCACGGTGGACGTCATTCGCGGGGGCTCTCCTACCACGTTTGGTTCGGCTCCCATCCAACCCCGGTCCTGGCGTATCGCGCAAGGCGGGTCAGCCCGCCGGCCGGGCCACCCACAGCACGCGCCCCCGGGCCGGCTCGACCGGGATGGCCGGCCACATCGGCCGGCGCTCGACCAGGCGGAGCCCGGCCGCCGCGACCAGCGCCTCCAGCTCGGCGTCGCCGTAGAGGCGCTGGCGGTAGGTCTCGGTCTCCTCAACGCCCCCGAACGACCAGTGCAGCCGCTCCACCAGCAGGTCGCCGGCGACCTCGTAGGTGGCGTCCAGGCGCAGGCCGTCGCGGTCCAGATGGCGGCCCGGCTGCCAGCCGTCGTGGACGTAGCGGGCCGACAGCGGCTCGACCACCACCGTGCCCCCGGGGGCGGCGGCGCGGCCCAGGTGCCCGAGGGCGGCCACCACCTCGGCCGGCTCGAGCAGGTAGTTGAGGCCGGCGTTGAGGCACACCACCAGGTCGGCCCAGCCGCCGCGCACGGGCGCGGCCCGGAGGTCGCCCACCACCAGCCCGGTCCGGAGCTTGGCGGTGGCCACGGCCACCATGGCGGGGGAGAGGTCGAAGCCGGTGACCTCCAGGCCACGGCGGGCCAGCTGGACGGCCGCGTTGCCGGTGCCGCAGGCGGCCACCAGGACCCGGCGGACGCGGGTCCGCTGGGCGGCGGCCGCCTCCAGGCACAGGTCGACGAACCGGTCGTAGGGGGCGGCCCGCCAGACCAGGTCGTAGACGAGGGCATAGCGCCGGTAGGCGCCCGGAGGAACCGCAGGCACCGCCCGATTCTCGCAGATGGCGCCCGCGATAGACTCCCTCCCATGAACGGCGGGCGGATTCCCGAGCCGGCGCGTGTCACCAGGCAGCGGCGGGCCGTGCTGGAGGCGCTGCGCCGCGCCCACGGGCCCGTCTCGGCCAAGGACCTCCACGCCCGCCTCGACCGCGGCGTCGGGCTGGCGACCGTCTACCGCGCCCTCCAGGGACTGGTCGACTCGGGCCGGGTTGACGTCTTCCGGCGGGAAAGCGGCGAGGCGCTGTTCCGCCTCTGCAATCCCGTGCACCATCACCATCTGGTTTGCCAGCGATGCGGCCGGGTCGTCGAGATCGACACCTGCGAGGTGGAGCTGTGGGCGTCCCGGGTCGCGCACCGCCACGGATTCACGATCAGCGGCCACCAGGCCGATGTTTTCGGGGTGTGCGCCGCCTGCCGGTCGAGTTCCTGAAACGACGACGCCCGCGCCAATTTACGGCGCGGGCGTCGGGACCGCCGAAGCTCAGGCGCCCTCGGCCTTGTTGTTGGCCCGGGCGTTGGCGCGGCGACGGGGCGACGCCGTCGCCCGCGTGGTCGAGCCGGGCTTGCGGCCGCGCTTCTTGAGCGTCTTGCCGAGGCCCTCGAGCTTGAGGTCACGGTAGTTCTTGGCCGAGATGTCGAGCTGCTGGGTCGACCCGTCGGGGTGACGGATGGACAGCTGGTAGGCTTCGCCCTCGGCAATCTCGGACCTGTCGATGTCCGAGACGTACATGGTGATCGTCTTGGTGCCCAACCGGACTCCTTTCACGGCCTATCAGCGCATTCGGATACCCCCACCCCGCTGATTTCTCCAAGAGAGAACCACAGCGATCAGCAAACCGCAACAACGGAATGCCAAATCTTGCTCAAACAACCACGAGAAATGGGCTTTCTGGTTCTGTCCCAGCTGATGAGTCAGTCGTGAATGACGCGATCGCGTGGCAAATGGCCACCAAGCCACCACACGGGGCGGGACCTCTAGCCCCGGGAATTCGCCGCGATGTGGCCGTCGCGGGTGACCATCCGGACTCGGGAAAGGGCCCCCAGGTCGGCCAGCGGGTCGCCGTCGACCAGCAGCAGATCGGCCCGGCCTCCGGGCGCGACCCGGCCGGCGCCGGCCAGCCCCAGGTGGTCAGCGGCCAGCGAGGTGGCGGCGGCCACCGCCTGCTCCGGACGCAGCCCGGCCTCGACCAGCAGGGCCAGCTCCTCGACGTCGACCCCCGGGGGCGGTCCCTGGTTGCCCAGGTCGGTCCCGTAGACGACCCGCCCGCCACGGGACACGAACCGGCGCACCCCGGCCCGGCGGGCCGGGGTCGGGTCGATGTGCAGGGTCGGCACGGCCACCACCGCCTCGGCCAGGGCGTCGACCAGGGCGTCGGGCAGCCCGGCGGGTTCGAACGGCCAGTGGGCCAGCTCGCCGACCCCGGCGGCCAGGGCCTTGGCGGCCTCGGCGGCGGAGCCGACGTGGGCGGTCACGCCGAGGCCGTGCTCGCCCGCCGCCTTGACGAGCGCGGCCAGCACGGCCGCGGGCAGGGTCGGGCCGACCCGGTCGTCGAGGGCGACCTTGACCACGGCCGCCCCGGCCCCGGCCAGCTCGGCCACGGCCGCCACCGCCTCGGCGACGCCGTCCACCGGGCGGGCGGTGCCGGGCGGGGCCCAGGGGGCCCGGGTCGGGTAGCCGCCGGGCACGGTGACGATCGGCCCGGCGGCCAGCAGCCGCGGTGACGCCGCCGGGGCCTCCGCCCCCTGGCGCAGGGCGGCCAGCCGGTCCGGGGGCCAGCCCAGGTCGCGCACGGTCGTGACCCCGCCGGCCAGGACCCGGGCCGGTGGGTAGAAGCCGAGATGGACGTGGGCGTCGATGAACCCGGGGAGCAGGGTGCCGCCGGCGCCGTCGACCACCACCGCCCCGGCCGGCGGGGCGACCCGGCCGGCCGGGCCCACCTCCTGGACGACCCCGCCGGCGGCGACCACCGTCCGGCCGGGCGCCGCCGGGCCCCCGCCGCCGTCGACCACGGCGACACCGACGATCGCCAGCGGGGCAGGGGAGCCGGGCACCCGCAGAAGCTACACCGGTACCATCCTGGCCATGAACCAGCACGCCGGGCCCCCTCTGGTGCTGCACGGGCCGCCGGACGGCTCGGCAGCGCTGGCGCTCGGCCGGCGGGTCACCATGTACGTCTGCGGCATCACCCCCTACGACGCCGCCCACGTCGGCCACGCCTTCACCTACGTGGCCTTCGACACCCTGGCCCGGTTCCTGCGGTCCCGCGGCCACGAGGTCGTCTACTGCCAGAACGTCACCGACGTCGACGACGACGTGCTGCTCCGGGCGGCCAGGGACGGCGAGGACTACCTCGCCCTCGGGCGGCGCGAGACGGCCGCCTACCTGGACGACATGGACGCCCTCAACGTCGCCCGGCCGACCTTCTTCCCCAGGGCCACCGAGGAGATCCCGGCCATGGTCGAGCTGGCCGGCCGGCTGGTCGACGGCGGCAACGCCTACGTGGTCGACGGGACGGTGTTCTTCGACGTGACCAGCTACCCGGGGTTCGGGGAGCTGTCGGGGCTCGGCCAGGACGAGCAGCGCGACCTGCTGGCCGAGCGGGGCGGCGACCCCGGCGACCCGCGCAAGCGCCACCCGCTGGACTTCGTGGTCTGGCAGCGCTGCCAGCCGGGGGAGCCGTGGTGGGACAGCCCCTGGGGCCGGGGCCGGCCCGGCTGGCACCTGGAGTGCTCGGCCATGAGCCGGCGCTACCTGGGGGACACCATCGACCTGCACGGCGGCGGAGCCGACCTCCTCTACCCCCACCACGAGTCGGAGCGCGCGCAGTCCGAGTCGGCCAACGGGGCCACGTTCGCGCGCCGCTGGCTGCACAGCGGCATGGTCGGCTACCAGGGCGAGAAGATGTCCAAGTCCCTGGGCAACCTGGTCTTCCCGCGCGAGCTGTTCCGCGACCACGAGCCCGCCGCCGTCCGCCTCGCCCTGCTCGCCCACCACTGGCGCTCCGAATGGGAGTGGGACTCCGCCGAGCTCAAGGAGGCCGCCGAGCGCCTCTCCAACTGGCGCCAGGCCGCTGGACACTCCCGGGGCTGTGGACAGCCCCGCGCCGCCTCCTCCCGGGTCGGCTACCCTCCCGAGTGGGGCCCCGCAGCCGGAGGGTCGGGTGGCGGCACGCCCGCCCCAGGGTCGGGTGGCGGCACGCCCGGCGGAGGGTCGGGTGGCGGCACGCCCGCTCCGCCGCCCGCGGAGGTGGATGCGGCGCTGGCGGCCGACCTGGACACGCCGGGGGCGCTGGCGGTGGGGGACGAGCTGGCCGAGCGGGGCGACGGGCCCGGGGTGGCGGCCACCGCGGCCGTGCTCGGGGTCGAGCTTTCCCCAGCTGGGGGCTGACGGGCTATCCAGTTCGGCCGGGAGCGGCTACGCTGCCCGGTATGCGTGGGGACAAGGTCGAGGTGCTGGTCGACACCGGCAACGGCGGCGTGCGCGGGTTCGAGATCGTGGCCACGCGGTCGGGGCGGCGGGTCGAGGTCTCGACCCTGCGGAACATGGTCGAGGTGGCCGAGGTGACCCGCACCGGCCAGCCGGTGCGGACCGCCCGGTTCCTGTCCTCGCGCGTGGTCGCCATCGTCGAGCACCCCTACGACGGCGGCCGGCCGGCGGCGACGGCCGGCTGACCGGCCCGGCCCGGGGCCGTCAACCCTTGGCGGCGACCCGGCCGCGCTCCAGCCGCTGGGCCAGGGCCCCGAGCAGGCTGAGCTGCGCCTCCCGCGGCCAGGCGTACTCGGCGCGCTGCTCGTAGGCCGCCTTCACCGCCCGGTCGACCTTGCAGAGGGCGCTGGCGATCTGCTCGTCGGTCAGGTCGAGGACGGCGGCCTCCAGGGCGGCCCTGGTCGGGTTCACGGTCGGCGTGGCTGGCATCGGTCGTCCTCCGGCTCGTCGGCGTGGGCGAAGTCTAACGGCCGCCGACGCGGGAGCGGAGCAGGTCGATGTCGGCCCGGTGCTCGGCCACGCCGCCCGGGGTCTCGCAGATCACCGGGGCGCCGGCCGCCTGGACGATCCCGACCAGGGTGTCGAGGTCGATCTGGCCCTTGCCCAGGTTCTCGTGGCGGTCGCGGCCCGAGTCGGCCCGGTCCTTGGAGTCGTTGGCGTGGACCAGGTCGATCCGGCCGGTGATCGCCTTGACCCGGTCGACGATGCCGTCCAGCTCCTCGCCGCCGGCGTGGGCGTGACAGGTGTCCAGGCAGAACCCCAGCCCGGTGTCCCCGACCACGTCCCACAGCCGGGCCAGGGTGCCGAGGCGGCGGGCCATGGCGTGGTCGCCGCCGGCGGTGTTCTCGAGCAGGACGGGCACCTCGGACTCGAGCTGGTCGAGGGCCTTGCGCCAGCGGGGGAACCCCTCGGCCTCGTCCTCGCCGCCGGTGACGTGGCCGCCGTGCACGATCACCCCGGCCGCGCCGACCGCGGCCGCGCCCTTGCAGGTGTCGGCGAGCAGCTTGCGCGACGGGATCCGGATGCGGTTGTTGGGCGAGGCCAGGTTGATGCCGTAGGGGGCGTGGACGTACACGACCATGTCGGCGGCGGCCAGCTCGGCCGCGTCCGGGCCCGGCGGCGGCACCTTCCAGCCGTTGGGCTCGCCGAGGAAGAACTGGACGCAGTCGGCCCCCCGTGCGGCCCCCTCGCCGAGCGGGTCGTCACGACCCAAATGGATCCCGATCTTCATCTCCACGATTTTTCGACCTTAGCACGGGAAGCGGACGGGCCCTCCCGTGGTTGTCCCTGTGTCCCCGATTCTCCCGAGACACCCGAGACGCGAGGAGCAGGAGCATGCGAAAGCGTGTCACCGTCGTCGCCCTGGCCGCCGCCCTCGTCTTCGGCCTGACCTTGCTGGCCGTCCCCGGAGCCGCCGCCTCCGGCAGCTCGGGCAAGGCCACCACGCTCGCCGCCAGCCTGAAGGGGGCCAACGAGTTCCCCGGCCCCGGCGACCCGGACGGCCGCGGCCGCGCCTTCGTCCGGCTGACCGGCGACAGCGCCTGCTTCGTGCTCCAGTGGTCCAGGATCACCGCCCCCACCGCCGCCCACATCCACCAGGGCGGGCCCGGGGTGGCCGGCCCGGTGGTGGTGCTGTTCTTCCAGCCCGGCACCAACGCCGCCTCCCTGCCCGACACGCTCGACTCGGTCGCCGGCTGCGTCGACGTCGACCCCGCCGTGGCCCGGAAGATCGCCGCCAGCCCGCGCGACTACTACGTCAACATCCACACGGCCGACTTCGCCCCCGGAGCCATCCGCGGCCAGCTCCACCGCTCGCGCCACCTGGACCTCGACCTGCCGCGCCAGCTCGCCGCCAGGCTGAACGGCGCCAACGAGGTCCCCGGCCCCGGCGACCCCGACGGCCGCGGCCTGGCCCTGGTCGAGACCGGCCGGGCGCGGGTCTGCTTCGCCCTCGGCTGGACGAGGATCGCCCCGCCGATCTTCGCCCACATCCACGCGGGCGCCGCCGGGGTCGCCGGCCCGGTCGTGGTCCTGTTCTTCGACGTGCCCGAGCTCGCCGGCGCGCCGACGGCCGCGCTCCCGTCGACCATCTCGGCGGCCGGCGGCTGCGTCGGCGACCAGGACCCGGCCCTGCTCCGCGACATCCGCCGCCATCCCGCCGACTACTACGTGAACATCCACAACCTCGACTTCGTGCCCGGGGCCATCCGCGGCCAGCTTCGCCGCGTGGCCTAGATCCGGGGGGGCGGACGGGCCCGCGCTGGGCGGTCCTCCAGCGCGGGCCCTCCGTCGTCCAGGGGCGGGTCGGTCGCTCCGCCACCCGGCGCCGGCGGCGCCGTCGTTGTCAAGAAGGAACGTTCCGTTTACGCTGAGCCCATGCCACGCGTGAGCCAGCAGTACCGCGACGCCCGCCGGCGGGAGATCCTGGAGGCGGCCGGCCGCTGCTTCGCCGAGAACGGCTTCCACTCGACGTCGATGCAGGACTTCTTCGAGGCGTCGGGGCTCAGCGCCGGCCTCGTCTACCGCTACTTCCGCAGCAAGGACGAGCTCATCGCCACGCTCGCGGGCGAGGCCCTCGAGCAGCTCCACGCCCGGGTCGAGGAGGCGTTCAGCGCGGACGAGCCGCCGGGCGTCGAGGAGGTCCTGGCCCGCCTGCTGCGGACGATCGACGAGCTGGACGCGCGCGAGCGACTGGCCCGCGTGGCCGTGCAGGTATGGGGCGAGGCGCTGCGGAACCCCACCGTGGCGCCGATCCTCACCGACGGGATCACCAGGCTGCTGGCGGCGCTGGAGCGGCTGGTCCGCGCCGCGCAGGCGGCGGGCCGGCTCGACCGCCGGCTCGACCCGGGCTACGCCGCCCGCGCCATGTACTCGATCCTGCCCGGCTTCATCCTCCAGCGGGCCCTGGACCCGGCCCTCGACCGGGCCGGCTACGAGCGGGCCGCGCTGGCCCTGGTGGCCGGCCGCCTGCACGCCGACCCCTCCTAAACGGAACGTTCCTTCTTGACAGGGACGCCGCCGGGGCGTTCCATACAAAGCGGAACGTTTCTTCCCTATTCGACCGCTCAGGGCCAAGGAGGGTCCGACATGCACGTCGAGCAGGTCATGTTCCGTAGCGGCGCGGTGCGATGCGCCGGCGACCTCTACCTCCCGGACGGCGTCGACGACCGGGCGCCCGCCCCCGCCGTGGTCATGGGGCACAGCGTGGTCATGGTCAAGGAGGCGCTCGGCCCGCACGCCGAGCACCTGGTGCGGGCCGGGTTCGTGGTCCTGGCCGTCGACTGGCGCACGGTCGGCGCCAGCGAGGGCGAGCCCCGCTGCCAGTGGCTGCCTTCCTGGCAGGTCGAGGATCTCCGATCCGGCGTCTCCTACCTGCGGACCCGCCCCGAGGTCGACTCGGAGCGGATCGGGCTCTGGGGGCACAGCACGGCCGCCGGGGTGGCCATCGTGGCCGGCGCCCTCGACCGCCGGGTCAAGGCCGTCGCCGGCCAGAACCCCAGCCTGCTGGACGCCTGGGCGGCGCTGGAGAAGACCCGCGGCCGCCGCCAGCTCGGCGCCGTCCGCGCCCTGCTGGGGCAGGACTTCGAGCGGCGCTTCGAGACCGGCGAGGGCGCAACCGTCCCCGCCCTGGCCGCCGACGACCCCAAGCTGGCCGGCTACATCGCCCAGTCGGAGGAGCTGTTCCCGAGCTTCCGGAACCAGATCACCCTGGCCTCGATGGAGCAGGTGCTGCTGTGGGCGCCGGTGCACCTCATCCACCGCCTGGCCCCCACGCCGCTGCTGTTCGTGACCGGGGTGGACGACCCGGTCCACGCCGTCGACGAGGTCCTCCGGGCCTACGACCGGGCCTGGGAGCCCAAGCGGCTGGAGCTGCTGCAGGTCGACGAGTTCGGCCTGTCGATCGAGCCCGGCCTCGGCCGGTCCATGGGCCTGGCGGCCGGGTTCTTCGACCAGCACCTGCGCCGGGCGCCCCTGTTCCGGCCGTCGCCGGCGCCCGAGGAGGCACGGGCCCGGGGCCTGCGCCCCGAGTACCGCGTGGCCGCCGGCACGAGGGAGGCGTCATGAGCGCGGCTCCGCCGGTCGGCAAGAACCGCCAGGTCCGCCAGCCGCTGGTGGTCGCGGCGACGCTCGTCTGCGCGGCCAGCATGCTCGGCCTCGGGCTCTGGGCCTTCCTCGACCCGCCGTCGTTCGCGGGCTTCGTCGACTTCCCTCCCTACAACGAGCACCTCATCCACGACGCCGGCGCCTTCCAGATCGGCATCGGCGCCGCCCTGCTGGTCGCCTTGTGGTTGCCGGACGGCCTGGTTGTCGCCCTGACCGGGTTCGCCGTGGCCGGCGGGCTGCACACCATCGCCCACGCCATCGACCGGCACCTCGGCGGCCACGACAGCGACGTGCCCTCCCTGGGCCTGCTCACCCTGGTCGCGCTGGCCGCCATCGCCGCGCGCATCCGCCGGAGGACGTCATGAAGGTCCTGCTCGCCGGCGCCACCGGCGCCATCGGCATCCCCATCACCCGGCGGCTCCTCGCCCACGGCCACCAGGTCCTCGGCCTTTCCCGCGATCCGGCCGGCGCCGGCCGCCTCGAGGCCCTCGGCGCCGTCCCGGTGATCGCCGACGCCCTCGACCGCGACCGACTGCTGCGCGCGGTCGAGGGCAGACGGGCCGACGCGGTCATCCACGAGCTCACCGCCCTGCGCAAGCCCCCGCTGCGCCACGGCGGCATGGCCCTGACCAACCGGCTGCGCACCCAGGGCACCACCAACCTGCTCGCGGCCGCCGAGGCCCTCGGGGCCAGCCGCTTCCTCACCCAGTCGGTCATCTTCGGCTACGGCTACCGCGACCACGGCCCCCGCCCGCTCACCGAGGCGGACCCGTTCGGCTGGCCGGCGGGGGACAGCTGCGACCCGCACGTGGCCGCCATGCTGTCCACCGAGCGGCAGGCCTTCAGCGCCCCTGAGGGGATCGCCCTGCGCTACGGCCTGCTCTACGGCGGCGACACCGCCCAGGTGGGGGCCCTGCTCGCCCGGCGCCGGCTGCCCGTGGCCAGGGGCGGGGTGCTCGGCTGGGTCCACCACGAAGACGCCGCCGCGGCCACCGTGGCCGCCCTGGAGCACGGCCGCGCCGGGCAGGCCTACAACGTCGTCGACGACCTGCCGGCCGGCTGGCAGGAGGTCTACACCGCCATGGCGGCGGCGCTCGGCGCCCCGCCCCCGCGGCGGCTGCCGCGCTGGCTGCTGCGGCTGGCCGCGCCGTACGTGGCCTCGTTCGTGGTCGGCACCTCCATGCACGTCGCCAACGCCAAGGCCAGGACCGAGCTCGGGTGGTGGCCCACCTACCCGACCTACCGCGCCGGCGTCAGGGCCATGGCCCCGGTCCCCGCGGGGTCGGGACGATGACCGGCGACCGGACGGAGCGGGTCTCCGCCGTCGTCGTGGCCGCGGCCCTGCTCGGCTTCTTCGCCTGGGTGCTGCTGACCCTGCCGATCCAGCCGGCCCTCATCCTGGTCGTGGCGGGCACGCTGGCCTGGGTCGGCTGGGTGACGACCAGCTACGCCCACCCGGTCAGGTCCCGCAAGGTGATCGCCACCTACCTCTGCGCCGTCTCCTTTCAGCTCGTCCACATGGCCGAGGAGTACACCGGCGGGTTCCCGCACGAGATCGTGCAGCTGTTCCACTCCAGCCGGCCCTGGAGCGAGCGGTCGTTCCTGCTCACCTTCGTGTTCGGGTTCGGCGCGCTCTGGGTCCTGGCGGCGGCGGGCGCCCTCTACCAGGTGCGCATCGCCAACTTCATGCTGTGGTTCTACGCGCTCGGGGCCGGCCTGCTCAACGCGGTCGCCCACTTCGTGTTCCCCGTCCTCAAGGGCGGCTACTTCCCGGGCCTCTGGACCGCCGGCGGGCATCTCGTGCTGAGCGCCCTGCTGGTGTATTTCCTGGTCGAGGAGTCGCGTCGCCGCAAGGAGGAGGCGCGGCTCGTCAGGCCGTCCTCGTCCCGGCGGCCGTCTCCAGGCCGAGCTCGGCCACCGACGCCTCGCGCATCTTGAACTTCTGCACCTTGCCGGTGACGGTCATGGGGAACTCGTCCACGAACTTCCAGTAGCGGGGGATCTTGAAGCTGGCGATGCGGCCCCGGCACCACTCGCGCAGCTCGTCGCCGCCGACCTCCTGGCCCTCCCGCAGCCGCACCCAGGCGCACAGCTCCTCGCCGTAGCGGGCGTCGGGGACGCCCACCACCTGGACGTCGCCGACGGCCGGGTGCTGGTAGAGGAACTCCTCGACCTCACGCGGGTAGACGTTCTCCCCGCCCCGGATGACCATGTCCTTGATCCGCCCGACGATGTTGGCGTAGCCGTCGTCGTCCAGGGTGGCCAGGTCGCCGGTGTGCATCCAGCCGGCCCGGTCGATGGCGTCCGCGGTCGCCTCGTCGTTCTCCCAGTAGCCGAGCATGACCACGTACCCGCGGGTGCACAGCTCGCCAGGGGCGCCGCGGGGGACGATCCGCCCGCTGTCGGGGTCGATCACCTTGACCTCGACGTGAGGGTGAATCTTCCCGACGGTGGCGACCCGCTTGTCGACCGGGTCGTCGGTGCCGGTCTGGAACGACACCGGGCTGGTCTCGGTCATGCCGTAGCAGATGGTGACCTCGTCCATGTGCATGTCGGCCTGCACCTTCTTCATCACCTCGACCGGGCAGGGGGAGCCGGCCATGATCCCGGTGCGGAGGCTGCGCAGGTCGAAGTCGGCGAAGCGGGGGTGCTCCAGCTCGGCGATGAACATCGTCGGCACCCCGTAGAGGGAGGTGCAGCGCTCGGCCTGGACGGCGGCCAGGGTGGCCTCGGGGTCGAACGCCTCGGCCGGGTAGACCATGGCCGCGCCGTGGGTGGTGCAGGCCAGGTTGCCAAGGACCATGCCGAAGCAGTGGTACAGCGGCACCGGGATGCAGACCCGGTCGGCCTCGCTGTAGCCGCAGCCCTCGCCGATGAAGAAGCCGTTGTTGAGGATGTTGTGGTGCGACAGGGTCGCGCCCTTGGGGAACCCGGTGGTGCCGGAGGTGTACTGGATGTTGATCGGGTCGTCGAACTGGAGCAGGGCCTCGCGTTCGCGGAGCCGCTCGACCGGCACCCGCCCGGCCCCCTCGCGCAGCTCGTCCCAGCCCATCGCCCCGGCCGGGACGTCGGGGCCCAGCACCACCCGGCGCCCGAGGGCGGGCAGGTCGCCGGCCACCTGGCCGAGCATGTCGAGGTAGTCGGCCTGCCGGAAGCGGGGGGCCAGGACCAGGGTCGACACCCCCGACTGGCCGAGGGCGTAGGCCAGCTCCGAGGTCCGGTAGGCGGGGTTGACGTTGACCAGGATGGCCCCGACCTTGGCCGTGGCGTACTGGAGGATCACCCACTCGGCGTTGTTCGGCGACCAGATCCCCACCCGCTCGCCGGCCTCGACCCCGAGGGCGAGCAGCCCGCGGGCCACCTCCTCGACCGCGGCATGCAGCTCCGCGTAGGTCATGCGCACGCCCTGGTGCACGCTGACCAGGGCGTCGTTGCCCGGGACCCTGGCCGCCGTCCGGTCGAGGTTCTGCCCGATGGTCTCCCCGAGGAGCGGCACGGGACTCGCCCCGTGCACGTACGAGGGCTCGCTGGCCAGGTCCATGGCCACCTCCTTGCCGCGTCACCTCAGAGCATACCCACCCCGCTGCCGGATCATCGGGCGAGACCGGCCGCCGGTGCCGGGCATGCGCGATCATGCGCGCTTCTGCGACGATAGAGCGATGAGCCCCACCGTTCGCACCTCGAGCCAGCCCTGGACGCCCGACTCCTGGCGGCCGCTGCCGGCCGCCCAGCAGCCCGACTGGCCCGAGCCGGACGCCCTCGACCGGGTCCTGAAGGAGCTGTCGAGCCAGCCGCCGCTGGTGTTCGCCGGCGAGGCCAGGACGCTGCAGTCGACCCTGGCCACGGTGGCCTCCGGGCACGGCTTCCTGCTCCAGGCGGGCGACTGCGCCGAGTCGTTCGACGCCTTCTCGGCCGATGCGATCCGCGACAAGCTCAAGGTCATCCTGCAGATGGCGGTGATCCTGACCTACGGGGCGGGCCTGCCGGTGGTCAAGGTGGGCCGCATCGCCGGCCAGTTCGCCAAGCCCCGCAGCGCCCCCAGCGAGCGGGTCGACGGGGTCGAGCTGCCCGTCTACCGCGGCGACATGGTCAACGACCTCGGCTTCGACCCGGCGGCGCGTCGGGCCGACCCGTCGCGGATGCTGCGCGCCTACCACCAGTCCTCGGCCACCCTGAACCTGCTGCGCGCCTTCACCAAGGGCGGGTTCGCCGACCTCAACCAGGTGCACGTCTGGAACCAGGAGTTCGTGGCCCGCAGCCCGGCCGGGCGGCGCTACGACGCCGTCGCCGACGGCATCGACCGGGCGCTGCGCTTCATGGCCGCCTGCGGCATCGACCTGACCACCTCCTCGGTCATCCACCAGGTCGACTTCTACACCTCCCACGAGGCCCTCCTGCTCGGCTACGAGGAGGCCATGACCAGGTGCGACAGCCTCACCGGGTGCTGGTACGACTGCTCGGCCCACCTGCTCTGGGTGGGGGACCGGACCCGCCAGCTGGACGGCGCCCACCTGGAGTTCCTGCGCGGGATCGGCAACCCGGTGGCGGCCAAGCTCGGGCCGACGGCGACCCCGGAGGAGACCGTGGCCCTGTGCGACCTGCTCGACCCGGGGCGGGTCCCGGGCCGGCTCACCCTGGTCTCGCGCATGGGCGCGTCCCGGGTCGAGGAGCGGCTGGCCCCGCTGGTCCGGGCCGTCCGCGACGCCGGCCACCCGGTCGTGTGGGCCTGCGACCCGATGCACGGCAACACCTTCGTGGGGCCGTCGGGCCACAAGACCCGCCGCTTCGACGACGTCATGGCCGAGCTGGCCGGCTTCTTCGCCGTGCACCGCTCCGAGGGCACCCACCCGGGAGGGATCCACGTCGAGCTGACCGGCGAGGACGTGACCGAGTGCCTCGGCGGCGCCGACCAGATCGAGGACGGGCACCTGCACCGCCGCTACGAGACCGCCTGCGACCCCCGCCTCAACGCCAGCCAGGCCCTGGACCTGGCCTTCCAGGTGACCGAGCTGCTGCGCGGCTGAACACCCCGTGGCCACGATCCTCTGGCAGGCCGTCGAGACGGGCGCCGTCGAGCGCTGCGTGCTGGAGGCCGGGCCGGACGGGCTGCGGCTGTCGGGGACCGTGCTCACCCCCGAGCACGGTATCCCGCTGGACGTCCGCTACCGGGTCGAGGCCGGACCGGACGGCCTGACCCGCCGGGTCGAGCTGGAGCTGGACGGCGGCGCCACCCGGCGGGTCCTGCTGGCCGACGGCGCCGGCGCCTGGCGCTGGGACGGCGGCCCGGCCCTGCCCGAGGTCGCCGGGGCCCTCGACGTCGACCTCACCGTCACCCCCTCGACCAACACCCTCCCCATCCGCCGCCTGGCTCGCCAGCTGGAGCCCGGCCAGGCGGCCGACCTCCAGATGGCCTGGGTCCAGTTCCCCGGCCTCGAGGTCATCCCGTCCCCCCAGCGCTACCGGCGCCTGGCCCCCGACCGCTGGCGGTTCTCCACCGGCGACTTCCAGGCCGACCTGCTGGTCGACCCCGACGGCCTCGTCCTCGACTACGAGGGCCTGTTCCGCTCCCTGGCCTACCGCCCCGGGCTGAGCGGGGTGCGCTAGTTGGCCACGCCGATGGCCTGGCCGATGGTGGCCGGCTGGTCGAGCACGCGCAGCATCAGGTGGGCGACGTCGGCACGGGCGACGAACAGGCCGCGTCGGAGGTTGCGGCCGGACGCCGTCCGGTAGCGGCCGGTCGGCGGGCGATCGGTCAGCCGCGGCGGCCGCACCACGGTCCAGTTCAGGTCGCTGTCACGGAGGACGTCCTCCATCAGGGCCAGGTCGGCGTAGACGTCGCGCAGCACCGCCCGGACCAGCGGCGTGGCCAGGTGGCGAGTGACGAAGCCCTCGCCGGGGTCGTGCCGGGGCGGGTGGGGGCGGCCGGGGGAGGGGACGGTGGCCACCGGGGCCGCGCTGACGACCACGATGCGGCGCACCCCGGTGGCCCGCATCGCCTGGACGATGGCCCGGGTCCCCCGCGAGGCCACCCCGGCGTCAGACCGCGACCGCGGCCCCAGGCCGGAGAGGACCGCGTCGCGTCCCGCGACCGCGGGCTCGAGAGCGGCCGGGTCCGCGGCCGCCAGGTCGGGGACGGTGATGACGCGGGCCCGCCCGGGCAGCGACCGCGAGTTCCGGACCACTGCGGTGACGTCGTGGCCGGCGGCCAGGGCCTGATCGAGGAGGTGATGTCCGATCCCGCCGGTGGCCGCGAAGACCGTAAGCTTCATCTCTCTGCTCCCCGCTACACTAGCTTCGAATCTCCGAATATATGGAAAGCATAGTATATGAGACCGAGAATAACAACGGAGGGGGACGCGGCCCGGCGCCGCCGGCGCTCGGTCACCGCCATCAAGGAGTCGCTGCGCGAGCTGAGCATCCAGCTGTCCCTGCTCAACCACCACGTCGGGGCCCACCTCGACCTCAGGGACGTCGATCTGGACTGTCTGGACCTGATCAGCCGCCAGGGCCCTCTGAGCCCCACCGCCCTGGCCCGCAGCGCCGGCCTGCACCCGGCCACGGTGACCGGCATCCTCGACCGCCTGGAGCGCCGCGGCTGGGTGGTCCGCGAGCGTGATCCCGCCGACCGCCGCGCCGTCCTGGTCCGCGTCCTGCCCGACCGCGGCGCCGAGGTCTTCCGCCTCTACGCGGGCATGAACGCCTCGCTGGACGAGATCTGCGCCGACTACGCCGACGACGAGCTCGACCGGCTGGCCGCGTTCCTGCGCCGCACCACCGAGGCGGGCCGGGCCGCCACCGACGTCCTCGCCGGCGACTGAGCCCCGGCGGTCAGCTGACCGGGACGGTGTCGGGGACCCCGAACCTGCGCCAGTACTCCTTGCCGGACTCGGGCAGGGTCCGGATCGGGTCGTAGTACTCGTAGCGGCGGCTGAGGGCGTCGGGGTCGTCGAACTCGATGCCGGTGCGGTAGTTCTTGGTCCAGTAGGAGATGCCCTTCTCGCGGTCGTAGGCCTCGACCTGG
>Ga0081538_10002985_pt1 | contig 16131 bp, 14 predicted proteins | sample TabmetS5T2R1_FD_71022 | JGI IMG/M metagenome (GOLD analysis project Ga0081538, IMG submission 71022) | Tabebuia heterophylla rhizosphere microbial communities from the University of Puerto Rico - S5T2R1 | ecosystem: Host-associated > Plants > Roots > Rhizosphere ... | reverse complement strand
GCCCTGCCCCGGGCGCGGGAGGGGCGCGGCCGGGTCGTGCTCGTGGAGGCTCCGGCCGGGCTCGGCAAGACGAGCCTACTCGGCGCGGCCTGCGATGCCGCCGTCGAGGCGGGCTTCACCTGCCTGCGCGCACGCGCCACCGAGCTCGAGCGCGACTTCGCCTACGGCTGCGTCCGGCAACTGCTGGAGCCCGTCGTCGCCAAGGCCTCGGAGTCCGAACGCGGCCGACTGTTCGCCGGCGCCGCGGGCCTGTCGTCGCCGCTGTTCACCCCGACCGGCAGCCCGCAGCCTGTGCCGCCGGCCGACAGCGCCTTCTCCATGCTCCACGGCCTCTACTGGCTGCTCGACAACATCGCCGTGGATCGCCCAGTCGCCCTTGCTGTCGACGACCTCCACTGGTCCGACAGCGAGTCGCTGCGCTTCTTCAACTACCTTGCGCCGCGCCTGGACGGTCTCGTGCTCGCCCTCTTCGCCACCACCCGGAGCGGCGAGGGCGTCACCGAGCTGGCCCGCCTGGGGACCGGGCCCGAGACAACCGTCCTCAGGCCGCGGCCGCTCAGCACCGGAGCGATCGTACGGCTCGCCGAGCGCGCGCTCGGCCGCGAGGTGGCCCCCGAGTTCGCAACGGCTTGCCGGGAGGCCACCGGCGGGAATCCGTTCTTCCTCGAGGCGCTCCTGCGCGAGGTCGCGGAGCGGGGGCTCTCGCCGGACTCCGGTGAGGTTGCGCACGTGCACGGGATCGGGCCCGCGGCCGTCGCTGACGCGGTGCTCCTGCGCCTGTCCGAGAAGCCGGCGGCGGCGACCGCCCTCGTGCGCGCGGTCGCGGTGATAGGCGACGGCGCGAGCCTCGCCGAGGCGGCCGGGCTAGCCGAGCTCTCCGGAGAGGAGGCGGCAGAGGCCGCCGACCTGCTCATCGCGCTCGAGCTGCTCAGGGCCGCCGACGGGCTCGAGTTCGCACACCCGATCGTGCGGGAGGCCGTGTACGCGGATATCGGCGCCCACGAGCGCGCCAAGACGCACGCGAGGGCAGCGCGCATCCTCGCCGAGGGCGGTGCCTCCGACGAGCGGGTCGCGGCCCAGATCCTCGAGGCCGAGCCGGCGGGCGATCCCGAGCGCGTGGAGCTCCTGCGCCGGGTGGCGGCGGACGCGCTCTGCCGAAGCGCCCCCGCCGCAGCCGTCGCCTGGCTCGGACGAGCGCTCGAGGAGCCGCCCCCTACGAGGTCGAGGGCGTCGGTGCTCCTCGAGCTCGGCTCCGCGGAGCTCCGCGTCGCCGGGCCGGAAGCCGCTGAGCATCTCGCGGCCGCGGCCGAGCTGCTGGACGAGCCCGAGCAGCTGGCGACGGCTGCTCGGCTGCGCGCCCTCGCGCTCACCTGGTCGGGCGACGCCGACGGGGCCGTCGAGGCGCTGGAGCCGGCGATTGAGATCGTCGAGCCGCGAGACCGGGAGCTGGCACTCGTGCTCGAGGCGGAGCTCGCCGCCCACGCCCAGGAGGCCGGTCTCGAGAAGCGCGCCCCGGCGGCGAGACGTCTGGAGCGCTACGCCGGCCTCGAGGGGACCACTCCCGGCGAGCGCTTGGTGCTGGCGACCCTCGCGTTCGAACGTGCCAGGGCGACCGAGTCCGAGAGCGAGGCGGTGGCGTTTCTCGAGGGCGCGCTCGGGAACGGACACTTGCTGGACGAGCAGGCGGTCGACGTCGCCGGCCCCTTCTACCTGCTCCTGGTCGGCCTGCTCTTCACCGACGCTCTCGATCTCGCCGCTGCGTGCCTCGAGCAGGCGATCGCCCAGGCCCGCGCCCAGGCATCGATCCCCGCGCTCGCGTTCGTCATCGAGTTCCGGGGCTGGGTCTCCCTGCGGCGAGGGGCCGTGGCGGACGCGGAGGACGATGCGCGAACGGCGCTCGAGCTGCTCACGACCCATGAGATCGAGCTGGGGAGCGCGTTCGCGCTCGCTCTCCTGATCGAGGCGCTGGTCGAGACGGGCGAGCTCGAGGGCGCCGAGCGGGCGCTGTCCGGCAGCAGCCTCGGCGCGGACATCCCGCCTGGGCTGCCCACCAACGACCTGCTCGAAGCGCGCGGCCTCCTGCGCCTGGCCCAGGGCCGCTCCCGCGCGGCCCTCGACGACCTGGTCGAGTTCGGCCGGCGCGACGAGCTCTGGGGTGGGGCGAATCCCCTCGCCTCCCGCTGGCGCTCGCGCGCTGCGCTCGCCCATGCCGCCCTCGGAGAGGCCGAACGGGCGCGGGGGATGGCGCAGGAAGACCTCGAGCGGGCGGGCCGCTGGGGAGCGGCGAGCGGAATCGGCGTCGCACTGCGGGCCACTGCGCTGGTCGAGGAGACGCCGTCGGTCGACCGCCTGCGCGAGGCCGTCGCCGCGCTCGAGCGGTCGCCCGCCCGCCTGGAGCACGCGCGCGCCCTCGTCGACCTCGGCGCGGCCCTCCGCCGTGCCAACAGCCGCGCGGAGGCCCGCGGCCACCTCGAGCACGGGCTCGACTTCGCCGAACGCGGCGGCGCCCGCGCGCTCGCCGAGCTTGCACGCACCGAGCTGCGCGCCGCCGGGGGCCGCGTCAGCGATCCGTACGGGGCGGGCGTCGAGGCGCTGACGGCGTCGGAGCGGCGCGTCGCGGAGCTCGCGGCGGCAGGGCAGAGCAACCCCGAAATCGCGCAGTCCCTGTTCGTCACGCGCAAGACGGTCGAGACGCACCTCGGTCGCGTCTACCGCAAGCTGGGCATCCCAGGCCGGATGCAGCTCGCGCAGGCGCTGGGCGAGCACGTACCGGCGGGCAAGGCCTGACCGCCCGCAAGGGCTTCCTCCCGCCAAGATCAGGGGTCTGGATCGGGGAGCTCCCCGACGCCCCGGCCGGGCCGCTCGCCCGAGGATGCGCCTCATGTACACGACCGAGCGGGACCCGCTCGTCGCCGCGGCAATTGCGGGGGACGAGGCGGCGTTCGCGGAGCTTGTCGAACGCCACGGGCGCGAGCTACACGCGCATGCCTATCGCATCGTCGGCTCGCACGAAGACGCGGAGGATCTGACGCAGGAAACCTTTCTGCGCGCCTGGCGCAGGCTGGAGAGCTATCAGGGCCGCGCGTCGTTTCGGACGTGGCTGTACACCATCGCGACCAACGCTTGCCTGAGTGCGCTCGAGCGGCGCTCGCGCCGTCCCCATGGAACCCAGACGCCGGCGCTCGAGGCGATCCCGGCGGCCGACGCGGAGCCGGCCGAGGCGCTCGTCTCGAAGGAGACGGCCGACCTCGGTTTTCTCGCCGCCGTCCAGCACCTTCCCCCGAGACAGCGGGCGGTGTTGATCGTTCGAGACGTGCTCGGCTGGCCCGCGAAGGAGACCGCCGCGCTTTTGGGGACGAGCGTCGCCTCGGTGACCAGCGCCCATCAGCGCGCCAGGTCGACGCTGAGGGAGAAGGCCGGTGGCCCGGGCAGGCGCTGAGCTCGTCAACCCGGCGACAGGGTTGCGGACCATGTTTCGGGAGACCGCCCAAACGACGCGCGGAGAGCTGCTTCAAGTCGACTGGATCGGCCGTCGGGGGTGGACGACCGGCGACCACGTGCACCCGCAGCAGGAGGAACGCTTCGAGGTCCTCTCCGGCAGGCTGGGCCTCCGAGCCGGCGGCGACGAGCGCGAGTACGGCTGCGGCGACGTCGTCGTCGTCCCGGCTGGGGCGCCGCATGCGGCCTGGAACGCCGGCGCCGCGGACGTGCACGTCCTCGTCGACTTCAGGCCCGCCCTTCGGACGGAGACGGCTCTGGAGACTCTGGCGGGTCTGGCGCGCGACGGGCTGACGACGGCGTCCGGGGTACCACGGAACCCGTTCCGGCTGGCGCTCGTCCTGCGCGACTTCGCCGACGAGTTCTACTTCGTGCGGCCTCCGCTGGGGCTGCAGAAGGCGGTCCTCGGCCCTCTGGCCGCGCTCGGCCGCCTGCTCGGGTACCGAGCCGAGTACCCCTAAGGGCCTCCTAGCCCTGAGGGATTGCGGACATGTCCATGTAGATGAACGACCACTGATGGCCGTCGAGGTCGCGGAAGCCCCGCATGTACATGAAGCCGTCGTCCTCCGGCTCGCCCAAGGACTCGCCGCCGGCCGCGAGGGCCTTGCCGGCGAGGTCGTCGACCTGCTCCCGGCTCTCCGCGGAGAGGCCCACGATCACCTCCCTACTCCTCGAGGTGTCGGCGATGCCCTGCGGCGCGATGAAGCCCTGGAAGAACGGTTCCGTGACCAGCATCACGGACGTGTCGTCGCCGACGATCATGCGCGTCGCGTTCTCGTCGGTGAACACCTCGTCGAACGTGAAGCCGAGCGCGCCGAAGAACTCGGTCGCCTTGGCCAGGTCCTTCACGGGCAGGTTGATGAACGTCTGCATCGCCATCGCGAGCTCCTTCCGCTGCTAGCCGTCACCGGTACTGACCGCCGGCGGCGGCCGAACTCATCGCTCGACGAGCCCCGACTGGTAGGCGAGCACGATTGCTTGGACGCGGTCGCGGAGGTTGAGCTTCTGGAGGATGTGCGTGATGTGTGTCTTGACAGTGGTGTCGCTGATGTAGAGCTCCTGCGCGATCTCCGTGTTGGAGAGGCCGTTGGCGATCAGGCGGAAGACCTCCTGCTCGCGCGTGGTCAGCTCGTCGAACCCTTCGGGAGGCGCGGCGCGGGGGATCCGTGTGAACTGCTTGATCACGCGCTTGGTGATCGTGGGGGAGAGAAGTGCGTCGCCGCCGGCGACCGTTCGGATCGCTGCGATCAGCTGTTCGGGCGGGTCGTCCTTGAGCACGAAGCCGCTGGCGCCGGCTGCGAGCGCTTCGTAGACGTACTCGTCGAGATCGAACGTGGTGAGGATCAGGATCCGGGTGCCGTTCTCGGCGGCGAGGATGCGCCGGGTCGCCTGGAGACCGTCGAGCTCCGGCATGCGGATGTCCATCAGGACGACGGTCGGATGGAAGCGGGCCGCCTTGTCGATGGCCTCGAGCCCGTTGTTCGCCTCGGCCACGACTTCGATGTCCTGCTCGCCCGCGAGGAGCATGCGGAAGCCGGCGCGCACCATCGACTGGTCGTCGGCGACGAGCACGCGGATCGTCACGGCCGCTCTCCGCTCAGGGGGAGGCGCGTGTTGACGACGAAGCCGCCTCCGCTCGCGCTGCCAGTGGTCATCTCGCCGCCGTAGATCTTCACGCGCTCGCGCATGCCCACGAGCCCGTGGCCCAGGCCGTCGGTAGTCGAGGTACCGCGGCCGTCGTCGCGGATCTCGATCTGGAGCTCGTTGGAGCCGTAGTGGACGGTCACGTCAGCGTGGCTGGCGTGCGCGTGCTTGAGGGCGTTGGTGAGGCCCTCCTGAATGATCCGGTAGGCGGAGAGATCGATCGCGCGCGGAAGCGGGAAGCGGTCGCCGTCGAGGTGAAGCCGCACGGGGAGGCCGGCGCGGCCGACCTCCTCGAGCAGGGAATCGAGACCGTCGAGACCCGGCTGGGGGGTCAACTCGAGGTCCTCGCCGTCGTGGCGCATAGCGCCGAGCAGCCGGCGCATCTCCGCCAGCGCCGAGCGGCCGGCCTGCTCGACGCCTCTGAGCGCGTCCTTGTCCTCTTCCAGCGCTTGGGGGAGCTTGTGCCGGACAGCGCCGATCTGGAGCACCATGACGCTGACCGCGTGGGCGACGATGTCGTGGAGCTCGCGCGCGATCCGCGCGCGCTCCTCTGCGACCGCGATGCGTGCGGCCGCCTCGCGCTCGCGCTCGGCCTGGGCCGCGCGGATCTCCGCCGCCTCGGCCTGCTCGCCGCGCATGCGCAGAGCGAAGCCGGCAGCCCAGGCGATTCCGAAGTCGACGGGAATCAGGATGAGCTCCGTGGTCGCGTGGCCGGGGATGTTGTAGACGACCGTCGTGATGCCTGCGAGCACGATCGCCAAGCCGGTCCACGCCTGCCTGGCGTCGCGCAGGTTGCCGAGCAGGACGGCGGACGCCAATCCGACGGGGAACAGGCTCTCGATAGACGGGATCAGTACGCCGTCGACGAAGGAGAGCGCCGTCGCGAGGATCCAGTAGGCCGCCGGAGCGCCGAAGGGAAACCACCGGCGCGTGAAGAGCGGCAGCATCAGGACCGCCACTGCGGGCACGGCGAACCACAGGCTCGTGCTCGGCGCGCCCGGCGAGAGGATCAGGTCGAGGATGGCTGCGACGGCCAGAGCACCGATCAGGAGCTCGAACCAGTACTCACGCGCAAGGTGGCTAATCCTGATCCGGCTCACGCGTTGAAGGTACTGCAGACTTTCGCGCGCCGCCTCCTACCCGAGTAGGACTGCGAATCATCAGCGAGCACGAGCTCGAATCGTCGGCCGCGACGAGCTCGAATCCAGCCTTCCGACGAGGTCGTCGCGCCGCGGCCCTCGTAGCGTCGAGGCATGGACGTCGAGCGAAGAGGAGGAGCCATGAGCCCCGCAAAGCCGATGGCCCGCGAGCTCGCCGCGCGCGAGAACGACGGCATCCACGTCCTGCTGCTCTGGCACCCGGACGAGAGCGCGCTCACCGTAACAGTCGAGGACGCCCGTCTCGGAGACCGCTTCCACCTCGCGGTCCCTCCCGACCGTGCCCTCGACGCCTTCTACCACCCCTACGCCTACGCGGCCTAGGACGACCGACGTGAAGGAGGAAGGACCGATGCAACCCAACAGGATCCAAAGCCCCAGCCTGGCTGCCCGCATTGGGCGCTGGAGCGCCGACCACTGGAAGACTGCGACGTTCGGCTGGCTCGCGTTCGTCGTCGTCGCCTTCGCGCTCGGCGGCATGGCCGGCACGAAGACCATCGACCCGAACGCGCCCGGGCCGCGTGAGTCCGGGCGCATGGACAGGATCCTCGAGGAGGGCTTCGAGCGGCCCGCCGACGAGAGCGTCCTCATCCAGAGCCGGTCGCTCTCGGCGTCCGACCCGGCCTTCACGGCCGCGGTCGAGGACGTCGTCGCACGGATCTCGAGGCTTGACGCCGTCCAGAACGTCCGCTCACCCCTCGACGAGGCCAACGCGGGCCAGATCTCCGAGAGCGGCCGCGCGGCTCTGGTGGAGTTCGAGATCCGCGGCGCCGCCGACGAGGCCGCCGAGAAGATCGACCCGGTTCTCGACCAGGTCGAAGCCGCCCGGCAGGCTCACCCGGAGCTCTTCATCGGCGAGTTCGGCGATGCAAGTGCGGCCAAGGCCGTCGAGACCGCATTCGCGGACGACCTGGCGAAGGCCGGCGAGCTGTCCCTCCCGATCACGCTCGTCATCCTGGTGATTGCGTTCGGTGCGCTCGTCGCCGCAGGGATCCCGCTGGTGCTGGCCCTGACGGCCGTGATCGCAACCTTCGGCCTGGTCGCCGTGACGAGCCAGGCCGTGCCGGTCGCGATGCAGGCCGGCGCGCTCGTGCTCCTCATCGGCCTCGCGGTCGGCGTCGACTATTCGCTCTTCTACCTGCGACGTGCACGCGAGGAGCGGGCCGCCGGCCGCAGCAACCGGGCGGCAATCGAGGTCGCCGCTGCGACCTCAGGCCGCGCGGTGCTGATCTCCGGCCTGACGGTGATGACGGCGATGGCCGGCATGTTCCTCACCGGCGATCGCGTATTCGCGTCGTTCGCAATGGCGACGATCGCGGTCGTGGCGATCGCCATGCTCGGCTCCTTGACCGTGCTTCCTGCACTCCTCTCGCGGCTTGGGGACAAAGTCGACCGGGGCCGGCTTCCGTTCGCGGGACGCCGCCGCGCCGACGGTGAGGGCCGCATTTGGGGCGCCGTCGTCAACCGCGTCTTGCGTCGACCGGTGGTAGCGGTCGTCCTCGCCGGCGGGCTGCTGGTGGCGCTGGCGGTGCCGGCGCTGCAGCTCCGCATGGCCCAGCCGGGGCCCGACACGTTCCCGACGTCGCTGCCCGCAGTCCAGACGTACGAGCGCATGCAGGACGCCTTCCCGGGCACGGCCCTTCCCGCCACCGTGGTGGTCGAGGCGCCGGATGTCAACGCGCCTCGCATGCAGGCCGCGATCGAGCGGCTGAAGGAGCGGGCCCTGCAGAGCGCCCGCATGCACGAGCCGATCACGGTCGCCGTCAACGAGGCAGGGACGGTCGCGAGCGTCAACGTCCCGATCGAAGGAAAGGGAGCGGACGCCGAGTCGAACGCCTCCCTGGCCGTCCTGCGTGACGAGATCGTGCCGAACACCGTCGGCGCCCTTCCCGACGCCGAGGCCGGCGTCACGGGCCTCACCGCCCAGTGGAAGGACTCCTCCGACGAGATGAAGTCGAACCTGCTGCCAGTGGTCGCGTTCGTGCTCGTGTTCGCGTTCGCGCTCATGCTCGTCGCCTTCCGGTCGCCGGTCGTCGCGGCCAAGGCGATCGTCCTCAACCTGCTCTCCGTCGGGGCGGCATACGGCGTGCTGGTGCTCGTGTTCCAGCACGGCTACGGCAGGAGTCTCCTCGGCTTCAGCTCCACGGCAGGGATCGACCCCGTCGTCCCGCTGCTGCTCTTCGTGATCCTGTTCGGGCTCTCGATGGACTACCACGTATTCCTCCTGAGCCGGATTCGGGAGGCCGTGCAACGTGGCCTGGGCACCGACGAGGCCGTCGCGCGTGGGATCACGTCGACCGCCGGCGTCGTCACGGCCGCTGCGATCGTCATGGCCGCCGTCTTCGCGGTCTTCATCACGCTCTCGATGCTGATGTTCAAGCAGTTCGGCGTCGGGCTCGCCGTCGCGATCCTGCTCGACGCGACGATCGTCCGCGGGGTGCTCCTGCCCGCCTCGATGAAGCTGCTCGGCGACTGGAACTGGTACCTGCCGACCTGGCTCGAGTGGCTACCTCGCTTCGACCTCGGCGAGTCCGAGGTCCCGCGCGAGCAGGAGTTGACCCCCGCCTCTGCCTAGACCCGCCGACCGACCCCGGGCCGTTGCGGCCCGGGGTCGAACCCTGAAGGAGACCGCCATGACGGCCATCACCCCCACACGCATCGTCGCCCTCGCGCTCGTCGCGCTGGCGATCGCCGGCCTCGGGTACCTCCGGTTCGAGCCCGACGCCGACCCGGTCTCGGTCCCCACCGGCGCGCAGGCGGGCGACCTCATCCTGGAGAACTGCGACTACGAGACCGAAGACGGCACGTACGCAGCGGAATGCGGCACGCTGGTCGTCCCGGAGAACCGGGCAGAGCCGGGCTCGCGGCTGATCGCGCTGCCTGTCACCCGCATCAAGGCCAGGTCCGACAATCCGGCCGAGCCGATCTTCCGCCTCGAGGGCGGGCCGGGCCTGACGAACATGGGGTTCGCCAAGGCGAGCCGCTTCGCCGACGACCACGACGTCGTCCTCGTCGGCTACCGCGGCGTGGACGGCTCCGTCCGCCTCGACTGCCCGGAGGTCGAGTCGGCGCTCAAGCACTCGACCGACTACCTCGGCGAGACGTCCGTCCGCGCGTACGGCGAGGCGCTCCGGGCCTGCGCCGACCGTCTGGCGGACGACGGCGTCGACCTCGCGGGCTACGGCCTGCCGCAGCAGGTCGAGGACCTCGAGGCTGCTCGCGAGGCGTTCGGCTACGACCGCGTCGACCTCCTGAGCGAGAGCGCGGGCACCCGCACGGCGATGATCTACGCCTGGGAGCATCCGGAGAGGATCCATCGGTCGGTGATGATCGGCGCCAACCCGCCCGGCAACTTCCTCTGGGATGCACGGAAGACCGACGAGCAGATCGCCCGCTACGCCGAGCACTGCTCGCAGGACGAGAGCTGCAGCGGGCGGACGGACGACCTCGCGGCCTCCATGGGCCGGACGCTCGGTGACATGCCCGAGCGCTGGTTCTTCCTGCCGATCGAGGACGCGAGCGTCCGCGTCGCCTCCTTCTACGGGTTGGCCGAGACGACCTCCGAGGCGGCGCCGATCAGCGGGCCGATGACCCTCGACGCGTGGCTCGCGGCCGACGACGGCGACGCGAGCGCGTTCTGGCTCCAGTCGCTCCTGGCCGAGCTCGTGTTCCCGGAGTCGTTCGTCTGGGGTCAGCTGGCGGCCGCCGCCAGGCTCGACGCGCAGGTCGCCGCCGACTCGTTCGCCTCCGGCACCCGTGAGCCCGAGTCGAACCTCGGCGACGCCGCGACGGCGTTCATCTGGGGCGGCGGTCGGCTGGCCGACGCCTGGCCGGCGCAGCCGGGCGAGAATGACTACCACGCCGTGCGGTCTGCGGATGTCGAGACGCTCCTGATCGGCGGCGAGCTCGACTTCGCGGCGCCCCCTCAGTCCGCGACGGAGGAGCTGCTGCCTTCCCTGACCAACGGGAAGCAGGTCGTGCTGCCCGGGTTCGGGCACTCCGCGAGCTTCTGGACGCAGCAGCCCGAGGCTGGGACGCACCTGATCGCCGCCTACCTCGCCACCGGCAAGGTTGACGACTCCCTCTACGAGCCCCAGACCGTCGACTTCACGCCCGAGGTCACCCAGCCGGCGCTCGCCAAGGGCATCGGCGGCGCGATGGTCGGGCTCGCGGCGCTTGCCGTGCTCTCGCTGCTCCTGATGGCCCGCCGGGTGCGCATGCGGGGCGGGTTCGGGAGCAAGGCCGGCGCGGTGCTTCGGTGGGTCTATCCCGCTGTCCTCGGCCTCGGCGGCTGGTTCGCCGGCATTCTCGTCATCAGTACCACGATGTCCGGCGTCCCTCTCGACGACCCGCTGTTCGCGGTGCTCTCCGTGGGCCTCCCGATCGGGTCGGGCATCTACCTCGCCTGGGTGCGCCGGGACTGGGCGGCCAGGATCAAGGCCACCGGGTTCGCCGCCGCCGTCGGTGGGTCGCTGGTCGGAGGCTGGCTCGGATTGAATGCCGCGGAGGACCTCCTTGCCCTGCTCTCCGCGATCCTTGGGGCGACCGCGGGTGCGAACCTGATCCTCCTCGTGCTCGACATCGTCTGGGACCGCCAGGCGCGCGACCGCTTCGCCGCGACCAACGCCAGAGACACACTGGAGGCGCGTCCTTCGACCCGCTGACCCTCAGGCAGTCGCTTCCGCGACGCGGGTGTGCCTACAGACCCGCTTGGGCGGCGCGTGCGAGAACGTACTCGCCCGCCGTGACCGGGTCGTAGCGCGTGCCGCCGCCGAGCGTCTCGATCACAGCGTCGGTGCGCGGGTTGTGGAAGAAGACGAGCGACTGGCGCCGCGGCGTCGCGCCGTCCCCACCGACAACGCGGTGCAGCGTCGAGACCCAGCGGTCGCCGGTCCACCGCTGCATCAGGTCGCCGATGTTCACGACGAAGCCGGTCGGGGGCGCCTGTACGGGCAGCCACTCGCCGCTCCGCGTCTGCACCTCGAGCCCGGCCGCGTCGGAGTGGATGATCGTCAGGCACCCGTAGTCCCGGTGTGCCCCTGCTCGTGCGCCGCCCGCCCCCGCGGGATAGTCGATGACGCGAAGGCTCGACGAGCGGTCGTCGAAGAACCGGTCGAGCCCGTCCTCGTCCAAGCCGAGCGCGAGCGCGAACGACCGCACCAGCGCCCCGGCGACGCGCAGCATCTCCGCGTAGTACCGCTCGTAGCCGTCACGCAACTGCGGGCTCGGCCATCCGACACCCTCGAGTGACGGTCCCCAGTCGAGCGACGCCTTCCGGTCGGCGTTCGCACCGAGCTTCTCGGCGCCCAGCGGTCGGTAGGCGGGGAGACCGCGCGTAGCGGCAGGCGCTCGGAATCGCTCCTTCTCTGCGTCCGGGAGGTCGAAGAACGCGCGCGAGCGTGCTGCCACGTCCTCGATCAGCTCTGCGTCGACCCCGTGGCCCACGACGGTCAGGAAGCCGACTTCCTCGCAGGCGCGTCGAACCTCGCCGGCGACCCCGCCGGGCCCGCGTGAGAGGTCGATCATCGGCACGGTCACGGCGGCCACATTAGTCGTCCCGAAGTCCCGGAGGAGCAGACGATCTGCCCGACAGCGGACGAGCGCTGTAAACCCTCGCCCGGGTGCCTGCTAACACGCTTACCGACGACTTCGACGCAGACTTCGGCTTGGCGAGTGGCACGGGATCAATGCTTTCCTCCGTCACGGCGGCCGGGTCTTCCGCACCTACGTCGTCAACAACCGCGGCGACGAGGCGATGGGAAGCACCTGGAGCTACCTCGACATCACGGCGCTCGGCCGCCAGGAGGAGTGGGAGGACTCACCGGAGGGCTATCCCCAGACCCCGCCCTACCAATGGTGGAACCTGCACAACGAGTACGGTGAAGCTGCGTGATGGCTCACCTGGGAGGAGTTCCGTCGCGACTGCGAAGCGCCCGCCGCCTGGGCGGCGCTAGAGGGAGCGGACGGCCTCGCGCGCCGGGACGTCGCCCTCGAACAGCTCGAACTCGGCACCGATCGTGTTTGGCGCGTGCAGGCACTCGAGCAGCACGAGCGCAACGTCGTCGCGGGCGATGTCGCCGCGTCCGCCGAACGTGCGGCTGACTTGGACGCGGCCGCTGCCGGGCGCGTCGGTCAGGTGGCCCGGCTTGACGATCGTCCAGTGGAGGCGGCTCTGCTTGAGCGCGTCGTCGGCGTCGCGCTTGGCCTCGAGGTATGGGCGCATCGCGTCCGTTGCGCCGGCCACGTCATGGGTTCCGATCGAGGAGACGAGCACGAACCGGCCGACGCCGAGGTCGCTGGCCGCTTCCATGGACTTGACGGCCGCGCCGTAGTCGACCGTCCGCTTGCGCTCTGGCCCGCTCCCTGGCCCGGCCCCGGCGGCGAACACGATTGCGTCGGCGGCACCTGTGTGCGTGCGCAGATCGTCGCCCCGCTCGAGGTCGCACAGGACCGGCTCGGCGCCCACCGCCTCGAGGTCGCCGGCCTGCTCGGCCTTCCGGATCACCCCGCGGCCTTGGTGCCCGTCGCGCGCGAGCAGCCGCAGGAGGCGCAGGCCGACCTTGCCATGGCCGCCGATCACGAGCACCTCCATCGCCGTCAGCGTACCGCGGTCGCCGAGGTGGGCCTCGATTGCGCGGTCGTCGGCGTCGAGTCCCGCGACCCGAGGGCCGCGGGACTCTGGACGTACAGGGCGAGCGCTCGGGGCGGCTAGGCCGCTTCTTCGAGCGCGGGCTCCGTGACCGCCGGCTCCGAGTGGCGAAGATCCCGTCCGCGCACGAGGAAGATCGAGACGAGGACGCCTGCGAACGCGATCGCGGCGCCGGCCCAGAACGCGTCGACGAACCCGTCCGTGAGGGCGGCGGGCAGGGCGGTTCCGCTCGCGAGCTCGTCGTCCGTGGTCGAGAACGCGATCGTCGAGAGGAGCGCGATCCCGAGCGCGCCGCCGATCTGCTGCGAGGTGTTGATCAGCCCCGACGCGAGGCCTGCCTCCTCGGGCTTCGTCCCCGCGAGCGCCGCGATCGTGATCGGCACGAACGAGAAGGGGATCGCGATGCCGAGGATCAGGAACCCAGGGAAGAGGTCGGACCAGTACGAGCCGTCCGCGGAGACCTGGGTGAAGTAGACGAGGCCGATGGTGAGCATGCTCATGCCGAAGACGAGCGCCGGCTTGACGCCGATCCGGTTCACGACCTGCGCGGCGACGTTCGCCCAGATCACGGCCGTACCGGCGACGGCGAGGTAGCCGATGCCTGTCTTCAGAGCCGAGAGCCCGAGCACCTGCTGCATGTAGAGCGTAAGCATCAGGAACATCGAGAACAGGGCCGTGCCCATGATCAGCCCGGCCACGTTCGCCGCGGTCAACGTCTGCACCTTGAAGATCGTGAACGGGACAAGCGGATCGCGCTGCCGCCGCTCCCAGAGGGCAAAGGCGGCGAGCAGGGCCGCCGCGGCCGCGAAGATGCCGATCGTCCGCGCCGAGGTCCACTCCCACTGTCGGCCCTGGGTGATGCCGAGTACGAGCAGGACGAGCCCCGAGGTGACCAGCGCGGCGCCCGGCACGTCGTGGCTTTGCCCGTGCGCGTCCCGGCTCTCGGCGAGCAGGACCGGGGCGAGCGCGAGCCCGGCGATGCCCACGGGGACGTTCACGAAGAAGATCCACTCCCACGAGAGGAGGTCGGTGAGGATGCCGCCCATGAGCACGCCGGCGGCGGCGCCGAAGCCGCCGACCGCGCCCCAGGCGCCGAGCGCGATGTTGCGCTCCCGCCCCTCCGAGAAGGTGGTGGTCAGGATCGAGAGCGCGGACGGCGTGATCGTGGCCGCGCCGAGCCCCTGGAGGGCCCGCGCCCCGATCAGCGACTCGTCGCTCCAGGCGAGGCCGCAGAGGAGCGATCCGATCGAGAAGACGACGAGGCCGGCCATGAAGACGGCCCGCCGGCCGAGGATGTCGGCGAGGCGGCCGCCGAGCAGGAGGAACCCTCCGAAGACGAGGGCGTAGGCGCTGATCACCCACTGCAGGTTCTCCTGCGAGAAACCGAGGTCGGCTTGGATCGACGGGAGCGCGACGTTCACGATCGCGATGTCGAGGACGACCATGAACTGCACGGCGCAGAGGAGCGCCAGTGCGAACCATTTCGTTCGGTTGGCTGCGAGCACGAGACCTTCCCCTTTCGAGTGCTGTCGTCGAGACGACGAACGACAGGGCCCGAAAGGGACAGCTACGCGCCGACTTCACTGAGGCGCCGCTCGAGGAAGCGACGCTCCGGCTCTGTGTGCGCGAGCTCGAGCGCGCGCTCGTATTCCGTGCGCGCCTCGTCGGCACGGCCGAGGCGGCGGAGCAGGTCGGCCCGCGTGGAGTGGAAGTACTGGTAGCCGTCCAGGTCGAGCCGGTCGACGAGGGCGAGGCCGCTTTCGGCCCCCTCCACCTCGGCGACGGCGATCGCGCGGTTCAGCTCCACGACCGGCGAGCCGGTCATGCGCACGAGCTGCCCGTAGAGCCCGGCGATCTCCGGCCAGTCGCTCGTCTCCTCCAGGTGCAGCGACGCGATCGCGGCCTGGACGACGTACGGTCCTCGGCCCCGCAGCGCGAGCGCGCGGTCGAGCGTCTCGCGCCCGCGCCTTATCTTGGCGGCGTCCCAGCGCGAGCGGTCCTGGTCTGGAAGCAGCACGAGCTCGCCGCCCGCGAACCGGGCCTCGCGGCGCGCGTCGTCGAGCAGCATCAGCGCCTGGAGACCGTGCACCTCCGGCTCGTCCGGCATCAGCTCGGCAAGCGCCGTGCCCAGCCGGAGCGCCTCCGCCGCCAGGTCGACGCGGCCGCCGTAGCCCTCGTTGAAGATCAGGTAGACGACCGCGAGCACCGCGGCCAGACGCTCCGGCAGCAGGTGCTCGGCCGGGACGCTGAAGGGGATGCCCGCATCCCTGATCTTGCGCTTCGCCCGCGAAAGCCGCCGCTTCATCGTCTCCTCGGGAACGAGGAAGGCGCGCGCGATCTCCTCCGTGGTCAGGCCGCCGAGCGCGCGCAAGGTGAGGGCGACCTGCGCCTCGAGACCGAGTGACGGATGGCAGCAGGTGAAGATCAGCTCCAGCCGCTCGTCGGGAAACGTCCTCTCCTCCATCTCGTCCTCCACGGCCTCGGGTACGTCGAGCAGGCGTGTCTTCTCGGTGAGCGTCCGGTCGCGGCGCAGTCGGTCGATCGCGCGGTTGCGGGCGGTGATCGTCAGCCAGGCGCCCGGATTCGGCGGCGTGCCGTCCAGGGGCCAGCGCTGGGCCGCGATCGCAAACGCCTCCTGTGCGGCTTCCTCGGCGAGATCGAAGTCGCCGAGGTAGCCGACCAGGCTGGCGACGACGCGGCCCCACTCGTCGCGAAAGACCTGCTCGAGCAGCGCTACCTCTCCACCAGCGGTCGCACCTCGACCGCGCCGCCCATCCGCGCGGCCGGAACCCGCGCGGCGAGCTCGAGCGCCGCGTCGAGATCGTCGGCCTCGACGAGGAAATAGCCGCCGAGGTGCTCCTTCGCGTCCACGAACGGGCCGTCGGTGAGAAGCGTCTCGCCGTCCCGGACCCGCACCGTGGTCGCGGTCTCGGCCGGTTGCAGCTGCTCGCCGCCGAGGACGCCGGGCGACTGCCGGATGGCCATGTACTCGCCGACGATCGCGTCCTGCTCGTCCGCTGGCAACTGCTCGAACTCGTCCCTCAGGACGGTCGAGTAGATCTGAAGCAGGTACTTCATCGTCTCCTCCTTTGGGCGGGGTCTCGCCTCTACGACGAACGTACACCCAGCGCGGGGACAACCCGGGACGCATCCTCGCTCTCGTGGGATCGGTGCTGGGCGACG
>Ga0081538_10002984_pt1 | contig 16132 bp, 17 predicted proteins | sample TabmetS5T2R1_FD_71022 | JGI IMG/M metagenome (GOLD analysis project Ga0081538, IMG submission 71022) | Tabebuia heterophylla rhizosphere microbial communities from the University of Puerto Rico - S5T2R1 | ecosystem: Host-associated > Plants > Roots > Rhizosphere ... | reverse complement strand
GAACCAGGCGAAGGGCCCCTCGATCATCGTGTCGCGGCGCTCGCCGGAGCTGATCCGCGCGCTGTTCGAGCTCGAGGTGCCGGAGATCGCCGACGGGCTGGTCGAGATCCAGAACGTCGCGCGCGAGCCGGGCTACCGCTCGAAGATCGCCGTGGTATCGCACGCGTCCGGCGTTGACCCGGTGGGCGCCTGCGTGGGTCCGCGCGGCTCGCGCGTGCGCATGGTCGTCTCGGAGCTGCGCGGCGAGAAGATCGACATCATTCCCTTCAACGAGGAGCCGGCTCGCTTCGTCGCCAAGGCGCTCTCGCCCGCGCGCGTGCGCGAGGTGCTGGTGGACGACGAGGCCAAGCAGGCCACCGTCATCGTGCCGGACGATCAGCTGTCGCTCGCGATCGGCAAGGATGGCCTCAACGCCCGCTTGGCGGCGCGTCTGACCGGCTGGCGGGTCGACATCCGCTCGGAGACCGAGTTCGCCGAGGAAGAGGCGACGATGGGTTACCAGGAGGAGGAGGTCTCCGGCCGCTGCGCCGCGATCCTCGCGAACGGGAAGCGTTGCCCGAACGCCTCGCTCCCGGGCTCGCGCTACTGCGGCCTCCCCGCGCACCAGGAGCTCGCCGAGAAGGGCACGGACTACCTCGTGCCGCCGGAGGACGGCGGCGGCGAGGAGCCGGCCGAGGAGGAGCCGCTCGCCGAGGAGGAGCCGCTTCCTGAGGAGGAGCAGGCGGCTGACGTGGCGGCGGCGGAGAGCGAGATCGCCGAGGAGCTCGGCGATCCGGAGCTCGCCGGCGACGGCACCGGCGCGGACGCCGCCGTCGTCGAGGCCGACGTCGAGATCGGCGAGGCGCCGGCCGAGGCCGAGGAGGCTGAGGAGTCGTAGAGCCGCGGCGCAGCTGCATCGCCTGCAGGCGCTCGCTTCCCAAGCGCGAGCTACTGAGGCTGGTGCGCGCCGCCGACGGACGGATCGTCGCGGACCCCTCGGCGCGCGCCGAGGGCCGCGGCGCCTACGTGTGCTCGGATCCGCAGTGCGCCGCTAGTCTCGCCCAGGGGCGGACGCTCGCGCGCTCGCTGCGGGCGCCCGTGACCGTAGAACCGGAGACCATAGACTTAATTCACGAATGGCAAAGAAGCGCGTCCACGAGATAGCGAAGGAGAGGGGGATCACCTCGAAGGAGGCTGTGGCCATCCTGCAGAAGGCCGGCCTCGAGGTGAAGTCGCACTCATCCAGCGTCGAGGAATCAGACGCCGCTCGCGCCTTCGAGAACGGGGCGGGTGCCGCGCCCGCAGCCGCCCCGGCCGAGGCTCCCGCGCCGGAGCAGCCGGTCGCCCCGGCCGCCGCGGCCACGGTCGAGTCCGCGCCTGCCGCCCCCGAGCAGCGCCCCGGCGGCGCCGGCCAGGCGCCCCCGGGCCGGCCCGACGGCGGCCAGCGCCCGCAGGGGGACGGGCAGCGCCCCCAGGGTGGGGGCCAGCGCTCGCAGAGTGGCGGCCAGCGGCCCAAGGGGGGCGGGCAGCGCCCTCAGGGTGGTCAGCAGCGCTCCGGTGGACCCCAGCGCCCGCCGATCCAGCGCCCGCCGGCGCCGGAAGGCGAGGTGCGGCGCGCCGGCCCCGAGGGACGGGGCCCGAGAATCCTTCAGGACGCCCCTCCGCCAGAGCAGCGTCAGCCCCAGGGCGGACAGCGCGGCGGCGGTCGCCAGGGCGATCGCCCCGGCCCACGCGGCCAGCAGGGCGGACGCCCGCCCGGCGGGGGCCGTGCCCCGGGTGGGCCCGGTCAGGCCGACGGCGGCCGCCAGGCGCCCGGTGGTCGCGGCGGCAGGCCGACCCGCGGCGGCCGCGCAGGCGAGGGCGGCGGTGCGGCCGCCGGCGGCGGAGGCCGGCGGCGGCGCGTGGTCATCGATTCTCAGGCTTCGCGGCGCGACCGGCCCGGTCCGCCGCAGCAGTCGCAGCCGCCGCGCCGCGGCCGCGGCCGCCGGCGCCGTCCTCAGTGGGTGGAGCCTGATCTCGAGGCCGAGGCGCAGGCGAAGCTCGAGGCCGAGCAGCAGGAGGACCCGGCCGTCCAGGTCAGGTCCGGCTCGACGGTCAAGGAGGTCGCCGAGTCGCTCCAGCTGACCGCCCCCGAGGTCATCAAGAAGCTGATGGAGCTCGGCGAGATGGCGACGCTCACTCAGACCCTCTCGGACGAGGCGATCGAGGTCCTCGCAGACGGCTTCGACAAGAAGGTCGAGATCGTCTCTGCCGAGGACGAGGTCGAGGCTGAGCCCGAGTACACCGACAGCGACGACGAGCTGATCGAGCGCCCGCCGGTGATCACCATCATGGGCCACGTCGACCACGGCAAGACTTCACTCCTCGACGCCATCCGTGAAACCGAGGTGGCCGCGGGGGAGGCCGGCGGGATCACGCAGCACATCGGCGCCTACCAGGTCCACCACGACGACCACACGATCACGTTCCTCGACACGCCCGGCCACGAGGCGTTCACCGCCATGCGCGCACGCGGCGCGAAGGTCACCGACATCGCGGTGATCGTCGTCGCGGCCGACGACGGCGTGATGCCGCAGACGGTCGAGGCGATCGACCACGCCAAGGCGGCCGAGGTGCCGGTGATGGTCGCGGTGAACAAGATCGACAAGGACGGCGCGGATCCGAACCGCGTGCGCGGCGAGCTCGCTCAGCAGGGTCTCACCCCGGCCGACTGGGGCGGCGATACGGAGTTCGTCGACGTCTCGGCCAAGACGCATCAGAACCTCGACGACCTGCTCGAGACGCTCGTGACCCTGGCCGAGATCCAGGAGCTGCGCGCCAATCCGGAGGCACCCGCCTCGGGCTTCGTGATCGAGTCGCGGCTCGACCCGGGCCGCGGCGCCGTCGTGACGCTGCTGATCCATCGCGGACGCATGAAGGTGGGCGACGCCGTGGTCGCGGGCGAGACGTGGGGCCGCGTGCGCGCCATGAACGACTTCCGCGGCCAGCGTGTCGAGGAGGCGACGCCCGGCATGCCGGTCGAGATCCTCGGCTTCGACGGCGTCCCGGACGCCGGCGAGCAGTTCCGCGTCGTCGAGAACGACCGCGAGGCGAAGCGCGTCGCCAACGAGCGCGCGATCCGCATGAAGCAGCAGGCGCTCGCCCGCCAGGCACGCCGGCGCGTCTCGCTCGAGGACGTTCTCGCGCGCGCCGAGCGCGGCGAGAAGGAGCTCAACCTGGTGCTGAAGGCCGACGTGGCCGGCTCGCTCGAGGCGCTCGCCGACGAGATCGTGCGGCTGCCGCAGGAGCAGGTCCAGGTCAACATCATCCGCGAGGGCGTCGGCGGCATCGCCGAGTCCGACGTGATGCTCGCCTCGGCCTCAGACGCCGTGATCATCGGCTTCAACGTGCGCCCGGTCGGCAACGCCGCCCAGGTGGCGGACCAGGAGGGCGTCGAGATCCGCACCTATTCGGTGATCTACAAGATCATCGAGGATCTGCGCGACGCGATGGAGGGCCTGCTCGAGGCCGTCGAGGTCGAGGAGCAGGTGGCGACCGTCGAGGTGCGTGCGACCTTCAAGGCCTCCCGCGTCGGCACGATCGCGGGCTGCTACGTCACCGACGGAACGGTGCGACGCGGTGCCCAGTGCAGGCTCGTGCGCGACGGCACGGTCGTCTACACGGGCCGGATCGGATCGCTGCGGCGCTTCAAGGACGACGTTCGCGAGGTCACGGCCGGCATGGAGTGCGGCATCGTGCTCGAGAACTACCCCGATCCGAAGGAGGGTGATGTGATCGAGGTATTCGAGACCAGGCGGGTCGAGCAGACGCTGTCCTGATGCCCGTCGCTCCGCGGCGACCCAGGCCGTGAGCTTTGTCTGCCTGATCGAGATTCACCTGCATTTCCCGGACAACGGCAGCCTGAAGGGGAAGCGCAGGGAGCTCAGCTCGCTGAAGGGGCAGCTGCAGCGCCGCTTCGGGGCATCCGTCGCCGAAACCGACCATCACGAGCTCTGGCAGCGCGCGACGCTGACCGCCGCGCTCGTCGCCCGCGACGCCCGCAGCGTGCGCGAACGAGAGGCCAGCGTGAGACGCTTTATTAATTCCATGTTTCCTGAACAGGCCGCAATGGAAAGCCTTGTGGTGTCGGCGCGGGACCTGATGGAGCGGTAGCTACCATGGCCGACCGCATGCGCCGGGTCAATGAGGCGGTCCGCGAGGTCGTCTCGGCACGGATCGCCGAAGGCCTTCGGGACCCGCGCATAGGATTTGTCACCGTGACCGCCGTTGAAACAAGCCCCGACCTGCGTCAAGCACGTGTATACGTAAGCGTGCTCGGCTCGGACGAGGAGCGCAGCGCCACGCTGGCGGGCCTCGAGTCGGCCCACGGGGTGATTCAGCAGGCGGTCGCCAGTGAGCTGCGCATGAAGCGGACGCCCACCCTCCAGTTCGTCTTCGACGAGTCGATAGACAGGGGTATGCGCATCACTGAACTGCTGGACGACGACGCATGACCGTCGTCCTCGAGCAGGAGCAGGTGCTTGAGGAGCTGCGCCACGCGGACAAGCTGCTCCTCACGACCCACGAGAACCCGGACGGCGATGCGCTCGGTTCGCTGCTCGCGATGCACCGGATGCTGCAGCAGCTCGGCAAGAACTCGCTGATGTACATGTCGCCGGACGAGTTCCCGCTGCCCTGGGAGTACCGCGGCTTCTCCTTCGACGGCCTCGTCGGGTCGCCGCCGGCGGACGTCGCCGAGCGCACGATCGTCTTCCTCGACTGCGGCAACATTGACCGCATGCCCGTCGACTTCCTGCAGGAGGACGGGCTCCACATCCTCAACATCGATCACCACCACGACAACACGCGCTTCGGGACGGTCAACCTCGTCGTCCCGGAGGCCTCCTGTACCGCCGAGATCGTCTGGCGGCTGTCCAAGGAGCTCGAGGTCATGATCACGCCGGGGATCGCGGACGCGCTCTACGTCGGGCTCGTGACCGACACCGGCCGCTTCATGTACGAGAACACCTCGGCCGAGGCGCACCGCATGGCCGCCGAGCTGATCGAGGCGGGGGTGCAGCCCCACCAGGTCTACCGGCGGCTGTGGGAGGACCTGCCGTTCCGGCGCCTCCAGCTGCTGCAGCGCGCACTCGCGAGCGTCGAGCGTCACGACAACGGTGCGATGACGGTCGCCCACCTGACGAAGCAGGACTACGAGGCCACCGGTGCGCTCGAGACGGACTCCGAGGGGGTCGTCGACCACATGCGCGCGGTTGAGGGAACGCGCGTGGCGGTGCTCGTGCGCGAGCTCCTCTCCGAGGACCGCGAGGGCATGCGCAAGGTGAGCCTGCGAGCCACCGACGGCAGCGTCGACGTCTCGCGCCTGGCTCGGGCCTTTGGCGGCGGCGGGCACCCGCAGGCCGCCGGCTTCTCGACGGCCGTGCCCTATCCGGAGCTGATCGAGCGGCTCCGCGAGCAGGTCCGCGAGCAGCTCGCGGCCTCGGATGCTTGACCACGCCGCCGACTGACGGCCTCCTGCTGGTCGACAAGCCCGCCGGCGTGACCTCGCACGACGTCGTGGTGCGCGTGCGCCGCGAGCAGCCGCGGGGCACGAAGGTGGGCCACGCCGGCACCCTCGACCCGTTCGCAACGGGGCTTCTGCTCGTACTGGTCGGCCGTGCGACGCGCGCCCAGCGTTTCCTGACGGAGCTGCCGAAGACATACCGGGCCGTGGCCCGGCTTGGCTGGCGCTCGGACACCGGCGACCGCGACGGCGAGCTGACCAAGACCGGCCGCGTGCCCGAGCTGCTCGAGATCCCGGTCGGAGAGCAGCTCCAGCGCCCGCCCGCACACTCCGCCGTGCACGTCGGCGGGCGCCGCGCGTACGAGCTGGCGCGCCGCGGAGAGCAGGTGGAGCTCGAGCCACGGCCAATCGAGGTCCACCGAGCGGAGCTGCTCTGGCACGACGGCGAGCGGGCCGGGTTCGAGATCGAGTGCTCGTCCGGCACATACGTGCGCGCGCTGATCTCGGATCTTGGCGACGCCTACTGCGAGGAGCTCGAGCGCACCGCCGTCGGGCCCTTCAACCTGGTCGATGCGAGCGAGCGCGTCGTGCCGCTGGCGGAGGCGCTCGCGTTCCTGCCGGAGCGCGAGCTGTCTCCCGACGAGGCCGACGCAGTGCGCCATGGACGCCGCCTCAGCGCCGCGGCGGGCGGCCCCGAGCGTCTGCGGCTCACCCACGCCGGCGAGCTGATCGCGATCGGCGAGCCGCGTGCGGGGGAGCTGCAGCCCGTCATAGTGTTCGCGCCCGCATGAAGGTCGTCGAGCTAACGAAGGTGGAGCCCGGATCCGGCCCGCGCAGCGTCGCCATCGGCACGTTCGACGGCGTCCACCGCGGCCATCGCGAGGTGATCCGCGGCTCCGGCACGGTACTGACCTTCGATCCACACCCGCTGTCGGTGATCCACCCCGAGGCCACGCCGAAGCTGATCAGTCCCTTTCCGGTCAAGCGCGACCTGATCGCCGGGCTGGGCGTCGACGAGCTCGTGATCATCCCGTTCGATCGCGGCTTCTCCGAGCGGAGCGCCGAGGCCTTCGTCCAAGACGTGCTGCTCGAACGGCTCGGCGCGGAGCGCGTGTCCGTGGGGGAGAACTTCCGCTTCGGCAAGGGCGCCAAGGGCACCGCCGACTTCCTCGCTCAGCACGAGCAGTTCGAGACGCGCATCGTCTCCCTGGTCGAGGCTGAGGGCGAGACGATCTCCTCCAGCCACATCCGCGGGCTGGTGGCGGCGGGGGAGGTGAGGGAGGCCGCCGAGTTCCTGGGCGGCCCGTTTCTCTTCGAGGGCGAGGTCGTGGAGGGCGACAAGCGCGGCCGCGAGCTCGGCATGCCGACCGCCAACCTGGTGCCCGACGATGCCTACGTGTGCCCCGGCCACGGCGTCTACGCAGCGACCGCGTACCTGGCCGGCGCCCGCGAGGGGATCCCGGCCGCGGTCAACGTCGGGGTGCGGCCCACCTTCGAGACCGGCCGCGGCCTGCTCGTGGAGGCGCACCTGATCGGCTTCGACGACGACATCTACGGAGAGACGCTGCGGCTCGCCTTCCTCGAGCGCCTGCGAGGCGAAAAGCGCTTCGAAACGGTCGAGGCGCTGGTCACGCAGATGAACGCGGACGTCGAGCAAGCGCGCGGGATCGCCGAGCGGATCGGTTAATCCGGGCCGCGACGGCGGTCATACGGGCATGGATCGCGAACCCAAGATCGAAGAGCGCCCGCAGCAGCCCTACGCGGGCATAGCCGGCGAGGCGGCCGACGAGGGCGAGTTCAGACGCTTCGTGGATTCTTCCTTTCCCGAGCTGTTCGGCTGGCTGGGCAGCCACGGCCTCGACCCGGCGGCGCCGTTCATCCGCTACCTCGAGGTGGCGAGCGACGGGCAGCCGCTGCGCTTCGAGCTCGGTGTGCCCACACGCGCGGCACCCAACCCAGATGGCCGCGTTCATGCGGGCACGTTGCCGGCCGGCCGCTACGCCACCTTCCTTCACGTGGGCCCGTACACGCACGCCGAGCTGGCCGACCTGAACGACGCGCGCGAGGCGCTGACCGGCTGGGCCGCCCGCGAGGGTCTCACGCTCGCGGCTGCGGCGACGCCGCGCGGCACGGCCTACGAGGCGAACGTCGAGCACTACCTGACCGATGCCTCGCGGGAGCCCGACTGGTCGAAGTGGGAGACACAGCTGGCGTTCTTGATCGCGGACGCCTGACCTGCGCAGCGCGAAGCGCGGACAGGGCGAGCGCCTCGGAGCGTTCGCGAACGATCGTTACCGGCAAAGATCGCGGGCTGCCGCTGGCTCTTCGTCGACGAGAGCAAGAACCGAAGCCAGCGCTGGTGCAGCATGGCCGAGTGCGGCACCGCGACGAAGAAGCGTCGCTACGTCGAGCGCCGCCGAGCGCGCAGGGCCGCGGGCGCTCGGTCGCACAGCGCCTGACGGCTGCTACGGTTTCCCGCCGAATGTCGTTGACTGCAGAGGCAAAGCGCGAGATCGTCGCCAGGCACGGGCGCGGGGACGCCGACACGGGCTCCACCGAGGTCCAGGTGGCGCTGCTCACCGCGCGCATCAACGAGCTGACCGAGCACCTGCGCGAGCACAAGAAGGACCACCACTCGCGCCGCGGGCTGCTCATGCTGGTCGGCAAGCGCCGCCGGCTGCTCAAGTACCTCCAGAAGTCGGACATCGACCGCTACCGGTCGCTCATCCAGGAGCTCGGCCTCCGTCGATGATCGAGCCCGGCTCTGCGGCGCCGGACTTCACGCTGCCGGACCAGGATGGGAAGAAGGTGTCGCTGGCGGACTACCGCGGGCGCACGGTCGTGCTCGTCTTCTACCCGGCCGACTTCAGCCCCGTCTGCACCGACCAGCTGAACGTCTACCAGGAGGTGCTGCCGCAGATCGAGGAGCGCGGCGCCACCCTCGTCGGCATCTCGGTGGACGGCGCGTTCTGCCACAAGGCATTCCAGCAGCACCTCGGCGTCTCGATCCCGCTGCTCTCCGACTTCCACCCGAAGGGAGCCGTCGCAAAGGCCTACGGGGTCTACGTCGAGGACCACGGCGTGGCCGCGCGGGCGCTCGTGATGGTCGACCCCGAGGGCAACGTCAGCTGGACCTACCAATCCCCGCCGCTCGAGATCCCGGGTGCCAACCTCATCTTCGACGCCCTGGAGCAGCGCTCCCCCGCCTGAGCGAGGCCCGGACGATCACGTCCGTGGCAGCGGCCCGGTCGTGATCGAGTACGCGGACCTCGAATGCCCTTACTGCGCCGCCGCGCATCTGGTCCTGAAGCGGCTGCCGGTCACGCGCGTGTTCCGGCACTTCCCGGTGACCTCGAAGCACCCGCGCGCACGGGTGCTGGCGGCGGCGGCGCACGCCGCCGGCCTCCAGGGGCGGTTCTGGGAGATGCACGACTCGCTGCTGGAGGACCAGGGCCACCTCGACGACCCGCACCTGTGGGAGCGCGCCGAGCGTTTCGGGCTCGACCTCGAGCGCTTCGAGGCGGATCGCCGCTCCGAGGCGGCTCAGGCGCGTGTCGAGGGCGATTTCAATGGCGGCATCAGGGCCGGCGTGACCACGACTCCCACCCAGTTCCTGGCCGGCCGCGCGCATCCGGGGATCCCGGGGGACGGTTTCCTCGAGGCGCTCCGGGAAATCAACGAGACACGGCCGGGGTGAGGAGCAGATCGAGCGTCGAGCGGGACGCGCTGGCCCAGAATCCCGCCTAGAGAGCGGTTCTCTCAGCGTCTCCGGGAGCCCGGCTTCGCCCGGCGTTGCTAGCCTTGCCCGGGTTCGCAACTGGACGAATGAAGAAAGCCATGCCGCCAACCGGAGGCGGCTGAAAGGACACGAATGACCGTTGATGTGAGCCAGGTCTCGCTCGAGATGGGCGGGAGCTCGATCGAGTTCGAGACCGGCAAGCTCGCTAGGCAGGCGAGCGGCTCCGTCGTCGTCAAGGCCGGCGAGACCACCGTTCTCTGCACGGCCACCGCTGGAAACGCGCGCGACGTCGACTTCCTACCGCTGACCGTCGACGTGGAGGAGCGCATGTATGCCGCGGGCAAGATCCCCGGCAGCTTCTTCCGCCGCGAGGGGCGGGCCGGCGAGAAGGCCACCCTGACCGCACGCATGATCGATCGCCCCCTGCGCCCGCTCTTCCCGAAGGGCTGGAACCGCGAGACCCAGCTGGTCTCGATTCCGCTCTCGATCGACCACAAGCATCCCTACGACGTGCTCGCCATGAACGGCGCGAGCGCGGCGCTGATGGTCTCCGACATCCCCTTCCCGGCGCCCGTGGGCGCCGTTCGCATCGGCCAGGACGGCGACGGCAACTTCCTCGTCAACCCCGATGAGGAGTGGCTGCTCGAGTCCCCGCTCGACCTCGTGGTCGCGGGCACCGAGGAGGCCATCCTGATGGTCGAGGCCGGCGCAAACGAGATCACCGAGGCCGAGATCCTCGATGCGCTCGACATCGCGCACGCCGAGATCAAGCGCCTCTGCGAGGCCCAGCACGAGCTGCGCCGCAAGGCCGGCAAGGAGAAGATCGAGCTCACCCCGCCGCAGGTGGACGAGTCGATCCTCGCAGAGGTCCGCGACCGCTTCGGCGCCGCCCTCGAGGCCGCGACCCAGGTCGTCGACAAGCTCGAGCGCCAGGATGCGACGAAGGCCGTCGAGGAGGAGGTCCTCGAGGCGCTCGCCACCGACGTCGGGCTCGATGAGGACGGCGCGATCGCGCGCCGCGCCGAGGTCCAGCGCGCGTTCGACAAGCTCGAGAAGGACATCATCCGTCGCCGCATCGCGGTGGACAAGAAGCGCCCCGACGGCCGCGCCGCCGAGGAGATCCGCGAGATTTGGATCGAGGTGCCGGCGGCCCCGCGCCTGCACGGCTCCGCGATCTTCACCCGTGGTCAGACGCAGGCCTTCTCGGTCGCCGCGCTCGGCACTACCCGCGACGAGATGCGCCTCGACACGCTCGGCCTGCAGGAGGTCAAGCACTACTTCCACCACTACAACTTCCCGCCGTTCTCGGTGGGCGAGGCCGGTTTCATGCGCGGCCCGAAGCGCCGCGACATCGGTCACGGCGCGCTCGCGGAGCGCGCGCTGGTGCCGGTGGTGCCGAGGGTCGACGAGTTCCCGTACACGATCCGCGTGGTCTCGGACATTCTCGAGTCGAACGGCTCGAGCTCGATGGCCTCGGTGTGCGGCTCGACGCTGTCGCTGATGGACGCCGGTGTGCCGATCAAGGCACCGGTGGCCGGCGTCGCGATGGGCCTCATCAAGGAGGGCGACGACTACATCGTGCTCACCGACATCGCGGGCGTAGAGGATCACCTGGGCGACATGGACTTCAAGGTCGCCGGTACCTCCGACGGGATCACGGCCCTGCAGATGGACATCAAGATTGCCGGCGTGACGTTCGACATCCTGCGCGACGCGCTCGCCCAGGCCAAGGACGCCCGCATGACGATCCTCGGCAAGATGCGCGACGCGATCGCCGAGCCGCGCGCCGAGCTGTCCCCGTTCGCGCCGCGGATCTCGCAGATCCAGATCGACACCGAGAAGATCGGGGCGGTCATCGGCAAGGGCGGCGAGACGATCCGGGCGCTGTCGGAGGAGTTCGACGCCCAGATCGACATCGACGACGACGGCACCGTCCGCATCTACGCACAGACGGGCGAGCAGGGCGACGCCCTCACCGACCGCATCCGCTCGATGACGAAGGAGGTCGAGGTCGGCGACGAGTTCACCGGCAAGGTCGTGAAGACGACCACCTTCGGCGCCTTCGTCGAGCTCGCCAAGGGCACCGACGGCCTGCTGCACATCTCGAACATCGCGCCCGGACAGCGCCCCAACACGGTCGAGGAGGTCGTGAACAGGGGCGACGAGCTCGACGTCAAGGTGGTCGAGGTCGATCGCGAGCGCGGCCGCATCGGCCTGCGCCTCGCGGACGATCCCGAGATCGCGGGCAAGTCCGCGGAGGAGCTCGCGTCGATGGGCACGGGCGACAAGGGCGGCCGCGGCGACCGCGGCGGCCGGGGCCGGCGTGACCGCGACAACGGCGGCCGTGGCGGCCGGGACCGTGACCGGGACCGCGGCGGTTCGCGCTACCGCGACCGCGACCGGGATCGCGAGCGCTCCGAGTAGCCGCTTGAGCACGGAGGCTCATCAGCTCAGCACCCTGGACTCGGGCGTCCGGGTGGTGACCGAGGCGATGCCCTCGGTCCGCTCGATCGCGCTCGGTTTCTGGGTGCGGGCCGGCTCGCGTGACGAAGGCGAAGACCAGGCGGGGATCTCGCACTTCCTCGAGCACCTGCTCTTCAAGGGTACGAAGCGCTTCTCGTCGCGCGAGATCGACGAGCTGTTCGACGCCATGGGGGCCGAGGTCAACGCGGGCACGAGCAAGGAGACGACCTCGGTCTTCTCGCGTTTCCTCGACGGCCACCTGGAGCGCGCCTTCGACGTGCTCCAGGACATGGTCCTTCGACCCGCCTATGTGGACATCGACTCCGAGCGCCAGGTCGTGATCGAGGAGATCGCGATGTACGAGGACGAGCCGCAGGACAAGGTCCACGACGTGCTCGCGGGTGCGATCTTCGGCGATCACCCGCTGGGGCGGCCGATCATCGGCTCCGCCGACGTCGTCGGCTCGGTGCCGGTGCCGGTGATCGCCGACTGGCACGACGGGCGCTACGTGCCGGGCAACATCGTCGTCGCCGCCGCCGGCAACCTCGAGCACGAGCGGATCGTGTCGCTCGTCGAGGGCGCCGTCGGTGATGCCGGTCCACTCCCGGTGGCGCCGGGCCCGCCGCGTGAGCGCGGCCCGCAGCTGCGCTTCCACGAGAAGGAGACGGAGCAGTACCACCTCTGCATCGGCGGTACCGGCATCCCGCGCGGTGACGACCGGCGCTTCGCGCTGCGCATCCTCGACACGATCTTCGGCGGCTCGACCTCGTCGCGCCTCTTCCAGGAGGTGCGCGAGAAGCGCGGCCTCGCCTACGCCGTCTACTCGTACGCGAGCCACTACTACGACAGCGGCCAGGTGGCCGTATACGTGGGTACGCGGCCTGACAACGTCAGCGAGGCGGTCGATGTGATCGGCGCCGAGCTCGCGCGGATTCAGGGCGAGGGCGTGACCGAGGAGGAGCTCGAGCGCGCCCGCGAGAACGTCAAGGGCCGCACGGTGCTGTCGATGGAGTCGACGCTGACGCGCATGAACCGGCTCGGCAGCTCGCTGCTCATGGACGTGCCGATCCTGACCGTGGACGAGGTGCTCGCCGCGCTCGACGCGGTGACGCTCGAGGACGTGAACGCGCTCGCCCGAGATCTCTGGGCGCCCGGTCGGCTGTCGGCCGCGGGCGTCGGCGGCAGCGAGGACAGGTTCCGCTCCGCGCTCGAGGCCGTGAGCCCGGGGCTGGCGCAGGCGGCGTGATCAACGTAGCCGTCTCCGGCGCCGCTGGGCGCATGGGACAGACGGCCTGCGCCGCGGTCGAGGGCGCCGACGACATGGCGCTGGTGGGCCGCGCCGACCCGCTGCTCGATGTGGCACTCATCGACGTGCTCGGTGACGCGGACGTCGTGATCGACTTCTCGACCCCGGACAGCGCGTTGCAGAACGCGCGCACCTCCGTCGAGGCGGGCGTGCACTGCGTGATGGGCACCACCGGCGCCGATTTCTCGGAGCTCGAGGGCGTCGGCCCGGGCAACCTGTTCGTCGCTCCCAACTTCGCCATCGGCGCGGTGCTGATGATGCAGTTCGCACAGCAGGCGGCGAAGCACATGCCCGAGTGCGAGATCATCGAGCTCCACCACGACCGCAAGGTCGACGCGCCGTCCGGCACGGCCGCGCGCACGGCCGATCTGGTCCGCGCCGCCGGCGGCAACGTCCACGAGCCGATCCACTCGGTGCGGCTACCGGGCCTCGTCGCGCACCAGGAGGTGCTGTTCGGCGGCCTCGGCCAGACGCTCTCGATCCGGCACGACTCGGTCGCACGCGAGTCGTTCATGCCCGGGGTGCTGCTCGCCGTGCGCAAGGTCGAGTCGCTCGAGCGCTCGCCCACCATCGGGCTCGAGCATCTTCTCTAGCCTGCAGCCGGGTGAGCACAGAGCGAAACAGGCGCCTGCTGCTGCTCGGCGGCGCGATCCTCGCTGCGGTCGTCGTTGTCGTGGTCGCGATCGTCATCAGCCAGGGGGGTTCGGACGACGACGGCGGCGGGGGCGGCGGGCCGACGGCCTCCGGCGGTGGAGCGCAGCAGAGCCAGTCCGCGGAGGTCGAGGAGCTGTTCGGCGGCATCCCGCAGCAGGGCGTCACGCTCGGGGAGCCGGACGCACCGGCCACGCTGATCGAGTTCGCCGACCTTCAGTGCCCGTTCTGCGCGCAGTACACGACCGGGGCGCTGCCGACGGTCATCCAGGACTACGTGCGGACGAGCCGGTTGAAGATGCAGCTGCGCCTGCTGCGCTTCATCGGTCCCGACTCCGAACGCGGCGCCGAGGTCGCTGCGGCCGCGACGCTGCAGGACAGGGGCTGGCAGTTCAGCGACCTCTTCTTCCGCAACCAGGGGCAGGAGAACTCGGGCTACGCGACCGACGCGTTCCTGGAGCAGCTCGCACGCGAGACGCCGGGGCTCGACGTCAACCAGCTCGAGTCGGACCTCAACAGCCCAGCCGCTGAGCGGCTGATCCGCCAGGCGGAGCGCCAGGCGAATCAGCTCGGCGTGAGCGGCACGCCCACCTTCTTCATTCAGCAGGGGAACGGCGCGCCGGAGCAGCTCGAGCTCAGCTCGCTCGACGCGGACAGCGTGACCGCGGCGATCGACTCCGCCCTCGGCGAGCAGTGAGACAATCGGTGCGCACCCGGCCGAGCCGGGTGCTTCCGCAATGAGCGAGCGCCGGCTGCGCCGGCTGATCGGGGTGGTCGCGCTGGTCGGCCTCGCCGTGGCCGCCTACCTGACCTACGTCCACTACGCCGAGCTCGAGCCGATCTGCGCCGGCGGTGGTGGCGGATGCGAGAAGGTCCAGAACTCGAGCTACGCCGAGCTGGCCGGCATCCCCGTTGCCGTGCTCGGGTTGATCGGCTACGGCCTGATCCTCGGCTCGCTCTGGATCCCGGGGGAGAGCGGCAGAGTCGCCGGGGCCGTGCTGGCGCTCGTCGGCTTCGGCTTCAGCGCCTACCTGACCTGGGCGGAGCTGTTCGAGATCGACGCGATCTGCCAGTGGTGCGTGGTGAGCGCTGTGCTGATGACGATCCTCGCGCTGGCCACGAGCTGGCGACTCGTGAGCGCGCCCGAGCAGGCGGCCGCCGGCTAGGCCGCGGTCTTGCCGCCGCGGCGGCGCAGCGCCCGCGGGACCACGAAGCGGATGCCCGAGCGTTCCTCGTCGATCGAGCAGGTCTTGTTGTCGATCAGGCCGAGCCGCTTGGCGTGGGGCACGAGCGTCATCTGGTTGAGGTAGTTCTCGTGTCCCCGTTTACGGGTTATGAACCACAGGTAACCGGTGTCGCGCAACCGCGCGCGGTAGCGGACGAGTGCCTCCTTGGCGTCCTCCTCGTTCTCCACCAGCACGATCGCGCCGTCCAGCTCACCCGAGCGCACGAGCCCACGGCCGAGTGCATCCTTGACGTCGCCGCGCAGTCCGACGCCGACGTCGCCGGCCACCTCGATGCGCTGATCGGGCTGCACGCCGAGCTTCTGGACCGTGGTCCGGTGGCTGTAATCGCGTTCCTGTGCCATCCGAGTCGGGTGGAATTCTGCCATTTGCAGCGGAGGTTCCGGTAGGCCTGCCGTCGCGCTAAGGTGCTTCGACGCGAATCTAGGAGAGGCGAATGGGTTTCATGGACAAGGCGAAGAAGCTCGCCGAGCAGGCGCAGCAGAAGCTCGACGAGGCTCAGGAGAGCTTCAACCAGAACGCCTCACCGCAGCACACGCCGGACCGGGGCTCTGTCCGCTACGACGAGCACGGGCGCCCGATCCAGGACGAGACCCCCACGGCAGACACGCCAACCGCGGCGCCGGCAGAGCCGCCCGCGGAGACGTCCCCAGAGCCGTCGGCACCGCCCACCCCGACGGGGGACGCGAACGCCAACCCCGATCCGTTCAAGCCACTCCAGCAGTAGGACGGCCATGAGCATCGGCGGAATCCTCACCGCGATGGTCACGCCGTTCGACGCGAACGGCGACGTCGACGAGGACGCGACCGTCCGGCTGATGCGGCACCTGCTCGACAACGGTTCCGACGGTCTCGTGGTCGCCGGCAGCACGGGCGAGGCCGCGACGCTCACGGACGAGGAAAAGGGACAGCTGTGGGATCTAGCGGTCAGCGAGACGCCCGACGACGCGTTCATCGTGGCCGGCACGGGGACCTATGACACGCGCCACACAGTCGAGCTGACCGAGCGAGCGCACGAGGCCGGGGTCGACGCCATGCTCGTCGTCACGCCCTACTACGTGAAGCCCAACCGGCGCGGCCTGCACGCGCACTACGAGGCGGCTGCGGGGGCGACCGACAGGCCGATCATCCTCTACAACATCCCGAGCCGGACCGCGCTCGACATGCCCAACGACCTGCTCGCCGAGCTGGCTCAGATCGACAACGTCCAGGCGGTCAAGCAGGCGCGCTACGAGGATCTCGCGCCG
>Ga0081538_10002983_pt1 | contig 16132 bp, 20 predicted proteins | sample TabmetS5T2R1_FD_71022 | JGI IMG/M metagenome (GOLD analysis project Ga0081538, IMG submission 71022) | Tabebuia heterophylla rhizosphere microbial communities from the University of Puerto Rico - S5T2R1 | ecosystem: Host-associated > Plants > Roots > Rhizosphere ... | reverse complement strand
GGTTTCCCAAAGACCTCGGGAGGCCGAGGTGTCCACATCTATGTCCGGATCGCGCGCCGCTGGACGTTCACGGACGTTCGTCACGCCGCAATCGCCTTCGGGCGTGAGCTCGAGCGGCGTCTACCAGGCCAGGTCACGACCAACTGGTGGAAGGAGGAGCGCGGCGAGCGCATCTTCATCGACTACAACCAGAACGCCCGCGATCGCACGATTGCCTCGGCCTACAGCGTCCGGCCGAAGGCGGGCGCGCCGGTCTCCGCACCGGTCACGTGGGACGAGCTCGCCGAAGTCACGCCTGAGGACTTCACGGTCGCGACCATGCCCGCGCGCTTTGCCGAGGTGGGCGATCGCCACGCGACGATCGACGAAGCCGTCCACTCGCTGCAGCCGCTGCTGGACATGTACGAGAACGACGCCGCCGAGGGACGGGGGGACATGCCTTACCCACCCGACTATCCGAAGATGCCGGGAGAGCCAAAGCGCGTTCAGCCCTCGCGCGATCGTGACCGCCCGCGGTAAGGCCCGCGTGGGCCTTACGGCGACTGCGGCAGCTTGGGCGAGCCGCGCGTCGTCACCGGAGCGGAGGGCGGCGGCACGACTGGCCCGATGTCCCCGTCCGGCGCCTCGTCCAGGTCGACGATCACCGGCGCGTGGTCGCTAGGCCCGCTTCCCTTGCGGGCCTGCCGGTCCACCCATGCAGCCCGGACACGGCCGGCGACCCTCTCGCTGGCCAATACCAGATCGATCCGCATCCCGAGGTCTTGATGGAACATCCCCGCCCGATAATCCCAGTAGGTGAACACGCGCTCGTTCGGCCACCGCTCGCGCACGACGTCACGCAAGCCGAGCGCCTGGAGCTCCGCCAGCGCCGTCCGCTCGAGGGGGGTGACGTGGGTCTGTCCGGCGTAGGCCTCGGGGTCGAACACATCGTCGTCGGTCGGTGCGATATTCATGTCGCCGCAGACAACCATCGCCTCGGGACCTCCGGCAACCATCTCCCGCAGGGAAGCCAGCCAGGCGAGCTTGTACTCGTAGTGCTCCGAGTCCGGCACGCGGCCGTTCGGTACGTACACCGAGACCACCCGGATGCCGCCACACGTAGCGGAGACCGCGCGGGACTCTGGACGCGGGAAGCCCGGCGCACCGGCGAGTCCCGCCACCACGTCATCCAGACCCACACGCGAGAGGATGGCGACTCCATTCCAGGTTGCCTCGCCGTGAACCGCGACGGCATACCCGCGGTCTCCGAGCTCGTCGCCGAGCAGGTCGAGAAAGGAATCGTCTGCGAGCTTGGTCTCTTGCAAACAGGCCACGTCCGGCCGCCGTTCATCCAGCCAAGGCAGCAGCCGCGGCACGCGCTGCTTGACCGAGTTGACGTTCCAGGTCGCGATTCGCACCGACCCCACGGTACCCGCACGGCCGACCGCGGCTCCTCCTCGCCCCATCCTTGGGGCCCGCCCGGCTAGCGATGCTCCACGGGCTCGACAAATATGCGCTGTCTACGGGGTCGTGGCAGATCTGTGACGTGCCGCGGATGGTGCGGCCGTTGTCGCTGAACGTTCACGTCAGCCGTTGCTTGAATCGAGCCGGGGAGAAGTCCGGCAGGGTCCGCCTGAACGTCCACACGCGGCCATCGCCCGCGGCCGATGGCTCTCCGCCTGGCCGCCCCGTGAGGCCGTTAACAGAATGCGCACAGATTCTTCACAACGCCATCACCCACCGGCACGGATACTGCAAAACGGGTCACGAAGCAGAGGAGGGGCACACGTGAGACGCACAACCATCGCCGTGGCCGCTCTCGTGGCGGCTGCCGCGCTTATCCCACTCGCCTCGGCGGCGTTGATACGGGGAACAGCGGAGGCGGACACGCTTACGGGAACGAGCGCGCGCGACTACATTCACGGCCGCGGGGGCGACGATACCGTCCTCGGGAGCGGCGGCCGTGACTTCGTCTGGGGGGAGAGAGGCGACGATCAGGTGGCCGGAAACGGCGGCCGCGACCGTGTCTGGGGCGGCCCCGGGCATGACACCGTGACGGGTGGAAACGGTGCCGACATCTGGGTCGCGGGCGGTCCCGGCGACGACACCGTGACCGGCGGCGACGGAAACGACCGCGTCTTCGGCAATGCGGGTAACGACACCGTGAACGGCGCCGCCGGGGACGACGCTCTCTCGGGAGGGCTGGGCGACGACACGATCACGTGTGGCGCTGGGACGGATACCGCTTACGCCGACAGCGGTGACACCGTCGCGGACGACTGCGAGCGGAGGGTCCCGGCGACGCGGTGACAGCTCCAAGTCGGGTCGGAGGGCCGCATCAGGTTCTCCGACCCGGCACAGAGCTCGACAACGAGAAGGTTGAGTCCTGCCAGGCCCAGGTTTGCCGTCTCGGGCGGCGCGGTATTGCTGCGGAGTATCTAGCTACCGTCCCTCGCGACGAGACGAGGAGCGGCCACGAGCGTCGAAGGGAGAGACATGTACATCGGAGTAAGCCTGCTCGGTCTCATACTCATCATCGTCATCCTCGTAATCCTCCTCTAGGCGCCCCGGGAGCAGGAGGTAAACCTGTGGCAAACGGCGATGCACACGTGACCTACCGGGACGAAGACGACAAGTGGGCGGTCGACGTCGAGGGAGCCGCGTGGGCCGCTTCCCGGCACGACAAGAAGGAGCGGGCCGAGCGAGCGGGTCGCGCGCAGGCGGAAGAGAACGAGGCCGACCTGATCGTGCACCGGAAGGACGGGCAGATCCAGGAGCGCAGCAGGTACAAGCGGGACAGTCCCGGCAACTGAGAGAGCCCGTCCCTGCAGGCCTTGGTCACCTACGCGAAGGACCCCCGCTGACACGGGGCCTTCTCGTTCGTCTCTTGGTTCGACGTCAACGCCGGCGGATTAGTTCTCCTCCGCCCTAACCGTTCGAAGCGCCCCCGCGGCGGCGCAGATACTTGTCGATCTCCCGCTGCTCCCACTCGACGCCGAGAAGTCCTCCGATTCCCAGGAGCGCGATTCCCGCGATGGCCACGCCGATGCCCGTGCCGAGCATCGGCCAGTAGACGCCTGGGTCATGACTCCCCCCGAAGGACCTCGTGCAGTCTCTCCGCGAACTCCTGAGGATCCGATCCCCACCCGCCGTGCCCGCCGGGCAGGTAGGTGACGGCGATGCCGAGGTGCTCGGCCAGCGCCACCGCCGAGCGTCGTGCCGCCTGCTCACCCGAGGTCTCGCCCGCAGCGCTGACGACTCGCGTCGAGCCGCTCCGGAGAGCCTCGAAGTCGGGCTCGTAGCGGCCGTTCGACTGCAGCTCGTGAGCGATGAACAGGTCGAAGTTCCCCACCATGCGGCCCATCATCTCCTGGGCCTCCGGCGTCGGCGGCGTCTGCTGCATCTCTTCGCTGTACTTCGGTCCGCCTTCCTCGACGATCGCGCCGAACCTTTCCATCGCCGCCATGACGCCCTCCGAGAGGTAGATCTGTGAGATGTCGTCGAACTCGGAGCGCCACCGCGCCGCGTCCGGCAGGAGCTCCATGAGGAAGGTCTCGTGCGCGACGAGCGTGCGTACCACCTCGGGGTGTCGCGTGACGAGCTCGAGGCCGATCGTGCCGCCGCCGCTGTTTCCGTACACGTACGCCGGCCCGCCGCCGACCGCGCCCAGAATCGCCGCCGCGTCGTCCGCGTGGAGAGCGACCGGCAAGTCCTCCGGCTCATGGTCGAGCGCGCTGCGCGAGTGGCCTCTCTGGTCGTAGCTGACGACCGTATACCGATCGGCCAGCCGCTCGGCCAGATCGGCGAACATGCCGGCGTCGGTCGGCCCGCCGGAGACGCAGAGGAGAACCGGGCCCGAGCCGCTCACCTCGTAGTAGAGCGTCGCGCCAGGCACCTTGAGCGTCCTCACCTCGATCTTTTCCGTCGCATGAGCCATGACGTTGGATCTCCTTCGTGTCGCGTTGCTCTTGTTACAGGACTCGCGCAGAGTGGCGAACTAATCGCCGCCGCGCCGCCGAGCGCCTCGGTCATGCTCCGCGCTCGAGGGCGTCGGAAGCGGCCTCGAGCTGGGTTCTGCAGTGAGCGTGAGCTTGTGCGCCACGGAGCGGGCGAGAGCCGCTGCGCGAGCGACGCGCCGGCGTCCGGGCGTCTCGACCGGACCCGATGCATACGCCCGACGGTCGTGCTCTGTCCGAGCGTCCAGGTCTTGCTGCCGCTCGCGAGTGATGTCGAGGTGGAGAGATGGATCAATCTGCACGGAATCTCTTGTTACAAGGACTCGCCGAGAGTGAGGAACTCATCGATGCCCGGCGGAGCGCATGGGTTCGCTTAGCCGGGCTTGGCAATTGCGGCATCATCAGCGAGCGCGGCGACGATCGCGCTCACGTCTCCACGCTCGAGTGCGTCGACGAAGGAGCGCACGAGCTCGGCGATGCAGCCGTCGCCGGTAGATCGCATCGTCGCCTGCCGGCTCTCGTCGGCCCGCTGCTCGGCAACGACACGGCGAGCGCGCTGAAGAGCGCTGTTCACGGATGCGACCGTTGTACCGAGCGTCCTCGAAGCATCCTTTGCCGAGAAGCCCAGGACGTCGCGCAAGATCAGCACGGCACGCGGTCGTGGCGGCAGGTGTTCGAGCACAGCGACGAACGCAAGCTCCACGGCCTCACGCTGCTCGTAGCGGGCCTCGGGGACGGCGTCACCAGGCTCCGGCTGGCGCAGTTCGTCTGCATAACGCTCCAGCTGCAGCGGCTCGGCGAGCGTTTCTCGAGATCTGCCGGCCTCGGACCCTTCCCCGATGGCGGAGTCGATCGGCAACATGCGCCGGCGTCGTCTCGCAATGCTCTCGAGACAGACGTTGGTCGCGATCCGGTACAGCCACCTCCCGAACGCGCCTCGGCCGCCGAACCCGCAGAGACCGCGCCAGACCCGCAGAAGCGATTCCTGGAGGGCGTCATCGGCGTCGTGCGGCGAGCGCAGCATGCGGTAGCAATGGGCACGTAGCCACGTGCGGTGGGGCTCGACGAGGAGCCAGAAGGCGTCCTCGTCACCGCCGCATGCTGACTCGAGGAGGCGCTCCTCGCTCGGGTGCCAGCCCGCCGAACGCGGATACTGGCCAGACACGCGGAGAAACGGCGGCTCGGGAGGCAGTACACCTCTGGCTGGGCTTGACGCAATCACCCGGCGCCTCCCAGATCGCCCTGCGCGGCTCGGCGGGCGATCACCGCCAGGCGCCAGCGGAGGCGCTCGAGTACGCGTTCCTTGGCCTCGAGCTCGGGCGCGCCGGCACCATGCCTCCGCAGGTTGTCGAGCTCGAGCGTCTCCGCCTGAATCTCGGAGATGAGCCGAACGACCGCGGCCTGGCTCGTCGTCATCGAAGCTCTCCTAGGTCGCCCGGACTCCTTGGACTCTCGGGATTGCTCGTCCTCCGGTTGTCATGGAGGAAGGGTGGCGCGTCGCACCCGCCGGCGGAACCGCGCCAGCAGGCGTCCTGCGGCCCGGCTGCCCCGACTCTTCGCAGGTGTTGCTAGCGCTACCCGGCCGAGGTCCTGCCGGCGTTCGCGAGGGAGGTCGAGGATGAAGCGAGAGTTGAGCCCGCACGATCATCGATGTTGCTCGCAGCCGGGCCCGGCCGCGTCATGGGTGCTCCCAAATCCGAGGCCTAATGTTTCGGGGCGCCCACCCCTACGCCCCGTGCAGAAAGAACAGGCGGGTCTAGACCCGAGTCGGTTCGGCCAGGGCCGCGGCCAGTTGCGAGCGTGAGCTGATCCCGAGCTTGCGGTAAACCCGGGAGAGGTGCACCTCGACCGTCTTCGGGGTGACGAAAAGGGCCTGGGCGATCTCGCGGTTGGTGGGGCCCTCGGCCGCCAGCTCGGCGACGCGGCGCTCGCTCGGGGTCAGCGACTCGACACCGCTGAGGGCAATCCGGCGCGGTCGCGCGCCTGTCGCGAGTAGCTCGGTCTCGGCACGGGCCGCGAGCAGCGAGGCGCCGCAAATCGTCGCGAGCTCCACGGCTCGGCGAAGCTGCTCGCGCGCCTGCGCGCGGCGGTTGCCACGGCGAAGCGCCGCTCCCAGCTCGGTGCGTGCCTTCGCGTGCTCGAGCTTGGCGGGCGAGTCGAAGAGCACCTCGACCGCCTCCCGCAGGAGGGCCACCCCTTCGACGCCGCCCGCGATCAGTCCGGCCACGCGCAGAGCGGCGCCGAGCGCGCGGGGGGCACCCCAGGTGCGGGCCAGCTCGAGCTCCTCGCCCGCCAACCTTCGGGCCTCGTCTCGGTCTCCCAGCTCGAGCAATGCGAGAGCGGCCTGCGAGCGCCACGCCACGAAAGCGGGATTGCGGCCGCCGACCGCCTCGAAGCGGCGTCCGGCGTCGAGCACGTCCTCGAGCCCGCCGGCGGGGTCGCGGCTCAGCATTCGCAAACGCGCCCGACTGAGCAGGAGCAACGCGTGAGCGGTCTCGGCGGGGGCATCTCCGACGTCGGCACGTGCCAGCGCTATGGCCGCGTCCTCGAGCTTTCCCTGCTCGATGAGCGCGTCGGAGAGGAATGCCGCCACGAGCGCCGGGAAACGCGCGGTCGCCCCCCAGGACTCGTAGGCGTCGCGCGCCTCGCGGCCGTCTGCTTCAGCCTCCGCCAGGTCGCCCCGGCTGAGGAGTGCTTCGGCCGACAGCATCTTTGCGAGCGCGAAGGCAAGCATCGAACCGCGCTGATGTGCCTCGGCGAGCGCCGCGTCGGAGATCCTGAGCGGGTCGTCCAGATCGGCATGTATGAGGACGACGCAGGCGTGGACCACGGGTCCGGGGGAGACCTCACCGGCGAGCAGCGTCTCACCCGCGAGCGCACGGCGAGCGAGCGGGACGACCGCGGCCGCCGGCGCGCCGGCCCAGGCATCGTGATAGGCGAGCTCCGCCAGCAGCATCTTCTCGCCGAGGGTCCTCCCCGTAGGAGGCCGGTCGCGGAGACCCCTCAGCCGCCTGACGGCCGCTCGATAGAGCAAAGGGTCAGAAAATGCGTCAATGAGCCTCGCCTCGAGGATGCGTCCGAGCTCGGGGTCGGCACCGGCCAGCTCATCCAACGCGTCCTGCAAGACGTTCGCGGACTCTTCGGGGCTCAGCCAGGAGAGCTGCTCGCCGAGCGCAAGCGACACCTTCGCCCGCCGGATGGGATCGTCGGTCAGCTCGTGCGCCTTGCGCAGGTGCTCGACCGCGGCGGCACCGGTCACGAGCGCCTCGGCGGAGCCGAGCTCGAGCTCGACGTCGGCGCGCTCCGCGGTGGCGGGCGGCTCGGCCAGTGCACGACGCAAGTAGCCGACTGCGCTTTCCGCGGCGCCGCGGGTGACCGCACGTCGGGCTGCCTCGCGCAGGACGGTGACCACCTCCGGGGCGGCGGCCGGGGAGACGAGCAGGAGGTGGGCGGCGACGCGCTCCGGCTCCGCCTGCGACGCGGCGAGAAGCCGGGCTGCGCGTGCGTGTCCGGCGTCTCGCTCGAGCGGCGTAAGCGTTTCGTAGACGGCGGCGCGCACGAGCGGGTGGACGAATCCGAGCAGCCGCTCCGAACGGAGGACGTCGACTCGCACGAGGTCGGCGATCGCCTGCGAGGCTGCCTGCTCGTCCAGGTCGGCGAGCGCGGCAGCATGGTGCGGATCGACATCTTCTCCGAGGATCGCGACCGCTTGCGCGAGCCTTGCCGCCTCCGGCGCAAGGCGGGAGAGACGGGCGGAGAGGGCGCGCGAACCGGCGCGGGCTGCCAGCTCGCGCAGCCGCGAAACGTTGACGACACTCGGGACGACGCCCTCGGCGACGATCGCGTTGCGAAGCTCGCGCAGGAGCAGTGGATTGCCGCCCGTGAGCTCATGGCACGCCGCGCAGAAGCCTTCGTCGGTCCCCGGCAAGAGCGTCTCGCGGATCAGCCGCGTCGTCGCCGGCGCGCTCAACGGCGCCGGTTGCACAATCGTGGCGCGCGGATCTGAGATGATCTGGGAGAGGAGCGCCGGGGCCTCGCCGTGCTCTGCGGGCCGAAGCCCGACGACGATCGAGAGATCGAGGCCATCCAGCCGGGGCAGGAGGTACGCGAGCCAGCGCAGGGAAGGCGGGTCGCACCAGTGAAGGTCGTCGACCGTCAACAGGACCGGTCGAGAGGCGGCGACATTTGCCGTCAGCCAATAGAGGCCGTGCAGCATTGCCAGGGAGACGTCCCTGGTCGCCTCCGCTGCGAGCTGGGCGGGCTCGAAGACCGGGGTCGCGAACTCTGCCGCACCCGCGAGGAGCTCGTCCCGTTCTTCCTCGGCGAGCTGGGCCAGGAGCGGTTCGAACAGCTGCCGGACGACGCCGAACGAGAACGTCGCCTCGAGCTCGGACCCACGCGCGCCGAGCGCCTCCACTCCCGCCTGTTGCGCCCGACTCTGCGCCTCGCGGATCAGCGCGCTCTTGCCGATGCCGGGTGGCCCCTCGATCGCCAGCAAACGGCCCCAGCCCGACGCGCCTCCGATCAGCGCCTCGAGCGTCGCGAGCTCGGCGTCCCGCTCGAGAAGGTCGCGCGCCACTGGGATCGGCTCCGACAGGAGCTTAGCGCCGCTACGCCACGGAAGGCCAACGCCGCAACCGTAATCCCTCCGCGATTACGGCTCTCGTCGACGAGACGGTCGGGGAGACCGGGATCTTCCGCCGCGTAGGCGACGCGCTACGCGGCCCCCTCGACGGTGCACAAGGCGAGAACGGGCTCCCGTCGGGTCATGCCGCGCTTCGGTCGGGCTGGTGCTCCGGCGCGTGGACCGGCTCGGGAAGCTCCGACGGCTCCGGGACAGGGTCGACCAGCGGGATCACGTCGATCTCGGCTCGAGCGCATCGGGTACGCCGGTGTCCGTCACACCGTGTCCCTTCCTCGGTTGGCGCGCGGCCGAGACGCGCGTGGACCGCCGTGGCGGTCAGGCCCGCAGTTGTCTGGACGCTGCGTGGAGCCGATCCGGCCCCCGGTCAACCCCTCAACGGTCTAGCTGCGGCCGAGCAGGCGGCCGAACGCCGCGACGAGCTCCTCCGTCCGCTCCTCGCGAAGCTCCTCGGATTCCGGGCCGAGGACGCAATGGCGGGTGTGGCCGTCGAGGAGCCCGAGCGCGACCTTCTCGAGAGCTGCCTCTATCGCGCTGATCTGCGTGATCACGTCGATGCAGTACCGATCCTCCTCGACCATGCGCTGCACGCCCCTCACCTGGCCCTCGATGCGCCGGAGCCGCGCGACGAGCTGCTCCTTCGACGCGCTGTAGCCGCGCGTTGGTGTCGCTTCTGCCATGCGGTCATGGTATACCCCCAAGGGGTAGATGGAGGAGATCAGGTACAGCGTGCCCGGGGTCAGCTGCGCGCACTGCGAGCAGGCGATCTCGGCCGAGGTCGGGAGGGTGGCCGGCGTCGCAGCCGTTCAGGTCGATCTCGACGCGAAGACCGTTGTCGTGAACGGAACCGGCCTCGACGACGCCTCCGTGCGGGCTGCGATCGCCGAGGCGGGCTACTCGGCGGCCTAGCCCTCCAGCGCGGCCTCCACGGCCTGCTCCTGGAGCCAGCTCAAGTAGGAGAAGACGGAGAGCTCGTAGGCGTCAGGGTCTCCGGGGTCGATCTCGCTCGCGTAGGTGTCCTCGGTGACCTTCAGGCGCGTCCCGAGTGCCAGCCGGAGATCGGTGAGCGCGCGAAGCCAGGCGTCGAGCTCCTCCGCCGTCAGCCGGTCGCGGGCGGCGGTCTCGGCGAGCACGCGGAGCGCCTCCCGCCGGCCCGCCTGGAGCTCGGCGTCCATGAGGCGGCTGTACTCGCGCTGCGCCTCGGCGTCGTCCTCGTAGGCCGACGGGCGCAGCCGCCTGAGCGCCGGGTCGTCCGGGTCCGAGTCGAGCAGCCCGAGGAGCTCGTTCGGCAGCTTGCGGAGCAACTCCCGCTCCGCGTCGGAGAGCCGGAGGCGATAGTCGCCCTGCCGAGTCCGCTGGATCGCGCTCGGGACGAACATCAACGGAACATCAATCCTGGCGCATCGTCGCCCAGAGGCCGTGGGCGTGGAGGCGGGAGACGTCGAGCTCGGCCTTCTCGCGTGGCCCGCCCGAGACGACGGCCTTCCCTTCGTTGTGCACCTGGAGCATGAGCTTCGTCGCCTTCTCCCGGCTGTAGCCGAAGAGCTTCTGGAAGACGAACGTGACGTAGGACATGAGGTTGATCGGGTCGTTCCAAACGATCACGATCCACGGCCGCTCGTGCTCGGGCACGTCCTCGCGTACGGGCTCCTCGAGCTCGACCTCGGCAGGGGAGAGGGTGTCAGGTGGCATCTCCGAATTGTGGCGGTTCTAGATCTGCCAGCCGGTGTAGCGGGCGAGACGGGCCGTCGTCTCGACGAGCTGCCCTGTGATCAGCAGGATGCCGAAGACCACGAGGAGGGACGCGGAGGCCAGGCTGACGACTTGCCGGTGCCGCCGGAACCAGCCGACGAGGCCCAGCGAGTGCGTGAAGGCGAGTCCGAACGCGAGAAAGGGGAGACCCAGGCCGAGTGAGAACGCCGCGAGAAGGATCGCGCCCTCGGCGGCGCCGCCCGCTCCCGCCGAGAGCGTCAGAATCGCTGCCAGCGTCGGCCCGACGCACGGCGTCCAGCCGACGGCGAACGCGACGCCGATGAACGCGGCCGCCGGGAGTCCGACCGCGCCGACACGAGCCGGCCTCAGCCGCAGCTCCCGCGCGAGAAGGCCGGGGAGCGGAGTGCCCACGAAAGTGAGCGCGGCCAGGATGATGAAGATGCCGGCCGCGATCTCGAGCGGTCGCCGGTTGGCGAGGAGCGCGTCCCCGAACCACGCCGCCCCGGCGCCGAGCGCGACGAACATCGCGGTGAAGCCTCCGACGAACGCCGCCGTCGAGCGCGTGACCGTGCCCGGCTTGCTTCCGAGCTCGTCGAAGCCGACGCCGGAGACGAACGAGAGGTAACCGGGAACGAGCGGCAGCACGCAGGGCGACGTGAACGCGACGACGCCGGCCGCAAAGGCGACCACCAGGCCTGACGGTCCGAGCTCGATCACCGCGACTTCAAAGGATAGGAGCGCCGGCAGCGGCCCGGGGCCCGCGCGGGCGAACGTTCATGCGCTCGTAAGGAACTTCGGCTACCGTCGGATTCATGCCTCGGGTCGCGCTGGTCCTCGTCGCCGCGCTCGCGCTCGCCGCCTGTGGAGGCGAGGAAAGCTCGCCCGGCCCGGCGACCGGCGACCCGGCCGAGGCCGGCGTCTCGCTCGCGGGCGAGACGTTGAGCGGCGAGATTCTCTCCCTCGACGAGTTCCGGGGGAAGCCGGTGTTCGTCAACGTCTGGGCTTCCTGGTGACCCGTGTGCAACGGCGAGGCGGTCGCCTACGCACGGTTCGCCGAGGATCATCCCGAGTACGAGTTCGTCGGCGTCAACATCTCCGACGACCCCGCCGCCGCACGGGAGTTCCTCGACAAGTACGGCTGGACCTGGCCGTCACTCTCGGATCCCGACGTCGAGCTGGCGGGCTCGCTCGAGCTCTACGGCCATCCGGCGATCGCCGTCCTCGACGAGGACGGCGTCGTCATCGCCCGTCACGTCGGCGGCGGTGACGCCGAGACCTGGGAGGCGCTCGCCGAGGGGCTCTGAGGGACGGGCCTAACGAGCCCGCCGGGCCAGCTCGGCCTCGACGGCTGCCGGGTCGAGCCCGCGCGCGGCGAGGGCAACGTAGCTCGCGAACCACAGGTCGGCGATCTCCGAGAGGACGCGCTCGTCGCTCTCCGAGGCCACCGCGAGCGCCGCCTCGACACCCTCCTCGCCGAGCTTCTGAGCGACAGCGCCCCTCCCGCCGTCGAGGAGCTCCGCGACATAGGAGCCCTGCGGCCGCACCTCCGCCCGCTCGCGCACGCGCCGCCAGAGCCAGGGCGCGAAGCAGGAGAACGAGCCCGTGTGGCACGCAGGTCCGTCCGGGAGGACGCGGAGGAGGTAGGCGTCTCCGTCGCAGTCGTCGCGGAGCTCTTCCACCGCCAGCGTGTTGCCGGAGGTCTCGCCCTTCCGCCAGAGGCGGTCGCGGGAGCGGCTGTAAAAGTGCGCCTCGCCCGTCTCGCGCGTCAGGCGCAGCGCCTCGTCGTCCATCCACGCGAGCATGAGCACTCGCCCCGACTCGGCATCCTGGACGATCGCCGCCTTGAGCTCGGCCTCTTGTCGACGGTCAGGCTGCATCCCTGAGCGGCACTCCGAGGACGCGAAGCTCGTCTCTGAGGGTGACGAGTCGCGCCGGGTTCTCGTGCAGGATCGACGCGAGCAGCGCGGCCTGGGCGACCTCGAGCGCCGCCGCGACGTGATCCGCGGATCCTGCCCCACCGGAGGCGATCACCGGCACCGACACAGCCTGCGCGACCTCCCCGGTCAGCTCGAGGTCGTAGCCGTCCCGCGTCCCGTCCGTGTCGATGGAGGTGAGGAGGAGCTCGCCTGCGCCGCGCTCCTCGCCCTCACGTGCCCACTCCGCCGCCTTCCTGCCGGTAGCGACCCCGCCTGCGTGCGAGCGCACCTTGCCGGCGGTCGCATCGATCGCGAGGACGACCGCCTGCGAGCCGAGACGCCCGGCGAGCGCGGTCAGGAGGTCGGGGCGGGCGAGCGCTGCCGAGTTCACGGAGACCTTGTCGGCGCCTGCCTCCAGCAGGGCGTCGGCGTCCGCCACCGTGCGGATGCCGCCTCCGACGGTGAAGGGAATCGCAAGCCGCTCGGCGACGCGCCGAACGAGTCCGACCAGCGTGTCGCGTCCTTCGACCGTCGCGGCGACGTCGAGGAAGACGAGCTCGTCGGCGCCCGCGTCAGAGTAGGCCTCACCGAGCGAGACCGGGTTACCGACGTCGCGCAGGCCCTGGAAGCGGATTCCCTTGACGACCCGGCCGGCCGCGACGTCCAGGCAGGGGATCAGGCGGGGGAGAGGCATCGCTCGAGGAAGCGCGCGCCCGCACGGCCGCTCTTCTCGGGGTGGAACTGGACACCGACGAAGCTGCCGCTTTCGGCCACGGCGACGAGTCCCTCCGATGTGGCCGTGGCAGCGGGTGTCTCCGCCGAGTACGAATGGGCAAAGTAGAGCTCCTCGCCGCCCGGGTCGACGGGCGCCCAGCCGATGCGGGGAACGCGCCCCCGACTGAGCCGCACGGCGCGTCCTGGCAGGAGGGCAAGTCCACGGACGCCACCGTCCTCGGCCGACGACTCGAGCGCCAGGTGGAGGCCCAGACAGATCCCGAGCGTCGGCTTGCCCACGGCTACTACCCGATCCCGAAGCGCGTCGTCGAGCCCGCGGGCGGCGAGGCCTTGCATGGCGGAGCGCGCCGAGCCCACACCGGGGAGGACTGCGAGATCGGCGCGCGCCACCATCTCCGGGTCGCTCGTCGCGGAGACGTCTGCGCCGAGGCGCTCGCAGGCCAGGACGACCGAGCGTGCGTTTCCGGCGCCGTACTCACAGACGGCGACCCTCACAGGATTCCTTTCGTCGACGGCACACCGGCGCCCTCGACTCGGCTTGCGGAGCGGAGCGCCCGGCCGACCGCTTTGAACGCCGCCTCAGCGACGTGATGCGCGTCGCGCCCGCTCGCTTCCACGTGCAGGCCGAGTCGGCCGGCCTGCGCGACGCTCCGCAGCACATGCGCGGCGAGGCCCGGATCGGGCTCGAGCCGGAGCTCGTGCGCCGCGCGGCCGCCGAGGTCGACAGCGGCTCGCGCGAGCGCATCATCCATCGGGACGACCGCGTCACCGAAGCGCGCGATGCCGCGCCGGTCTCCCACGGCGTGGTCGAGCGCCTCGCCCAGGGCGAGGGCGGCGTCCTCGGCCGTGTGGTGTTCGCCGGTCTCCAGGTCGCCGGCTGCCTCGAGGACGAGGTCGAAGCCGGCGTGGAAGGCGAGCTGCTCCAGGAAATGGTCGTAGAGGCCGGCGCCCGAAGCCACGCGGACGCGCCCGGCCCCGTCCAGCGCCAGCCTCACGCGCACGCGCGTCTCAGCGGTCGCGCGCAGTCGCCGAGCGCTTCGACCTCCTGCCGAAGCGACCGGGGCGGGGCGGTCGAGCGCTCGAGCGATTCCCTCGAGCAGCAGATCGTCGTCCTCCGCGTCGCGGACGGAAGCCCTGATTCCGTCCGGGAAGACCCGCACGACGAGGCCGGAGCGCATGAGCGCTGCACCCAGCTCCTCGGGCCCTTCCGCCGGGACGAAAAGGAAGTTCGTGCGCGAAGGCAGCGGTTCGAGCCCGAGAGCGCGCAGCCCGCGCGCAAGTCGCTCACGCTCCTCGACCTGCGGGGAGACGTCGGGCGGGTCCGCCAACGCGGCCGATGCGAGCGCCGCCGAGAGCGTCGAGATCGGGGCGGGCGACTGGCGCCGGTTCAGCTCCGCGGCCGTCTCTGGGGCCGCGAGCGCATAGCCGACGCGTCCTCCGGCGAGGCCGAACGCCTTCGAGAAGGTCCGGATGACGACGATGTCCTCGTCGATCCGACCCAGGGCCGTCTCACCTGCGTACTCGTAGTACGCCTCGTCCACGATCAGGGGTCTCGCGGCAGGGAGATCGCCGAGCGCGCCCGTGGGGTTGTTCGGCCGGCAGCTGAACGTGACCACGGGCCCGTCGTCGGCGATCTCCGCGCCGGCGAGGTTCGCGGCGATGCGAAAGAGCGGGTAGGTCGGGTCGTCGGCGATCGCCACGCGGTCGCCGGGCCCGGCGAAGGTGCGCGCGGAGAGGAGAATGAGGTCGTCGGCGCCCGCGCCGAGGACGATGTTCTCCGGCTCGACACCGGCGTAGCGCGCGACCTGCACGGTGAGCTCCGTGTAGCCGCCGTGCGGGTAGTTCTGCACGTCGGCAAGCGCCGGGGCGAGCGCGCCGGGCCGGGTGGAGGGGAGAGGCCAGGCCGGGACGTTGCCGTCGAAGCGCACAATCTCGCCCGGGTCGAGGCCGAGCCGGTCGGCGAGGTCGCGGGTCGAGGGCGCCCAGGAGTAGGCGGCGAACTCCGCCGGGAGGGCCCTCATCGCCGTACCGCTTCCGCGTGGGCCGGCATGCGCTCCACCGCGGCCAGCGCCTCGACGACGGGCCTCACGCGCTCCAGGCCCTCGGGCGTCAGGCGCTGGACGGTCACCGGCTTCAGAAACGCTTCGAGACCGAGGCCGCCGACTGCGCGGGCGCGGCCCCCGGTTGGCAGGACGTGGTTGCCTCCGGTCGCATAGTCCCCGGCGGCGACCGGCGACCAGCGCCCGACGAAGACGGCGCCCGCGTTCCGGACCCGCGGCGCGAGCCGCTCGGCCTCGTCGCCGAGGAGAACCAGGTGCTCCGGTGCCAGCGCCTCGACCCGGGTCAGTGCTCCTTCGACGTCGCCGTCCGCCTCGATCAGCCGGCAGACGGCGTCGGGGCCGTGCTCGCGCTGCGCCGCGAGCTCCAGCTCCACGACCGCCGGGTCGGCCCCGTCCGAGGCGAGTACGACCACCTCGGACGGCCCGGCCGGGAGATCGACCGCGACGTCGCGGGCGACGAGCAGCTTCGCCTCGTTGACGAAGGCGTTCCCCGGGCCGACGATCTTGTCGACGGGAGCGATCGTCTCGGTCCCGTAGGCGAGGGCGGCGACCGCCTGGGGCCCGCCGACCGCCCACACCTCGTGAAGACCGAGGAGCTCCGCGGCCCGGGCGACGATTTCGGCGCCCTCCGGCGGCGTCACGACGACGATGCGCTCGACCCCGGCGACCTGGGCGGGCACGGCGCACATGACGAGGGTCGAGACGAGTCGCCGCGGCACGTACACGCCGACGGATGCGAGCGGCGTCCACCTCCGCTCGAGCACGACGCCGGGAAGGACGTCGGCGGTGAGATCAGCGGGCCGCTGGAGCTCGTGCCAGCGGCGCACCGCGTCGGCGAGCGCGAGCAGCTCGCGTTCGGGGATCTCGCCGGCCGGCTCGGCCCGAGCGGGCGCGGCCCCGTCGAGGCGCACGGACCAGTCGGCGAGCGCCGCGTCGCCGCGCGCGCGGACGTCATCGACGATGGCCGAGACCTCGGTCATGGGCCAACCTTTGGCCCATGAGCGGGGGAGGGTGTGTGAGGGAACCGGGAGGTTCCCTCACTGTCTCGAAGAAGGGGGCGCGGGGGGGGGAAAAGGGGGTTTTCCCCCGGGGGGGGGCGGGGGGGGGGGGAGAGCCAGACCGGCGCCCGCC
>Ga0081538_10002982_pt1 | contig 16135 bp, 16 predicted proteins | sample TabmetS5T2R1_FD_71022 | JGI IMG/M metagenome (GOLD analysis project Ga0081538, IMG submission 71022) | Tabebuia heterophylla rhizosphere microbial communities from the University of Puerto Rico - S5T2R1 | ecosystem: Host-associated > Plants > Roots > Rhizosphere ... | reverse complement strand
CGCCGGCGACGAACCGCTGCTGCCGTCCGGCCTGTTCCGCAATCGCGTGTCGAACCTGGGCCTCGTCACCCAGAACATCCAATGGCTGATCCTGCTCGGGACGGCGTTCGTCGTCTCCGCCTTCCTCCAGGTCGTCCGCGGCTACAACGCCATCGAGACGGGCGTGATCTTCACGGCCGCAACCGCCGGGATCCTGTTGTCATCGCTGGCAGCCGAGCGGCTCGCCAAGCGCCACCCGCAGCGGACCCTGATCGTGGCGGGATTCATCACCACGCTGGCCGGCATCGGCGTCCTGCTCGCCCTCGTGAGCGGCTCGCCCAGCGTCTACGCCTTCGCCCCGGGGCTCTTCCTGATCGGCCTCGGCGTCGGTGTGATGCTGACGCCGTCCGTCAACATCGTGCAGTCCAGCTTCCCCGAGGACCGCCAGGGTGAGATATCGGGCCTGTCACGCAGCGTGTCGAATCTGGGATCGTCCCTCGGCACCGCGATCGCGGGCACCGTCCTCGTCTCCGGCCTCTCGGACCGTTCGTACGGCCTGGCCATGGTCTCCCTGGCGGTTGCCGGGCTGATCGGGCTCGGCGCTGCGGTGCTGCTGCCGACCAGCCGCGTGCAAGAGGCCGTCGACGCGCCGCCCTGAGGTCGCCGCTACCCCGTCGGCTCAGCAGTCCACGTCCATCGCCGGGGTGATGTGGGCGTCGGGGTCGTTGCCCTCGTCCCGCATCTCACCGGCGATCTGGCAGATGAGCTCGTCGCTCTCGGTCCCCAGTGCGTCGAGCTGCGCCTCGCCCGCGGCCCACGCCGCGGACCCGGTCGCGCCCCCGGTCGCCTCGAGGCCACGGAGGGCGTCGAGCCGGTCGTCGAAGACGGCCCCAAGCTGCTCGTACAGCGGCGCGGAGTCGCCCTCCACATCGGCGGCGAGCTCGGCCACGTCGCCCGCGGCGGCCTCCGTCCACGCCACGGTGTCCTCGACGGCGAGGAGCGCACCGTCGGCGTCGCCCACCTCGGCCTCCTCGTCGAGGCGCTCGCGCGCGTCGATCCAGTCCTCGGCGATCGGGGCGAACTCGTCCATCGCTGCGGCCGCAGGACCCTCGTCGCCAGAACCCGGGTCCACCGACCGGACCAGTCGCCACGTCATCACGGCGAGCGCGAGCCCAGCCGCCAACAGCACGATCACCAGGGCCGCCCACGAGCGGTTCGCCGACCGCCGGGCGTCCGCCGTCTCCTCCGCGGCCGCCGTGAGCCCGATGCCGCACGCCGGACAGAAATTGGCACGCGCTTCGAGTGGTATCTCGGCACCGCAAGCCGAACAATGCACCGACTGGCCGGTCGCAATCGCCATAGCAACCATAAGGATTCCCCCGCCAGCGTTCTGTAACCGCGAAGGCCGTCAGGCGAGGTGTGCGACCTCGTTGAAGGATCGCAGCGACGGCGCCGAGCCGGCGAAACCGATGCGGCTGATCGATGCCGGTCCGACCCACATGCGCCAGGCGACCTCGTCGCCGACGCCCAACGCCCACGCCACGGCCGCCTTCACCGGCGACACGTGCGTCACCACCACGACGTCGCGCTTGCGGGCCTCCTCGGCCAGGGACTCACAGGCGGAGCGGACCCGGGCACCGAGCGCCGCCAGCGACTCGCCGTCCTCCGGCGCCCAGGCGACGTCGGCCCGCCACGCCGCCCATGTGTCCGCCGGGACGTCCCCGGCCCCCAGGCCGTCGAACGCGCCGTAGTCCAGCTCGATCCACGCCTCGTCGACGTCGACGGGCACCCCGTGCGCGCGGGCGCCGACGATCACCTCTGCGGTCTGACGGCAGCGGGCCAGCGGACTCGTCACCACGCGCGCCACGTCGAGCGGCCCGAGCGCGTCCGCCAGCCGCGCCGCCTGCAGCCGGCCCTCGTCATCGATCGCCGGATCCGCCCGACCCAGCAGCAGGCCCCGGGCGTTGGCGTCGGTGCGGCCGTGGCGAACCAGGACGATCACGGCGCCGCTCCCGCGTCGGTCCGCTGAGGGGTCATGGCGTGGCCACGTCGCGGTCGAGTTGCCCCGTGTGCCGGAAGCGGTCGCGTCGATCGGTTTCGAACAGCCGGAACCTCCGCCAGCACCACCACAGCGCCGCCGCACCCGCAAGCTCCAGGACGAGGTTGACCGGGCCCCGCGCCAGCTCGGGCAAGCGCGCCTCGCTCCACGCGAGCCCGGTGAACGGCCACCAGAAGGCATCCGTGTCGGTCCAAATGCCGTCCAACAGCAGGTGGACGAACACGCCGATGGGAATCGCCACCAGCCGGCGCTGCACGAGCCGACGGTGGGGTGTCGCCACCATGGCCAGGGCCAGGAGTGCCACCGCGCCGGTCAGGCTGTGGAGGATCCGCGGCGATCCGAAGGGCAGCTCCGCCAGCGGCAGCAGCGCGCCGACGACCACCAGCCGGTAGTCGACCGCCGGGCTGCGGAACACGAGCCACACCAGCACGAACGCGCCCCCCGCGAACCACAGGAACACTCAGTGGCTCCCGCGGGGCTGCGCCCCGCGCCCGTCCCGGCACGCAACGGCGCCAGCGCCGCCCGCCCGCACCACTCGCTTCCTCCGCACCCGCGCCTCGAGCCCCAGCGGCGCGATCAATCGCGCACGAGGAGGCGGCCGCACTCCTCGCAGTGCACCGCCTCGTCGAGCGGAAGCTTGCGGATGCGGTCGACCTCGACGGCGGGCAGCGCGAGGTGGCACCCCTGGCAGGTGGAGCCCACGAGGCGGGCGATCCCGACGCCTCCGAAGCGCGCCCGCAGCTTGTCGTACTCCGGCCAGAGCTCGTCCGGCACCTCGGCGGCGGCCGTCTCGCGCTCGGCCTGCACGGCCGCGAGCTGCACTGCGAGCTCCGACTCGGCGTCCGCGAGTGCTGCGCGCAGTCGCGCGCCCTCGGCGTCGAGGCGTTCACGCTCGCCCGCGAGCTGGCTCCGCTCTGCGTCGACGGGTTCGACCAGCTCCATGATCTCGAGCTCGTCGTCCTCCAGCTGCCCGATGCGGCGGCGGATCGACGCCACATCGTCCTGCAGCGCCTGCAGTTCCCGAGGGTTGGTGACGGCTCCCGAGTAGAGCTGCTTCTCGGCCTGGTTCGCGCGTTCGGTGAGCGACGCGATTTCGTCCTCCAGGCGCTGCTGGCTGCGCGCCAGTTCGTCGCGGCGTCGTTGCGCATCGGCGAGCCGGTCGTCGAGGGACCGAACGTCGTGTTCGAGCTGCGCAAGCTCAGACCGGACGGGCAGCGTCTCGATGCGGTGGTTCAGTTGGTCGGTGCGCGTGTCGTGCTCTTGGACGGCGAGTAGAGCGGCCCAACGGCTCATCAACCGGCGACCCTATCCGCCACAATCGGATTCGCCGCCATCATCGTCCCGGGCTGCCCGGGCTGCCCGGGCGGCCGGGCCGTCCGCGCGGTTGAGCGGGCGGCGGGGCCCCCGGCTGACCGGGGGGCGGCAATGGACGCTGCGACAGGTCGATACCTCCCGGCACCACGAGCATGCGGCCCCCGGGCACGGGTCGAGCGGGGGCGAACTGCTGGATGGGTCGCCCGGTGTGCCAGGCCCGCATGAAGTCGCCCCAGATCCGGGCCGGGTACGACCCGCCGGTGATGCCGGTGCCGCCTAGCCGAATCGTGAACTGCGCGCCCAGTCCCCCGACCCACACCGCGGTCGCCAGCTGCGGGGTGTACCCGACGAACCAGGCGTCGTAGGAGCCGGTGTGGGTTCCGGTCTTGCCCGCCGCCGGCTGACCGGAGCCAAGCGCGGCGGCGGTGCCGGTGCCGCTAGTCACGTTCTGCCTCAGGATCTCGGTCACGAGCCGCGCCGTCTGGGGCGAGATCACGGGCTTGGGCGCCGGCTCGTGCTGGAAGATGACCCGCCCGTGCCGATCCAGCACCTTCTGGATGAAGTACGGCGGGTTGTAGACGCCGTCGTTGGCGAGGGTTGCGTACGCCGACGCCATGTCGAGCGGCGTGACACCGGCGGAACCGAGCGGAAGCGACTGGTTCGCGGCCAGCCCGTCCTCCGCCGCGCTCCGCACACCCAGCCGCTGCGCCATGTTGACGACGTTGTTCAGCCCGACGATCAGTCCGAGCCTCACGTACGCGCAGTTGACCGAGCCCAGCGTCTGGGTCGTTATGGTCCCGACCCCATGGGTGCTGCCCCCGAAGTTCTCCGCGGGGTAGGGATTAGGCGTTCCCGTCGGGTTCCTGAACATGCACGGCCCGGTCCCGTCGATCTGGTCCTCGGGCGAGTAGCCGCGCTCCATCGCGGTGGCGAGCACGAAGGTCTTGAACGACGACCCGGTCTGCCGCTTGTTCTGGGTGACCAGGTTGTACTTGTAGTTCTGGAAGCCCGGTCCGGCGACCATGTACGGGACGGCCCCGGTCCTCGGGTCGACCGACACGACGGCGGCCGAGCCGTAGCGGGGCCTGCCGGCCGGGTCGGTTCCGGCGGCGAACACGCCGTTCACCAGCGGCAGATTCTGATCGCGCGCCGCCTGGGCCTGGGCCTGCGCCTGGGGCGAATAGGTCGTGTAGACCCTGAGCCCGCCGAAGTAGACCGCGTTGAAGCGCTCCTCCGGGGTGCTGCCCAGCCGCTTGTCGGCGAGGAGCTGCTGCTCCACCAGCGATGCGAAGTAGTCGTTGGCCCGGGGCAACACGTTGTGCACGGCGGTCGGGATCGGCGTGGTCTCCTTCCAGACGGCCGCCTCGGCCTCGGTCAGCGACCCGACGTCGACCAGGCGCTCGAGGGCGATGTCGAGCCGCGCGGCGGCCCGCTCCGGGTACCGGACGGGGTTGTAGGAGACCGGGTTCCGGATGAGCCCCGCCAGCAGGGCGGCCTGCCCGGGGTTGAGGTCGCGGGCGTTGACGCCGAAGTAGGTCTCGGCGGCGGCCTGGATCCCGTACGCGTGGTTCCCGAAATAGACGGTGTTGATGTAGCGGTCGAGGATCTCCTCCTTGCTCATCATCTTCTCGAGCCGCGACGCCAGCACGATCTCTTCGATCTTGCGGTCGAGCGTCTGCTCGTTGCCCAGGATGTCGAGCTTGATCAGCTGCTGGGTGATGGTCGATCCACCCTGCGAGATGCCGCCCTGTTCGACGTTGGCCCGGAACGCCCGGAGCATGCCCCGGACGTCGAAGCCCTCGTGGACCCAGAACCCCGCATCCTCGACCGCCAGCACGGCCGAGATCACGTGCTGCGGGATCGTGTCGAGCGGCACCGACTGGCGGTTCTCCTCCTCCCTGAGCACGGCCAGGATCGAACCGTCGGCGGCGTACATGTACGACCGCTGGGCCAACGGACGGAGGGCGATCGGGCCCGGGTCCCCGGACCCGGCATCGTCGAGCAGCCTCGCCGGCACCGCCATCGCCCCGACGGCCAACGCCAGCACGACGCCGGAGGCGATGACCACGAGAGCGAGCCTGGAGAAGATGCGCACGGTGGGAGGCTGCCTGACCGCTCGGCTGACGAAGCGAACAAACACTACCCACCGTGCGCGTGGCCGTCTCGGCGCCGCCGATGCGTGCGTCACTAGGGTGACCGTCCATGGCGCACCCGCGACCCTTCCGCTTCGGCGTGCAGCTGAGCCGGGCCGACACCGGTGCCGAGTGGGCCCAGCTCGCCCGCCGGGCCGAGGACCTCGGCTACTCGACGCTGTTCGTGCCCGACCACTTCGGCGACCAGCTCTCGCCGGCAGTGGCCCTGACTGCCGCCGCCGCCGCCACGACCGAGCTGCGGGTCGGCCCGCTGGTGCTCGACAATGACTTCAGGCACCCGGTCGTCGTGGCCAAGGAGGCGGCCAGCATCGACCGGCTGTCGGGCGGGCGCCTCGAGCTCGGCATCGGCGCGGGCTGGATGACCAGCGATTACGACCAATCGGGTCTCGCCATGGACCCGCCGGGCGTACGGATCGACCGGATGGAGGAGGCACTCGACGTGCTCGAGGGCCTGTTCGGTCGCGGCCCTTTCAGCTACGAGGGCAAGCACTACCGGATCAGCGGGCTCGACGGGCTCCCGAAGCCCGTGCAGCAGCCGGACGGTCCCCGGGTGCTCATCGGCGGGGGTGGCCGGCGGCTGCTCGGCCTGGCGGCGCGTCGAGCCGACATCGTCGGTGTCAACCCGTCGATCCGGTCGGGACGCACCGACGCAGCCGCCGCGCAGGACGGCGCAGCCGGTGTCACGGACAAGAAGCTCGACTGGGTGCGTGAGGCCGCGGGCACCCGCTACGACGACCTCGAGATCAACATGCTGATATTCGCCTGTGTCGTGACCGACGATCGGGCCTCGGTGATCGACGCCATGGCGCCGCTGTTCGGGGTGCCTCCCGAGATCGTCGGCGACCACCCGCACGCCTGGGTCGGCACCGTCGCCCAGATCTGCGACGACCTCGTCGCCCGCCGCGAGCGCTGGGACGCGTCCTATCTCGTGGTGCAGGGGCCGGAGGCCATGGACGCGGCGGCGCCGGTCGTGGCCCGGCTGGCCGGTACCTGACCGGTCCGGGCAGCGGGTTCGGGGACCTGCGGCATGGTCGCCCTGGCGTTCGCCGGCGCGGGCTTCGTCACCGCCATCCACGGCTTGGCGGCCGAGGCGCAGCCCGACCTGCGCGTCGTCCACGTGGCGTCCCGCAGCACCCGGTCCGCCCGGCGGCGCGCTGCGCAGACCGGGGGTGTCGCCTGCGGCTACGACGACCTACCCGGGGGCGCCGACATCGTCGTCGTGGCGACGCCGCCCGCGCTGCACCGGCGGGAGGCGGAGCGTGCGGTGGCCGGCGCCGCGGCGGCGCTGGTGGAGGCACCGCTGGCCGCCACCCTGGACGACGCCGACCGGCTGGTGGCGGCCGCCCAGGGCGGCCGCGTGGGCTACGCCGAGAACCTCGTGCACTCCCCGGCCGTGGTCGAGGCCGTGGCGGCGTGCCGGCGCCTCGGCAGCCTCACGCACCTCGAGCTGCGGTTCGCCCAGGGCCGGCCCGACTGGGGCGACCACCTCGAGCCCTCGTGGGGCGGTGGCGCCCTGTTCGACCTCGGCGTCCACCCCATCGCGCTGGCCCTCCTGGCCGCGGCGCCGGCCCGTGTCACCGCCGTCGAGGCCCGGCTCCTCGGCGGCGCCGGACTCGAGCTCGACGACGACGCCACGCTGACGCTGGCCTTCGACTCCGGCCTGACGGCCCAGGTGCGGGTGACGTGGCGGGCACCGGCACCGACATGGGAGGCGCAGGCGGCCAGCCCCCAGGGGGCGGTCCGCCTCGAACTGGTGCCGCGCCCCTCGGTGGAGGTCAACGGCGTGCCCGTCGCGCTGCCATCGCCCCCACCGGGCCTGGCGTCACCGCAGCTCCACCACCTCGGGTATGTCGCCCAGCTCGAGGCTCTGACCGCCGACATCGACGCCGGACGGCCGCCCACACCCGGGCCGCAGCTGGGTCGCCGCGTGCTGGACATCGTGTGCGCCGCCTATGCCTCGGCGCGGACCGGCCGCGAGGAAGCCGTGCCGTTCACGGGCCCGCGGGACAGGACCCCCCTCCAGCTGTGGCGTGACTCGTAGGCGACCATTGCTGGCAGTGCGCCCCTCGCCACCGGACGCTCCCGTCGGGACGAACCCGGAGCCGTGGCCACGGCCGGGCACCTACGCTGACCGTCCGGCTGATGGGAGGGGGCGTCGGTGACCGTCACGACGGAGCGGGCTGCGAAGGCGTCGGGAACGATCCTGCTGACATTGGCGTCGGCACAGTTCCTCATGACGCTCGACAGCTCGGTGATGAATGTGTCGATCGCAACGGTGGCAAGCGATGTCGGCACGACGGTCGCGGGCATCCAGACGGCGATCACCATGTACACGCTCGTCATGGCGTCGCTGATGATCACGGGCGGCAGATCGGTCATATCCTCGGTCGCAAGCGGGCGTTCGCCGTCGGGTGCGTCATCTACGGCTGCGGTTCGTTCGTCACTGCGATCTCCCAGAACCTGGCGATGCTGCTGGTGGGATGGTCGCTGCTCGAGGGAATCGGCGCTGCGCTCATCATGCCGGCGGTAGTGGCCCTGGTTGCGTCGAACTTCGGGCGGGCCGAGCGCCCGCGGGCCTACGGCCTGGTCGCCTCCGCCGGCGCGATCGCGGTCGCCGCCGGACCTCTCATCGGCGGCCTGTTCACGACCTACGCGTCGTGGCGGTGGGTGTTCGCGGGCGAGGTGTTGGTGGTGGTGGGCATCCTGGCGCTCATCCGGGGAATGGCGGACACGCCCGCCGAGGAGGATGCCGGCCTGGACCTGGTGGGCACGGCGCTGTCGGCGACCGGCCTCGCTCTCGTCGTGTACGGCATCCTGCGCTCCGGCACGTGGGGCGTCGTGAACCCGAAGCCCGGTGGCCCCGAATGGCTGGGTCTGTCGCCAGTGGTCTGGTTGGTGCTGGCCGGAGGGTGCGTGCTGGTGGGCTTCCTCGCTTGGGAGCGGCGCCGGCTCGATCGCAACCAGGCCGCGCTGATCGACCCGGCCATGCTCCGCAACCGGCTGCTGAGGGGCGGCCTCAGCGAGTTCTTCTTCCAGTACCTGTTGCAGGCGGGCCTGTTCTTCTGCGTGCCCCTCTTCCTGTCGGTCGCACTGGGGTTGTCCGCCATTGCGACCGGCGTCCGGCTGCTGCCGCTGTCGATCACGCTGCTGCTCGGCGCAGTCGGCGTGCCCAGGCTCTTCCCCGATGCGTCGCCGCGGCGTGTGGTCCGGGTGGGGTTCGTCGCGCTGTTCGCCGGCATCGTGACCCTCGTCGCGTCGCTCGACGCCGGAGCCGGCCCGGAGATCGTCACGTGGCCGCTGCTGCTCGCGGGCTTGGGCGTGGGCGCCCTGGCGTCCCAACTCGGCAGCGTCACGGTGTCGGCGGTCCCCGACGAACAGAGCGGCGAGGTCGGCGGGCTGCAGAACACCGTGACCAACCTGGGTGCGTCGATCGGCACCGCGCTCGCAGGCGCGGTACTGCTGTCCGCGCTCACGACATCGTTCTTCTCGGGAATCGAGGACAACCCCGCCGTCCCGGAGGAACTGACGTCGAGGGCGCAGGTCGAACTGACGTCCGGGGTTCCGTTCATTTCCGATCGTGACCTCGATGACGCGCTCGAACGGGTGGGAGTGGAGGGTGCGGCCGCCGATGCGATCGTCGACGAGAACGCTGACGCCCGGATCAACGGGCTACGCGCGGCGTTGTCGGTGTTGGGGATCATGGCGTTGCTGGCGCTGTGCTTTTCGTACGGACTTCCGACGCGTCAGCCGGGCGCGCCTGCAAGCCGCGGCGATCCCTGACCCGGGGATCCGACCGTGCCCGCCGCCCCCAGTGGTCGCGTGCGCGGCGCCAGCAACACCACCGCGTCGACTCGTCGCCCGGGCGGGACCTACGGGGGGCGCGATCCCGGCACCGTGGCCACGACCGGGCACCTAGCCTGACCGCGGTGGCGTCGATCGATGACGTACGCACGCTGGTGGCGCTCGACCATGGCCTGGCGTCCGTCTCGATCGCGCGGCCGGACGGGTCGCTGCAGGCGACGGTGGTCAATGCCGGCGTGGTGCCCCACCCGCTGAGCGGGCGGCCGGTCGCCGCATTCGTCGCCCGCGGCGGCACCCGCAAGCTCGACCACCTCCGGCGGGACCGGCGGACCACGTTGCTGTGGCGGGCGGGGTGGGCGTGGGCGACGGTCGAGGGCGACGCCGAGCTCGCGGGCCCCGACGACCCCATGGCCGGCGTGGACGCGGAGGCCCTGCGGTTGTTGCTTCGGCGGATCTACGAGGCGGCAGGAGGTGTGCACGAGGACTGGGCCGAGTACGACCGGGTCGTGGCGGCCGAACGCCGCGTCGCCGTGCTCGTGACCCCGACGCGCATCTACCAGAACCCCTGACGCGGCGGCTCCCGGCGGGCGACACGGTGGCGTCGACCGCGGCTCACGCCAGGACGGGCAGGCCCGCCAACGGTGCGTAGCGCTCGTCGGTGGAGGCGAGCCGACGGACGCGCTGGCGCACCCGCCGAGCGGCCTGCCGCACCGTCGATTCCTTCATGGCGAAGACGGGGCCCACGGTCGTCGCCGGCGCCGGATTGCCGACCGCCTTCTCGCACACGTATTCGAGCCACAGCTCCCGATCGCGCCGGCTGATGCCCGACCGTTCGAGCGCATCGAGCAGCAGGCGCGCCCCGTGGTGGTCGGCCGCGATCCGCTCGAGCACCGGCCACATGGGGGCGTCACGGACTGGCGCCGACCCGGCACCGGGGGCCGGCGCGGCGTCGTCGGCGACATGCCCCAGGTGCTGCTCGTCGAGCGGCTCGGTCCACTGGCCGAGCTCGCGGTCCACGACGTTGGCCACCCGGTGCCGCGCCCACACCCAGGGCAGCGCCCCGCCGTCGGGCGACCAGGCGCCCGCCACCCTCGCCAGCTCGAAGCACACCTCCACCACGATGCCCTCCAGGTCGTCGCGGCGCAGCCGCGCGCCCCGGACCGCCGCCACCTGCTGCACCGCCCCCGCGATCCGCCCTCGGAACCGCTCGTACAACGCCACCACCGCCGCCTCGTCGCCCTCGGCCAACCGATCCATGATCGCCGCCAGCTCGTCGAAACCTTGCCGGTCCACACCGTCTCCTCCTCGTGCGGGGCAGGCGCCCCCGATGGACGGGGTCCATTGTGCGGACGGGGTGTGACAAACAACATCGATGTAATTTCAAGATGCGACGCCGCTGCGCGGTGGATCCGCCGGCGCGCAGCGGACCCGCAGGCTGTGGCGGCGACGCCGTTACGAGGAGCCGGCGAGAAAACCCAGGAGAGCGCCGTTGAAGGCCAGGGGGTCCTCGATGTTGGGCAGGTGGCCGACGTTGGGCACGACCACCAGCTCCCCCTTCAGCAGCGACCGGACGCTCATCGCCTCTGCGATCGGCGCCAACCGATCGAGCTCGCCCACCACGACCAGGGCCCGGACGTCGGCCTGCCGCAGGAGGAGCATCGAGTCCGGCCGGCCCTTCATCGCCTGCAGGGCGGCGATCCAACCGTCACGCGTCGCCCCCTCGGCCAGGGCGTGCACGTAATCCACCAGTTCGGGCCGGCTCATCGAGTCGCCCGACAGCAGCCCCTCGACCGTTCCCTTCGACAGCGAGCCGACCTCCGCCCCGGACCGCAGCTCGGCCTGCTGCGCCGTCCGACGCTGAGCGGTCGCAGGGTCGTCGGCGCGGGCCCTCGTGTCGGCGAGGACCAGCTGGGCGACGCGCGACGCGTGGTGGCGGAGCAAAGCCATGGCGAGGTAGCCGCCCATCGAGCAGCCGACGACGGTGGCGCTCGGGATGTCGAGCCGATCGAGGACGCCGTCGACCAGCCCGGCCCAGCCCTGCATGGTCGTGGCACCGGGGTCGACCGGAGCGGGCGATTGGCCGAACCCGGGCAGGTCGATGGCCAGGCAGCGATGCGCACCCTCGAGCGCGTCGATCTGGTAATCCCACATGGCCGCCTGCAGCGGGAAGGCATGCAGGAAGACGACGGCGTCGCCGGCGCCGCGATCGGCCACGTGGACCGGCTGACCTGACACCTCGAGCAACGGCACGGACGGCTCCTTGGTGCGGCACGGCGCTGTAACTCACAGCCCTACCGCATGCGTTGGGCGTCAAGCGAACCGGGCTCCGTAGGCGGTATCTCACCCACCAACCGGGGCGGAATGTGGCGCGCGATGAGGCCCGATCGGGACGCTAGCAGCGGTCCGGCCAACGCCAGGACGAGCACGTACTCGGCGACGAACGGCCCGATGCGGTCATCGAGCCCCGCACCGGCCGCCAGCGTGGCGAGGATGAGCGAGAACTCCCCGCGGCCCAGGAGGGTGAACCCGATGTTGGCCGCAGGGCCACGTCCAAAGTCGTGCATTCGGGCGGCGATGATCCCCGCGGCCAGGTTGAGTGCGAGCGATACGACCACCGCCACGGTGACTGGCACCGTCACCGAGCCGAGGTCGCCGAGATCGATTGTCAGCCCGAAGGCGAAGAAGAAGAGCGCCGCGAAGGCATCGCGTAGCGGGAGCACGAGCCGTTCGATGCTTTCGTGCACCGCGCTCTCGGCCAGGATCAGCCCCGCCATGAAGGCACCGATGGCGGCCGACACACCGACCTCCTCGGCCACACCGGCGGCCAGCACTGCCACGCCCACGAAGCACACGGTTAGGAGCTCGTCATCCGCGACGTTGACGATCTTGCCGACCCAGCGCGCCCCCCACCGGGCGACGGCGGCCAGCAGCAGCAAGAAGGCGAAGGCCCGACCGAATTCGAGCGCGGCGTCGGCGAGCCCTTGGCTGTTGTCCAGCACCGGTTGCAGGATTGCCAGGTACAGGGCGATGAAGATGTCCTGCACGACCGTGATCCCGAGGATCAGACGGCTCTCAGGGTTGGCCAGTCGCCGCAGCTCCACCAGGAGCTTCGTGACGATCGCCGACGACGAGATGCCGACGGCGCCGGCGATCACGAACGCCTCGCGCGTGCCCCATCCCAGCGCTAGACCCAGTGCCAGCCCGCCGCCGAGGTTGAGCAACAGGTAGACGGCGCCGGCGGCGAGGAGCTTGCGTCCACCCGCCGCGAGATCGTCGAGCGAGAACTCGAGTCCGAGGTGGAAGAGGAGCAGAACCAGCCCCAACGCCGCCAACAGCCCGAGGTCTTCGGGCTCTTCGACCAGCACCAACCCCGGCGTGGCCGGCCCGAACAGGATGCCGGCGACCATGAAGAACGGGATGGTGGGCAGCCCGACGCGCCGGCCCAGGCGAGCCAGCAGCCCGGCGGCCAGGAACGCGCCGCCGACGGCGACCAGCGTGTCACCCACTGGCCGCTCCGATCACGTGTCGGGTGAAAGCGGCGAGGTCCTCCCGGCGCCCGACCACCACCAGGCGATCGCCGGCGCGCAGCACCTCGATCGGTTCGGGAGCGATGATCGTGCCGGTGTCGCGTGCGACCGCCGCCACCGTCATCCGCGTGCGGCGACGGATCTCCAGCTCGGCGATGCTCCGGTCGGCGCCCGGCGAATCCGCTCGCAGCGTCACCCAGTCGATGAGGATGTCGCCGATCACGGCCTCCATCTCCTCCACCACCGCCGGCGTGAAGTAGGCGCCGCTGAGCACGGCGCCGAGCGTGCGGGCTTGGCGGTCGGTGAGGGCCAGCGTGGCCTGCGGCGCGTCGGAATCCGCCGCCATCACGTACAGGTCGCGCCGGCCCGAGTGATGGATGACGACGACGGCTGATCCGCCGTCACGGCCGGCGAGCCGGTAGCGGCGGCCGATGCCCGGGAGCTCTTGTTCCTCGATCTCGTTGCTCATGGCAGGTCCTCTCGTCGTAGTTGTCGGCATCGCGATAGCCGCACCGGCGGGCGTCGTCCCGCGAGAGACGCGGCGCGCCCGTCGGCCGGGCGGCGGGGCCGCCGGCAGGCGGTCAGGGCGGTCAGGCCGTCAGGCCGTCAGGCCGTCAGGCGGCGCGCGCGAGCGGAGGCGCGCGGCGGCCGCCGGGACCCGCCCACGCCAAGGGACCCCGCACGGGGAGCCGGTCGCCCGCAGGCCGCCCGGACGGGCGCAACACACCCAAGGCGGCCAGCCCGGCGGAAAGCGCCGCGACCGCGAGCACCACCGATCGCACCGAGGGGACGCCGCCGGCGCGCCCGAGGTCCGGCGCGCGTGGAGGCTGAACGCCGACCGTCTCGGTGCCGGGGACGGCATCGTCCGGGAGCAATGCCGCAGCCTGCGCCGAGGCCGGCGGCGCGTCGGCGCCGACGGTCGCGACGGCTCCGAGGCGGGAGATCGTCGTCACGGCCAGGGCAACCATCACCAACGCGACGAACCGGCAGACGCGGTCTCGCGTCGGCCGGTTCACGCCGACAGGCGACGCTCGATGGCGTCGAGGCGGCTCAGGATCTGGTCCACCGTCGACTGGGATGGCGCCGACGGGCTCGCCTGCTTGACCGGCGGTGCGACGAAGGAAAGCAGCGCCATCACGACGGCCTGCCGCGTCGTGTGCAGCTCGATGCCCATGCGCCGGAGCACCTTGCTCGCCACCCCCTCCTCCGTGGCCAGCAGCCCGAGCAGGAGATGCTCCGAGCCCACGTAGTTGTGCCCGAGGCGAAGCGCCTCCTTGGCGGTGAGCTCGAAAGCCCGCTTGGACAGGGGCGCGAACGGCAGGTGGCCCTCGGCCTTCCCCTTGGCCTTGCCCTTGCCCTTGCCCGACGGGGCCATGGATGCCTGCAGCTCGGCGCGCAGGTCGTCGGCCTCGACGTCGAGGTCGGCAAGCACCTTGACGGCCACGTTGCCGCCCTCGTCGAGGATGCCGATGAGCACGTGCTCGGTGCCGACGTGGCTGTGCTTGGCGCGACGCGCCGCGTCCTGCGCCAACGACATGACCTTTCGGGCTCGAGGCGTGAAGCGGCCGTACATGCCGACGCCCGGCAGCTCTAAAGGTGGCACGTCCTCGGCGTTCCTGGCCGCCGTGACGTCGCGGACCGCGCGCTCGAGGGCCGCCTGGCACACGGCCGACACCGGGATCTGCGTCTCCTTTACCGCCGCGGCGAGCTCGTCGGGCAGGTAGACGTTGATCTTCGGCATGGGGTCATAATGGGTGGATATAACCCCAGTGTCAACATGGGTTCGACTTGGTCCGGGACCTCAGCTGCAGCCGCTGGTGCTGCCGCACGAGGGGCACGCGTGGCACGAGCCCGCCCGCTGCATCTGCACGCCGCACTGCATGCAATACGGGGCGTCGACGCTGGAGGCCACCACCGGCCGGATCGCTGGGTTGGGGGCCCCCGTCGGCTTGCCAGCATCGGTCACACCGGCCCGCTCGAGGAGCGACGGCTCCTTCGGCGCACCATCGCTGTCGAACAGCGTCGGCGACGACGAGTCGATCGAGGGCGGGTCGGCCGGCACGTCCTGGCCTTGTCGCGTCTCCACCACGGTCTCCTCGACGCCCGGCAGCGTCGGCTGGGTCCGCTCGCCGGTGGTGAGGATGCCGAGCTCGGCCCGCTCCTCGTAGCTCAGGTAGTCGACGGCCAAGCGGCGGAAGATGTAGTCGAGGATCGACGTGGCGATGCGCAGCTCGGCGTCGTCGGTGATGCCAGCGGGCTCGAACCGGGTGTTGGTGAACGCCTCGACGAAGCTGCGGAGCGGAACCCCGTACTGCAGGCCGTAGCTGACCGAGATCGAGAAGGCGTCCATGATGCCGGCCAGGGTCGAGCCCTGCTTCGACACCTTGAGGAAGATCTCGCCGGGACGCCCGTCGGTGTACTCCCCCACCGTGACGAAGCCCTTGCAGTCGGCCACCCGGAACTCGAACGTCCTCGACGTGCGGTTGCGGGGCAGCTTCTCGCGCACGGGCTGCTTGATGATCTTCTCGACCACCTGGGGGGCGCCCGATCCCGCAGTGGCCGCCAACGCCGCCTCCTTCTTGGTCGTCGAGAGGGGCTGGCCCACCTTGCAGTTGTCGCGGTAGATGGCGATGGCCTTGACGCCCATCCGCCAGGCGTCGATGTGCAGTTGCTCGACGTCCTCGACCGACACGTCCTCGGGCATGTTGACGGTCTTGGAGATGGCGCCCGAGATGAACGGCTGGACCGCCGCCATCATCCGCACGTGGCCGGTGTAGTGGATGGTGTTGTCGCCCATGGAGCAGGCGAAGACCGGCAGGTGCTCGGTCGCCAGGTGGGGGGCGCCGAGGATCGACTTGTGCTCGTCGATGTAGGCGACGATGTCGTCGATCTCGCCAGGGCCGTAACCGAGCTGCTCGAGCGCCCGGGGCACGGTCTGGTTGACGATCGACATCGTGCCGCCGCCCACCAGCTTCTTGGTCTTCACGAGGCCGAGGTCAGGTTCGATCCCGGTGGTGTCGCAGTCCATCATCAGGCCGATGGTGCCCGTGGGCGCCAGGACCGACGCCTGGCTGTTGCGCACGCCGTAGCGCTCGCCGAGCTCGCAGGCCAGGTCCCAGCTCTCCTGGGCGGCCGACAGCAGGTTGGGCTCGACGAGCTCCTCGTCGATCCTCGAGGCGGCCTCCTGGTGCTGGCGAAGCACGCGCAGCATGTGCTCCCGGTTCTCGGCGAAGCCGGCGAACGGGCCCATGCGAGAAGCGGTCCGGGCCGACACCTCGTAGGCATGGCCGGTCATGAGCGAC
>Ga0081538_10002981_pt1 | contig 16140 bp, 18 predicted proteins | sample TabmetS5T2R1_FD_71022 | JGI IMG/M metagenome (GOLD analysis project Ga0081538, IMG submission 71022) | Tabebuia heterophylla rhizosphere microbial communities from the University of Puerto Rico - S5T2R1 | ecosystem: Host-associated > Plants > Roots > Rhizosphere ... | reverse complement strand
GGGGGCACCAGGCGCCCCCTCGTACGCCTGGTGCCGCCGGCCCGGTCCGCGTGCGTGCGGGCCGCGCCACGTAGCATCCTGGGGCGGGTCGATCACGGAGCGAGCGTGGCCACGTCTCGATCCGGCCACGGAGGAGCGAAATGGACCTGGGCGCCTACCTGGACGCCGCCCGTGCCTTCGACCGCGCGTTCCGAGGCCGCTGGGAGCCGGTGACGGCCGTCCCCGCGACCCAGGTCGACCCGGAGCGGCTGGCCGGCGCCTGGGCCGAGTACACCGAGCGTCTCCAGGACAACTACCCCTACTTCCACCCCCGCTACGCCGGCCAGATGCTCAAGCCGCCCCACCCGGTGGCCATCGCCGGCTACCTGGCCGCGATGACCGTCAACCCCAACAACCACGCCCTCGACGGCGGCCCGGCCACCGCGGCCATGGAGAAGGAGGTCGTCGCCGGCCTGGCCGCCATGTTCGGCCTCCCCGGCCAGACCCTCGGGCACCTGACCTCCAGCGGCACCATCGCCAACCTGGAGGCCCTGTGGGTGGCCCGCCAGCTCGCCCCCGGCCGGGCCGTCGCCCACAGCCAGGAGGCCCACTACACCCACGCCCGCATGTGCGAGGTGCTGGGGGTGGAGAGCGTGGCCGTGCCCGCCGATGAGGCCGGGCGGATGGACCTGGACGCCCTGGAGGCGCTGCTGGCCTCGGGCCGGGTGGGCACGGTCGTGCTGACCGCCGGCACCACCGGCCTCGGCGCCGTCGACCCGATCGCCGAGGCCCTCGAGCTGCGGGACCGCTACGGCTGCCGGCTGCACGTCGACGCCGCCTACGGCGGGTTCTTCGCCCTGCTGGCCGGGGACGAGGAGGGGGCCAGGCTCCTCGGGCCGGAGACGGCGGCCCGGCTGGCCGCGGTCGGGGCGTGCGACTCGGTGGTGGTCGACCCCCACAAGCACGGGCTCCAGCCGTACGGCTGCGGGGCGGTGCTGTTCCGCGACCCGGGCGTCGGTCGGCTATACCACCACGACTCGCCCTATACCTACTTCACCTCCTCCGAGCTGCACCTGGGCGAGATCAGCCTGGAGTGCTCACGGGCCGGGGCGGCCGCCGGTGCCCTCTGGCTGACCCTGCGCGCCCTGCCCCTGGAGGCCGGCCGCGGCCTCGGCCCGGTCCTGACCGCCGGCCTGCGGGCGGCCAGAGCCTGGGCCGAACTGCTCGAGGCCAGCGACGAGCTGGTCCTCTACCAGCAGCCCGAGCTCGACATCCTCGCCTACTGGCCCCGCCCGTCCTCGCCGTCGTGCGCGGCCGTCGACACCGCCTCGGCCGCCCTGCTGCGAGCGGCCATGGACGACCCCGCCCCGATCTACCTGAGCACCCTCCGGCTGGCCGCCGACCGCCTCCGCCGCCGCGACCCGACCCTGACCGCCGACGTCGCGGAGGCCCGGGTCCTCCGCAGCGTCCTGATGAAGCCCGAGCACGAAGGCTGGGTGGAGGCCCTCCACGCCGAGCTGCTGCGGATTGTCAGTGCACTGGGCGGCCGTGGCGGTGCCGGATCGGGCCGGTGAACGCGCGCACGAGCATGAACGCCAGGGTGGCCACGAACAGCAACGTGACCAGGATCGACAGGATCATCCTCCGACTCCTTTCCGTTGGTTCGTGCTCCCACCCCTACCCCCGTCCCCCGAAGCTGAACCCCGGGCCCGCACGAAGGCCGCGTAGTCGGCCTCGGTCTGGTCGGCGTAGGCCTCGGCGAAGTCGGTCACGGCCCGGTCGAAGCCGTCCCCGGTGCCGAGGTAGCCGCTGATGGCGGCGGCGTCGCCGCTGCGGGCGTGGGCCCTGGCCAGGACCCAGCCGCACAGCCGGCCGTAGTCGTGGAGGTCGGCCGGGGCGAGGGTCTCGATGTTGACCGAGCCCTTCATGTCCCAGAGCTGGCGGATGTAGTACCGGGCGTTGTCGTCGCTGGTCCAGCCGAGGAAGATGTCGCTGGCCGTCTGGAGCAGCCGCTGGCCGTTGACCACCCGGCGGCCGGGGTGGCGGTAGCGGCTGCGGCCGGCGTACGGCTCCAGCACCGAGGTCCCGGCCTGCTTGACCTGGAGCAGCAGCGGGTCGTCGTGGCGGTCCCCGAGCAGCAGCAGCACATAGCAGCGGGTGCCGACGCTGCCGACCCCGACCACCTTGCGGGCGGCGTCAAGGGCCCGGAAGCGCCCCAGCAGCATCCCCCGCTCGTCCGGCAGGCTGGTCCGGTAGCGGGCCAGGATCTCCTCGACCCAGCCGGGATGGCACTCCTCGACGTGGGTGAGCAGCGGCGGCTCCTCCAGGAACCGCCGCCCGTCGCCCGACGGCTCGGTCAGCCGGGGCAGGGCGTCCAGGCTGGTGTGGTGCTGGGCCCTGGCCATGCGGTCGGCCATCTCCTGGCGGCGCCGGCCCCGGGACATGGCGATGATCGCGGACGCGTCGACCCGCGAGTACCACACCTCCAGCAGCCGCATCCCGGCGTACCTGGCCAGCTGCTCGCGGTAGACACGGACGGCCGCCGCGGCGGCCCGGCGGCCGGCCGGCTGGTCGAAGCCGACCGTCCGGGCGGCGACCACGAAGCTGGTGGCCAGCCGCTTGACGTCCCACTCCCAGGGGCCGGGCAGGGTCTCGTCGAAGTCGTTGAGGCCGAAGACCAGGTTGCGCTCGGGGGTGGCGAACAGCCCGAAGTTGAGCAGGTGGGCGTCGCCGCAGGCCTGCACGGTGATCCCGGTGGCCGGGGTGGTGGCCAGGTCGTGGGCCATCACCCCGGGGGACCCGCGCAGGTATGCGAACGGCGAGGCCAGCATGCGGGCGTCGCGGATCGGAACCAGGTCGGGGAGGCGTCCCCGGTTGGACTCCTCCAGCAGGGTCAGCGGCGACCGCCGCCCGGCCGGGTCCCAGGTGGCGTGGCTGGAGCGGGGGACGGCCCGGCGCAGGGCGCGGCCGGCCTCCGCCCGAGCTCCGGCCATCCGCACGTCCCCAAACGACACCGTCCGGCTGCCCCGACAGTATCCGTCATGCTGGCCCGGGCCGGACCGGAGATTTCCAACGTCCCACGATTTCCGTCGCTTGCCCCGTAAACTCCGCGACCGTGCGGTTTCGGTAGAACCGTCGTGGAGGCGCGGAGGTGGGGTGCGATGGTCAGGGCCAAGGTGTCGGCCCGGGTGTACCGCCGCCGGCGGATCGCCGCCGCCCTGGCTGCCCTGCTGGTGCTGAGCCTGGTCACGGCCGGCGCCGGCTGGGCCTACACCGCCTTCCGGTTCGGCCAGATCAGCTCGGTCCACGTGGCCGGCCTGGGCAAGGCCCCCGACGACGGGTCGGTGAACCTGCTGGTGGTCGGCTCCGACACCCGCCAGGGACTGCGCGGCGGCGGGTTCGGGACGGCCGGCGGGCAGCGCAGCGACGTCATCATCGTCGCCCACCTGGTGCCGGCGGCCCGGCACGCCGCCGTGCTGTCGATCCCTCGCGACCTGTACGTGCCCGTGGCCGGCACCGGCCGGTCGGCCAAGATCAACTCGGCCTTCACCCAAGGCCCCGGCCAGCTGGTCCAGACCATCCAGCAGAGCCTCGGCATTCCCGTCCACCACTACCTGCTGGTCAACTTCGACGGCTTCCGCGAGGTGGTCGACGCCCTCGGCGGGGTGTCCATGTACTTTCCCCGCCCGGTCCGCGACAGCAACAACGGCCACAACGAGTCCGGCCTGAACGTCCCCCGGACAGGCTGCCTGCGCCTCAGCGGCGGCCAGGCTCTCGCCCTCGCCCGCAGCCGCTACTTCCAGTACCAGGACCAGTCGGGCCGCTGGCACACCGACCCGGGCACCGACCTCGGCCGCATCCGCCGCCAGCAGACCATGCTCCGAGCCCTGGTGGCCAAGGCCCTGGGCCGCGACCTGGCCAATCCGCTCCGGGCCAACGCGCTGGTCGGGTCCGTGGTCCGCAGCCTGACCAAGGATGACCGCCTGACCATCGGCCGCGCGGTCACCCTGGCCCGACAGTTCCGCTCCTTCGACCCGGCCCGCCTGACCACCCTGACCCTCCCGGTCGACCGGGCCGTCCAGCGTGCCGGCGTCATCCACCGGGACGGCCAACCCGAGTTCGACACCGGCCTCCAGCAGGGATGGGAGCAGGTCCTGCTGCCCCGACAGCCCGACACTCAGGCAACGGTGGCCAAGCTCCTCAGCCGCCCGGCCCGGCCGACACCGCCGGCCAAGGTTACGGCCAGGTCAGAGCCGTCCGGCGGTTCCGGCGGCTCCGGCGGCTCCGGGGGTGCCGGGTCGCGCCGGGTCCTGAAGCCGGCCAAGGTCTCGGTCACGGTGAAGAACGCGACCGACCGCCAGGGCCTCGCCGCCCGGGTCACCGCCCGCCTCCAGGAGCTGGGCTTCAAGGCCAGCAACGGCGGCAACGCGCCCGCCTCGGCCAGGACCAAGGTCGCGTCTGTGTCAGGAACGGATGCCGCGGCCACCACCCTCGTCGGCGCGTTGAAACTCGGCGGAGGTCGGGTCGCCCGGGTCCCTCAGCCCGGGCTGGCGCCGAATGCCGTGGAGTTGGTCCTCGGCGACAACTTCAAGAGCGTGGCCGGTCGGATCGCGCCGCCGGCCCCCAAGCCCCGCCCGACCCGGCCGCCCAAGCCCCGCCCGACCCGGCCACCCAAGCCGACCGCGGCCACGCGGAACCTGCCCTCGTGGGACCCACGGCCGTGCTGACCCTGGGGAGGCCGTCGCTGGGCAAGTGGACGCCTCAGGCGCTCCGGTCCTCCGCGGCCAGGACCGATCGGCCGGCCGGGCACGACCAAGGCCATCATGGCGATGACCCCTTTCCTGCCATGCAGTTTCGGCGATTACTCCGCTGGTGGCCGTTGTTCCTGGCTGGGCGGCGAGGGCCGAGCTGGGCCACCAGTGGGTGCGAGTACGCCGACTAGCCCGCCCGCGATGGTGGCCAGGATCGTGGCGAACGAGTCCGGCACCGGGATCCTGTTGTAGATGAACGTCGTCCAGGCGATGGCACCGATGATGAAGTACAGGCCAAGGGTCGCCACGATCGCGACATAGAGCCAATCGGGTAGGCCGCTGGGGCGGCGGCGCTGGAGTTGCATCTGGATCACCTCTGTAGTCCTGGGGACTCCTATTGTCATTGTGCTCCGAGTTGCGGAGCTTGCGATAGTTCGATAGCTGCGTCGGAATGTCGACCCCTTGCTCCCAAAGCCAGTTCGGGCGGTGTCGCCACCTGGGCGCCGGATGGGCGGCGCAAGTCACGGGGGGCGTGTGTTGTCTGTGGTTGTCCGGTCACGACCGGTCGTGACCGCTGTGAATGGCAGGGTCGGCGAGGACGGCGCGGCTCGCACCTGCGCCGCCAGCTCCAGCTCGACCGTAGGGTGAGGTTCGTCCGCGCTGATCACTGCCTGGTTGGTCAGCTGACTGTAGGTCGGGTCAAGTGCCGGGTCGGGCAGGGCGGCATGACCCTCTGGTTAGAGGGTTCGGCGGTGTGCTGGTCGGTCGGGGTGCGGATGGCTGGTCGGGTCGGCAGGCCCAACGCTGACCTATGCGACCTCACGTGGAGCGGGTCAGCTGACCTCGTCCGGGTTCTGCTGGATGACGGGAGGCCGGGCACCAAGCTTGCCTCGGCGTAACCATGGGTCCGCCAATCGCCGGCGGTGTCTGATCCGGCCTCCCAGCCGACCAGCCTGGCACACCCGATCGGGAGCGGGAAGCCGGGCTCACCTCCACCGGTTGGGGTCGTAGGGTCGTTGGTCTCTGACCATGGCGAAGGCGATGCGGTTGGCCCGATTCGCCATGGCGGTGGCGATCACCCCTGGCGGCTTGCCACGGGCCCGCAGGGAGACGGCATAGGCGCGGGCGGCGGGGTCCAGCCGCCACAGCCCCACCCCGAGCGACAGCACGGCCCGCCGCAGGGTGACCGAGCCTTCCCGGCTGATGGCGCCGTCATGGCGCCGGCCAGCCGAGGCGTAGGTTGCTGGGCACAGTCCGCTGGCCCGATACACATGGCGGGCGCTGGGCCACCGTGCCGGGTCGCCGACCGCGGCCCCATAGGTGGCAGCCCGGACCACTCGCCAGCCAGGGCCGCTGCACAGCACGGCGAAGGGGGTGCGTGGCAGCAGGGCGGCCAGGTGCTTGTCGGCCTCGGCGATCTGGGCGTCGAAGGCGGCCAGCAGGGTGAGATCGCGGTCGATGATGGTTCGGGCCATCGGGGCCTGGTCGGTCGGGATGGCCACGGTGGCGGCCGCCACCAGCCGCTCGGCCACCGGGGCCAGGACCTGCACCCCTCGGGCGGCGGCGGCCTGCAGAAAGCCGGCCACCCCGAGCGCGCTGAGCCGAGCCGGGTCGGTGAACTCGGCCAGCACCAGCCGGCCGACCTTGGTCCCGAACAGGCTCGAGACACAGCCGCTCACCCCCGGGAAGGCCCGATCGACCTGGCCCAGGAGCTGGTTCTTGAGGGCAGTCCGGGCCGTGACCCGCCGCTCCCGGTGGGCCACCCACCCAGCCAGCTCACCCAGCGCCGAGGCCAGGACGCGATGACCAGCGCCGTGCCCGGCCCGCAGCAGATCGCTGATGGCGACCAGATCCAGCGCATCGGTCTTGAGCCGTCGCCGTCCCGTCAGCTGCCGTTGGCTGGCCACCTGGGTCGGGTTGACCTGGACGAGCTGCCATTCCTCAGGCAGGACACCCGCGCTGACCAGCGGCTGGTGATAGTGCCCGGCGGCCTCCACCCCGACCCGGACCAGCCCGATCATCCGTCCACGGGTGGCTGCCTGGACTCGCTCGACCAGCAGCCGCACCCCAGCCAGGGTCATTGGGAACTCGAACGGACGGGCCAACAGCTCCCCGGTGAAGTCGCACACCAACGCCATCGCGGTGTGCTTGCCGACATCCACTGGGACCGCGACCAACTCCGCCGGGTCGACGCCACGGGTCGCCTGGGCGAGCTGCTGGGCTTGGGCGCCATGGACATGCACCATGAGCCCACCACCTCCGTGAGGTGTGAGGGAGAACTGGCACTTCCCCTATGCACCTCCGGAGGTGGCCCGAGAAGCCCCCGTTCTATATCAGACGCCAGAGGCGGCGCGGCAGTCGGTCAACCGTCTTGGCGTGGGCTACATCAGATCGAATTCGTTCCCTTCGGGGTCGAGCATGGTGACCCAGTACTCGCCATGCTCCTCGACGGCGCGCAGCCTGGTTGCCCCAACTTGGCGCAAGCGTTCAGCCTCAGTATCGATCCGTTGACGGTACTCCTCCGGCGACACGTCCCGAGCGACCTCCAGGTCGAGGTGCAGGCGGTTCTTCCCGACCTTCGGTTCGGGCACCCGATGGAAGTAGAGACGAGGTCCGGCACCGTCGGGGTCGACCACCGCGAGCCATGAGTTCAGCTCGGCCTGCGCGACGCCCTGTGCAGTCTCGAAGTTCCGCCAGGTGGCGTACCCCTCGGGAGGATCCTGTTTCTTGTAGCCAAGGGCCTGTGCCCAGAAGGTGGCGAGCCCGTCTGGATCAGCACAGTCGATGACCACCTGGATTCGCCTTGCCATGCGCGCCTCCTAAAGCATGGACCATGGCGGCGAGCGTAGGCCGTCCGCCGGGTGGTTGCCGGCCGAGACGGCCGTTGGCATCCTAGGAAAGCAGGGCAAGGTGACGGTGACCTGGTTGCCATCCTCGTCCTCCCCGGCCTGGATGAGCAGGCCGCCGGGCAGGTTGCCCGGCTCATCCTGGGTGCCGGCGACCCGGTTCCGGGGATGCTTCGTGAGCAAACCGTGAGCATCCGGCCACCCGCTGCCGACCAGCGGGCTCGTCAGGATCGCAAAGGCGCAGGTCAGTAGGGGTGTGCGAGCGGGGGGATTCGAACCCCCACGGGTTGCCCCACCGGGACCTAAACCCGGCGCGTCTGCCGGTTCCGCCACGCTCGCGAGCTGGGGTTCGAGCTTATCAGCGGAGGGTGGCGGATCGGCTCGTCGGCCGCTCGTGGGCCATGGTCCTGCTCAGCTGGACGGGCGTTCCTGGACGGCCCAGCCGTTGCCGTCGGGGTCGCTGAAGAACACGAACGAGTTCCAGCGGCCGCCGGGACCGTCGACCAGGTCCGGGCCCTCGTAATGCTGGACCTGGCTGACCTCGACGCCTCGCTCGAGCAGCTGGGCCCGGGCGGCCTCGATGTCGGGTACCACCAGCTGCAGGCCCTTGACCGCCCCCGGGGACATCTCCACGAGTCCCTTGCCGATCGCGATCGAGCACGCCGACCCCGGAGGGGTCAGCTGCACCACGTGCATGTCGTCGCTGACCTTGGTGTCGTGGTCGACGGCGAACCCGACCTGCTCGCTGTAGAAGCGCTTGGCCTGTTCCACGTCCGACACCGGGACCACCACCAGCTCGAGCTTCCAGTCCATGCCGGGTCCTCCTCGCGCTCAGCCGAAATTTAGGTGCTCAGGCTGCCCGTCGAGGCTAGCTTGACCCGATGACGGTCGCAGGCGGGCTGGAGATCCGGCCAGGGTCCGACGCCGACCTGCCCGCCCTGGTGGTGGTCCTCGGCCAGCAGCGCTGGTTCTCGGACCAGCTGGCCAGGCAGCGGGCCGGCGGCGGGGTCCTGCTGGTCGCCTGGCTCGAGGACCACCCGGCCGGCGACGTGTACCTGAGCCTCGAGCCCGACCCCAACCGGGCGGTCCGCCGGCACCTCCCAGGGGTGCCGACGCTCGTCCACCTGGAGGTCCTGGGGCGGTACCAGCGGCATCGGCACCGCCCTGATCCACGCCGGCGAGGACACCGCCCGCCGCCTCGACCACCACCGGCTGGCCATGGGCGTCGGCCTCGGCAACCTCTGAGGGCCCGTCGGCTTCAGGCATGCACCAGGTCACCGAGGATGCGCCACCGGCCCTGCTCCGAGGCGACCAGGTAGGAGCCGTCCTGGCCGTCTCGTCCTGGTGCCGCGGCACCTGCCCGCCCTTGACCACAAAGCAGGGGGTGGCGTAGGCGCCGACAATCGAGTCGAGGTCGGCGCGGTTCCACGCCTCGGCGTACGAGCCCATGAACTGGGCCAGCTCGTCCATGTAGGGCATGGCGATACCACATTGAATCCTCCCGCCAAGACGATCGAGACGGCCCGGCTGCTGCTGCGGCCCTGGCAGGCCGGCGACCTGGCCGAGTTCACCAGGCTGCTCACCGATCCGGTGGTGGCCCGCTACATCGTGGTCAGCACGCCCTTCAGCCCCCAGGACGTGGCCGACCTCTCCGCCAGCACGCTGGAGCAGTGGCAGCGCAACGGTTTCGGCCCGTGGGCGGCGATTGAGAAGGCGACCGGCCGTTGGGTCGGCCGGATCGGCCTGGACGAGCTGCCTCACTGGCCAGGTCCGGACAGGATCGAGGTCGGCTGGGAGCTGCACCGGGAGTTCTGGGGCCGCGGCCTGGCGACCGAGGGCGGCCGGGCCGGGCTGCGCTACGGCTTCGAGACCGTCGGGTTGAAGCGGATCATCAGCGCCACCATGACCACCAATGCCGCGTCCCGGCGGGTGATGGAGAAGTGCGGCCTGCGCTTCCAGGGCGAGCTGCCCATGGCCGGAACCACGGTCGCCTGGTACGCGATCGACCGGGCCGACTGGCAAGCCCGTCAGCAACCGGGATCGGTTCCTCCCGGCCCCGACCGACGCGGGTAGCGAAGCCGCCGGTCGTGTCATCAGCTGAGCGGGCCGGGCGGGCGATGAGCCCAGAACAGGGCGTGGGCGCCGTCACCCTCGGGAATGACCTCCTCAGCGATGACCGTCAGGCCAGCGTGCTCGATCCAGATCCGGTAGGTCGCCGCGTCGGCGTGGCTCCACCACATTGAAACCTCGCCGCCCAGCCAGTTGTCCTCGGTGCCGGTCCAGGCCCGGTGGCCGGTGGTGGCCAGGAACCACCCTCCTGGTCGGAGCCACCGGCCGATCCGGCCGAGCAGCGGCGGCTGTTCCTCGAGCGGGATGTGGATGAGGGCATAGAGGCTGACGACCGCATCGAACGAGGAGGGTGCGAAGCTGACCTGGGTGGCGTCGGCGTGCAGGAACCTGGCCGCGGGGACGAGGTGGCGGGCGCGCTCGATCTGCACGGCGCTGAGGTCGATGCCGGTGACCTCGTAGCCGCTGGCGGCCAGGTCACGGGCGAGCGGTACCCCACAGCCGCAGCCGAGGTCCAGGGCGGCGCCAGCGGCCGGGACCCGCTCGCGGAGCTCCGCCAGCCAGGTGGCGTAGTGCTCCGGCTCCTCGGTGTCGCCTCGGTAGCGGTAGGACAGCGCGTCGTAGCCACGGCGGACGACGTCCTTGGGGTCCATGGCCTGGAGGCTACGCGACATGCCGGACGCCGGGACCGCTGTCGGCGGATTGGGCTAGCGTGGGCCGGCACAGGGGCCCGGCGTGCGTGAGGAGAGGCCATGACCACACTCGAGAATCGGCCGAACACCGCGCTCCTCGTCGTCGACGTGCAGAACGGCGTCGTCGAGGGAGCGCACGAGCGCGACGCGGTCGTCGCGAACGTCGGCAGCCTTGTCGACAAGGCGCGGCGGGAACAAGTCCCGGTTGTCTGGGTCCAGCACTCCGACGAGGAGCTCGCGCCGGGGAGCGAGGAGTGGCGGATCGTCCCCGAGCTGGCTCCGGGGGACGACGAGCCGCTCGTCGAGAAGCACTACGGCGACTCCTTCGAGGACACCACCCTCGAGTCCGTGCTGTCCGGGCTCGGGGTCGGGCGACTCGTGGTCGTCGGCGCACAGACCGACGAGTGCGTCCGCTCGACGCTCCACGGCGCGTTCGTCCGCGGGTACGACGCGACCCTTGTCAGTGACGCCCACACGACCGAGGACCAGACGGCCTGGGGAGCGCCGCCGCCGGGTCAGGTCATCGCGCACACGAACCTGTACTGGACCTACCAGACGGCGCCGGGGCGGACGGCCGGGACGGTCGAGACCAAGGACGTGGACTTCGGCGTCACGCCCTGACGCCTGTTCGAGCGTCGCCTCTACGGCAGTCCGTCGTCGAGGGGCCGCTCCTCGACCACCTCGACCGTTCGCTCCCCTTCCACGAGCCGGCGGCGGGCGAGGATCCTGCGCCGGCCCGATGGAGTCAGGTTGCTCCAGAACAGCAGCGAGTACAGCACCGCGACCAAGCCGATGACCAGCAGGATGACGCCGAGGGCATTGGCGTTGATGCCAGGGACGTCAGCCTCCACCGCGAACGCCAGGATGGCGCCCAGCACCATCAGAAAGATGCCAACCCCGATGCTCATCCTCCCACCGTCCTTCACGCCGCCGATAGCCAACCTTCCCTACCTGTACCCAGCGGGGCCCGTGGCAGACCGACGGGCGGCCTGGCGAGCACGAGGTGCTCGACTCCTTCGGCACTACCGACACCGTGGCGGGCAGGTCCCGACGTCTGTGCCAAGGTATGTGGGGTCGAACCCGGCGGCAGGGAGCGTGGCATGGAGCAGGTCGAGGTTGAGGGGCTCCGCATGGTCTACGAACGCGCCCGCGCCGGGCCGCCGCTCGTCCTGCTGGCCGGCTTCATCCGGCAGCTCGGTCTGTGCGGGCACCGGTGACCGTCGCCGAGGACCTCCATGTGTCGATCCCCGGCTCGACCCTGGTCGTCCCGCCCGATGCCGGTCACGTCTGCAACATCGAGGCCCCTGAGGAGTTCACCCGGGCGGTCCGGACCTTCCTCCGTTGCCCTTCGGGCGGGGCGTATCGAGGAAGGGCAGCACCACTCCCAGGACCAGATCGGTCTTGGCGAGCCCGAAGAAGTGCGTGGTGCCCGGGAACACCGCCAGCTGTGAGGCAGGGACACCCACGAGGTCGGCATTGACGTCGCCACCACGCAGCTGCAGGAACCGGACCGCGTGCTCGAGTCGGACGGCGTCGCAGTCACCGACGGTGATCAGCGTCGGCGCGGCGATCCCCTGGATGTCGCCGTCGGCCCAGCCGGTGAACCCCGCGTCGAACTGCCCGAGCTTGTCCAGGAGGTCCTGCAGCTTGTCGGGGTTCGGTGACTTGGCCCGGTACGCCTGCTCCATCGGCGTCCCGGCGATGGCGTCGACCGTCAGTGCCTCCACCGCCTCGCCGTTCTCCGGACGGTCACCGTCGGGGTGGAACGACACGGACGACACGATCAGCTTGCGAACCAGCTCAGGATGCTTGATGGCGAGGTGGAGGGCGACGGCGCCACCCACACTGAACCCGAAGACGTCGGCCTGCGCGACGTTCAGGTGCCGGAGCAGGCCCACCACGTCGGACGCCAGGTTGGCGCTGGTGAGCGGCCGGTCGATGTCACCTGTCCGTCCGTGCCCCTGGAAGTCGGTGGCGATGACCTGGCGAGTCGCCGCGAGGTCAGGGATCAGCTCGCCGAACTGCAGGTCGATGTTGAACAGCCCGCCATGCAGGAGCAGCAGCGGTGTGCCGCCCGCGCCGTGGAGCTCGTAGTACATCTGGAGGCCGTTGACCGGGGCATAGCCGGTCTGTGGCGCGGTCTCCGTGGCAGTCATGTGCGCCGCCATCGACTCGAACCCTGAACCGTTGCCTGAAGGGTGCTGGTCGGACGCTTCATTGGCCTGCACCGATGGGTCGGCATCTAGTCTGACCTGGGCGTCTGCTTACCGTGGTTGTCCGCTGGTGACCCGGGTTGCCGATCGCTCGCGGCCCCAGCGCGGCCCATCATAGGGCACGCGGACGGCACGGCCGCCGCAGGCGGCCGCCCGGAGGCCGGCCTTGAGTTCGTGGAGAAACTCCTCACGCCGAACCTTGGCATGCTGCGTGCTCCGCCGGCACGGGTGTGGCGGGGTTACTGCGATGCGAGCAGGGCGAGCAGTTTGGCATGGGCGTCGGCCTGGGCGGCCTGGGTCCCGGCCACGGTGCCGCCAGAGGAGGCCAGGGCATCGTCGGTCAGGCTGCCGTAGTAGGCGCCGAGACCGCCGATCAGGTGACCGGCGTCGCGATAGCGCAACGCGGTCACCGGAGAGGCAGAGCCGTGGGCGCGCAGGCGGGCGGTGATGGCCTCGACATAGCCACAGGACGGCCAGACTAGATCCTGCTCGCCACAGGCGAGCAGGACTGGGCCGCGGATCCGCTCGACCGGGATGACCGCCCGCGCCTTCCCGGGAGGGTTGGGCTGCCCGAACTCCGACGGGCTCACGGCCGGAAGGGGGCGACCCTCCAGGGTCCAGGCCGGTTGGCTGGCGTCGGGCCAGCCGGGATTCACCACCGAGCTGGGCACGCCGGCGATGACTCCGTTGACCAGCTTGGGGAAGTGGGCGCCGAGCAGCAGCGCGGCTTCGCCGCCCCGCGACTCCCCGGCGACCAGCACATGGTTCGGGTCCACCCCGGGCTGGGCGCGCAGCACCTCAAGGGCGCTGGTGAAGTACTCCAGGGGAATGTTGTGCAAGCTCTGGGGCAGGCCGGGCGCATTGAAGTAGGCCAGGGCCAGGCTCGGATAGCCGTGGGCCGCCAACAGAGCGGCCGCGGAGCTGGTGGTCAGGCCCCCCTTGGAGCCGCTGAAGACCAGTACCGCGGGATGCTTGCCCGTGGTGTGCTTGGGCAGGTAGAGGTTGCCGTAGATCCCGCCCTTGCTCGGGCGCAGCTGCTTCTCGACCACGCCGACCGCGGACGGGACTTGCCGGGGGACGCTCGCCTCGGCGACCACGCGGCCGCCCACGGTGGCCTGCAGGGTGACGTCGAAGCCGGCCTCGGGGTAGAGGAACCAGTCGGGCGCCGAGCCGGGTGGCGGCGCCATGAGCGTGAACAGCCCCATGGGGTTGACCCCGGTGTAGCTGCCGCCCAGCGACGGCTGGTCCAGCGACACCTCCCCGGCCGAGGTCGCCTGGAACTGGGCCCTGGCCGACCAGGTGCTCCCGTCGGTGTCCTTGGCCGTGGCGGTGAGGGTGGTCCGTGCCCCCGCGGGGAGGCCCTGTACCGTCACCGCGACCGGCTGGTCGACCAGCGCCGCCTCCGGCGTCACCGAGATCGACGCCCGGACCCGGTCGCGGTCAGCGCCGCGTGCGCAGCCGGCCAGCCCTGCGGCCGCCACGAGCAGAACGACCAAGACCGGGATCTGTCGTCCCCGCCAAGCTCCAGCGTGCCCCGCCATAGGCACGTTTTACCCCTTCAACCGGCCAGTCAGCCTTGCATCATCGCCGTCCCTGCGCGGCTCGCCCCGGCGAACCAAGCAACGAAGAAGGCCCGCCGTCGTAGCGGGCCTGGGCTGGGCTGATGGGGGTGCGCCGCCAGGGACTCGAACCCCGAACCGTTGCCTTAGAGTGCTGGAAAGGCGCTTGCTGGACCTGCGGCGATCGGCCGACACCTGCTCTTACCTGGGCGTCTGCTTACCGCTGTTGTCCGCTGGTGACCAAGGGTTGCCGATGGTTCGCGGCCCTAGCGCGGCCCAGGCTAGGGCACGGGGAGGGCGGCCGGGGAGCGCAACGTAGCTCGAAGCCTGCCGGCGATGGTCGCCAGCTCGGGCGATGGGTGAGACCCGTCCACAGCGACACGAGCCTCGTTGCCAAGCGCCTGGTAGGGCGCGCGGCAGGGACGTGCCGAGAGGACGGAACAGAAGAAACGTGACTTCACGGCCTAACCGTCCGAAGTTTATGATCTGGGATCGTGTCGCTCGAAGGAGGGGGCAAGCCATGACAACCGCGATCAGTGAGGACCTTCGGGCCCGCCGTAGCGAGATCGTCAAGCAGCACATCGATGCGGAGAACCGCCACGATCCCGACGGAGTGGTAGCCAGCTTCGACCAGCCGAACTACGACATCCCGTCGTTCGGCGACGCGGGACAGGTGAACGGCCCCGAAGCGGTGCGTGAGCTGTGGCAAGGACTGGTTGCCGGGTTCCCCGATCTGCACATTGAGCCGGGCCGGCACCTGCACACTGATGACGCGGTCTTCGTTGAGGTGGTCTTCAGCGGCACCCAGCAGGGCGAGTGGGCGGGAATTCCGGCGACGGGCCGGCAGGCCAGTGTCCGCATCGCCTGCCTGTATGAGTTCGAGGAGGACCGGCTGGTCTGCGAGCGGGTGTGGTTCGACTTTGCCACGATCATGCGCCAGCTTGGCGTGCTTACCTCCTGATCAACGGCGGGCGATCAACTGCTCCAGCGCTGGGCGCCTACGGCAACGACGCTCATTCCAGGGTGAGGCGGCCTGGCCTCCAGTGCCGTCTCGTGGGCGCTGCCGGCGCGAGGACGGCCGCCGCAGGCGGCCGCCCGCAGGGCCGGCCTTGAGTTCGTGGAGAAACTCCTCACCGACCGCAATGGTTGCCTTGCTGAGCGGGACGCCGGCATGCTGCTTGCTTGCCGCGTGGAAACAGGTAGACGGACTTCACAGGATCGCTAGCCTCAAGCTCGTGACTGCGAACCTGGAGATCCGGCCGGCGTCTGATGACGCCCTTGCCGTACTCGTGTCGGCCCTGGGAGAGCGCCACTGGTTCGCCGACCGCCTGGCGCGGCAGGAACGCGGTGGCGGGCTGGTACTGGTGGCCTGGCTGGAGGGCCGCCCGGTCGGCGAGGTGTTCCTGGACTGCGAGCCGGCCAAGGAACCCGAGGTCCGCCGTCACCTTCCCGGCGTGCCCCAGCTCGACCACCTGGAGGTCCCCGGGCCATTTCAGGGGCGCGGCATCGGCACCGCCCTGATCCACGCAGCCGAGGAGGCCGCCCGCCAGCTCGGGCACGAGCGGATCGCGCTGGGTGTGGGCGTGGACAACCCCAAGGCTCGGCGGCTATATGAGCGGCTCGGCTATGCCGACTGGGGCCAGGGAACCGTGGTGGGGACCTGGGTGGAGTACCCCGATGATGGGCCACCGGTGACCCTTTCCGAGGTCTGCGACATGCTCGTCAAGCGCCTCTGACAGGGCGCCCTTACCCCGTCGGGTCGCTGGCGGTCCTGGCGGCCCGGACCGGGGTGGCGGTCGTCCAGCGCAGGCTCGGCCCAGCTCCTCGGCCACCACCTCGTCCGCCTTCGTTTGAGGTGCCTGGGCTGTTGCCGGGTGGCCATTGCTGCCATCCTGTTCGGCATGGCTGGATCAGACCCCAAGGCGGATCTCCGTCGCTACCTGCAGGCCGGCCGGGAGGCCTTGCTGTGGAAGCTGGATGGGCTCTCGGAGTACGACGTCCGCCGCCCGATGGTGCCGACCGGCACCAACCTG
>Ga0081538_10002980_pt1 | contig 16148 bp, 14 predicted proteins | sample TabmetS5T2R1_FD_71022 | JGI IMG/M metagenome (GOLD analysis project Ga0081538, IMG submission 71022) | Tabebuia heterophylla rhizosphere microbial communities from the University of Puerto Rico - S5T2R1 | ecosystem: Host-associated > Plants > Roots > Rhizosphere ... | reverse complement strand
CACGTGTTACTCACCCGTTCGCCACTCTACTCACCCCGAAGGGCTTTCTCGTTCGACTTGCATGCCTAAAGCACACCGTCAGCGTTCGTCCTGAGCCAAGATCAAACTCTCCGAACTATACCTTTCGGCGCCGAAGCGCCTCGAGTACTGGTTTTAGCGGGCGCTACCCGCTCGGCGGTCCACGGTTACACTCAGGGACCGCAAAGAGTCAGTCTCGGCGGTTTAGACGGGTTCTCTACCCAATCTTCACTGCTATTCAGTTTTCAAGGCCTCAAGCCCCTGCCTCTCGGCGGAGCCGACGGAGTCTACGCTCGAAAGGCGACTAAAACGCCCACCTCTCGGCGGGCCAGGAGAGCGCTCCCAATCTGTCGGGAGGTCTACCCTATGCGCCTCTCTCGGTTTTCAAGTAGCTCCCCGTCATCAGCTAGAGAAGTATAGCACCGGCCCCGGAGGTGTCAAACCCGTTTTTCGGACTTTTTCAGAGTGCGAGTCGGGCGTAGCGGCGCTTGCCGACCTGGAGCACCTGGCCCTCGAGTTCTCTACTCGAAACGGAGAGCCTCTCGTCGCGCACGACCCTCCCGCCGACCCGCACGGCCCCGCCCTTTATGAAGCGGCGCGCCTCGCCATTCGTGCCGGCGAAGCCCGCGCGAGTGATCAGATCGACTATCCAGATCTCCTCGTCCTCAGGCAACCGGACCACGGGCGCATCGTCCGGCACCTCGCGGCGCACGACGGCATCGAAGTGCTTCTCGGCGCCGGCCGCGTCACCCTCCCCGTGGAACTTGCTCACCAGCGAGCGGGCCAGCTCGCGTTTCTGCCCCACGGGCTCGCCCTCGGGTACCGGCCTGTCGAGAAGCAAAGCGTAATAGTCGTGCATCAAAGAGTCGGGGATGCTCATGACCTTCCCGAACATCTCGCCCGGCGGGTCCGTTACGCCTATATAGTTGCCGACGGACTTGCTCATCTTGATCTTGCCGTCGGTGCCGACGAGGAGCGGGGTCGTAACGACACACTGGGGTCGCTTCCCATAGTACTCCATCACCTGCCGACCCATGAGCAAATTGTAGAGCTGGTCAGTGCCACCGAGCTCGACGTCGGCTTCTATCGCCACGGAATCATAGGCCTGCATCAGCGGATAGAGTAGCTCGGTCAACGTGATCTGGTCGTTCGCGGCGTAGCGCTTGCTGAAGTCGTCGCGCTCCAAAATGCGGGCCAGGGTCGTCGCCCTGGTCAACCCTATAATATCCGCCATCGTCAGCGGCGCGAGCCACTCCGAGTTGTGGCGAACCTCGGTCCGATCGCGGTCGAGGATGATATACGCCTGCTCGAGGTAGGTCCGCGTGTTCTCCTCGATCTGCCCCGGCGAGAGGATAGGACGCGTCTTCGAACGCCCGGAAGGATCGCCGACGCGCGCCGTATAGTCCCCTATAACCAGTACCGCAGTGTGCCCCAAATCCTGGAAGGCACGGAGCTCCCTCAGTACTACGGCGAAGCCGAGATGTATGTCAGGGGCCGTGGGGTCTATACCAAGTTTTACCCGCAAACTCTCGCCACCAGAGAGGCGGCGGTCGAGCTCCTCCCGTGGGATCACATCTACGGCGTTCCTGTAGATCGTTTGGTGCTCTGGTGAAGCCTTCATTAACAGATCTCAACCTTCTCGTAATAAGAATGTAACTTGCGTCACCGTAGTGTAGTATACCGGCCCCATGGCCCGCACCCACCAGAAGAGAACGAGGCGGACCAAGGACGTGCGCCGGCCGGTACGTCTACCCGAGCGCCGCAGGGGAACTCCCCACAGGAGCATGGTCTCGAAGATTCTGCGGGGCACGGGCATCTTTCTTCTGTGCGTGCTAGCCTCGGGGATGGCCTTCGCGGGTGGCGGGTATTTGGGGCTGATAGAGAGCGTGCGGGAGCTCGACGAGCCGCGGACCTACGAGACCCATCCCACCTACATCTACTCGGCACCCTTAAGCGGCAACGAGGACTCGCGGCGGGTGATCGGGACCATATTCGAGGGCCAGAACCGCAAGACGGCTTCGTTATCGGAGATGCCACCGCACCTGCTCGACGCCGTGGTCGCCAAAGAAGACGAGCGTTTCAGGGAGCACGGCGGCGTCGACCTCTGGGGGATCATGCGCGCGCTCTGGGTCGACATCAGGGCCGGGGAGGCGGTCGAGGGTGCCAGCACCATCACCCAGCAGTACGTAAGAAACGCCTACCTCTCGCACGACCGTTCGATCTCCAGGAAGGTCAAAGAGGCCCTCATCGCCATAGAGGTGGAGCGCAAACAGGACTCGAAAGACCAGATCATCGCCGACTACCTGAATACCGTCTACTTCGGTAACAACGCCTACGGGGTCGAGGCGGCCGCCGAAACCTACTTCGACAAGTCGGTCGAGGATCTGAGCATCGCGGAGTCGGCGACCCTGGTCGGGCTCCTGTGGTCTCCGTCGACCCTGGGAGAGGACCGCGATGGGGCGCAGCATCAGCGGGACCTCGTGCTGATGAAGATGTTCGATACGGGCTATGTTCCGAGCCGGGAATACAACCGGGCCCTCGAGGAGCCACTGCCCGGGGCCTGGCCCGCCAACGCGCCGACCAGGTCGGGGTTCACAGGGCCTGAGCTCACCCGCGACTTCGCGCAGTACACGCGTGACGAGCTCATACGGCGTTACGGTGTGAATACCGTTCTCGAAGGCGACCTCAGCGTCTACACGAGCATAGACCTGGAGGAGCAACTAGCCGCTCGCGAGGTCGCCTACGGGCCCTCCGGGTACCTCCCCGATGCTGACGACCCCGACCTCGCCCTCGTCTCCATAGAGCCCGAGACCGGCCGGATAAAGACCATGGTCGGAGACAGGAACGAGAACTCCCAATTCAACCTCGTTACCCAGGGCAGGCGCCAGCCTGGCAGTTCCTTCAAGCCGTTCGCCCTCATCGCCGCCCTCGAGCAAGGCATCGATCCCGATACCAAATACGTCTCGGAGGAGAAAGAGTACGAGGTCGACGTCGGCACGGGCAACCCGGAGACGTGGAAGGTACAGAACTACGACGGAATCGAGCGGGGGGAGATCAGCCTGCAAGAGGCCCTCTGGCAGTCGGACAACACGGTGTTCGCGGACCTGGCGATGAACGCCGGTGGCCGGGGCCTGAAAGACGGCCCGGAGGAGATCGCGGACGTCGCAAAGAGATGCGGGATCACCACGCGTCTCCCCGTACATCCCAAGCCTTCCATCGCGCTCGGCGCGTACGAGGTCTCCCCCCTCGACATGGCATCGGCCTACGCGACTATCGCGAATCACGGACGCAGGGTGGAACCGACAGCGATCACCAAGGTAGTCAGCCACGAGGACGACAACGATGAGAAGGTACTCTATGTGGCGCCCGAACATCCCGGGGGGGAGCAGGTTATAGCCGAGGACGTTGCCAACGAGGCGATCGGGATCATGGTGGGAGACGTCACAGAAGGTATTGCGAAGGACGCTTCACTAGGAGACCGTCCGGTCGCCGGCAAGACGGGTACGAGCGAGAACTTCTTCGACGCCTGGTTTATAGGTTTCACTCCCGAAGTGGTTACCGGAACGTGGATGGGCTACGCAGAAGGCGGGCAGACCCTCGAATACGTCCTGGACTACGCCCGCAAACTACATGGACTCTCAGGCGGAATCAACCCGGCCGAGATCTGGAAGACGCATACGCAAACGGTCTTGAGTGGTGAACCCATCGAACGGTTCGACGGCGTCGTGATACCGGAAAGAGCCGACTCCACCGCGGATGCCAAACCCCGCGAAAAGAATGATTCCGGTGCCACCCGTAGACGCGCGGCCGCGAGTCCAGAAGCCCAAAGGGTCGTCCCAGAACCCCGTCGAGTAACGGCGGCGAGCGCCTCCGCATCCAGTGTTTCCCCGTCGAGAGCCGGAGGGCCGCGGCCCAAGCGCGCTGAAGCCGCCCGCTACAGCTCAGCATCTTCCAGCGCTAGCGCCGCCCCGAGATAATTTTCGGTGGTACGGAGACGAATTTGTCGCCCTCGACCAGATAACGCCACGGAAGGTCTATCCCGCGTGTAATGCCGATCCTGGTGGTCTCGATGATGCCCTCGGGAGGCGCGTCTCCCACCGAGATAGTCAGGCTACCCGAGGTGAGATCGTGCCCGTCGTAAGACAGATCGACTCCCAGTGCCTGGGTCAGGCGGCCGGGACCGTTGCACAGGTCACGCGCGCGACCCCGACGCCGCTCCATCAGGTCCTCGCCGTCGGAGGGACGTAACGCCCTGATCAAGACGGCGCTCCCCACGCCCTCGGGCTCGCAGACGACGTTGAGCAGGTTGTGCGTGCCGTAGGAGAGGTATACGTAGGCGATGCCGGGCGGACCAAAGATATTGCGGTTGCGCATCGTCGGCCCTTTGTAAGCGTGGCATGCAGGGTCCTCGGGACGGTACGCTTCCGTCTCCACGATCACGCCCGCCGCACGTCCTTCGGGGGTGTCGTGCGAGAGGACGCAGCCGAGGAGGTCGACCGCGACCTGCCTGGGATCCCTGTCGTAGAAAGCGCCCTTCAGAACATCTTGGGAGATGCCTGCTCTCCCGTAAGGTCTGTTATACGGCGGGAGAGCTCGTCGAGGTCGAGCCCGGCCTCGGAGCGAATGGAAGATTTCAGCAAAGGACGGACCTGCCCGATCTGGAGTTGCAACTCGCGGAGGAGCTCTGCCGCCCCGCTCTCGGCGCCGACCATGTCCCTGAGGATCGTGCCCTCCGTCCGTCCGGCGACGAGTGGCTCGGGCAGACCGTCGACATAGACGAGCGTGCGGCGTCCGCTCCCGCGGTCCTCTTCGATCGGGACGAGGGCCACGATGTTATCGGCCCTTACGTATTTTCCGAACCCGAGGGTGACGATACGGTCCGCTATAACCTTCATCTCGATCCTATCTCCATCGTACAGACCCTTATAACATCCCCGCCGGCTCCGGGCGACCCGTCGCGCCGACAACGACCACCACAGTCTACCGGACTGCGCAGTCCGAACGCTCTCCCGGGACGGGGAACGTGTGGGCAGTAGCAAACCGGGCGTGGCGCATCCCCGCCAAACCCGGTATATTCATGGCCGTGCGGCTTGACGACAGAGCCAGAACGCTGGAAGGTAGGAGGATCGAGCTTCGCCGCCACGCCCGCGAGAACTACCACCTCTACGCGGAGTGGTACGGGGACCCTGAGATCTGGCACCTGACGAGTTGGGCGCCTTCGCCCCTGGGCCGATCGGCGGTCGAGAGGTTGTTCGAGGACAGGGAGCTCTCCAGGACAGACGACTCTTTCGCCATCCACATCAAGGATGAGGAAGAGCCCATAGGTGTGATCAGCCTCGCGAATAAGAGCGAGGCCAACGAGTCGGCGGACCTCTCGGTGATCGTTGGTCACCGGGACGACCGCCACCAGGGGTATGGGACGGAGGCCATCGATCGGCTGCTGCGCTACGCCTTCGAGGAGCTCGGGCTAAACCGCATCGGCCTTAGCGTCTTCGACTTCAACGAGGAGGCCATCTCGGCCTACGAGAAGCTAGGATTCGTGGAAGAGGGACGCATCCGCCAGGCCATAAAGCGCCACTCCGGTTTTCACGACGCCATCCTCATGAGCATCCTGAAGTCGGAGTGGGACCCTAACTCCTGACGCGTACATCGAACGCATCTTCGAGGTTGCCGAGGATACGCCCGACCTCGGCGTCCACCTCTTCGTCCGTGAGGGTCTTCTCACCCTGAAACGTGAAGCCGAAGGCCACACTCTTTCGTCCTTCTGGAACGGGACTTCCCGTGTAAACGTCGAAGACGCGTACCTCGGTCAGCAAGGGACGTGGCGAGTCCTGAATTAGGCGCACCATGTCGCCCACCGGTACCCGCTCGTCGACGAGGACGGCCAGGTCCCTGGGGACGGCAGGGACGTTTACGAAAGGCTCGAATCGGGGTTCCGGTTCCGGATTGCAAAACGCCGAGTCCAACTCCAGAGCGGAGACGGACCAACCCCGCAATCCGAACCTCCCTGCAACATCGGGATGTAGCTCCCCAACCCAGCCAGCCACTTTCTCACCGACCAACACCTCTGCCGAGCGTCCAGGATGCAGATACTCTCTCGCCGCCGGCACGAAACGAGCGCCGGGCACCAGACGCTCGACCAGGCCCTTCGCCTCGAAGAAGCCGGCTTCGATCTCTGGCACGTTCCAACCAGCAGAGCGCACTGTACCGGCGAGAACGATCCCGATCCTGCCTTCCTCCCTCACACCCATGAGGCCGCTGGCGTCGTGCGCGCCCGCCTCGCCCGTCATGCGGAACCGCAGCGCGGCCTCCCGCAAGTCGTCTTGAGGAACGTTGGCGAAAAACACGTTCCCTAGCTCGAACAACGCCCCGCCTCGCGCCCCGAACGCCCTGTTACGGGCCGTTGCGTCGAGTAGTCCAGGCAACATACTAGTTCGCAGAAAGCCGCCCTCGGCGCTAAGGGGATTCTCTAGCCTGACGGCCCCATCTTCCAGGCCGAGGTCATCCCTCCAGCGCTCCGGGCCGAACGGGTAGGTAATAGCCTCCGAGAGTCCAAGGTCCGCGAGCAGGCGCCTGATCAGACGCGTCTTCAGCTGCGCAGCCGTCAGCGCCCCGGCTTGCGGCACGGCGGGCAGCCTCTCCGGCACCCGGTCGAGCCCGATGAGCCGGCCGACCTCCTCGACGAGATCTGCCTCACGACGTAGATCCCTCCTGAAGGTAGGAACGGTGGCCCACAACCTTCCGTCTTCCCGCTCCACCTCGCACCCCAGGGCCTCCAGACGTCCGGCCGCCTCATCCGCCTGCACGGGCATGCCGAGAAGGAGCTCGGCCCGCCCTAGCCGCATCGGTACACGCCAGGGCTCCACCGGCTCGGGGTAGTGGCTGAGGGTGTCATCGGCGGGCGTTCCACCTGGAGCTTGCGTGAGCAGGCCACTCACCCGGTCCATCGCGTACGCCACCATGTTCGGGTCGAGGCCGCGTTCGAAGCGACCTGAGGCATCGGTGCGCAAACCAAGTTTCTGGGAAGTCTGGAGAATATTACGCCCTTCGAAGTTGGCGACCTCGATCAGGGCGTCCGTGGTCTCCTCCCCTACTTCTGCGTCCTCGGCGCCCATAATCCCTGCGATCACGAGACCGCGTTCTTCGTCGGCGATCACGAGCGTATCCCCATCGAGGGAGCGCGTGGAACCATCGAGAAGTGTGATCTTCTCCTGGGGCCTCCCGCGCCTGACGACGATGCCTTCACGCACCCTGGCGGCGTCGAAGGCGTGGATGGGCTGGCCCGTCTCCAGCATGACGTAGTTGGTCGAGTCCACGATGGCGTTTATGGGCCGCATGCCGGCGGCGTGGATCCTGCGCCTCATCCACAGCGGCGCCTCCTGCCCGGGTCGGAGCCAGGAGATGCGCCTGAGATCGTATCGCGGACACAGATCCTCGGCCTCGACCCTGAGCCCGAAATCGTGGGTCGGCTTCCCGCCTGCTTCGAAAGTTGGTTCAGGGACTCTGTAGTCCGTCCCAAGGATGGCGGCCAGCTCCCTGGCCACCCCGATCATGCCCCAAAGATCCGGCCTGTTCGGGGTAACGTCGATGTCCAAAACGGTCTCGCCGACGGGGAAGTAATCGGCGACAGGACGGCCAACCTCGTAGGAATCGTCGAGCAGCAGGATCCCACCATGATCGGCCGAGATTCCGAGCTCGCGCTCGCTCATCATCATCCCGTAAGACCCGAGGCCGCGCAGCTTCGCCTCCCTGAGCTTCGTCCCGTCGGACATAACGCTGCCTGGAAGCACGACGGACACCCGGGCGCCGGGGTAAGGGTTGGGTGCGCCGGCCACGATCTGCACCTCCCTGCCCCCCAGGTCGACCTTGGCGACAAAGAGCCTGTCGGCGTTGGGATGCGGCCCGAACTCGATCACCTCGCCCACCACTACCTCGCCGTCCATCACACCGAGGCGGTAGATGCCGTCGATCTCCTGGCTTCGGAGGGAGAAGAGATCTACGAGATCATCGGCGGAGAGGTCGAAATCGACGTACTCGTGTAGCCAGCTTAGCGGAACGCGCAAGTTGAACCCCTTCTAGAACTGACGCAGAAAGCGGAGGTCGCCCTCGAAGAACAGGCGAAGATCCGGGACCCCGTACTTGACCATCGCCATCCTGTCGGGGCCCATTCCGAAAGCGTAGCCGGTGTACTCTTCGGGGTCGTAGCCGACCTCCTCGAGCACGCCTGGGTCAACCATCCCGGCCCCTAGCATCTCGAGCCAACCAGCGCCTTTGCACACCTTGCAGTTCGAGTCCCTGCCGCCACAGGCAAAGCAGCTCATGTCCATTTCTACGCTCGGCTCGGTGAATTGGAAGTAGCTCGGACGAAGCCGGATCTCGACGTCATCCCCGAAGACGTGACGGGCCATCGCGGCGAGCGTCCCCTTCAGGTGGCCAAGTGTGAGGCCCCTGTCCACGGCTAGACCTTCAACCTGGTGGAACATCGGCGTATGCGTCGGATCAGAGTCGCGCCTGTACGTGCGCCCAGGACACACTACATAGACAGGCGGCTCCTGCGCCAGCATCGTCCTGATCTGCATCGGCGACGTCTGCGTACGCAAAACCAGCCCATCATCCACGAAGAACGTGTCCTGCATGGTACGTGCAGGATGCCCCGGCGGTATCCCCAGGGCGGTGAAGTTGTAGTAATCGGTCTCGACCTCAGGTCCCTCGGCGACGCGGTAGCCCAGGCCGACGAAGAAGTCGACCACGTCGTCTATTACAATCTGGGATGGATGCAGGTGGCCCCTCTGGAACGGGACACCGGGCAGCGTGACGTCGACCTCTTCGGCCCGCAGACGCTCTTCCCTTTCGCGGGCCGCGACCTCTTCGGTCCTGGAGCCGAGGGCCGCCTCGATCTCAAGCGAGGCGAGATTGGAGGACCTGCCAACCTCCTTGCGCTCCTCGGGTAGGAGGCTACCTATGCTCTTCTTGATTTCCGTAAGCTCCGCCGAGCGTCCGAGAAATCGTACGCGGACGTCTTCGAGATCGGCCGTGGAAGCACTGGAGGAGACGGCCGAGAGCGCCTCGGTCTTCAACTGCTCGATTCGCTCGCTTACCGTCATAGTGGGCGATTATGGTAGCACACGCGAATACGCCTCGTAGAGCAGGATCGACGCCGCCACAGACGCGTTCAACGAGGGCGCCAGCGACGGTATACCAACCTCCATCTCGCAGGTCTCTACGATTTCTTCGGGCAGCCCGGAACCCTCGGCGCCGATACAGATCACGAGCCTGCCACGGGGCAGAGACCCGGGCGTCTCCCCTGCCTCCGGATCCGCCGCGACGAGACCGAAACCGGCTGAGCCTGCTTCGTTCAGAAAGCCGAGGGACTCTAGCTCTCGCGCCACAGGAGTGTGGAAGATGGACCCCATCGTCGCCCTGACCGTCTTGGGATTGTAGAGGTCGGCGGAGCCCCTGGAGAGGGCGACGCCGGCACCGAAGGCGTGGGCCGAACGGATGGCCGTGCCGACGTTGCCCGGGTCCTGAATTCTATGCAACAGCACGACCCGCCGCACAGAGGCCAGCAGTTCGGTTGCGGTTACGTCCAGGAAACGAAAGACCCCGACCGGTCCGGACGGGGTCGTGAGCGTCGAAACACGACGCAACTGCTCTGCGCTATCGAAGACCTGTACCGGTGCCGTACGGGCCTCCTCGAGGACAACGGTCCCCTCGGCAAGGAAGAGACGCTCGGCCTCGCGATGTTTCTTGGTCTTGAGCTTCGCGGCCCGTTTCGGGGAGATCGCCGGGGTACCCGGCATCCGTCGGCTACTCGTCTCCCCGGGCGGCCTTCTCGACGTCGCCGACGGTGATGCGCCCGCCCTGACCAGATCCTTCTACGCGAGAAAGGTCCACGTTCAACTCCTCGGCTTTGCGGACGGCGGCTTCCGTCGCCCCGGCATCCTCCTCGGAGGTTTCCACCGCTTCGGACTGCACTGCAGTCACCTCGGGCGTGCGGCCGGTGGACGAGCTGGGCTGTTCCGGCTCGGTGCTGCGCTCAACCTCCACCCGCCGGGCGACCGGTTTTCCGTCCAAGGCGTTCTTCGCCTGGGCCACGATGGCGCCGAAGATCTCGGGCTCCGTGGCGGCCAGGTCGGCCAGGACCTTGCGGTCGAGATCCACCTCGGCGAGCCTTAGACCGTGGATGAGCCTGGAGTAGGAGAGGCCGTGCTCGCGGGCGCCGGCGTTGATGCGCTGGATCCAGAGCGCCCTGAAATCCCTCTTGCGTTGCTTGCGTCCCTCGTAGGCGTAGACGCCGCTCTTCCAGACCTGCTCCTTGGCCCGCTTGTACGAGCTGTGCTTGGTCCCGCGGTAGCCCTTCGCCTGTTCGAGAACCTTGCGACGCTTCTTGCGGGCGTGGACGCTGCGTGCGGTGCGTGCCATGCTACCTCTCCCCCAGAAGCCGCTTGAGCTTCTTCTCGTCCGAGCGGGTAAGGTCGGTCTCCGTGTTGAGCCGCCGCTTCTGCTTCCTGCTCTTCTTCTCCAGCATGTGGTTGTGGCCGGCACGCCAGCGCTTGAGCCTGCCTTTCTTGCGCACCTCGAAGCGCCCGGCGGCACCCTTGTGGGTCTTCATCTTCGGCATGTGTCCTCCGCGTTTCGTCTGCTGTGTCTACCTGCGAAGAGGCTGGCGGCACGCGAGAAAGAGCCGTTTCGCCTCCGTCTTTCGCCAGGCTAGTGTATCAAACCGTTGCTTATCTGCGAGCCGCCCTCTCCCTGCGTCCGCTGGTCTGGGAGGCCTCCGCCTGGGACGATTCCTTTTTCGGGGCCATGACCATCACCATGTTGCGCCCGTCAAGGTTGGGCTGGCTCTCTATGCGTCCCAGGGCGTCGAGGTCGCTGGCGAGCCTCCTCAGGAGCCTCTCTCCGAGCTCGGGATGCTGCACCTCGCGTCCGCGGAACATGATCGTAACCTTCACCTTGTCGCCGCCGCGAAGAAAGCGCTCGACGTGACCTCGCTTGGTATTGAAATCGTGGTCGCCTATCTTGGGCCTGAGCTTTATCTCCCGCACGTTGACGTTGACCTGCTTTTTGCGGGCCGCTTTGCGGGCCTGCTCTTTCTGGTATTTGAACTTGCCGTAGTCCATCATGCGGACCACGGGGGGATTGGCGTTCGGGGCTACCTCCACGAGGTCGAGGTCGGCCCTCTCACCGTAATCCATGGCCTCGCGGATGTGCTTGATGCCAAGCTGTTCGCCGTCGGCCGAGATCAAACGCACCTCGCGCGCCCGGATCTGACCGTTTATTCGGGGCTCTTCTTCAGTCGCTACTGCGCACCACTCCTCTCGAATACGAGCTTTCGGGGCCGTTAGTCCACCACGGACGATAGATTTGCTCGTGCGCCGGACGGACGCGGACCCCAACTACATGAGTGATTATACCGCGGTGCCTGACCTCGTGTCTATATGAGCTGTCAGCGGTCAGCCTTCAGCTGTCAGCTCTTTGTGCTTGCTGGTAGCTGTCGGCTGGTAGCTGTCGGCGCGATTCAAAGAGCGTCATTGACCCTCTGCGAATTGCCCTAAGTGCGCGATCGGACCTCCCCGAGGACCGCCTCTGCAAAGCCATCCAGCGCCATCTCCTCCTGTTGCTTCTCCCCGCGCTTGCGCACGTTGACGCTACCCTGCCCGGCCTCCCTGTCTCCTACTATAAGGAGGTAGGGGATCTTCTGCCTGGAGTTGTCCCTGATCTTCTTTTGCATGCTGTTCTGCGAGTCGTCCACCTCGACCCTGAGATCCTTCTCTGCGAGCTGCTCCTTGACCTCCCGGGCGTAGCCCAGGTGCCTGTCGGCGACGGGGATGACTACGGCCTGCACCGGGGAGAGCCAGACGGGGAAGGCGCCCGCGTAGTGCTCGATGAGGACGGCCATGAACCTCTCTGTGGAACCGGTGACGGCCCTGTGTAAGAGCACGGGCGTGTGCGCCTTACCGTCCTCGCCGATGTACTCGCAACCCAGCCTGGCCGGCTGGATGAAGTCGACCTGGATCGTGGAGAGCTGCCACTCGCGACCCAGCACGTCTTTGGCTATAAAGTCGGCCTTCGGCCCGTAGAAGGCCGCCTCTCCGGCCTCCTCGTCGTAGGAGATGGCGGCGGTATCGAGCGCCTCGCGCAGCTCCTTCTCTGCCCGCGACCACTTGGCGTCGTCAGCCACGTACTTGGCCACGTCCTGGTCGCGCAAAGAGAGCTGCACCCGGTAGTCCTCGAAGCCGTAAGTATCGAGGACCTCGCGTACGATCTCCAGCGCCCTGGCGAACTCCTCCTGGATCTGATCCTCCGTGCAGAACACGTGCGCATCGTCCTGGGTCAGGCTACGCACGCGGGTGAGCCCCGTGAGCTCCCCGCTCTTCTCGTAGCGGTACAGCGTCGCGAACTCCGCGTACCTGAGCGGGAGATCTCGGTAGGAGTGAGCCCGGGAGTTGTAGAGCGTCATGTGGCTCGGACAGTTCATGGGCTTGAGCCTGTAACGCGTCTCACCGTCGATCATCGGGGGGAACATCGACTCCCTGTAGTGCTCCAGATGTCCCGACTTCGCGAACAGGCCCTCGTTGACCAGGTGTCCCGTCCACACGTGCTCGTAGCCGTGGCGCGTCTGGACCTCGCGCACGTAGTCTTCCATGAGGTGCCGCATCATCTCCCCTTTGGGCAAGAAGAGCGGGATGCCGGCTCCGGTATCGGGCGAGAAAGCGAACAGTTCGAGGTCCTTGCCGATCTTGCGGTGGTCCCTGGCTCTTGCCTCCTCCAGCCGCCTGAGGTAAGCCTTGAGCTCCTTCTCCGTCGGCCACGCCGTACCGTAGACGCGGGTGAGCATCGGATTCTTCTCGTCGCCGCGCCAGTAGGCCCCGGCTATGTTCTGCAGCTTGAAGGCGCCGAGCCTGCCCGTGCTAGGGACGTGCGGACCGCTACAAAGATCGAAGAACTCTCCCTGCTTGTAGACCGAGATCTCACCGTCTTCCAGGCCCTCGATGATCTCCGTCTTGTAAGGGTTGTCCACGTACAGGTCCTCGGCCTCGGCCTTGGAGACCTCCTCGCGCTGAATCGGAAGGTCCCGCGCGACGATCTCATGCATCCGCTCCTCGATGCGCGGCAGATCCTCCTCCGTGAGACGCCCGGCGACCTCGATATCGTAGAAGAAGCCGTTCTCTATCGGCGGGCCTATGGTTAGCTTGCTCCCCGGGTAGAGCTCTACGATAGCCTGCGCCATCGCGTGCGCGGTCGAATGCCTGAGCACTTCGAGGCCCTCGGATGAGTCGATCGTAACGACCTCGAAATCTCCCCCACCGTTCAGCGGGGCATCGAGGTCGATGAGCTCCCCATCCAGCTTCGCGACCACCGCGTCGCGGGCGAGGCGTTTACCTATCTTCTCGGCGACTTCCCGGGCCTTCTCACCCGGCTCTATCTCCAGTTGTCTGCCGTCGGGTAGCTTGACGGAGGCCATTTGTGCACCTTTCTCAGCAAGGGTGGGTAAGGGAAACCGTAGGAGTAACTAGATAGTTCGACGCACGGCACTGGCGAAGATCGCGCGACGTGGTGGGCGATCGTGGTTTCGAACCACCGACCTCTTCTGCGCCAGAGATGTGTAGTGCGTTTCCATACTTGTTCTAAGTTTACACAATCCTGGCTGATTGCGAGAGGCCTATCTCTGCAGCCATTTTCCATCCCACCACTAACGACCGGTTGCACACGTAACCGCCTAGAGTAGGATGCATCGGCCCTACCTGGTGGAGTAGAGCTCTCTTGTGAGCTTACCGGGGCTCGTAGAATGGGCCCGATGCTGAGGCCAAATAGCAGCGTTTCGGACCTAGTCAGTCTTCTCCCGGACTCTTTGAACGGCCGGGGTTTTGCGCCCCGGCCCCGGGATAATCTCGGCTGAAAGGCGAACCTGAGAGGTCCTCGAAGATCTTACGGAACCTGCGAAACCCTCCTGCCTACATCACCTCTTCCTTTCACAGTCCACAACCCGGTCTTTGGAGTCGACATAGGCCGTGTCGGTACCCCTGCCGCAATTGACCAAGTCCCTGAAGCCGCCCTCACTGTAGATAATGTCGTTGCCCCTGCCGCCGTATTGCTGATCGTTGTCGTCACCACCGCGAATCTTGTCGGGGCCAGCATAGCCAAGTAGCACGTCGTCGCCACCCAGACCGTTGATGTGGTCATTGACCTTGGTGCCTACAATCTTCTCGCCATTCTCGGTGCCGACAAAGGTTTTGGCCAGGGCTACCCCGCTGACCACGACCAGCGCCACGGCCATCACCGCAAGCAATAATGCCGTTCTCCTCACCGCGTTTCCTCCTTCCTGTGGCCAGGGCTCATCTATTCCGTAGCCACCACTCGTTTGTAGGTCCAGAATGCACCTTCGCCCTCAACAATCGTCAAGAGGGGATAATGGTACGCCCTGAATCCCGGCTTTCTCAGACTCGGCGCGCATCTTACCAAATGCGGGGCGCACAGTGCATAGGCCGATCGGCACATCTTGCACACCGGCATATGTCGTCGCTTCCGAAGTAAATGCGACGAATCAGCGGGGCCGGTCTCGAACTGACCAAATAGGATGGGTCTCTATCGCTTCAGCGTTTTAGCTCCCTATAGGCCGCATTGATCCATTTCATCCTCTCCTCATCGCCTGCCCTGTCTGGATGATGAACCCTTGCGAGCCTCCGGTAAGCCGCGCTGATCTCCTTCTGTGAGGCACCCAGTCCTACTCCTAGAGCACTGTGCGCCCATAGGGGACCGGCGGACTCCGCTTCGTGTTTGGGAGGTTCGTCTTCTGGCTCGGGTGGTGCCTCTTCCGGCTCCGCATCGGGCAGCCGCACACCGTAGCGCTCGGAGAACGCGGCGAAGGGGTCTGCTGGTTCGTGTTTCCTGAAGAACCTCATCTCACCATATGATATCCCCACGTCCATGATCTAGGCCTTTGACTCCAGGCGCTCTCGGGCGGAAAGATCCGGGACACGGGCCATTCCGCGGCTATCTCCGCCGCGTTGTCCTGACGAATGCACCGCGTGCGGGCGGCCTAGATCCTAGGATGGCTGACAGCGCATCGGTTCTTGCGGAGGCGCCCCCTTCTCAGCCGGGTATCATCCGCCCGAATATCTTCCCTTCGAAGGCGAACTCCTCTTCTCTGAGCGCACGAGTAAAGTTAGGCACCACCTCTTTGGGCAGGCTTCCCCCATGCATCGGATGGATCCATTGAGGGTCGAGCTTCTCGAGGCGGTCCACGACCCTTAGCACGGGTCCCTCAGCAGCGAAGATGCCGGACTCGCGATAGCCCTGGCACATCTCCCCGCCCAGATCCTCCCGCACGATCGGCGGTTGATCGCCCCACTGCATATAGAGGTCTGCGGGAAAGAGGCTGCCCGACGTCTCCTCGAAGACCATCATCGAGTCCCAGTGGTGAACGTGGGGGGTTTCGATAAAGCGCAGCCTATGCTCCCCGAGGTCTACGCTCTCGCCATCCTTGAAGCCCTGCACGGGGCCGGTGTAGTCCCACTGCGTCAGGTTGAGCAACGCTCCTGCATCGCTGCAGGCCAACACCGCATCTGGGGCTTCCTCGACGAAGCGGCCCATGCCACCGCACTCGTCAGCCTCGAAGTGCGGGCAGACGACGTAGGCGAGGCTTGCCGGGTCGAGGACCTCGGCCACGGCCTTTCTGACGTCCTCGTACATAGGAAACATGCCGGTGTGGATAAGGGCGGGCCGTTCATCGTCGATCAAGAACTGGTTGAACTGGAACGCCCCTTCCCCAAGCGACACGGTGGTCGAGATACGAAAGATCCCGTCGCCCATCTCGTCGACTCGTGCCATAGCGAGTTGCTCCTTCCGATTCCGCTTCAGCCAAAGCGAGACATCCCTTTCCACCACAAGCATGATGCCCTCATGAGGTGTTCGGCGCAACCTGGAGATCGACTCCGCGATGCTGGAATATGCCTCTGTCAGCATCACGCCGGATACATACTTACACTCACTGCCCTACATGCGGAAGAAGCCGGTCCAGGCTTGGTAGGAGGCCGTTGGCCCCAAGCGAGTGGGCGATAGTGGATTCGAACCACTGACCTCTTCCGCGTCAAAGAAGTACGATACTTTGCTGGAGGTTTCTGGAG
>Ga0081538_10002979_pt1 | contig 16150 bp, 20 predicted proteins | sample TabmetS5T2R1_FD_71022 | JGI IMG/M metagenome (GOLD analysis project Ga0081538, IMG submission 71022) | Tabebuia heterophylla rhizosphere microbial communities from the University of Puerto Rico - S5T2R1 | ecosystem: Host-associated > Plants > Roots > Rhizosphere ... | reverse complement strand
GCACCTGCACGAGGTCCTGGAGGTGACCGCCGGGCGGCGCTTTGTGCTGTTGTCGTTTCTGTTCGGGGAGGAGGCCCCCCGCCCGAAGTAAGGCGTCGGGTGCCCTCCTACGGCGGCACCCGACCTGCCACCAAGCCGCGGCCCTGGTGGCCAGCGCCCTACCAGCAGCATCAACGTCCCCGCGGCCAGCAGATTGCTCGACCATCCGCGCCCCGTCTACCTGCGCCAGGCCGACCTGCTACCCACCTGGACGGCTGGCTCCGGCCTGTTCGACTCGCCAACCTGGATGCCGCCCTCGACGCGCTCACGAGCTGTCGTCGTGTGCACCGGGGATGGTGGGTGGCCCGTCCGCCCCACCGTCCTTGTGGCTGGCGGCCGCAGCCTGGGCGGCCTCCAGCGCCGCCTCGGCGTGCCCGGCCCGGGCCTCGGCCGCTCGGGAGCGAGCCCGCTCAGCCGCCAGCACCGCGGTCCGGTCCCGCTGGGCATCCTGCACCACCTCACGGGCCACGTCGGCCACCGTGCGCTGCGACGCCCCCGCACGGACACGCAGCCGCTCGCTGGCCACGGCCAGGTCCAGCCCCTCGGTGGCCACCAGCGCCCCCTTGGCCTGCTCCACCCAGACCCGAGCGGTCAGCGCCCGGGTCAGCTCGGCCACCTCGGCATCCCGAGCGTCCAACGCCATGCTGGCCCGCAGCAGCTCGGCGACCACCCCGGCGTAGGCGCCCACCGCAGCCACGTCAATCCCCGACCAGGGACACGGCTGGGTGGCATACACCGACAGCGCCCCGACCGGCCGGCCGGCAACCATCACCGGCACGGCAAGCACACCGCGCAGCCCTCGTGGGGTTACGACCGCGGCCAGCCGGGCGAAGCGCCGGTCGGTGGCCAGGTCGACGACCACCACGGCCGCCGCGTCGCCATATGCGGCCAGGCCAGGTCCCTCCCCAAGCTCACGCTGGGCATCCTCCAGCAGCCCAGCGGCGCCATCGGTGACCACCACCCACCGCAGCGAGCCGTCCTCGTGCTCCAGCGCCAGGCTCGCCCCATCCACCTGGAACACCACCCGGGTAGCCTCGATGACGCGCTGCAGGGTGGCGAACAGGCCCCCGGGATCGGGTAGGGCCCGGGGCGACTCACCCAGGGTGTGGGCGAAGGCGTCCCGATCAACCAGCCGGTCATCTTCCTCAGTCATCGATCGTTCACCGTGCACCCCGCGCCGCAGAAGTTCGCCAGTCACCCGCCACTGCAACCAAGCGAGCATACGCGCGGCCGATCCCTGCCCCCGGGCGCTAAGCCCTTCAGCATCCTCGGTGCTCGCACGGCCCACAGCTGTACGGCAGTTCGAGCTCGGGCCGCGGTGACCCGATCATGCGGCTACCGGTGGATCACCGTGCAGGTCAGGGTGCGGGTGACGCCGTCCACCAGCTGGATGCGGGAGGCCACCAGCCGGCCCAGCTGATCCAGACCGGGCGCCTGGACCCTGGCGATGACGTCGTAGGGGCCGGTGAGGTCCTCGGCCAGCTGCACACCATCGAGGTCGCTGAGCGCGTGGGCGACATGGGCGACCTTGCCGACCTCGGTCTGGATGAGCACATAGGCGCTGAGCATCCCGCGTTGACCTCCTCGGCGTTAGATCTCGCCACCCCTTCCCTGACAGGTGGGCGCCTGGTGGGTGGCGGAGGGCATGCGCCACAAGGCGGGTCAGCCGGCCGCCACTAGGCCAGGGACCTGTGCGGGATCGTAGGCGCTGGGGGTGTGGTGGCCAGCCGGTCGATCGGCACTGTCAGCCGGGCGCCCGCGGCGCGAAGCACAGCCGCTTGGCATACTCACGTGGCAGCTGTCGTTCTAGGCGAGAAGGTCCTGGTGGGCCGTGCGGGAAGCGGTGAGCCCATGTCGGAGTGGAGGGAGCTGACCTGGGACGACGCCATGCGGCGCGGCTACGAGGCGCTCTCCCGTGGCGAGGCGCTGTACGAGGAGATCGACGCTGAGCAGGGCAGGTCCAACATCGACATCGAGAAGCACCTGCGGCGCGCTGAGCTGAAGCTCGCCCAAGCCAACGCCTGGCTTGCCATGGCGCGGGAGCTGGGCTGGCAACGGGACGACTACGGCAGGCGGGCACGCTGAGCACCGCAGCTACCGACTGAGGCCGCAAGACGGGCCGGGGGAGACCTAGTGGATGGACGCCAGAGGGCTGGGCGACCACTGATCTTGTGGCCGGCCTCCGAGGAGGAGAAGGCAGGCATGGCCGGCCCCGTCGACCTCGAGCCGCAGGCGCAGGCCGTCGTCGACGCCAACGCCAACCCTCCCTTCTTGTTTGAGCTCGGCCCCGACCAGGGTCGCAGGACCGTCGATGCGGTCCAGTCCGGCCCTGTCAAGAAGTTGCGCGTCGACATCGAGGACACCACCGTGCCCGGCGGCCCGTCCGGCCAGGTGTCGGTGCGCATCCTGCGCCCGCAGGGCGCCCGCCGGCCGCTGCCGGTGATCGTCTACCTCCACGGCACCGGCTGGGTCTTCGGCAACCACCACACCCACGACCGGCTCATCCGCGAGCTCGCCGTCGGCGCGCAGGCCGCGGTGGTGTTCCCCAACTACAGCCTCTCCCCGGAGGCCAAGTACCCCACCGCCATCCAGGAGTGCGACGCCGTGGCCAGGTGGGTCGCCGAGCACGGGCAGGAGCGTGGCCTGGACGGCAGCCGCATCGCGGTCGCCGGCGACAGCGTCGGCGGGAACATGACCGCCGCGGTCACCCTGCTGGCCAAGCAGCGCGGCGGTCCGGCGTTCCGCCAGCAGGTGCTCTTCTACCCGGTCACCGACGCCAACTTCGACACCGAGTCCTACCGTCAATTCGCCACCGGCTACTACCTGCGCCGCGACGCCATGCAGTGGTACTGGGACCAGTACACCACCGACCCCGCCCAGCGGGCCGAGCCCACCGCCTCCCCGCTGCGCGCCAGCCTCGAGCAGCTCGCCGGCCTGCCGCCCGCCCTGGTCATCACCGCCGAGGCTGACGTGCTCCGCGACGAGGGCGAGGCGTATGCCGACAAGCTCCGCGACGCTGGCGTCCCCGTCACCGCCGACCGCTTCCACGCCATCATCCACGACTTCGTCATGCTCAACGCCCTCGCCGACACCAACGCCGCCCGGGGCGCCATCACCCTGGCCACCGACACGTTGCGAACGGTGCTGTCCGACAACTGAGGCTCCCGCCTCTCGGGGCCTTTCGACCGTCGGGCAAGGTCGGACGAGTCAGTCGGCGACCGTCGTCCGGCCAAGCGCACCGGCGGTGACAACGCTCCACCCCGTTCATGTCTGGTGTCGCGCCCAGCGGCCGGCGGGCGCGACACCAGTCACGTCGGTGGCATCCCGCGAGGGACCTGTAGGGTGCGGAACCTCGGACGTGGCCTGTGAGCTGCGGGTCCGCATCAATATGCAGTTCGGTACCGTGAGGCTACTTACCCATGCAGCGGGCTGCCTGGTGCCGGCGGTAGGCCAGTCGGCTCCTCGAGGGGATCGTGGGCGGCGGAACGGGGTACGGTCGTGGCGGTTTGTACACCGACGGCGACGAGGGCGACCATGACTGCCACGCCGGTGTTGACCGTCCAGGACGCCATCGCTGACCGTCGGCGCCAACCGCTGGATTGGCTGTTGCTGCCATCCTCGATCGTCCGGCGCTGGCCGGTGGCGGACCTGAGCAGCTTGACCCGGTCAGGCACCGGCGGCTTGGTCGTCGTTGGTTGCCCGGGCCGCATCCAGCAGGGCACGGACCTCCTCGTCGGTCGTCTGCCCGAAGTCGCGGTAGGCCGGCCCGACGGCCACAAACAGCGCCGGCGTGCTGGCGCAGATGACCTCGTCGGCAGCCTGCTGCAACTGCTGGCAGGTCGAGGCGTCCGCGACCGGCACCGCGACCACGACCCGGGCCGGCTGCTGGCGGCGGATCGCGGCCACCGCCGCCCGCATGGTCGCCCCGGTGGCCAGGCCGTCATCGACCACGACCACCACCATGCCGGTGAGCTCCGGCCGTGGCCGCTGGCCCCGGTAGGCCCGCTCGCGGCGTTCCAGCTCTTGCTGTTCAGCCGCGGCCACGGCCTGGAGCTTGCCCTCGGCGATGCCCAGCTCACGCACAATCTGCTGGTTGATGACCTGGGTGCCGTCGCCGGCGATGGCGCCCATGGCCAGCTCCTCACGCCCTGGGACGCCCAGCTTGCGGACCGACAACACGTCCAGGGGTGCCCCCAGCGACCGCGCCACCTGGAAGCCGACCGGGACGCCACCACGCGGCAGGGCCAACACCACCACGTCGGGCGAGCCACCGTACTTGGTCAGCCGATCGGCAAGCACCCGGCCCGCCTCGGCCCGATCCTGGAATACCGCTAGCTCCGTGTGCATCTGGCACCTGACCACCTACACGTCGCCGTCATGGCAGACCTGGCCATCCACCGGCTTGGTTTCCCGCTACCCGACCCGGAAAACGCCGTGCGTCTATCTGGCGGAAGAGATCGACTGGGCGTCTGCGACTTCAGCATGGGATAGGCTCCAAGCCGAACCTCCGCCGGGTGGTCATCGGCGCCATCCTGGTCGGGACGGTGCTGCTGCTGGTGTCCATGGGCGGCGCGATCCAGGCGGCTCCGGTGCTGCTGCCGCTGCTGTGGTGGGCAGCTCGAACCATCGGCAGGGGGGTCCGCCTGCTCGGCGCGACCCTGGCCGCTGTGGTGGTCGGCGAGGTCACTTGGGCCGGCGTCTACCTGGCGGTCGGCGAGCAGCAGCCCTACATCTGGGCGCCGCCGGCGCTGGCGGCGGCCGTGACCCTTTGGCTGATCACCACCAGAACGGACCCGCGCGGGCCAGGGTCGGTGGCACACCCCGCCAGGTGATAGCAGCCGCAGCCAGCCTTCGCGCCGGCTCGCCTCGGAGCAGACCAGGGAATCAAGGCCGGTCTCCGCCAAGATGACCATCCGACAGGATCGGCGAGCTTCAGCCGTCTCCTAGTCAGCCGGCCCGCGGTGATGGTGGTGGTGGCTCAGCCCGGCTCGCCTGGCTGGCCCTGCTGCGGGCCGATCACGAACTGCACCCGCTCCTTGTCCTCACTGACTTGGACGTCGAGCACCTTGTCGTCGAGGATCGGGGCCGCTCTGGGCGCGATGAACACCTTCGCGCCGCCTTCGCTGACGACCTGGTCTTGCTCGGCGGGCTGGCTGGCGACCTGGAGCTGTAGCGCCACCCCGCTGCGGTCCAGCGTCGCCGGCGGCTCCTCTGAGGCGTCGATCCGCAGGCCCGACCCGTCGGGCAGCTCCGCGTTCGCCACGATGGACTCGATCGCCTGGCCGGCGTTCGGAGTGACCATGAGCATGAATTCTGGCTCCCTTCGTGCGAAGGAACGCCAAGCCTACGCCAGGTACCACATCGCCAGCAGCGGAACCGTGCGCATGCACCTGGCTCCCCTAAGGGCAGGCAAAGCGATCGGCTCCGCCGTCTGACCTCGGCTTGTGGCGCGCCGCGAGGGATTCGAACCCCAATCGCCAGATCCGTAGGCGACAGGAGGCCGGAAATCCGAGTCGGCTGGTGAAGGTGGCGCAGCTCAGCAAAGGTCCCCGGCGCCCGGCACGACCTCCCATCCGGTGCGGGGCGGCCAGCCGTCCGGTGGCCTGACGATTGAGCGCCAGGACCTGGGTATTGGCGCCGCCAACGATCAGCAGCGTGGACGCCGTCACATGCTCCAGCGCCGGGCCGGCCAGGTCAGGTCGGCCGCCACGAGAGACCACCCCGCCGAACCGGGCGGTCAGCCAGTCGATGGCACCGACCAGGCGCCGGGCAAGTAGCCCGATGTCGAAGCGGAGAGTTCGCGGCTGCGCAGGTCGAGTTGCTCCTCGTCGGCGGTGAGCAGGTCCAGCAGCAGGGTGCCGAGCTCGGCCCGCTGAAGGCGTTCGGCGACGCGTCGGTTGCGTGAGCTGTGGTGGCTGCTGCCGCTGCCGTGCGCGAACAGCACGATCTCGCCGGTGCGCGGGGGCCGCGCCAGGTCGCCGCGGAGTGCCACCCCATCGACGGTGATCCGCACGGCCTCCTGTGCCGCGGGATGCGGCCGATCCTCGGACCGCCCCACGCTGCCGCCTCGATCGTCGTGCCACTGGCGTCCTCCTTGCTCTTTTCCAGGTCTGCTCAGGAACCAGCCGCCGTTACCGGCCATCGTCGTTACCCGCCGGCTGTTCGGCGTGGCGTCCGTGGTGGCCAGAGCATGCGACGCTCGTATGGAGGTCAAGTGTGGAGTGAGAAGGTCGTGGCGCAGGGAGAGGACGACATGCCAGGGCAGGACCCACGACAGGGGCCGACCCCACCTCGGCGAGGCGCTGCACGAGCGCGGCGAGCCGGATGAGCCGGCCCCGAACGCTGCACGGCCGGCGGCCGCCTTGCCCTCGGGCAACGCGGCCACGATGGCTGGCGGGCAATCGATGATTTCGGCGATGCCGGTCAGGGAGGACCAGGCCCGCGCGTCAGCCTGTGATTACGACGGGACCGTCGCTCATGATGGGCAGCTCGACGAGGAGACCGTGGCGGAGCCAGTACGGCTGGCGGACATCGGTCGCAAGCTGTCTCCTGGAGGTGTTCCTCACAGCCGGTGCTGTTCGAGCTGGTCGTGGCTGAACAGGGGCGCTGCTCGTCTCTGCGTCGGTGGCATCCGTGCTCTGCGCCGAACACCGCAGGGATATGCCTATCTCGAGAGGGTAACCCTCGAGGGACCATTCTTGGCAGGCCAGCGACTCGTGTGAGGAGGCCGGTATGACGCAGCCAGATCCGACGCCGCAGCCCAAGCCGGGCTACCGGGAGGCAACGGCCGACCCGGCCAGCGTGCTCGTCTGCCAGCGATGCGGGGCGCTGGTCACCGATACGGCGACCGACCTGCACGACCGCTTCCACGTGAGCGTCGAGCACCCGGCGACGATGCCGTCGACCATGACCAGGAGCTGACCAACCGGCTCAGAGCTGACGAGGAGCGGCCGGTGACCAAGCCGCCCGCCGATGCGGTCGTCGATGCGCTGCTGGAGCGGCACGGGCAGACCTACGCCGAGGAGCTGGGCATCGACGTGGCCAAAGGGACCCCCTCGGTCCTGTTCCGCCTGCTCGTCGCGTCCATCCTGTTCAGCGCCAGGATCGGCGCCGGTCAGGCGGCCAAGGCCGCCCGCGCCCTCACCGATGAGGGCTGGACGACCGCCGAGAAGCTCGCCGCCACCTCCTGGCAGGAGCGGGTGCGGGTGCTGAACCGCCATGGCTATGCCCGCTACGACGAGCGCACCGCGGCCATGCTAGGCGACGCCTGCGAGCTGCTGCTGGACCGCTACCGGGGCGACCTGTGCCGCCTGCGCGCCGAGGCCGGGCAGGACCCGAGGCAGGAACGGCGGCTGCTCACCGAGGTCAAGGGCCTGGGCGAGGTGGGCGTGGACATCTTCTTCCGGGAGGCCCAGGTCGCCTGGGAGGAGCTGTTCCCGTTCGTGGACCGGCGGGCCGCCCAGGCCGCCCGCCGGCTCGGCCTGGACGCCGACCCCGAGGCCCTGGCCAGCGACCGGAACCCCAAGACGTTCGCCCGGCTGGTGGCCGCGCTGGTCCGCACGCGGCTGGCCAACGACCACGACGCGGTGCTGGAGGCGGCCCGGGCCAGGTCGTCTGCCTGACCACCCGCACGGGGTTCCACCGTCACCCGCCCGGCTACGACGGGAGCTGGATCGGTGAGCGCTAGCCTCCCAGCAGGCCGAGCGCCTCTCGGGCGTGGGCGGTGTCGGCGTCCTCCCCGTCGCCGCGGGCCAGGAACGCGCGCAGCTCGGCGACCAGCTCCCGTTCGGCCTGGTTGCGCCGCTGGTTGTCCAGCGGCAGGGTGCCCTGCAGCTTGGTGCCGCCCTCGCGACCCCCCTCGGGGAAGTACCAGTCCTTGAACCAGCGGCATCCGGCCCGCAGCATCGCCAGGCCAAGCGGCGTGGCGGCCGGTGGGACCCGCCGGCGCAGGGCACGCTCGGTGTCGTCGTCTTCGTAGCCGACCATCAGCGAGGCTCCCTCCCCGAGCGCGTGGGCGATCTCGGGGAGGATCGCCGGCTCGGTGACCACCAGGTCCGCCCAGGGGTGCAGGCCGGCCGCGGGGTTGCCGCCGAACCACAGGCCATGGCCGGCTGGCCGCCCGTCGTCGGTGGCGACGACGACCCGCTCCTCCCCGGCCGTCCGCCCCGGCCGGCGCTCTAGGAACCGCACGCTGCTACTCGACCTTGCCCGCTGCAGGGGTCGCCGTGGGCTGCTGCTCGACGGTCGGCCCCGACACCTCGGTCGCCTCCCACCGGTCGGCCAGCCGCTCGGCCACCGACGGCATGGTGGTGTACTCCATCTCGTCCAACGGCAGGCGGTGCGGCTCGAAGGGGCCGTGGCGGCGCAGGTAGTCCATCACCTGGTTGCACTGCTGGCGCGCCGGGTCGAAGGAGGGGTCGTCGAACATGTCCCTGGGCCCGTTGAACCGCCCGTCCTTGAGCTGGTAGCCGAGGCAGACCACCCGCGGGGGCCCGTCGAAGCGGGCCGGGTGGGCCGCAGGCAGCGGCACCGGCATGATCGGGGCGTGGTGGGAGCCGCGCATGCACCCGGCCACCGTGTGCGGGAACGCGAACGGCTCCAGGGCCTCGCCGACCGCCGGCAGGCCGGACTGGCAGCGGACGATCATGACCGGGTCGTCCTTGCCCACATAGCGCCCCGCTATCAGCGACAGCCGCTGGGTGCTGGTGACCGCCGCCACCTCGCCGAGTCCCTTGGAGATGACCCGCTTGATGACGTAGCGGGCCGGCGAGCCGATGAACAGCAGCAGGTCATGGAGCTCCGCCGGGCAGTCGAACAGGATGCGCGTGTTCTGCTGCAGGTCGTGGACCTCGAACAGGAAGCCGCCGTGCATCTTGGGGTCGATCACCAGCCCGGCGGTGTTGAACGGGTCGGCAAAGATCCGGTATAGGGGCAGGGTTCCAGGCGCCGGGTTCGGTCTTGTCGGCCAGGAAGCACAGCACCGGCTCGGAGGGCCGCTCCTCGATCTCCACCTCCGCATAGCCCGGCCCCATCCCGCGCAGGGTCCCGGCGAACGCGTCCGACAGCAGGTCCTGGCCGGCGCCGTAGAGGCCGAGGTCCTTGGCCAGCTGGGTGGTGGCCATGAAGGTCTCCCAGGCGAAGCTGTGGACCGCCTCGGCCTCCAGCCCGTGGGTGTGGGTCATGATCAGCGACAGGTCGTCGCCGCACCACGACACCTGCCCGTCGACCAGCAGGTCGCCCTTGGCCTGTTGGACGGCGCGTCGGGCCTGGTCGACCATGTCGGGGTGGACGGCCGAGTGGCCCACGTGCCCGCCGGTGTCCGCCTTGATGATGCTCAGGGTGAGCACGCCGGATCGCCTCCTTCTCTGGCCGCCGGCCGCGCTGGAGGCATGAACCGCAGGACGGCTGGCGGCCCAGAGATCCATGCCACCATTGCTTACCCTGGCAGCCGCGTCGCAAAGCCTCGGTGGCCGTCCGCAGCCTGGGGTTATAGCCTCCGCCGGACATGCGCGAAGGGATGCCGACGCAGCCGGGACGGGTGGAGGTCATCGCGGGCCCGATGTTCGCCGGCAAGACCGAGGAGCTGCTGCGCCGGGTGCGGCGGGCGGTGATCGCGGGACGGCGGGTCCAGGTGATCACCCACCGCCTCGACACGCGCTCGGGGACCGACCGTGTCGCCTCGCACGCCGGGCTGGACTATCCCTCGCTGGTGGCGGCCTCCGCCGATGACATCCGGCGGACGGTCCGGCCGGAGACCGACATGGTCGCCGTCGATGAAGCGCACTTCTTCGGCGCCGACCTGACGGGGGTGGCCGACCGGCTGGCCCGTGACGGCGTGGTCGTGGTGGTGGCGGGCCTGGACGTGACGTTCGCGGGGCTGCCGTTCGAGCCGCTGCCGTCGCTGATGGCGTTGGCGGAGCGGGTGGACAAGCTGACCGCGATATGCACGCTCTGCGGCGCGGACGCGATCTTCCACGCGCGAGTGGCGCCCACGCAGATGGCGGCCACCGAGGTGGTCGCCGAGCACGTCGGTGGCGGGGAGAAGTACCAGGCCCGCTGCCGACACCACTTCCGCCGGTGAGTGCGCGGTAGCCGTCAGCCCTCGTCGATGAGGGCGTTCAGGCGCTTGTGGGCCTGGGAGAGCGAGCGGCGGCGGCGCAGGTCCTTCCGGGGATCGTCTGCCTGCTCGAGGCGGTCGAGGATGGCGCCGATGGTGAACCGGGAAGGGCGCAGCGAGCGGTCCTCGACCTCGCTCCAGTCCAGGGGGGTGGCCACGGTGGCGCCCGGCCTGGCGCGCACCTCGTAGGGCGGCACGGCGGTCTGGGCGTAGGCGTTGCGCATCGCGTCCAGGTACAGCCGGCCCTTGCGCTGCTGCTTTCGCTGTTCGGTGGTGAGCCGGTCCGGGTGCCGGCGGGCCAGCACCTCGGCGACATCCCTGGCGAAGCCGCGCACGGTGCCGAAGTCGGCCCGGCGGTCCAGCGGCACGGTCAGGTGCAGGCCCTTGCCGCCGGTCGTCTTGGCGAACGACGGCAGCTCCAGCTCCTCCAGCAACGACCGTAGCCACAGGGCGGCCACCCGAGCGTCCTCGAAATCCCCTCGGGGTCGAGGTCGAAGATCAGCTGGTCGGGATGGTCGGGCCGGTCGGCCCGCGACAGCCAGACGTGCGGGGTGATGCAGGCCTGGTTGGCCAGGTACACCAGCGTGGCCGGGTCCTCGCAGACGACCTGCTGCAGCTCGCCTCCCTCCTTCTGGACCTTGACCCGGTCGACCCAGTCGGGGAAGTGGCCGGGCACGTCCTTCTGGAAGATCCGCTGGCCGCCGATCCCGTCCGGGTAGCGCTCCATGGCCACGGGGCGGCCCCGTAGGTGCGGCAGCATCAACCGGGCTACCTGGCGGTAGTAGTCGACCAGGTCGCCCTTGGTGATGCGGTCGTCGCGGTACAGCACCTTGCCGGGGTTGGAGACCTCGACGGTCCGCCGGCCGACCCGCACCGTCTGCTTGTCGCTCATCGCGGTCGCTCCCCTACCACCTGGCGCGGGCGCTTGTCGTGCCTGAGCCCCAGGAACCGGGGATGGCGAAGCCGCCCGTCGTCGGTCCATTCGCTGAAGCCGATCTGGGCGACCAGCTCCGGCCGCACCCAGTGCACCCCCGCGCGCGGCAGCCGCCCCACCGAGAACGGCGGGCGCTCCTGCTCCAGCGAGGTCAGCCGCCGCCGGAGCCGCTCGAGCAGTTCGTCGTCGAAGCCGGTCCCGACCTTGCCGGCGAACACCAGGTCGTCGCCGTGGTAGTAGCCGAGCAGCAGGGCGCCGAAGCCGTGCCTGGACCCCTTGGGGTCGGTGTACCCGCCGATCACGAACTCCTGCTGGTTGACGCACTTGAACTTCAGCCAGTCGCCGGAGCGGTCGTGCCGGTAGGGGGCGTCGGCCCGCTTGGCGATCACGCCCTCCCAGCCCTTGCGGCAGGCCTGCCGCCAGTAGGCCTCACCGTCGGCGTTGCGGTGGGGCGTGAACCGCAGGGGGTCCCGGAACCCCAGCAGGCGCCGCAGCACGCCCTTGCGGTGCCGCAGGCCGAGATGGGTCACGTCGCAGCCGTTCACGTGCAGGACATCGAACAGGTACAGGTAGACCGCCACCCCGCTGTGGCGGGCCGCCTCAGGATCGCGGACCTGCATGCGCCGCTGCAGCCGGGCGAAGCTGCTGCGGCCCCCCTCGAAGGCCACCACCTCCCCGTCGACCACGAAGTCGTCGGCCTGCTGCGCCGCCAGGGCCTCCGCCAGCTCCGGGTAGTGGTCGTCGGGCCGTTTGCGGTTGCGGACAGCAGCCGCACGTCTTTGCCCTTACGGAGGGCCAGGCAGCGCTCACCGTCGAGCTTCGGCTCGAACACCCAACCCGGGTCGGAGAACCGCCGCTCGGAGAGGGTGGCCAGCATCAGGTTCATCCACGACGGCAGCTCGACCGCCACGGCCCGCTCGCGGGCCTGTTCCGGGAGCCCCGCCAGCGGATCCCTCATCCCCTGCGACCCTCGCCGGCCTCGGCCTCCGCGGCGACCTCCTCGACAGTCCGACCCGAGACCACCGACTCCGGTTGGCTCTTGACCGGTTTGCGCCTGGCGTCGGCCTCCTCGTCGTCCATCTTGACCAGCAGCCAGCGCTCGCGCTTGCCCTTTCCGATCCGGGTGAGGGCATAGCCGCCGGTGAGCTTGCGCCCCTCCAGCCACACCGCCAAGTGTCCGTCCTCCAGGGCCCGCTCGACTGGGACCGGCTTGCCGCCCTTCTCGGTGCGGCTGCGGTAGGTGCCGGCGTCCCAGACGATCACCGGCCCCGCCCCGTACTGCCCCTCCGGGATCACCCCCTCGTAGTCGAAGTAGTCCAAGGGGTGGTCCTCGGTCGGCATCGCCAGCCGCTTGTCCTTGGGGTTGGTAGACGGTCCTTTCGGCACCGCCCACGACTTCAGGACGCCCGCCGCCTCCAGGCGGAAGTCGTAGTGCAGGGTGGTGGCGTCGTGCTGGTGGACCACGAACCGCGGCCGCCTCCCGCCCCGCCGTTTGCGGCCGGCGGGAGGCTCGGTCGTGCGCCCGAGGTCCCGCTTGCCCCGGTATGCCCCCAGTGGGTCTTGCTTGTTCGCCATACCATGCTGTGTTCCCCGCAACGCCTCCGGCTATCTCCGGCCCGTGACCCGAAACACCTGGCCGTCACGGGCGAACTCCCCGAACGCCGGCCGCTCCCCCCGATCGATCGCCCGGATCGTGGGCCGCCCGATATGGGCGAACATCAGCCCGGCCCCGTGCGCCCAGCGGGGGAACTCGAGGAACTCCGGCGCCCACACGACCGTCCCCTCGGGAGCCTCGATGCGGTAGCCGAAGGTCGGATGGCTGGTGTGGACCACCGGACGGGCATCGATCTGCAGCTCACCCCGCTGGAAGCTCCCGGCGTGCGGGCGCAGGCCTCGCTCGGCGGCCAGCCGGCGGAGCTGCGAGCGCAGTTCGGCCCGCTCGTCGGTGACCAGCCAGGCATCCAGCCGCCCGGCGGGCTCGGCGCCGGGACCGCCGTCCAGCATCACTCGCACGCCGCCTCGCGCCACCAGCAGCCCGGCCGCAGCGTAGCGGGGCGAGGCCGCCGCCCCGACCCCGAGGGTTACCAGCCGCATCTAGGCAGCCTATCGCCGCTCCTGCAGCTGGTTGGTGCGCAGCACGTCGCCCACCAGCAAGTCGTTGGTGTCGTCGCGGCTGGCCGCTGTCCCGGTCGCCGATCCGGGGTCTGGACGCTCAGTTGCCCTGTCTTCCACGCCCTGCTGTCGTTTCCGAGCGGCCGCGGCCTGGAGCTCACCATGGTGGGGGTGATCGTGGGTCTGTTCTACCTCGAGGTCGAGCCTGCTGAGCAGGCGGGATTTCGCCATGGCGGGGGACGGCCGTGGATTGAGTCCTCGGCGGCCCACCGGCCGGGCAGTTTCGGATGCGGCCCAGCCGCCAAGTGTCGCAGCGCAGGTTGCGCTGGCGCGGCGGTCGGCAACGGCGCAGACTTGCCTGGTACCAGGCCCGAAGCTGCTTTGGGGGCCCGCATGTCGCGCCACAACGCTCAGCCGCCAGACCTGCTCCCGATCCTCTCTCCAGGCAAGCACCGCAACCCCCGCACGGGTGCCTGCTTCATGGAACTCGCCTCGCTGCTCGCCGGCGAGCGCTGGAGTGACCATCCCGCCTGCACCCATCCGCTGCTGGCCGCGGTCGCCCGCCACGTCAACGACCACACCTCCGACGCCGGCCGCCAACGGCTAACAGACCTAATCCCGTCGGTGATCGGACTGACCGGCGACGACCTGCACATCGACGCCCGGGTCGCGTTGCGGTCCGCCACCATGGCCTTGCCGGTGGTGGCGGCCGGGCGGCAGCGCGTCATGGCGGTCTCGGTGCTGGCCTGCGAACGCGTCCTGGCCGAGCTGGACGGGCGAGCGATCGGGAGTCTCCAGGAGCAGAGCCGCCTAGCCTTGGCGGACGTGCCGCACGCTGCCGAGTGGGCCTACCAGTTCACCAGCGGGCTACGACCCTCCAACAAGGGTTTCCGCCGGCAGGCCGCGCCCACCATCGTTCACGATGCTGTGGAGGGCATCGCGCAGGCCTCCGTACCGGACCCCGACGGGATGCTCCGTGACCTGCTGGTCCAGGCGATCGATGTGTGCGCAGCGCGGGTCGGTCGCGACCGGGTCGGCGGCATGGTCGATACCGCCTATGTGGGTGAGCGCGTGTCAGCGCATGGAGATCAGTACCGGTGAGGCCTGGAGTGCGTCAGGAGAGCATTTAACTGGACGCGGTGAGAGCACTTAACTTCGACCTTCACGGTCGAGCGTGACCTGGGGAAACGGGCTGCCGCACAGCGGTTCCCCGGTGGTTTGCGGTTTGGGAAGAGTTGTCTGAGCTTTCGTGGCTTCTGCCACGATCGAGCCCTCTGCCAGCGGGTTTGCCGACAGCCGCCTTGTCCTTCTCCGACACTGCATACCGCGCAGCGGTTCGAGAGCGCTTTACTTGAGGTTGTGGCCACCTTGCTGGCACTCGCTGCGTCGTTGTCCTGGGATGAGAGAGGTTCTTGACGTCCGGCGCCCGCTCGCCCCTCAACCCTGCTCCGCGGCCCTGGCGATGGCGGCGGCCAGCTCGGTGCGGGAGCGGAAGCCGCGTTTGCGGAACACGCTGGCTAGGTGGTGCTCGACCGTCTTGGGGCTGAGGAACAGGGCGGCGGCGACCTCGCGGTTGGACAGCCCGCGCGCGGGCCATCAGCAAGGCCACGCGGGTCTCCTGGGAGGTCAATGGCTCGGAGGCCAGCGGGCGGCGGGGCCGGGCGGTCGCTCCGGTGGCGGCCAGCTCGTCGGCGGCGCGCTGGGTCCAGGCGGTCAGGTCCATGGCCGCGAAGGCGTCCAGGGCGGCCCGCAGCTGGCGCAAGGACGACGAGACGGTAACAGCCAACCGTGGCCCCGTACAGGCAGCAAGTGCTTGACTGGTGCCGTCCCGCATCAGATCTCGCGCAGTGGCACCGGAGGTGACTGCATGCGTGTCCTCTACTTCATCACCCGGGGAGCCAACGATCCGACGGGGGCGTCGCTGCCGCTGCACCTAGCAACCAATGGGTCGCTGGCGGTCGGCCATGACATCTCGGTGGTGCTGGCGGGCGACGGGGCGGATCTCGCCCGACGTGCCACCCGTGAGGAGGTCCACGGGGTGGGCCTGCCGCAGCTTCGTGAGCTGTTTGCCGCGCTGGTCGAACACCAGGTGCCCGTCTATGTCTGACAGCGCTGTGGGGTTGCCCGTGGGGTGACCGATGAGGATCTGGCGGACTTCAACGGGGCGTGGGCTGGCCCGCAGGACGCGGCCGCGCTCATTGCCGAATGCGACCGCACCGTCACCTTCTAAGCGGATGGCACCGCCATGAGGCGAACGAACGTCGAGCCATGGCTAGAGTCGCCTGCCGGGCAGCGAGCTGAGTAGTCCTTCAACGGACTTGTCCGCGGTCTCAGAGCGGCGCCTGTGGCGGTAGTCCTCGGCATCGCAACGTCGTGCTCCTGGCCGGTGTGGAGGCCGGCTGGATGGTGGCCGACGGCACCAGGGCGCTGGTCACTGAGGACTACGTCGAGGTCGCCAGCCCAGCTGCAGTTTGCTCGCTGGCCCTCGACCACCATCGTCGCTATCTCCTCGCAGAACTCAGGCGTGTATTTCTGATACTTCCTCGCCATTGATCAGCCCTTCCGGCGCGGACCCTATGTCGTTAGCGGGCCAGAGCTGGAAACGCGCCAGGATTTGTCGTGCAGCAAATTATAGAAAATTCGGAGGGGCTTGACCGTGAATATCTAGATGTGCTATACTTCTCAGTTTCACTGAGGTGAACATTTTGGTCCGGGGGTGAGGTCGATGACGAGCACCGCGGACGAGCGATCCGCTGCGCTAAGCGACATCGGATTGGACAGGCAAAATGGCGCGACGCTGGGTCGACTGCTCGCGAACGGAAACATCGCGCGTGCCGAGGAGGGGCCCGACGGCCGTATGCGCGCCACGATCAGGATCAAGCCCGACGAGCTGATCTGGGACCCCTCGGTCCTCGTCCTGCCCCATGGAGGCGACCTCGACCTCGAGC